>WNFE01006558.1_pt1 | contig 10261 bp, 10 predicted proteins | sample 5400451 | NCBI WGS metagenome assembly WNFE01 (sample SAMN13153344, study PRJNA577476) | soil metagenome | isolation source: 200 cm saprolite under Douglas fir tree site 2 hole 2 | place: USA:California | collected 2015-04-18 | reverse complement strand
CGCCGACCCGATCCCAGCTGGGCAATCAGTTTCTCCAAATGCTCCCAGATCTCGGGCCGGATGCTGTCCACGAGCTCCTTGTTCATCTTGCCGAGCATCACGGCGATCGCGCTCGTGTCCAGGCCGGCGATGCGGCACTCTTCAATAACGGCGGTGAAATGGATCCGCGCCTCCCGGATCATGCGGCCAAATAGGGCCGCCCCGTCCCCGCGCGCTCCCAACGCCAGCGCCAACAGGTAGAGGTCCCGAGCGCCGTCGAGCCGGTGCGCCAGGTATTCGCGGGCGTCGTGGGGCAGGCGCTCCCGCGCCACATCGGTACCATCAGGCACAGCAGTGCTCCGGTGAGGGAGGCGACAAACTATTCTGATCCGAAAACGAGGCGAGCGACAGGTGTCCCTAGCCGCGTGGGGGTCAGGCGCCGGGGCGCTCGGGACTCGGCATGCCCGGCGAGGACACATAACCGGGCGGCGGTCCGTAGAGGATGGGCGGTGTACACGAGCAGAAAGTGCTGCGAGGCATTCCCAGCTCCGCGACGGTCGGAGGGAACCGATACTCGATGTGCCGCGGATCGGAAATGAACCCGCCGCAGCGGTGGCAGTAAATGTCGAGCATGGTCGAGCTCCCTGAAGGTGAGGACGCGAGCGCCGTGCGCTACGCTGGTCCTTGCCCGTGCTGCGGCCCTAGCTCGGTCTCGTCGCGCCGCAGCACGAGGGTGCTGGGCTCCACCTGGAATCGCCACCAGGAAGTGACGATCCCGCAGGACAACGCCGAATGCGGTAGCGTCACGAAACAGTCGGCGGACGCCATGTGTGTCAGCAACCCCACAGTGTCTATGTGCTCCATACGCGTGGCGGCTGTGAGCAGGAGGGCGAACCCCACATCACCGGGCCGCCCTCCTTCTCCGCCGGTGGTTAGGCGTTCAACGCCTTGTGTGGCGTCACTTCCACCTTGATCAGGTGGGGCTTGGCTGTCTCCGCCTTCGGCAGCGTGATCGTTAGCACGCCGAGGTTGCAGGTCGCCTTGATCTTGTTGGGATCGATCGAGGCCGACAGCCTGAACGTCCGCTCGAACGCGCCGTAGGTCCGCTCATAGCGATGGACCTTCTCGGCCTTCTCCTCTGCCACCTGCTCCTTCGTGCCCTTGACCGTCAGCAAATTGGCCTCGACCGAGATCTTCACGTCCTCGGGCCGTACTCCAGGCACCTCCGCCACCAGGCGGATCACATCGGGTTCCTCGAAGATGTCCACGAGCGGCTGCCAGGCCGTGGTCGCAGCCTCGTGTTCGGGCCACTCATATGCGCGGAACGGGTCGTTGTAGATCCGGCCCATGCGGTGCTCCAGCTGATGCAGCAGCTCCAGCGTCGGGTCCCTCTGCGTAATACCGACCATATGTCCTCATTTGCTGTTGTGAGTCGCTTCCAGTCGACGATCGGGTGCTAACTGCCACAAGACTACCGCGCTGTACTATATTTGTCAAGTTACTCATTCGCTCGCGATATGGACTTGACAACTACAGTAAAGCCCGATACCGTTGACCTAGCAGAACGAACCACCCGCAGTCCGGTGGTCCCGCAGGTTCATGTTCGTTGCCAAAGGGAGTCGCTCATGTTCGCACGCAACGTCACGCTGCACCTGAAGCCCAACACGCCCCCCGCTGACTTCACCCGCACGCTCGAAACGGACGTCCTGCCCATCCTGCGCAAGCAGAACGGGTTCAAGGACGAGATCACGTTCCTCGCGGCGGACGGCGCCGAAGCGGTGGCGATCAGTTTGTGGGATCGCAAAGAGAGCGCGGACGCCTACAGCCGTGACACGTATCCCCAAGTGCTGAAGAGTCTGGCGAACGTGGTTGAGGGAACGCCACAGGTTGAGAACTACGAGGTTGCGAATTCGACGTTCCACAAGATCGCCGCGCGCAACTAGGACCGCTTGGGCCAAGCAGGAGCCAAGCGGTTTGTTCTAGGGGAAGAGGGCGGCCGAGTCCGCCCTCTTTCTTCATCCCCCGAACACCGCTGCCCCGAACCCCACCAGCTGGCGCGGGAGCACACGCAGACTGTGGATCGCACGGTCACGCACATCGCCACGCGCGAATGTCTCGTCACACAACCCCATCCAGCGATGGAGTGCGGCGTCGTAGCGGCCCGGCGACAGTGTCAGGAGGAGGCCGACGCGGCGCAAGCGGCAGCCAGTCGAGCGACGACAGTCAAATCAGGATAGGCGAGGTGCACATCAGCGCTATGGGATACGGAGGGAGTCCGATGGCACCAGTCACACTCGAGCGGCTCCTAGCGGAGCTCGACAAGCTGAAGCACGAGACGGACGCAGGAGGGCACGACGCGAGCCACTACGACATCCGGCTCGCCCGCATTATTCGAGAGCTGCGGGAGCGAGGCTTAGACGCCGATCGGGTCGCCGCCACCTCGGTGCTCGAGGACGCGCTCCGGCGCGGCATCATCACGGCTCGGGTGGCGACCCACTTGCACCACCGGCTGGGGCTCGTGGCGTGACGGCGCGCGCGCGAGCCGTGGCACGAGGCAGCAGTGTAGGAGAGAACGGCAGCTGGAAGGTCTAGCCCGCCGACGGCATCACCCGGGCGGTCGCCTTGTCCCCCGGTGTGTCCTGTGACTCGAGTTCGTTCAGCGCGGTCCCCACCGCAGCGGCACGGACCCGCTCGGCGCTGCGGAACACATCTTGGACGCTCCCGCCCCGCACCACCCGGTATTCACGCGCGCCAACCCCCATCCCCTTGTGGCCGACGTACTGCCGCACGTCCCAGTGCTCCTTTCCCCGGCACCGTGGGTAAGAGTCCGCCATCTGGGACAGCTCCTGGTCCGTGAGGACCGCACCCTGCAGTCCCAGCAGGGCGCGCACGCGACTCTGAAAGTCGCCGGGCTCGAACGTCATGGGAGGCATCACAATTCTTCCGATCTACGAGGTGGTACGAAAATGGAGCGGGTCTCTCAGGCTCTGTAACTCGCGGTAATAGTACAGGCGCGTCGGGCGCTTGTCCTTGAACTTGAGCCCTCTGAGCAGCTCGATCTCCTCCGCGGTCGCCGTGCCGCTGAGGGACGCATCCTTGAGGAAGTCCTTGAATCCAGGCTCTTCCAGGGACTGCTGGGCGGGTTCCCGTTCGCTGAACTCGAACCGCTTCACGTTCCCCGCCACCAGGCGATCGTTCAAGACGATTTCCAGTGCAAACGTCGCGAGGTCGATGTCCCAGGATTCAATCAGCGGATCCAAGAACGAGACACAATCCTCAATCGACACGTGGTAGATGTCCCGGTCGAGGAATTCGAGCACCAGCACGCGCATCGCTTCATAGCTGCGGCCGCCCAGTTCGGCCACGGCGCGGAGCCAGGAGGCATTCTCCAATTCCTGTTGCGCCAGCCCCTTGACCACGTCCAGTAGCTTCTGGGTGACCAGGCGCTCCAGTTCGCCGAACGGCTGCTTCTCGAACACCGCGCGCACGTGGCGCTCGGTCTCGGGGTCGCACTTGCGGAGAATCAACTCGCGCACTTCGCGAAACAACGGCGCGGGCTCGTCTCCTAGCTCGCGCTTCAATTGCTCCTTGCGCTGGTGGCCCGCCAGCCGCGCGAGCTCCCCGGTCGGCAGCTTCAAGAAGCTGTCCATCTTGTCGTAGATGTCGGTGCGGTTGGGCGCGGGGGGCGCGCGCTTCCCCGTGAGCAACTGGGAGATGTAGGACTCGGTCACCTGCGCGGCATGGGCCAGATCGCGTTGCTCAAGCCCGAATTCGTCGAGCCGGCGCCGGATCACAAACGCAACATCCACTGGGACTCCTCCTCGTGCGCGTCTCTGTGCAGTTACCTCTTGACCTAGCCAAGTTAACTGTTGCCTGAGACTGTCGCAAGCGACCGAGCCATACTTGACAAGGCTAGTACATCCTGATGTGCTGGAACGCCTTGGGGCCGGTCGCGTTGGAGCATCGGCCAGGGCGTCGCGCCCCAACCGGTGTCCATGTCTCAGAGGGAATTGCCGCCATGGCGGGGCTCGCCACGGCACGGGTTCCAGGAACGGGCTGGACGAGCAGGACAGGCTACGCGACGCCGCTCATTTCCGCCGCTTCGACCCCACCAGCGAATGCCGCACGACGCTCTCGGGCACCGCCTCCCCAGGCCGCAGGGTGAACACCGCCTTGCGGCTCCACCCGAGGTCCAGCTCCACGACTACGTGGGTCTGATCGCGCGCCATCCGCCAGGCGCGGTCCGAGCGGGGCCCGCCGCCCGTGGCAGCGCGTGCCGCCCGCACGACCTCGACGGGCGGCTCGGCGACCGCCACGAGCTGGGCGCAGGTCGAGCAGCGGCGGGGCTCGCCCGCCAGGTCGGCCGTGCAGACGTGCCGGCCGCAATGCGCGCACACCGCGCGATGCCGCGCGCAGGCGTCCTTGCCGCACACGGGGCAGTGCTCCGCCCCCGCGAGCGAGTACGCCTGGCCGTCCACATGACACTCCTTGCGGTGGGTCGCGCACCCGTACGCGCCGCTGGTGTCGAGCAAGGGCCGCAGGTGGGTGTTGCAATGCCGCCGCTTGTCCTCCAGACACTCCGCCGCGTGCAGGGAGCAGGCGAGCTTGCCGCACGTCACGCACGGGGCAACCTCGTCCGCCGCGTAGATCGCCTCCGGCTCGTGGGCACAGCGCGCGCGGTGGCGGTCGCACACGAGGCGGCGCGACTTGTCGGTGCGGCGCAGGTGGGTGGAGCAGTGCACCTGGTCGTCCAGCACGCAGCTGGCCTGGTGCGCCGTGCACACCGACTTGCCGCAGCTCGCGCACTGTGTGACCTCGTCCACGCCCACCGGCTCGTTGGTCCCGCCCTCACAGTGGCGCAGGCAGGCCGTGCACAGCCGGCGGCTGCCCCGCGGCGCGTCCGCATGGCTCTGCTGCGCATGGCGGTTGCAGACGTCCCGGCCGCAGCTGCCGCACGGCGCGAGGCAGGTCGCGCACGCCGAATGCCCCTCCTCGGCGCAGACGCCCGCGTGGGCCGTGCAGTGTTGCAGCCGGCACGACGGGCAGAGCCGCACGTGCTCCTCACACGCCGGCAACCCGTCCACCCGGCACTCGGCGATGCCGTGGTCGGCGCAGAAGTCCTCGGCGCAGACCGAGCAGCGTGACGAGCAGCAGGCCTCACACCCGCAGTGCTCGTGCCGGCACACGACGAGGGCTGCGGGCGGGCGGCCGCACTGGGGACACGCCAGGTTCCAGGCGGCTCGACCGCTCAACGGCCGCTGCGCGCTGACGCTCGCGTGACGCCCCCGGGCCGACTCGAGCTGCCACTCGGCGCGCTGCACCAGGACGGCGGCCTCGATGAGCTGCAACGGATGCACCACCGCTTTCACCTGGCTGCGCCGGACCTCCTCGGTGCGGCGCCGCTCGGCCAGCGCCGTGACGGTGCCAATCTCGTCCGGGTCCGATTGCTCCTTAAGGATCGACTCGAAGTACCGATCCAACCGACCGAGCTCGGTGGCGAGCTCCCGCTCCGCCACGGCGCGGCGCGCGGCAACGCGCTCGGCCGACTTGGACTGGAGGTGGCCCAAGAGGAGGCGGAGCAGATCCGCCGGCTCGCGCGCGGGGACGGGTGTCGCCGCGGCCGCCACCGACGGATCCGCCGGCGCCACCCGGCCGGCCTCGAGATCCTGGAACAGGCCGACCAGATCGTCAGCTAGCTTCGTGCCGGTCGACAGGTCGTACACGTCGCTTTCCACCACCGCTTCCTCGACGCCGGCCCCGGCGCGCAGCACCACGCGCGCGATCAGCCGTCCCACCGGATGCACGGCCAGCCGCGTCGCACCCGGCTGCGCCGTGCCGTCCCGCACGGGAATCGTCAGCTCGACACCCGCCGGGTCGCTCGGGCGGGGGGCCGTCGGCGCGATCAGGCCAAGCGCAAACCGCGCCGCCCGCGCGCGAATCGCCTCGAGCAGTTGGCCGAGGAAGGGGCTGCCGAGTACGGCGATCTCGGCGTCCGGGTCGCGCGCCAGGGCGTCGAACGAGAACGCCACCCGCAAGGCCGCGCGGTCTCGGAAAAACGGGCGCTCGGACTCGGGCACGCGCAGCTCGGAGTGGTCGGGGCCCAGGGCGGCCTGTTTCACACCCACCAGCCGGCAATAGCGCTCGAGCAGCGGCCGGATCCGCTCGTCCGCCAAGGGATCGGTGTCGGCGACCGCTGCGGGCGGCTGCTCGGGATGGGTGCGGGCCCGAGTGGCGCGCGGGGCGCGGGGGGCGCGGGGGGCGCGGCGCTTGCCGGGGCGGGAGGAGCGGGGACGTTTCACGCGGCGGAATCCCCCACCGGCGGCGCGGCGGCATCCGCGGTGATGTCCACCAGCGCCAGCGGTAAGCGGTCCACCTGCGCGACCACCGCGATCGCGCGCCCGGCGCTGGTCAAACCCGTCAGCCGCACCAACTCCCCGTATTGGGGATGAGTCCCGGCCGGCTCGGGCGTCGTGACGCCCCCAATCGGCTCGATCGACTCGAGCGCCTCGAGCACTTCCGTGACGCGTACCCCGAGGCGGTGGCGCTTCCCGTCCCAGCCGGGGGCCTTAACCACCTGGCTCGTGCCCAGCCCGAGGCGCAGCCGGCCCGGGACCGAGAGCGTCTCGAACCGGCGCTCCAAGCGGATGGCGTTGTCGTCCGGGGCGATGAGGGAATTCAGCTGCTCCTGCTCCTTGCCCACCGCGCTGCTCTTCTCGATATCGGTACCGATCGTCTCCACCCGGCGCGCGAAGTCTGCCTCGCTCTCGGCGGCGAGCCACTGCTCGGCGAGCCGGCCCTCGAACTGTTGCGCACCCCCGAACTCGCCGAGGATCAGGTCCAGCTCGCCCACGACCAGCTCGAACAGCTTGATCTTCTGGTCGAGCAGGCGGAGGATGGCCGCCTCGATCGTCCCCTCGGCGGCGAGGTTCACGATGTGGACCTCGCGCTTCTGTCCGATGCGGTGAAGGCGCCCGATGCGCTGCTCGACCACCATCGGGTTCCAGGGCAGATCGTAGTTCACGAGCACGTTGCAGAACTGGAGGTTGCGGCCTTCGCTCCCGGCGCGCGTGGCGATCAGGACGCTGCGCGGGTCCTCCTGGAAGGCGCGGATGCGCTTGTCTCGCTCGGGCGTCGTGTGAGCGCCCCAGTAGACGATCGCCTTCCGGTTCAGCTTGCGCACCCGCTCTTCGATCAGCTGAATCGTGGGGCGATGATCGCTGAACACCACGAGCCGGTCCGGCGTTTCGCGCAACAGCTTGGTCAACACCTCGAGCTTGGCGTGCGTCTTGATGCCCTGGGCCCGTTTGGCGAGCTGGCGCGCGATGTCGCGGTACGCGGGGCGCACGCGCTCGCCGGCGGCGAGATGGGCAAGCGACTCGGCGAGCGCGCGCGAGGAAGAGCACAGGCGCTGCCGCAGATGAATGACGGCGAGCTGCAGGATCCCCTTCCCCGTCGGCTGCCGGCGCCGCGCCTCATCTTCCGCCTCTTCCTGCTCGGCTGGCTGAATGAAGCCTTCCCGATACAGTCGGCGCAGGAACTCGGTGGTGCGGTCGTACAGGTCCCGCTCCGCGCGCGTGAGGCGCACCTCGGGGTGGCGCGGCCGGCGCGGCGGCAGGTCCAGGTCGTCCACCACGCTCGAGCGCCGCGTGCGGATCATCACCTCGTGCGTCAGCGCGCGGAGGGCCTCGGGATCGCGGGGCTGGCGGTGGTCGCCCGCGACCAGGTGCTGGGTGCGGAACTCCTGCCAGGTGCCAAGCTGGCCGGGCCGGAGCAGCGTGACGAGGTTGTACAGCTCGCGCAGGTCGTTCTGGAGCGGCGTGGCGGTGAGGAGCAGGATGAAGTCGCGCTCGATCTTCTCGATGAATTTATAGGTCGCGCCGCGGTGGCTCTTCACCTTGTGCGCCTCGTCCACGATCACGAGGTCCCAGCGGTGCCGCAGGATCTCCGCGGCGTGCTGGCGCGAGCGCGCGCGGTCGTGCGAGATGATCGCCTTCGTAACCTTGGCCCAGTCGTCGGGGTCGGTGGGGGTGTCGAAGCGCTCGAAGAACTTCTCCTCGAGCTCCCCCTGCCACTGGCCCACGAGTGAGGCCGGCGTCAGGATCAGCGCGCGGCGGGCGAGGCCGCGGATGGCGAGCTCCTTGTAGATGATGCTCGCCTCGATCGTCTTGCCAAGGCCCACCTCGTCGGCGAGGATGGCGCGACCCCCCATGTCGCGCAGCACCCGCTGCGCCACGTCGATCTGGTGCGGCAGCTCCTTGATCGCGTTGGCGTCGAGCGTGATCAGCCGGTCGAAGCCGGGCACGAGGGCGATGCGCTCCGCGTCGCGTCGCAACTCATACCAGGCCCGCTTGGCCGGGGGCTCCTTGAGCTTCTCGGCGAACGCCGCGAGCGAGCGCTCGTCAACCGCCCAGGAGTCGTCTGGCAATGCCTCGGGTAGCGTCACGCGCTGTCTTCAGAGGGGGGTGGCAATATAGGGAATCGCGGCCGCCCGAGGGTGTGTCACGGCGCACAACGCTGCGGCCGCGTGGCTTAGGCCGCGCCGCTCACCGCGTCCGGTGGCATGGCCTGCTTCTGCGAGGGTCAATGTCGACCGACTAGCTTCCAGCATGCCTCATCCGCTGCGTCGGATCCGGCAGTACTTCGTGGTCGGTCTCGTGGTCGTGACGCCGCTGGGCCCTGGGGGTGCGGGTGCCCGGGCTGGGCATCGTGATCCTCGCGCTCCTCGTCCTACTCGTCGGATCGGCCGTGCAGAACGCCGTGGGCCGGCGCGTGGTGCAAGCCTGGAACACCGCGCTGTCGCGCCTGCCCCTCACGCGGCGGATTTACAACGCCGGCAGCCAAATCGTCCAGGCGCTGCTTGCCGGGGACCGGCGGGTGTTCTCCCGCGCGGTGCTCGTCCCCTACCCCACCGACGGATCCTGGGCCGTCGGCTTCGTCACGAACGAACGCACCCCGATCCTCTCCCAAGTCGTGGGCGAGCCGTGCCTCACCGTGTTCGTGCCGACCACCTTTTCGGTGCCCCCATCGGGTTTTCTCTTGATCCTCCCACCGGCGCGGGTGCGGGCGCTCGATATGAGCGTCGAGGACGCCTTCAAGTTCGTCGTCTCAGCCGGAGCCGTGCTGCCTACGGGCACGGCACCGCCAGCGGGGCTCGATCTGACGAAACTGCTCGGCACCAGGTGAAGGAGGCGCGGCGTGCGGGATCACGTCGCGCCTGCGCCCGCTACGTCACCAGCGAGAACCAGATCTCGCGGGCGAGAGCCGCCCTAAACCCGTTGCGCCCACGCGACAGACAGCGGCCGCGTGACGGAGGCGCATCCCCCCAGCGAACGCGAGGCTTGCTCTATCGATAGGGGTCAGGTCGGATCCTCGCCGGACAACGCGGGTAATCCCCACACAGGCTGGTAGCCGTGCACCACCAGGAAACGCTGCCCAGTTGAGGGCTGCGATGATGAGTCTCGACGCCGCGACCCTGCCGTTCCAACGCACTGAGAAGGCTCTCTTCCCCCTTCTCGCGCTGATCGTCTGCTCAGTAAGCGCCCCGGCGCTCGCGCCGACCGAACCCTATCCGCTGTGACCCACCGCAGCTGTCTGCCGCCACCCAAGGAGGTCCCTATGCGCAAGGCTCTCGTGCTTGCGACCCTCACGATCGCCGTGCTCGCGGCGACCGTGTGGCACGGTCGCCCAACGTTCTCCTTCGCGACTGCCGAACGAGTCCGCCTCCAGGCGCACTTCGACAGCGTCGAGCGCGAGTTGCGCGCCCGCGACGTTTCGGGGCTCTCGCCCGCCCAGCGAACGGCCCGTAGCCGCCTCATGGATATCCTCCACAGCTACCAAGTCCGTGGCGTCTTCCCACGCAATACGGACTTCCCGGACCGCGACATGCCGGTCTTCATCGACTGGTGGGGCAAGCGGTGCGGCTTCGCCTACTTGATCGAGCAGACGGGAAACGAGGACTTGGTGCTCCGGATTGCCGCCACGCGCAACAACGCCCGCGTCCCCGAGCTCAAGGACGACCCCGCGGTGCGCCGCTGGATCGCGGCGAACGGCGTCACGCTCGCGGAAGCGACACGGATCCAGCCAACCTACGGCTGTGGCTCGATCCATGGGTCCTGCCTCGCCAGCGACGGATATCAAGTAGCGAGCGGTGTGGCCATCGCCAGCAACGCCGCGACATTCACCCTCAATGTGCTGGACGACGGCATGTCGCGTCAGACGAAAGGGATCGTCGGATTCGCGACGGGGTTGGTAGGGCTTGTCGTCGGGGCGCCGAACGTAGACA
>WNFE01004670.1_pt1 | contig 10261 bp, 3 predicted proteins | sample 5400451 | NCBI WGS metagenome assembly WNFE01 (sample SAMN13153344, study PRJNA577476) | soil metagenome | isolation source: 200 cm saprolite under Douglas fir tree site 2 hole 2 | place: USA:California | collected 2015-04-18 | reverse complement strand
ATGGGCATCTATCAGGATCTCAGCACGACCAACGTCGAGCAGTTGTATGACGAGTCCAACGTGTTACCGCTGGTCGCGGCGAGTCGCATCCTCGATGCGGCTTCTCAGCCCCCTGCAGGACTGTCAGATGATGATCGTCAGCATCTCGCCTTTGTTGCCGCGGTGGCTTTTGCTATGTATGGCAACTTTCCTTCCGCAACGGCCGTGGTACGCCGTGTGCTTCCCACGTGTTCTTTCGAATCGCCATCGCTCGCTGTGGTCGTCGCAACTGCTGCACCAAATCTCCTGGGGGAAATGCTTCCGTACTGTCCAAGCGATTCTCCAGAGAAGCGCTACTTGGAACTCCTGGAAGCTTTTCTCTCCACGGGTGAGGCAGGCCGCATTGAAGCTATTCGGGAGGCATTTATCAAGTCGCTACTGGCCGCCCCTGCACCCTTTGAAGGGAGTTTGCTTCGCTCTGCCAGGCTGAGTCTGGAGCACCTTTTTCGACTATCCACCGCCAGAACGCTCCACGAACATTGTGCTGTGCTCTCAGAGGAGTACATACGTCGGCTTGTAGATAGTGGCGTACGAGTGCTCTTACCCCCGCAGTTCAGAGCCGTTACCCAGCATAAACTGCTTACCAGTGCAGAGAATGCTCTTGTGGCGCTACCTACCAGTACGGGCAAGACGCTGCTGGGAGAGCTATGCCTGGTCACAGCATTGCAGCAACAGTCTGGGATAGTCTGTTATCTGGCTCCGTATGTAGCGCTTGGGAGACAGGTGGCACAATCGCTCGAAAACCATGTGCCACAGACCGTGCGGATACGACGCATGTTTGGTGGCTTTCGCGACGCAGAAGACGTCGCATCACAAGTGCTAACGGGTACGAACGCGCGCATGGAAATTCTCGTCGCCACACCTGAGCGCCTGGACGCTTTGCTACGGACGGCACCTGCTCTGTTCCCTACCCTTCGCTGTGTGGTGTGCGATGAAGCGCACCTGGTATACAATGATGTACGAGGGGTCCGGCTGGAAGGACTTATCACCCGACTCAGACTTTTGCAAGACAGCGGGGTCCCGCTGCGTCTGGTCCTGCTCTCTGCAGTGTTATCCCAGTACGATAAACTGCGCCAATGGATTGGTGCCTCTGAGGCGTCTGTGATTACAGGTTCCTGGAAGCCGACAGCACGACGGCTGGCTTTCTGGAGAGAGCAGGGTACACTCGCCTGGCACGCTGGTGATGATTCCATACGCCGCCCGGGCACGACCAGCCATTCGATCATTGGCAAGTTAGAGTTGCCCTGGCCGGAATATACGTTCTATCCAGCAAAACATATGGGACAACTTCGACAACAGGCACCCCTTGTCCATACGAACGTCGCGTACCTCGCGGATATGTTATGGAAGCGATACGGGGGACCCATGCTGTGCGTTTGCGCCACCAAAGACGGTACCCGCAAGGTCGCTATAGCCCTGGCGCGGCGTTTTCCAACCATTGACCCGTTGCCGCAGGGCATTACCACAGTAATTGCCGGCATTGAGAAGCGCTATCGCTTCTTGTTACCCATGGCAAATCTGCTCAAGCATGGGGTAGCGTTTCACAACTCAACAGTTCCCCACGAGATTCGCCAATTGCTCGAGGATGCTCTACAAGCGCGTGAGTTGGTAGCCGTTGCAGCTACCACAACGCTCGCTGAAGGCGTCGATCTGCCGTTCCGTTGCACTATCCTTGTCGATTGGTTGACCTGGCAGGGAACTGAGCAGCGGCCTATTCCATCTCTCCTCTTTCGCAATGTCGCCGGTCGTTGTGGTAGAGCTGGTGTGTTCACCGAGGGGGATACTATTATCTTCGATAATCCTCTAGGAGATGTGAAATACACGTATCCACCCTTGCGCCGCGCGCGCCTGCAAGACGACCTCTTTCTTACCGAGGAACCTGAAGAGTTGACCAGTGCCTTGGAAGGTGCCGAAGCCGCCTTTGCCCCTGCCCGGGAGGAGCCGCTGATGGCAGTGCTAGCGTCACAATTCATGGCCGCTATCCCGGAAAACCCCGATGCTGAGCATCTGGCGGAGCGTTTTGCGAAACAGACGTTTGTGGCGTATCGACGGGGTAGTGATACGGCCATTCGACAGCAGCTTACGGCCATTGCAGATAACCTGGTGGACGAAACCTATGGAGCGCTTGCCAGAGCTGCCAGCCCGCTCCAGCTTACCCCGTTTGGGAAAGCGGCAAACGCGACGGGATTTTCTCCTCAGAGCTGTCGGCGTATAGCGGCATTTCTTCAGGAAAAGCATGTGGTGGACGAGCTGACAGGTCTAGCCGATGACCTTTTGCGTGCACTTGGCACCTTGCCTGAACAGACAAACCAGGATCTCCGCAAGGTCTTATCGACACAGCGCAGCCGCTTCCCGGTAAAGCCCAACGATTTTCGGCAGGTGCTCGACTTGTGGCTAGGCGGTGCACCTCTGGAGCATATCTTTGCCGTATTGCCCTATGTGCTACGGTCGTCTAAGCAACCCAAGATTCAGGCATGGCTCGCAGGTGCAGACAACGCTTCGGGATGGGACACAGAATTTGACAAGTTTGTGGATTTCACTGGAGCAGTGCTCGGAGGGTACCTCCCATGGCTCATGCGGGCGTGTGGGTGGTTGAGCACATACGTCGGTGGCTGGGCAACACAGGTCGAGTGGAGACAGTGGGCCGAGAGGCTTGAGAGCCGCACGGAGCCGGCGTGAACCATGGCCACATTAATGTCGGAGGCTCACGTATGGGCCGTCACGGAGAGCTACCATGTCGCCAGGCGCCACCGCTGGAGGCAGCGCGGCCACATTAAAGGCATTGCCTCGCTCACCGGGGAAGCCAGATCAGTGTGAGTTCCCCGGCGGTCTCCAATGCCTGGAGTTCTGGGTCTCCACTCACCAGGGGCAGGTGCTTTTCCTGCGCAAGCTGTGCGGCAAACGCATCCGCATACGCCATCAGGTAGCGCCCTTTCAGCCGTGCCGCCTGGTGGATCTGGTGGGGGGTAGGGGTCACGATCGTCAGGGGTACAAGCCCTTGCCAAGCTTCTTCCCAAAACGTGTCAGCTTCTTCGGCCCCCTGTGTGCGATACAGGCGATAATAGACCTCGCCGACATTGATGGCCGACACGAAACACTGAAAACCCTGCCCGCTGGCAGCTTGCCTGAGGAATCCCTCGGTGATGTCAGCTCCCGGTTCATCTTGCAACCAGGCAAGCAGGGCAAACGAGTCAAGACAGACGCTCACGGCGCACCTCATCCGCATGATCAGCCACATGCGCTTGCAGCGCTTGTGAGCCGGCCAGGCGCCCCCGCCAGCGTTGCCAAGACTGTGCGGGCACTGACTGCACTCGCGTGAGCACCAGACGATCACCGTCTATGGTGACCTCAAGTTGATCCCCCTGTTGGAGTCCTAAGGCGTGCCGCAGCACCTGTGGCAGCATGATTTGTCCTGTACTGGAGAGCGTGACAACAGGCATAATACCTCCTTGTGGTTGTTGTATGTTGACAATAAGACCGCCAGATGTCGCCTGTCAAGCTTGTCATTGCCATGCACGCGTCGTCCGTCCCGAAACTTCCACACTTCCCGGAGGCGGATGACTGCGGCGGTTGCCTGATAGGCACGGACCACCGCACACAGGACTGCGCAGTCAAGCTGCTGGGTGAGTATCGTGGAGTCGACGCGGTCACAGAACCTCACGGTGAGTTGACGCCGTTCAGCCTCAGAGGCGCTGTGGGCTCCTCAGCCGGCTCCACTGCCGGGGACGACGCGATCTCTACGCGACAGGAGGCGAGTCGGGCGCGGGTTCCGCGCGGCGGATGGACGACGGCGCGGATTCTTCCGCGAGGCGGATTTCGTCCGGCGTCAGGCCGTAGAGGCGATAGACCAGATCGTCGATTTCCCGCTCCAAAGCTGACGTGTCAGCGGCGGCGTTTGCCTGCTTGGCTTTCAAAATACGGTCCACTAAGGCTACTATTGCGTCGTGCTGTGCTCGCTCCGACGCCACGGCAAAATCTATCGGGCGGATGGGAAGTTGCTCGATGAACTGGGTGAAGTAGCGAAAGAACCCACCGCGCAGAGGTGTGCTCAATCGCTTCCAGCAGTAATCCAGCAAACGGCTGTTCAGCAAAGCCAGAAGGTATTTTGGCGAAAGCAGAACATCTGGTTTCAACGTGATGCCGTAGCCGCTCGTGAAAGCAAACTCTCCATTCTCATCCAACGCGAAAGCGGCTCGGTCGGCGATGTCGGGCACAAGAATCTTGGGCAACAACATCAGGTCAATGTTCTGATTCCTTCCGAACTGATGCCACGCCGGTCCTCTGTGCCGACCGTCTTCGCGGTCAGAGAGGGATGCTTTGTTGAGCGAGAAATATGCGAACGCCTTCGGCCAGTGTTGAGAAATGTCCTGCAAGCTTATGATGTCGGCGGAGCCGTCCCTAATACGATAAGGCATCAAGACCACCTTGCCTGACGGCGTGATAGAGTAGGCTTTGATTTCACGGCCTTGGAGAAAGCGGACGACTGCCTTTCGTTCCACTGTCACATCGCGGCTGAGTTGCTTCGAGTAGGCCGTGATAAGTCCACCCTTTTCGGACACAACGTCCAGCACGTAAACCTCGTTGGCGCTTGTTCGGATGCCTTGCGAAATGCGGGCTGCGATGTTTCCCAGCTTGACCGGCATCCGCTGAAGCTTCTCGAACAGCCCCGCGCCTTCGCCGACGGCGAAGTTCCATTCGGTGTCGGTGACGCGGCTGGATGGGATGGCGGCTTCGGTGGCGAGGCCATCGGCCAGCCACGCGCGTAGGTTGTCGGCGCGGGCGAAACGGCATTGCTCCGCGCCGCCTTTGGCGAGGAACAGAAGGCAGACGTAGTTGGTTGCGCCGGGGAAAACCTGCTGGTCGCCAAAGTGAACGACGTGGCGGAGGTGTTTACCGTCGGCCAGGAGTTTGCGGAGCGGTTCGCCGTATTGGGCGTTGAAAAACTTGTGCGGCAGGATAAAGGCCAGTTGCCCGCGCGGCTGGAGCAGTTGCATGCTGCACTCCACGAACACGACGTAGAGGTCGTAATTGCCTTTGCGCGCGCTGGCGTAGTGCTGCTTGAGCCACGCGGCCTGCTCCGCGTCGGTCTGGTTGAGCGTCTGGAGGCGGACGTAGGGAGGATTGCCGATGAGGACGTCGAAACCTTCGGCATAACCGAACATCCACTCGGTATCGAAGAACTCAGCAGAGGCGTTCTGATCGTAGGGGTCCCACGACGCGAGCTTGCGGGCGGTGGTAGTGTCCCAGCCGTCGTTCTTCAGCAGTTCGGCGATTTCGGCTCGGAGATTGGCGTCCTGCTCACGGCACTTTGCCTTGGTGGCCGGTGTACGGGCGAGGAAGTGACGTTCGCGCACGCGGCGGAGTTCAGCCTCCTTGGCATCAATATCCAGGTTACGAAGGAGTTGCTGACCGGGGCGGTTCAGGCCAATGAGTGCGTTGGCCGCCACGAACCTGGTTTCGAGGTTGGGCAGCGGGCGAATGCCGAGGTTGTCCGCCTGCGGGTTGATCTTCTGGTCCACAACCAGCGAGATGAAGAAGCGGAGCTTCGCGATCTGGACGGCGATGGGCTGAATGTCCACGCCGTAGATGCAGTTCTCGATGAGGTAAAGCTTGCGGCCGTAGTCGAGTTCGTTGGCGCCGAAGGTCTGCTCGATGTCGGCGAGGACGCGGTCGCGTACGGTGGGGTCGGGAATCTCGGTGGCCTTGGCGAGTTGCCGCGCCTTCCAGCGCTGGTTGCCAGGGTCGAGCTTGCCGAGTACGAAGACAAGCTTGTGCAGGATACCCATGGGGAACGCGCCGGAACCGCAGGCGGGATCGAGTATCTTGAGGTGGTCAATGGCCTCGATGAGGGCGTCCACCTCAGCAGTGGTGAACTGGTGCGGCTGGTCGTTGTAGGCGAAGAGATGACGGAGGCGTTTCTCATTGTTCTCTGCGCTCGGGCAAGCGGCTTCCAGCTTCGTCTTCAGGCTGGCGAGGAGCGACTCATCCACCATGTAGTGGACGATTTCGCGCGGGGTATAGAAAGAGCCGGTCTGTTTGCGCGCGGTGGCACCGGTCTCGGGGTTGTAGGCGGCGAGCAGATTTTCGAAGACCTTGCCGAGCAGTTCAGGGTCGAGCGCGATTTCCTCCTCAATGGGGGTGTTTTCGGCGACGGTGAACTTGTAGCGGTCGAGGGTGTGGATGAGACCGCAGACCTTGGCCTTGCGGTAGCGTGCCGCACCGTAGGCTTCGCTCAGATCTACCTCGCGTTCGGGGCCGAAGAACAGGTCGTTGGGAATCTTGAGCGAGTTGTCGTCGCGGTCGGAGAAGCCGTCGATGCGGACATAGTCGGGCTTTTCCCTGGTCCCAAGCGTCTTGTCGAGGCACTCAAAGAGGCCGCCGTTCATGAATGGGATAGAGGCGAAGAGCTTGAGGGCTTCGTCGGGATTCTTCAGGAGGCGCCGATAGCGGTAGAGGTTGTGCGCCATGAAGTGCTGGCCGTCCTTGCGGAACTCGCGCTTGTCCATCTCCTGGTTGAGCGTGGCGAAGAAGAGGTTTTGGAGGATGGCCTTGTAGTAGGTGTTTTCCCTGGGGCTGAAGTCATTCAGCAGCACAGGGACCTGGCGCGTGTCGAACAGCGCGTCGGGCAACAGGCCCTTTTCCTTGAGGAACCAGCAGAAGATGACGCGGGTGATGAGGCGGATGAGGCTGAGCGAGTCGCGGCTGTCGGTGTCCTTGGGCGCGTGCCTGGGGAACCGGGCCTGGGGGAGAGCCCAGAAATACCAGTTGGCAAGTTCCTGGTAGAAGCGCTTATTGAGCGCGGAGGTGTCGAGGGTCTTTTGCCAGGCGACTTGCAGCTCGACGAAGTTGGTGAAGCCGTGCTTGTCGTGCAGCGCGCCGAGGGAAAGGTCGAAGAGAATCTCGATATGAGCGCGATGGGTGTTGCGGCACTGGATGTCCTGGATGAGGGTGACCTTGTCGAGGACGTCCTTATCTGGATCGCGTTTGTGCAGGCGGCGGCTAATGATGGCCAGCGTTAGCGTCTCTCCGTGGCGGAACAGCACGAGGGCCGGCATGGCGAAGAGCTTGTTGAGTTCGCGGGTGATACCGGCGAGGGCGGTGCGCGTGTAGTGGTGCCCCTGCAATTCGAGAGCGAAGAAGAGGTAGGAATTGATGACGGCACCGTTGTAGGCGCCTTTGCTCTCGAAGCAGAATTGCTGGTTGCCGGCAGCGCGGATTGCGTCGTCGGTAAGCTGCAAGAGGAAGTCGATGGATTGCCATTCGCCAGGCAAGGCGTATTGGTCGTTGAGCGTTTTGCCCTGGGCGAAGGTGGCGATGAAGTTGTCGAGATTGTTGGGGCTGAGCGTGAGCCTTTTTTGGCTGGTGTAGCCGAGCACCTCGAACAAATGCAATGCGGCTTCAGCCAGCGGTCGTTTCGGGAATGTCTGCAGCGCGGCCTCAATGGCCTTTTTGACTTCTTGATCATTCATAGTTGGTTAATCACGAGCCAGGTGACGAGTTCCAGGTCGGTCTTGTCGTGCACCTGCTCCTGTGCATTAGGGAGGATAAAGCTGCGGCCAGATTGCAGACCGGAGGCAGCACGCCTACGGAACGTCGTGGCGACGGACTCCACAGCCTTCTGCAAGAGCACATTGTAAGCCTGCATGTCCGTGCCGTGGTTGGTCTGCTGGTCAAAGAGATTGCAGAGCTGCGTGTAAGGTTCGCCTTTGCCAGAACAGAGGATGCGGTAGATATCGAGGATTTGCTTGGGATGGGCAAAGCCGAAGCGGACGTTGCCGTCGTCGAGCACATAGACCAGGAAATAAGGCTGAAGCGGATTGATGGCCTCGGTAGCGCCTCCCCCGGCAGTGCCGGAATCCCCGGCCTCGGAAACGTCGGATTTCTTCTCCTGTCGGAAGCAAAAGATGACGCCGGGTGCGATAACTTTGTACTCGGGGTGCGGTGGCACCGCGGTATACAGGCCGAAGGGTGCGGCTTCGAGCGCGGCGCGGTTGGCCTCGATGTATTTCAAGAGTTCGAGGCGGAAGTCGTCGAGCGTAAACTCGGTGAGGGAGACGCTGTCGCCGAGATCTTCGATGTCGAGGACTTCGTCCTTGAGGCGGAGGAGTTGCTTGTCACGGTAACGCAGGTCTTCGTGGATGAGTTCCTCGATTTCCGTGTTCTGGAGAATGTTGTCCTCGAAAGTGGCGGCGATGTCCACAAGGGCCATGCGGGCTTCAACGCGGTTCTTGAGGTTGATGTATTTGTTAAGGTCTTCAGTAGGCCAGAAGTTGACGAGCTGGACGGTGTGACTGGCACTGCCAATGCGGTCAATGCGTCCGAAGCGCTGGATAATCCGGACAGGGTTCCAGTGGATGTCGTAGTTGATGAGGTAATCGCAGTCCTGGAGGTTCTGGCCTTCGGAGATGCAGTCCGTGGCAATGAGGAGGTCAATTTCACCCTGCTGCGGCATGATGGAGATTTTGTTGCGCCACTTGGAGCGCGGGGAGAAATTGGTGAGGATGTGGTCGAAGGCAGTTTCTCCAAATGTGGTACGTGTGTCGCCGCCGCAGACAAGCGCGACGTGGATACCAAGATCTTTGTTGGCCCATTGCACAAGTGATTCGTAGAGATACATGGCCGTGTCAGCAAAAGCGGTAAAGACGAGGACCTTTTTGTTTAGCTCGCCGAGCTTGTTCGTAGTGGGCTTGGCAACCTTGGCGGCGATGAGTTTTTTGAGCTCTTGCAGTTTCGCGTCAGTCTCCGGGCTGACATCCTGGGCTGCGTTGAAAAGGATGCGGAGCTGGTCTTTGTCCTTCTTCAGGTCCTTGAGCCAGTCGTTCAACCGCAGGTGCTGGAGTTGGTAGGTGAATTTCCCGCCGACAAGCAATGCTTCTTCTAGTTCTTCGTCCTGTCCGGGGTCGCCGAGGTCGAGTTCCAGTTTATCCGATTCAGGGTTCTGGTTGGGCAGAGCCTGGAAGGTGCGAATCTTTTTCTCCAGGCCTTCAATCTTGGCGATGGTGCGGCCCATCGTGATTTCAAACGACTTCACGCAACTCTCCAGGCGCTTGAGAAAGTTCACCTTCATCATGCCGATGAGAAACTTCTCGCGGTCGGCCTGCGTGAAGGGGTCGTGCGTCGAGGTTTGGTATGCTTTCTTGAACTCCTCGTGGACGTATTTGGATGGGTTGAACAGGGAGAGCTTGTAGCCCACGATTTCGTCGTTGAGCTTATCGTAGGAGAGGAAGCGACCGCGCAGATCAATTTCAGGATAGATCGAGATGGGCTTCTTGCGCTCGGGAAAACCGCCAAGTTGGGCAATGGTCTGCGTGTAGTACTTTTGAATATGCTTGCGGGAGCGAGCGATGGTGAGCTCATCGAGCAGCTTGAAAAAGGCGGCGTTGAGCTTCTCCAGCAGTTCACTGGTCTGGCGTTCGGAGCTGTGCTGTCGCGCCCAGAAGAAGAAAACCTTTTGAGCGGCAGCAAGGGTTTCCTTGAGACTGCCGATGCCGAGAGTTTCGGCAAAAGCCCTATCGCTGCCTTCAGTCAGGAAATAGAGCTGGTTACGCAGATCTTTCAGGTCGTTGTTCACCGGGGTTGCTGAGAGGAGAAGCACCTTCGTGCGGACACCGGCCTTAATGATTTCGTCCATAAGCCGCTGGTAGCGGCTTTTCCGGATGAGGTTGCCGGCTTCGTCGCGCTTGCCCGGAGTGTTGTTGCGGAAGTTGTGCGACTCGTCGATGACGACGAGGTCATAGTTGCCCCAACTGAGTGTTTCGAGATTGATATCACCGGAATAGCCGCGCTTCCGGCTGAGGTCGGTGTGGGCAAGAACGTCATAGCGGAAGCGGTCGGCAAGAAAAGGATTGAGGCGACTGTTGGCCCTGTATACGGTCCAGTTCTCCCGAAGCTTCATGGGGCAGAGAACGAGGACGCGCTCGTTCTTCAGCTCAAAGTATTTGATGACGGCGAGGGCTTCGTAGGTTTTGCCCAGGCCAACGCTGTCGGCGACGATGCAGCCGTTGTGACGGAGCATTTTGTTGATGGCCCCCTTCACGCCATCCTTCTGAAACTCGAAGAGCGTTTTCCATATCTCGGTCTCAAAAAGGCTGGTCCGGCCCAGTTCGGCGTCGGTTTTGCCGGTGTCGTCCAGGAACTTTTCAAAAATGTGGAAGAGGGTCTTATAATAGATGAACTCCGGCGCGTTGTTCTCATAGAGCTGCTTGAGGTATTGCAGGACCTC
>WNFE01018710.1_pt1 | contig 10263 bp, 4 predicted proteins | sample 5400451 | NCBI WGS metagenome assembly WNFE01 (sample SAMN13153344, study PRJNA577476) | soil metagenome | isolation source: 200 cm saprolite under Douglas fir tree site 2 hole 2 | place: USA:California | collected 2015-04-18 | reverse complement strand
TTCCTTTACTTCCGGGTTCAGGGCTGCCGCTTCTAACGCCCAGATGAGGGCCTCTCGGGTTTGCGCAGGATCGATGATTGCATCGACCCAGAGCCTCGCCGCGGCGTAGCGCGGATCGGTTTGGTGTTCGTAGGTCGCGCGAATGGATTCGTTCAGCTCTTTTTTGTCCGCGTCAGAGAGCTTCTTGCCCGCGCGCTCGAGCTGCTTGATCTTGATTTCGACGAGCGTTGCGGCCGCCGAGTCGCCGCTCATCACCGCGTACCGGGCCGTTGGCCAGGCAAAAACGAATCGAGGGTCGTAGGCCTTCCCGCACATGGCATAGTGTCCCGCGCCGAAGCTGCCTCCGCAGATCACCGTAATCTTCGGCACTACGCTATTCGATACGGCGTTCACCATCTTGGCGCCCGCGCGGATGATGCCGCTCCACTCCGCCTCCTTTCCGACCATGAAGCCGTTGACGTCGTGCAGAAAAATCAGCGGCACGAGGTTCTGGTTGCAGTCCATGATGAATCGGGCCGCTTTTTCGGCCGACTCGGTGTAGATCACGCCGCCGAACTCGATCCTCTTCTCACCCGTCGCGGCGTCGATCGTCGGCACGTGCTTCTTGTTGTTGGCGACGATTCCCACGGCCCAGCCGCCGATTCGCGCGTAGCCACAAACCAACGTCTTGCCGGATTCCGCGCGATACTCTTCGAATCTGCTGGCGTCGACGACGCGGGCGATTACCTCGCGCATGTCGTATTGCCGGGCCGGGTCCGAGGAAAAAATGCCGTAGATTTCCTCCGGCGGATACGCGGGATGTTCCGATTCCTTGTAGTCAAATCGCGCGGCGAGCGGGTGCCCCATCTTATCGACGAGCGCGCGAATGCGTTGCAGGCACGATTCGTCGTCAGGCTCGCGAAAGTCGACGGTGCCGCTGATTTCCGCGTGCACTTTCGCGCCGCCGAGTTCTTCGGCGGACACTTTCTGCCCAATCGCGGCCTGCACCAGTGCGGGTCCGGCGAGAAAAAGCCCCGAGCCGTCCGTCATCAGGATGTGGTCGCACATCACGGGCAGATACGCGCCTCCTGCAACGCACATCCCCATGATGGCGGTAATTTGCGGTATTCCCATGGCGCTCATGACGGCGTTATTGCGGAAGACGCGCCCGAAATCGTCCGTGTCGGGAAAGACATCTTCCTGCAGCGGCAGGAACACGCCCGCGGAATCGACCAGATAAATGGTCGGAACGTGGTTTTCGATGGAAATATTCTGCGCGCGGATGACTTTTTTGGCAGTGAGCGGAAAAAATGCGCCGGCCTTCACCGTCGCGTCGTTCGCGATGATCATGACGAGGCGGCCGCATACGCGCCCAAGCCCCGTAACGGTTCCCGCAGCAGGCGCGCCGCCCCACTCTTCATACATTTCGTACGCCGCATAAATCCCCAGCTCGAAAAAGGGAGTATGCGGATCGATCAGTTTCGCGATGCGTTCCCGAGCCGTCAGGCGTCCCTTCTTATGCTGCGAATCGATGGCATTCGCGCCGCCGCCTTGTTGGGTCTCGATCTCCTGATTCTTGATTTCAGCGACTAAATCCACCATCCGGCGGGTATTCTTTTCGTATTCAGGCGAGTTTCGATTGACCTTCGTTTCGACAACGGAACTCGTCAAGGGCGGCTCCTCATAGGTTTCCCCGGCCGCGACGTACGCCCGCGGCGAATCGACAGTATAAGCTGATTCCGCGCAGTTGTGCATCGCGCCGTCAGAAGATGTCACTGAGACAAGAACTCCTGCCTGTCCCCTTGTGGTGTGATGAAATCGCGATAGACAGACAAGGGTGTCTGTCCCACTTACCAGGCAGACCGAATTCCCCGGAATAAAGCATTGTCTCGCGGAGGGTTCTACCCAGGAGACACTCCGTGCAAATACGCGGAGCATCACCCCGCAAACTTATCGTATAGTCTTTTCGGGACGGCAAAACCTTATTTGCGCCTGCTGCGTCTAAATTACGATAGATGTCTTACGTGTTGCCAAGGAGAATTGGAATGATTTCCGCGTTGTGCAGCCGCCTTTTGATCCTCGCTTTCTCCGTTGCAGTCATGGTAGTGAACACATCCGGCCAGACTTCGTCCAAAAAAAGTCCGCCGAAAAAAGCGCCGGTGAAACCTGACACCTCCGCGGCGGGATCCACGGCACAAAGCGAAACGCCGAGCATCAAGTTTGAGAAATATACGTTGCCCAATGGCCTCGTCGTGATTCTTTCCGAGGACCATCGCCTCCCGCTCGTTTCCACCAACATCTGGTATCACGTGGGACCCGCGAATGAACTTCCCGGACGCACTGGATTTGCCCACCTGTTCGAACACATGATGTTCGAAGGCTCGAAGCACATTCCGGGAAACGGGCATATCCGGTTCCTCGAAGCCGCCGGGGCTTCCGATCTCAACGGCACAACAGATTTTGACCGCACGAACTACTTCGAGACGCTCCCTTCAAATCAGTTGGAGCTGGCCCTGTGGCTCGAGTCGGACCGGATGGGGTATCTCCCCGACCAGCTCGACCAGGCCAGCCTGACGAACCAGCAGGACGTCGTTCGAAATGAACGGCGCCAGAGCATCGAGAACTCGCCTTACGGCATCGTGGAAGAAACTGTATTCCACAGGCTGTTTCCCAAGGGCCATCCGTACTATGCCGACGTAATGGGGTCCCACGCGGACATTCAGGCGGCGAAGATCGAGGACGTCCGCAATTTTTTCAAGCTCTACTACGCGCCGAACAATGCGAGTCTGGCCATTGTGGGCGATTTCGAACCCGCGAAGGCGAAGCAGTGGGTCGAGAAGTATTTCGGTCCATTGAAGCGCGGCGCTCCCGTGCCGAAGATTGCGGCCGTCACGCCTCCCATCGCCGCGGAGCGGCGCGCCATCATTCACGATCAGGTGGAGTTGCCGCGCGTCTATGAGGCCTGGCTGACGTCCCCGATCTTTAAACCAGGCGACGCCCTGGCCGATCTCTCCTCGGACATTCTCGGCGGCGGCAAATCCAGCCGCCTTTACAAAAAGCTTGTTTACGAGAAGCAAATCGCGCTGGACGTCACCGCATCGCAGAATTCGCTGATTCTCGGATCCGTTTTTGAGGTTGCAGTAACAGCGCGGCCCGGCCACACGCCCGAGGAAATCGAGAAGGCCATCGACGAAGAGCTTGCAGCGTTCCGCATGGACGGCCCCACTCCCGCGGAACTCGAGCGCGCGCAGAATGGCGTCGAGACTCGCACCATTCAGGGTCTTCAGCGGCTCGGAGGATTTGGCGGCATTGCCGACCGCCTGAATGAATACAACCACTATCTCGGCACGCCGGATTATCTCGCGCAAGACCTTGCGCGATACCGGAATGCGACCGTTGCCTCGATCCGCGCGTTTGCCCAGGAGCAATTGAAGCCCACGACCCGCGTCGTCGTGTATGGCATCCCCGGCAAACCGGAGCTGGGGCCGGATGTTCCCACGCCAAAGACGCAACAGAAGGGCAAGAACACAGGTGGGGAAGCGGTTAACGCGGAAGCTGCCTGGCGCGCGAACCCGCCGCAAGCGGCGCCTGCTCCGCAACTGAATCTGCCGGTGCCTGAAATTTTCAAGCTCGAGAATGGCTTGACGGTGGTTTACAACTACAGGCCCGGACTGCCCGTCGTCGCGGTTGATCTGGTTTTCAACACGGGAAGCGGGGCCAATCCAATCGAGAAGCCCGGCCTTGCAAGTTTCACAGCGAATATGCTGCAGCAAGGCACAGCAAAGCGCAACGCCATACAGATCGCCGATGAGGCTGCCCTGCTCGGCACCACGCTTTCCTCCGGTGCGAACATGGACGGGTCCAGCGTGAGTACGAGTGCGCTCAGCAAGAATTTTTCCGGAGCGCTCGATCTGGTCGCGGACATTGTCCTTGACCCCACGTTCCCGCCCGAAGAAGTCGAACGCCGCCGCGCTGCGCGCCTGGCTGCGCTCGCCAACGATCGCGGCGAACCGAATGTCGTGGTGTCGCGCACAGGAGTGGCTGCGTTGTTCGGTCCTCATCATCCGTTCGGTTACGACAATACGGGCACCGAGGAATCGAACAAGGCGATGTCGCGCGAAGACATGATGAATTTCTGGAGGACCAACTACGTTCCGAATAATGCCGCCCTCGTCGTTGCGGGAAATATCTCCCGGGACGAACTGAAGGCACTGGCCACTGGCAAATTCGGCGCCTGGAGCACCGGGGAAGCCCTGCGGCCGCAAATCGGCGCGCCGGAAACGACCAAGGCGCGAATCGTCATTGTGGATCGTCCAGGTGCCCAGCAGACGATGATGCGTCTGCTGCAGCTCGGCGTGAGCCGCGCGACGCCTGACTACGCGGCTCTCGAAGTCATGAACTCCGAGCTGGGCGGTTTGTTCTCGAGCCGCATCAACCTGAATCTTCGCGAGGAGCACGGTTACACGTACGGCGCCAGCTCCCAGTTCGTCTATCGCCGCTCGCTGGGATACTTTGCGGCCGGCGGTGGAATTCGGACGGACGCCACTGCGCCAGCCGTCACTGAGACGTTGAAGGAAATCCGCCGGATGATCGATACGCCGATGACCGCGGAGGAATTGGCTCTAGCGAAGGATTCTCAGTCGCGGTCGCTGCCGGGATTGTTTGAGGGCAGCGGCGAGGCTGCCGGAGCCCTCGCGCCGACTATTACGCGAAATTGCCGGAGCGGCTCTCCGCCGTCACAGCGGAGAATGCGGAGGCGGTCGCCAAGAAGTATTTGCACCCCGACCAGATGATCCTGATTTGCGTTGGAGATCGCGCGAAGATTGAGCCGGAACTAAAGACGCTCGAGCTCGGCGCCATCGAACTCCGCGACGCGGATGGCAAGATCATTCAGTAGGACTCTAGAGTCTGTGTGAGAACCTGGTTTTGGTCTATGTAGCGCCCGCCTTCAGGCGGGCATGTGCTTGAATCTACAGTGTCCGCTTTAAGGCCGACGCTACAAAATCGTTTCGCACGCAGGCTGTCACACAGCCTTTCTAGTGGGCTTTCTGCGCGGCGCGCTTGCGGACAAAAGTGACGATGTCTTGCGTTGACGTGCCGGGAAGAAATATTTCAGCGATGCCCGCCTTCTTCAGGCCGGGGATATCCGCTTCCGGAATCGTGCCGCCAAGCAGCACAGTCACATCGCTCATGCCTTTCTGCTTCAGCAGTTCCATCAATTGCGGCGCAAGCGTGTTGTGCGCGCCGGACAGAATCGAAAGGCCGATCACGTCGACGTCCTCCTGCGCGGCTGCGGAAGCGATCATTTCCGGTGTCTGCCGCAGGCCGGTGTAAATCACTTCCATCCCCGCATCACGCAGCGCGCGGGCAATAATTTTCGCACCGCGGTCGTGGCCGTCCAGACCAGGTTTCGCAATCAACACCCGAATTCTCTTTTCAGGCATCTCTCTGTGTTCTCTGTGAACTTTGTGTTAAAAGCTTTTCTCGTTACACGATAAATCGCCGAACCCCGTCCTTCAAGACGCTTACGTTGAAATTGATAAGCAAGCCCAGCCGATGGCCTGACATTCGCAAGTACGTCAAAATTATCGCTTCATGAATAGGACCTAGACCGCCCACCGATTTCAATTCCACAACGATTTTGCCCTCGACAAGAAGGTCGATCCGGTAGCCACATTCAAGCTTAGTCTGTTTGTATACAACAGGCACTGCTTTTTGGCGCTCGACTTTCAAGTTGCGGAGTTGAAGCTCATGGGCGAGACACTCTTCGTATGCCGACTCCAATAGTCCTGGACCGAGATGTTTGTGGACCTCTATCGCTGCTCCAATAATTTCGCGAGTGATTTCGTTGTTGGTCATATAGAGAGCGAGTGGAAAGGAATTTAACACAGAGGGCACAGAGTCCACAGAGAAAGAGAAGAGGAGGCTACGTGACGGCGACCTCTTCGTAGGTGCCGAAGACGTCGCGCAAGGCGGCGCAGATTTCTCCGAGCGTGGCGTAGGCCTTTACGGCGTCGTAAATGTGCGGCATGAGGTTCTCGGTGCCCTGCGCGGCTTTGCGGAGCGCTGCAAGCCGCCTGATGACTTCATCCCCGGAACGCGCGGCGCGAAGATTGCGGAGGCGCTCAGCCTGGCTGGCACGCACCGATTCGCCGATCTGCAAAACGTCGATCGGTTTTTCTTCACCGATGTATTCGTTCACGCCGACGATGATTTTTTCCTTGTGGTCGACGGCCATCTGGTAGCGGTATGACGCGTCCGCGATTTCACGCTGCGGATAGGACTGCTCGATGGCGGCGACCATGCCGCCCAAAGCGTCGATCTTGTGAATGTAATCCCAGGCTCCGCGTTCGACCTCGTTGGTCAGCGTTTCGACGAAATAGGAGCCCCCGAGCGGGTCCGCCGTGTTGGCTACGCCCGTTTCGTGAGCGATGATTTGCTGCGTGCGCAGCGCGAGAGTCGCGGCAAATTCGGTCGGCAGCGCCCAGGCCTCGTCCAGCGAATTCGTGTGCAAGGATTGCGTGCCGCCCATCACCGCGGCGAGCGCCTGCAACGCGGTGCGGACCACATTGTTGTAAGGCTGCTGCGCGGTGAGCGAACAGCCCGCGGTCTGCGCGTGGAATCGTAGCGCCCACGAACGCGGCGACTTCGCGCCGAACCGCTCGGTCATCGTCTTGTGCCAGATGCGGCGCGCGGCGCGGTACTTGGCGATTTCCTCGAAGAAGTCATTGTGTGCGTTGAAGAAAAAAGAAAGCCGGGGCGCGAAATCGTCAACATCGAGGCCGCGCCGCATGCCCCATTCCACGTATTCGATTCCGTCACGCAACGTGAACGCCAGCTCCTGAATTGCCGTCGAACCCGCCTCGCGAATGTGGTAGCCGCTGATGGAGATCGTATTGAATTTCGGCGTGTGGCGCGTGCCGAACTCGAACGTGTCAATCACCAGGCGCATCGAAGGTTTGGGCGGGTAGATGTACTCCTTCTGTGCGATGTATTCCTTCAGGATGTCGTTTTGCAGAGTGCCGCCAAGGTTGCTCCAATCCACGCCCTGCTTTTCCGCGACGGCCAGATACATGGCCCAAAGAATTGCCGCCGGCGAGTTGATCGTCATCGATGTCGAGACGCCGCCGAGCGGAATCTCGTCAAAGAGCGCCTCCATGTCCGCAAGGGAACTGATGGCGACACCGCACTTGCCGACTTCGCCTTCGGCAAGCGGATGGTCGGAGTCATAGCCCATGAGCGTGGGCAGATCGAAGGCGACGGAAACGCCGGTTTGTCCCTGCGAGAGCAGGTAGCGGAAGCGCCGGTTGGTGTCCCCGGCCGAACCGAAGCCAGCGAATTGACGCATGGTCCAGAGACGGCCGCGGTACATCGACGGATGAATACCGCGCGTGTAGGGAGGCTCGCCGGGAACGCCCAGTTCGCGCGCGGGGTCCCATCCCGCGAGATCACCTTGCGTGTAAAGGCGCGCGATCGGGTGACTCGAAATCGTTGTGAATTCGGGGGACCGCTCCGGAGATTTTTCAAGCGCTGGGCGAAGCAGAGTTTTCTCCCACGTGCGTTCACGATCCGAAGGTCTGCGAGGGACCTCGCCAGCGGCGGGTGCTCCGGGTTTGCGTGCGTTTGTCATTAGGGCGGCTTAACGTGCGATGCGCAGCTTTCCGCAAGCAAAGATGAATTCTAGGCGAAGCAAGAGGAGAGGACAAGACACATCGACTCTTGGGTGGTGACTCAGTTTGGTTTTGGAGGGAATGAACACCTGCCCGCCCCAAAAACGGGCGGCCGCTACAAGATCAACTGCCACAAACAGAGGACGGGTTTGTAGAGGACTCTCCGTCCCGTGTTCTCTGGGACGGAGAGGGCACTTCCTTTTCTCTTCCGCAGCCGCCATGAAACTTCTATTGCCCGTTGCCGGCTCCTGAGGAACCCGTTGCGGTTGCAGGTGAAGCCGCGGGTTGCTTCGCGCGGTCAACGAACAATTGACCGGAAGACGAAGTGCCGGGGATCAGTGTGTCCTTCGGCGTGTGGCCCGATTTGGCATCGGCGATCGTGATGTTGTAAACCTCGAGAGTGCGGCCCATCGCGCGGTCAAAGTTCACTTTCGCTTCGGCGAGGTTTATACGCGCACGGACCTCGGCGCTGGCGGCGGACGCCAGTGTGTTCTGATCGGAAACGATGTTGAACAGAGTCGAAGCTCCCAGCTGATATTTCTTCTGTTCGGCGTCAAGCGTTTGCTGATCGAGGTCGCGCGTCTTCGAGGCGGCCTGCAACGTGACGCGGGCCTGTTCGAGAACAATTTGCGTGTTGTGAACATCAATCGCGACGTTATTCACGACCTGGCGATAACGAGTTTCGTCCTGCCGCGCTGTCAGGAGCGCTGTGACGTTATCGCTCTGCGCCTGGCGGTTGCGGATCGGAATCGTCAGCGTGAAGCCCGCGTTGAATTCGGGATAGACGCCGGTAAACATGTCTCCGAGAGAGGTGCTCAATCCCGATGTGATTTGGGGCGGGGGACTGGTGCAGAATGTGCCACTCGGGGTGCACGGGTGGTTCACTCCCGCGAGACCTTGCGTGGCATACTCCCCGGAAAGATTAAGAACGGGAAGCAGCGCATTCTTAGTGGCGCGCACATTGATGTCGTCCGCCTTGAGCGTAGTGCCTGATTGCAGGACGTCAGGGCGCTTGGTAATGGCTTCCTTAATGGCGTCTTCGAGGGAAATCTTCTCAACTTCAGGTGGCGCCACATCGGCCGTGTCGGTGGGGATAATTTCGACGATGCGCAGTGCGGGGGAAGTCGGATCCTTGGAGATCAGATTCAACAGCGTTAGTTGGTCCTGGAGCAGGGTCGTCTGCGAGAGAATCAATGTTTGATTTGCAGTTGCGACCTGCGCCTCGGCCTGGACGATTTCCAGAGGCGCTAACGTTCCGATATCAACCTGCTTTTTGTTGTCGCTATAGAGCTTGTTGGCCAGTTCGATCTGGTGCAGTGCAACGTCGACATTTCCTCGCGCGAACGCAAGTTCCCAGTAGGCGTTGGCGACTGCGGTGATGGACGTGATCACCTGCTGCTCGAAAGTCTGGTCGGCCATGAATTTGTTCAGCTTTGCAATCCTGATGTTCCGCTCATTTGGAAGAAGCCCAAACCCGTTCAGCAATTGCTGGTTTCCGATGAAAACAAAGTTGGAGGTGACGAAAGGGCTGAAAAAGTTTGCCGGGCTGGACGTGGACCCACGCGTATTGTTGAACGCGGCTGAAAATGCCGTGCCGGTATGAAATCCCTGGGAGTATTGCAAGTTGCCAATGGCGGCGTGCGTGTTCAATACGGAAAAATTCCTGGCCGTGCCAGAGCCTGTACCCGTGCCGGCAGTGAGCGGGTTGTTCACGGGAATTGTTCGTTGGTCCAAGCTGAACGTCGAAGTAAACTGAGGGTCGAAGCTTTGTGCGGGGACGTTGCCGAGCGCGCTCAGCGTCCCGCGAGATGCGCCGCCGCCCATCGTACGAAGAATGTTTGCTTCCGCAAGCCAAGGAGCATATCGCTGGATGGCGATGTCCAGATTGTTCTGCAATGCCAGGTCAATCGCGTCCTGCAGGCTGATGCGCAGCTTGCCGTCCTGGATCATTTGCTCGATGCGGGGCGCGTTGGTAAGAACCGGCTGGGGAACCTTCGTCGGCGTGTACGGAGCGATGATATCGGGGAACCACCGCTTGCCGTTCGTGTAATTCTCATTCGATACCTGAATCGTCCTAACCGGGGTTTGAGACTGGGATTGCGCAGGCGGCGAGGTCTGTCCCTGCGCCTCTTGGGCGAAGGCAGGCGCTACAGGCGCAAAGGCCGTTAGTATGGCCAGGCTTACGGAAAGAGTAATGCGGTAGAGCCTTCCGATCATCGTTTTATCATCCTCTCGCGACAGAATCATCTTCCCCTATCTTCATTCTTTCCCGAATTATAGCTAGTGAATGCTAAGTTGTTTAAACGTCTGGTGAGCCTGAATTGTTTCATCTATTTTCCGCTGCGGGACGGCACAGACTCATGTATTGGACGTGAGAAACGCCCCTAGGTCAAGCGCGATATAGCTTCCACATTTGCCTTAGAATTGGCTCGCGTCATTCCTTGACAATCGCTTGAGGGGCCGATAGGCTTGGCGCGCGATGAGGCCGGAAGCCATATTTCGATTGCTGGAAGACCTGGGAGCGATCCGGCAGGGGCATTTCGAACTGACTTCGGGCTTGCATAGCGCGACGTACGTGCAGTGCGCGCTCGTTCTGCAATATCCCAAGTATGCG
>WNFE01004666.1_pt1 | contig 10264 bp, 11 predicted proteins | sample 5400451 | NCBI WGS metagenome assembly WNFE01 (sample SAMN13153344, study PRJNA577476) | soil metagenome | isolation source: 200 cm saprolite under Douglas fir tree site 2 hole 2 | place: USA:California | collected 2015-04-18 | reverse complement strand
CGCACCGCGACCTCGAGTGGGTAGACGCCCCCGCCCGACAGCCCCGTGGACAACCGATCACCGCCCGCGTCGGCCGGACCTTGCAAACCGACGAAGAGCACTCGCCCGCCGCTCTGCGGATTGATGCGAAGGGTGTCGAAGGGCAGCCGCACGAGGTTGCGGGTGGGACCGAGGTTTCCGCCGCTGACGGTTTGATCGAAGCCGGTGCGCGACTGCAGTCGATCGTGGACCGTCAGCGTCAGCGTGGTGCCCGACGGCACGCCATCGGACGCGAGTTGCATCGTGAACGTGCCACCGAGCGGAGTCCACGCGCTCTGGCTGATCAACGTGAGGTGAGCCCCGGCGCCGTTCGTCGTCTGGGCCGATGCCGGCGCGACCGAAAAGACGACGAGGAACGCGATGGTTGCGATGGCCAGCCACACGCGGGTATCCCGCCTCGCAGTGAGCGACCGTAAAGAGACAGACCGCATCACAGGGGCCGGCCCAGGACATACAGTCCGACGGGAAGAGGGGCGAACCCGAGCGACTCGTAGAGCGCGAACGCGGCGCGGTTGTCGAGCTGCGTGTTGACGAAGGCTCGCGTTGCGCCGTGGCGCCACAGCCAGCGGAGTCCGTCGGCCACGAGCACGCGCCCGAGGCCGCGCCGCCGGGTCGCCGGGTCAACTGCCAAGCGCTGAACGTAACCGTGCTCGCCGGCATGGCCGGTGATGGCGTATCCGGCGATCACGTCGCCCTCGCGCACGACTCGAAATCGATTCGCGGGTGTCGCTCCGAGCGCGTCGGCGAGCCCGATGTTGCCGAGCTGCCAAAAGGTGTCGAAGGCGGCTGCGTCGAGCTCGAGCACGGCCGCCCGATCGCGACGCCCGGCGCGTTCGACGCGGGCGTCCGGCGTTGCATTCGGGTACTGAGCCGGCACGGGCGGCTCCTCGTGCAGGTCGCGCGCCAGCAGATGCAGGCGCTCGCGTACGGAGAAGCCGGCGTCGACGAACACCTCCGATTCGGAGGCGGTCACCGCATTGGTGAGGACCGACCGATAGCCCGACGCACGCGCTCGTTCGAGGCAGCAACGCACGACGTCGGGCGACACTGGGGAGTCCGGCCCCACCATCAGCTGAGCCGTGCTACCACCCCCACGCCACGGTGCAAGGCGGGCCCAGCTCTCCCCGAAGCGCAGGGTCTGCTGCCGCACAGGAGCACGTTATCGGCCGCGTCACCGCCGGTCTCGGCGTGGCCCGTCCTCGTGGGGGTCGTCCTTCAGAGGCCGGTTCCACCTTCCGATAGATGAGGCCGATAGAGATGAGGCCGATACGAGGCCGGTGGATGACGGCCAATAGAGGACTTCCGGTGCTGGAGCTGGACTTGTTGTTGCGCTGTGCCGTCGAGCAGGGCGCGTCGGACGTACACGTCAAGGTGGGAGCGCGCCCGCGCCTGCGCGTGGACGGTGCGCTGCGCGAAGCCCCCTTCGAAACCGTGGAGCCGGAAGACACCGAGCGCATCGTCGCCGCGATCATGCCGATTGGGCGGGCCGACACCTTCCGCGCCACCAGCGAGAGCGACTTCATGTATGCCATCGCAGGTCTCGGGCGCTTCCGCGTCAACGCGTTTCGCCAACGCGGCTGGGCGGGGCTCGTCCTGCGTCGCGTGTTGCCCGGTATCCCCGGCTTCGAGGCGCTCGGGCTACCCGCGGCGGTGGCGCAGCTGGCGGAACTTCCCCACGGGCTGGTGTTGGTCACCGGCCTCGCGGGCTCGGGCAAGACCGCGACGCTCGCGGCAATGATCGATCACGTGAACTGCGGTCGCGAATGTCACGTCGTGACGATCGAAGACCCGGTCGAGGTGTTGCACGCCGACAAGCGCGCGATCGTCGACCAGCGTGAGGTGAGCACCGACACACCGAGCGCGCCGTCGGCACTGGTGCACGCACTTCGCCAGGATCCCGACGTGGTGATGGTGAGCGAGCTCGGCGACGCGGAGTCGGCGTGGGCTGCGTTACGCGCGGCCGAGATCGGGCATCTCGTGCTCGCCGGCTTCCCCACGGTGAGCGTGTTGGAGACGATCGAGCGGTTCGTGGAGCTGTTTCCACCACACCGTCAGCGTCAGGCGCGCGCGTCACTCACCGCCGCACTGCGCGGCATCGTGTCGCAGCGTTTGTTGCCCCGTGCGGGTGGTCGCGGACGGGTCCCCGCGGTGGAGGTGCTGGTGGTGAACGCACGCGTCGCCGAGCGCATCGCCGATCAAGAACGGGTGAAGGAGCTCGCGGCCGAGATGGCGAATGGCGAGCTCTACGGGATGCAGACGATCGATCAGAGTCTGGTGCAGCTCTACCGTGACGGCCTCGTCACGCGTGCCGCCGCGATCGCGCACGCCAACGAACCGGCGGAGACGAAGCTCGCGCTCGATCGTGCCGAATTCGACCGCGCGCACGAGACGCCTCCCGTGTCTTCGACGCCCGTGACGCCCCAGCGCGTGGCTTCCGCCTGACGAGGTGTTCAGCGCTGCGAGTCGAGTCGGGCCGCCTGGAACGCGCGCGTCAGGAGCGGCGTGCGGGCATCGAGCACATCGTCGAGCTCGGAACCGGGCCAGTTGCGCATTGACCACCGAGTGGCCTCTTCGTCGTCGACCGGCGCGGTGTTCGCCGGCAAGCCGAACGGCAGGGCCGGCGGAAGATCCGGGAGTGCGGAAGCCGCAGGTGCGCACCGGCGACCGCGCCGCGCTGCGCGCCGCACCGAAGCCGGCCGGTCGGCCCACAGCCGAGGAGCGCGAACCCGCCGATCTTGCAGCGTCCAGTGCACGGGTGGCGTGAGCGCTTCCGCGTGGGCGGAGCAGAGGTATCCGGCGTGGACCGCGATGTCGTCGACCGGGTCCAGCCACACCAGGCTGGCCCGCGCGTCGAACGCGAACTGTGCCGCCGCCGGTTCGTCGCATTCGACGCGGGAACAGCGCAGCACGACCTCGTCCGACATGGAGTGAACGTAGCGGAGCACGGTACGGCCACAGAGGACCCGCGCGGATTCGATCCGGCGCGGCGGCCGAGACCGACGAGAATGGCACGATGAGCGAAGTGGCCGCGAGTCGGGTATCCCGGCTCGCAACGGAGCGTGGGCCGAGCGCCCCGGCGCGCAGCGCCGAGAGCGGGCAGAGATGACCCAGGTTCCGCCTCGTCTCCGCCCGCTGCTCGATCCGGCGTCGCCGGTGCAGGAGCTGGCGCGGCGGTTCGCCGACGCCGGCCACCAGTGCCTCATCGTCGGGGGGAGCGTGCGCGACGCCCTGCTCGATCGAACGCGGGAGGAAGCCGACATCGACCTCACCACCGATGCCCGGCCCGACGAGATCGAGGCGCTGGTGCGGGGTTGGGCGGAGCACGTGTGGCTCCAGGGAAAGCGGTTCGGCACCATTGGCTGCGAGCGGGCCGGAGTGCGGCTCGAGATCACCACCTTCCGGGCCGAGGTGTACCGGCCGGAGAGTCGCAAGCCCGAGGTCGAGTACGCACCTGACGTCGAGACGGATCTGTCTCGTCGCGACTTCACCGTCAACGCGATGGCGATCCGGCTCCCCGAGCCGGAGCTGGTCGACCCGTACGGCGGTGCTGTCGACCTCGCCGCCCGACGGCTGCGCACGCCGCTCGCCCCCGAGGTGTCGTTCCTCGACGATCCGCTGCGAATGTTGCGGGCGGCCCGGTTCGTCGCGCAGTTCGAGCTCGTGCCCGACCCCGAAGTGATCGCGGCCATCGGGGAACACCGCCACCGGCTCGAGATCGTGAGCGCGGAGCGCATCCGCGACGAGCTGTCGAAGCTCCTGCTGGTCGACGATCCGAGTGCGGGCCTCTGGCTGCTCACGAGCACTTGCCTGTCCGACGAGTTCGTGCCCGAGCTCAACCACATGCGCCTCGAACAGGACCCGATCCACACCCACAAGGACGTGCTCGCGCACACGATCGCCGTGGTGAAGAACACCCACCCAGAGCTGCGGGTTCGTCTCGCTGCACTCTTCCACGACGTGGGCAAGCCCAAGACCCGCTCCTTCGCCGACGGTGGCGTGAGCTTCCACCACCACGAAGTCGTGGGCGCGCGCATGACCGAAGAGCGGCTGCGCGCCTTGAAGTACCCGAACGACATCGTGGACGCGGTCGCGAAGCTCGTGTATCTGCACCTGCGCATTCACACCTACGCGATGGGATGGACCGACAAGGCGGTGCGGCGCTACGTGCGCGACGCGGGCGATCTGCTCGACGAGCTGAACCATCTGCAGCGCTGCGATTGCACGACCCGCAACCAGAATCGCGCCCGCGCGCTCCAACGGCGCATGGACGAGCTCGAGGTCCGCATCGCGGAGCTGCGCGAGCAGGAGGAGCTGGACTCGATCCGCCCGCCGCTCGACGGCGGTCAGGTCATGAAGTTCCTTGGCGTGCGGCCCAGTCGCATCGTGGGTGACGCGCTCGATTTCCTGCTCGAAGCCCGCCTCGACGAAGGCCCGATCGACGAAGCCGACGCCTACGCCCGTCTCGCGGCCTGGGCGAGAGAGCACGACATCGACCCGCCGGCCTGACGCCGAGGGTCCCTGACTGCGTCACGGTTGGCGATATGGCGGTCCCGCTTCGGCACTGCGGCGGCGGAGCAGAGCGGAGCCGCTCGCCAGCGAGAGAGCGCCCGCGGTGCAGGTACCCTGCGCCGCAGCGAACGAGCGAGAAATCAGGCGCCTTCCTTGCGCGCCCGCCACACGATGGTCGACGGCACCTTCGCGCCGGGCTGAGCTGGGCGCGGCTCGGCGATGGTGTCGACGCGAAATCCGGCCCTCCCGAGCTCGGTGAACACCTCGCCGATGTCGCGCGTATAGAGCAGGATCTCCTCGCCCTCGCGCCGGACGGCGATCGGACCCGGGTCGAAGTAGGAATGTTCGATCCCCGCGGCTCCGATCGTCAACGCGATCGGGTGCTCGTACGAGAACACGAACGGTGCGTTCGGCCGCAGCACGCGTTGCACCTGGCGGAACAGGCGTGCCAGGTCGTCGACTTCGGGCAGCATGAACGCGCTGAACGCGAGGTCCATCGACTCGGCTCGCAGGAACGCGAGGTCGGCGGCGTCGCCCTGGCGCAGTTCGACCTTCGTCTCTTCCCGCTCGGCTCGGTCGCGTGCCCGAGCGAGCTGGGCTTTCGACGCATCGAGCGCGATGACGATCCCACCCTGCTGGGCCAGGGCGATTGCGGACTGGCCGGTACCGCAGCCGAGGTCGATCGCCCGCTTGCCCTTCACGTCCCCCAACAGGCGCAGCTCGCGTTCGGTCGGCCCGTCGGGGCCGTAGAGCACGACGTCGGTGGCGAAGTCACCGCCCTCGCGACCGGCGATCCGGTCCCAGGCCTCGGTGTTCACTCGGCGGCGAATTCTTCGACCATCACCCGCGCTTGCTCGTCGTGGTACTGCACTGCGGGTGACTTCATGAAGTACGCCGACGGTCCGGCGAGTGGGCCACCGATGCCGCGGTCGAGGGCGATCTTGCAGCAGCGGACCGCGTCGATGATGACCCCGGCGGAGTTGGGCGAGTCCCACACTTCGAGCTTGAGCTCGATGTTGAGGGGGACGTCGCCGAAGTTGCGGCCTTCGAGTCGGATATAGGCCCACTTGCGGTCCTCGAGCCAGGGCACGTGGTCGGACGGCCCGATGTGCACATTGTCGGACTCGATGCCCTGCTCGATCTGGCTGGTCACCGACTGCGTCTTCGAGATCTTCTTCGACTCGAGGCGGGAGCGCTCGAGCATGTTCTTGAAGTCCATGTTGCCGCCGAAGTTCAGCTGGTAGGTGCGATCGATCGTCATGCCGCGGTCTTCCATCAGCCGGGCGAGCACCCGGTGGGTGATCGTGGCGCCAACCTGGCTCTTGATGTCGTCGCCCACGATCGGCAACTTCGCCGCCTCGAACTTCGCCGCCCACTCCGGATCGCTCGCGATGAACACGGGGATCGCGTTCACGAAACCCACCCCGGCATCGAGACACGCCTGCGCGTAGTAACGCTGCGCGTCCTCCGATCCCACCGGGAGATAGCTGACGAGTACATCGGCCCGTGTGTCGCGCAACACCCGGGCGATGTCAACGGGCGCGGCGGGAGATTCCTCGACCGTCTCGCGGTAGTACTTGCCGAGGCCGTCGAACGTCGGGCCGCGTTGTACCTCCACCCCGAGCTCGCCGACGTTGGCGAACCGGATGGTGTTGTTCTGGCCGGCGAAGATCGCCTTGCCGAAATCGAGGCCGACCTTGGCCGCGTCGACGTCGAATGCGGCCACGAAATCGACGTCCCCCACGTGATAGTCCCCGAGTACCACGTGCATGAGGCCCGGTACGTCCTCGGCGGAATCGGCGTTCCGGTAGTACTCCACGCCTTGGACGAGACTGCTGGCGCAGTTCCCCACTCCGGCGACGGCAACGCGAATACGACCACTCATGATGCGGTGGCTCCTTGTTGTTCAGGAATGTGTTGTTCAGGAATGTGATCTTCAGGAATGTGATCTTCAGGAACGGGTTGGTCGGGCTCGGGCGCGTTGTCGCGACCTTCGGTGGCGATGAGCGCCTCGACCCATTCGAGGTCTCGTTGGGTGGACTGAGTGCGATGTTCGAGCAGCGAGCGCGTGTAGTGGTCGCCACGGCCCGTTCCCGTTCGACGAGCCCGAGCCAGCCGATCGGCCAGGGCCGATCGGCGCCGCTCGAGCAACGCGAGGCGGGCGTCGGGCTCGAGGTGGCGGCAGAAGGCGAGGCGGATCGCGAAGGTGCGCTCGTCGTCGCCCGCACTGTCGTCGTCGAGGAGCAGCTCGGACAAACGGATCTCGCCCCGATCGGTGACCCGGTACGCCTTGCGGACTCGGCGGCCCGCCTTGGCCGGACGCCGGGCACGCGCCGCCGCGAGGTCGCCCGAGAGGGAGCCGGTGGCGGGGATGGCCGCCGGTGTGAGCTCGGGCGCCACGATCTCGATGGCGCCGTCGCGCTCGAGCCGGCGCAGGGCCGGGTAGAGCGAGCCGTAGGAGATGCCCCAGAGCGAGCCCAGGGTTTCGCCCAGACGCTTCTTCAGCTCGTAGCCGTGGAGCGGTTGCTCCTTCAGCAGTCCGAGGATGGCAAGCTCCAGCACGTTTCCCGGCTTCTGTGTCTGATCCGCCGTGTCTGATCAGCGGTGTCTGATCCGGCGATCGCTCAATAGGTTTGCTCGATATATCGCACCGATATATCGGAACGCCAACTGTACACCCGCGCCCACCCCCTCCGACGCTGCAATGCTCAATTGCCGTTGGCGTCCCAAATTTTCCGGGGTGGGGCGAACCGGTATCCGGAGCCGAAGGCCACCGATACACTGCCCCGGTGCGCCGGCACACCGACTACGCGCTGGCCCGCCGGGCCGTCCTGAGCGACCTTCGGCGCGGGGCGGTGGCCCGGAACGATGTGTGCGACGCCCATCCCGAGCTGCTCCGAGCCGCCCGGCACGTGGGCGATCCCGCACCTCACGACTGCCCGGTCTGCGACGGTCATCATCTCCGCTACGTCTCGTACGTGTACGGCGAACGGCTACGGGAGGCCAACGGCCGTTGCATCGTGCACCCCCGCGAGCTCGAGAAGCTCGGCGAGACCCACGACGAATTCGCCCGCTACGTGGTGGAGGTGTGTCCCGACTGTGGGTGGAACTTCCTGACCCGGCGGGAGCTGCACGGCAAGCGCCATGAACCGGGCGGGCTCGCACCGCAGAAACGCCCAGCCGTCCAGCTCTGACAGGTCTGACCGGTCTGACAGGTCTGACTGGTCTGACAAGTACGGCGGGCGCCGCGGAGTCGGTTGGGAGTTGGGGCTAACCTTCGTCCTGCCGCCGGGAGCCGCACGTGCCCTGGACGGTGGAGGTAAGCAAGATGACCGGCTTTCGTCCGCCCAGTTCCCCTTTCGGTGGATCGCGCCCCGTCGTGGTGCCCGACGTCGTCGCCCGTAAGGGCTCCGGCGTGCCGCTGGTGATGGTCACCGCCTACGACGCGCCGTCCGCGCGCGCCGTTGACGCCGCGGGCGTCGACGTGATCCTGGTGGGCGACTCGGTCGCGATGGTGGTGCTCGGCTACGACGACACGTTGCACGTGACCGTCGCCGACATGGCGCACCACATCGCCGCGGTCGCCCGCACCAAGCCGCGCGCGCTACTCGTCGGCGATCTTCCGTGGATGAGCTTTCACGTCTCGCGCGAGGAGACGGTTCGCAACGCGGCGCAGCTGGTGCGCGCCGGCGCGACCGCGGTCAAGTTGGAGGGCGGACGCAAGCGCCTCGATGCGGTGCGCGCCATCCTCGACGCCGAGATCCCGGTGATGGGTCACATTGGCCTGACGCCGCAGTCGGTGAATGCAATCGGCGGGTTCAAGGTGCAGGGCAAGACGCTCGACGCGGCGCGTGAGCTCGTCGACGACGCCATCGCGCTCGCCGAGGCTGGTTGCTTCGCGATCGTGTTGGAGTGTGTGCCGGACGCGGTCGCGAGCATGGTCACCGATTCGGTCACGGTCCCGACCATCGGCATCGGCGCGGGCCGGCACTGCGATGGCCAGGTGCTCGTGTACCACGACCTGCTCGGGTTCGAGGATCGGGTCACGCCCAAGTTCGTGCGTCGGTACGCCCACCTCCATGCCGACGCGACCGCAGCTCTCGCGCGCTTCGCCGATGACGTGCGCGCCGGCCAGTTCCCGTCGAGCGACGAGACGTACCATGCCGCCGACACGGTCAGTGAGGCCCTCGGCCTCTACGGCGCGGGAGCCAACATCCCCGCGTGACCCGACTCGCGTGACCCGACTCGCGTGACCCGGCGTGCGTTGGCGCTGGCGGTGCTGGTCGTCGGCGCGGTGGCGATCGTCGTCGGCGTCGTGCAACTCCTCGGCGCCGACGATCCCGCGCCACCGGCGGGAGGGCGAGCCTGGTCGGACGTGCTCGACACCGCGACGCCGGCATCGGCGCCCTTCGAGGGCCTCACGGAGTTGCACGTCGGTGTCGGTGGTCGTTGCCTCCGGGTGGCGGTCGCCGACTCGCTGATGGAGCGCGCGGAGGGGCTGCGGGAGCGGAGTGATCTCGGCCCGTACGACGGCATGCTGTTCCTGTTCGGGGTGCCCACCCGGATCGGTTTCACCATGTCGATGGTTCCGGTACCGCTCGAGATCGGGTTCTACGGTGGCGACGGAGCGCGGAACTCGACACGCCACATGAAACCGTGCCCGCGGGCCGAGGCCCAGTGCCCGGTCTATGAGGCCGCGGGCCCGTTCGTGTACGCGCTCGAGACCCTGAAGGGGAAGCTGCCGGCGGGCGCCCTCGCCGCCTGTAGCTGACACACCCCGACGGTAGGGTCCATCTCGATAGGTCACGTCGAAGGGCCGCGAGTAGCCTGGGTGGGCTGCGATCCCGGGATCCGGGCTCGTCGCCCCATCACAATCCTGCGCCTGCACCCGGGTTCGTTCCCGGCCCTGCGGTCGCCCGTAGCTACGGGCTGCGGTCCGAAGGAGGTCCGGCCCATGAGGCCGTACGAGGTCATGGTCATCTTCGACGCGGATCTGGAAGAGGAGATCATCCGGTCCGCCGTCACCCGCTACACGGAGCTGATCCAGTCGAAGGGCGCCGCGCCCGGGCAGATCGACTTCTGGGGTAAGCGGCGGTTCGCTTACGAGCTCAAGCACAAGTGGGAGGGCTACTACGTCGTCCTCCAGGCGAGAGCCGAGCCCGCAGCGATGGAAGAGTTGCACCGGACGCTCTCCCTTGCCGACGAGGTCATCCGGCACAAGGTTCTCCGCATTCCCGAGCAGGTCTACGGGAAGCTTGCGGGGAGCGGCGTGACGGACGCGTAGGGAGGAAGAGAACCAATGGCCGAGAGCACCGTCACCATCGTCGGGAATCTCACCCGTGATCCCGAGATCCGCTACACCGCGGGCGGCGCTGCCAAAGCGTCGTTCGGGGTTGCGGTGAGCCGCCGGTGGCAGAACCGACAGTCACAAGAGTGGGAAGAGCAGACGAGCTTCTTCAACGTCGTGTGCTGGCGCGAGATGGCCGAGAACGTCTCCGAATCGCTGGGCAAGGGCTCGCGGGTGGTTGTCACCGGCCGCCTGGAGCAGCGCAGTTGGGAAACGGAGAACGGCGAGAAGCGCAGCGTGGTCGAGATCGTCGCCGACGAGATCGGCCCGAGCCTGCGGTGGGCAACCGCCGCGATCACCCGCAACGAGCGCCGCGGTGGCGGCGACTTCACCGGTGGTGGATCAGCCGGTGGTGGATCGGGTGGATCC
>WNFE01007270.1_pt1 | contig 10265 bp, 7 predicted proteins | sample 5400451 | NCBI WGS metagenome assembly WNFE01 (sample SAMN13153344, study PRJNA577476) | soil metagenome | isolation source: 200 cm saprolite under Douglas fir tree site 2 hole 2 | place: USA:California | collected 2015-04-18 | reverse complement strand
TCGAATTCACGTTCTTGCAACACCCTCAGGAGTGCAACCTGAGTGTCCAGCGGCAGCTCGCCGATTTCGTCGAGGAAAATGGTTCCTCCGTTCGCCAGTTCAAATCGACCGAGGCGGCGCTGCATCGCCCCGGTGAACGCGCCCTTTTCGTGGCCAAAGAGTTCGGAAGAAATCAGCGATGGGGCAAGAGCTGCGCAGTTCACGCTCACGAAGGCGCGTTGCGACCGACGAGATCGCTTATGGATGGCGCGGGCGACCAGTTCCTTACCAGTTCCAGTCTCTCCACTAACAAGAACGCTCGAATCGGTGGGAGCAACTTTCATTACCCGAGAAAGTACTCCCTGCAACGCCGACGAGGTGCCGACGATCTCTTCGAACATGAACGCCTGGTCGATCTGCTCCCTGAGTACTACGTTTTCGTTTTGTAGTTGATCTCTCAGACGCTTAATCTCTTCAAGCGCCTTCTCCAGGTCGGCTCGCGCGCGGTGGTGTTCGGTGACGTCTATTGAGGCCCCGACAAATTCCACGACGTCGCCGCGTTCGTCCAGGATGGGATGGCCGATACTGCGGGTGTTTTTGATCGTTCCGTCTGGAAGAACTAGCCGAAAATTTGCCTCAAAATCCGTTTTTCCAAGCAAAGCCGCCGCGTAAGCTTGTTCGACCTCGGGCCGATCTTCGGGATGCATCCTCCCGAAATAGAAAACAGCCGACGATGCGTCATCTTCGGGTTCAATGCCGTACATTAGAAGCCCTTCCGGGGAGACTGTCACCTTATCTGATAAGACCTCGTGTCTCCAACTGCAGGTGCGGGTTAGCCGTTGGGCCTCGAGCAAGAATGCTTCGCTCGCGCGGAGGGCATCTTCGGCACGTTTGCGCTCTGTGACGTCCATCGCCGTACCGACTATTTCAATGACATCACCGGAAGCATTCACTACCGGGTGTCCAACCACATGGATGTACTTGGCCGCGCCGTTTGGCAGAAGAAGCCGATAGTCGACCTCAAAGTCGCTCCTGCCCCGAATGGCCTGGTCGACCAGGGGTTTGTTATGAAGCACGTCCTCCGGGTGCAGCCGCCCGACTATCTCGACTTCGGATGGTGGCGTGGGATTAGGATCAAAGCCGAAGATCCGGAACAACTCTTCTGACCAATAGACATTTGTCCAATAGAGGTTTTCCATCTGATGGACGTGCGCCGCCCAACTGCCTGTGCGGGTCAATTTCTGCGCTTCGGCTAAATAACCCTCACTCCGCTGTAGAGCTTCTTCGGCCCGTTTGCGCTGTGTAATATCCTCGGAGAGCGCCATTATGAATCGCGCTACCCTCTCGGTGCCCGGCACAAGAGAAACGTTGTTGCTTACCCAAACCAAACTGCCGTCCTTGCGCCGATACTTTTTCTCGATCTGAAACTGTCGTCGCTTTCCCTCCACCAACTCGGTGACGAGCGCCCAGTTGGCTTCGCGGTAGTCCTCATGCGTGACGCTCAGAAAATCAAGTGCACGCAGTTCCTCCTCCGTGTAACCCACGATTGTCTGGTAGACATGATTGGTGGCTAGATAGCGGGCGTTCAGGTCAGTCAGCGCAACGCCGATAGCCGAATTCTCAAAGACGGATCGCCACCGCTCCTCGCTTTTCCGAAGGGCTTCTTCGGCACGCTTCCGCTCCTCAAGATCGGTATTTGTTCCGTACCACTTCGCGACTTTCCCCGATCGGTCGCGCAGAGGACTACCGCGAAAGAGAAACCAGCGAAATTCGCCGTCGAACCGGCGGAAGCGGCCCTCCACCTCGTACGGCTTTACAGAATTCAAAGCTTCTAGGAATGTTTCCAGAATTCGTGGTAGCTCGTCTGGATGTATCGCAACCTGCCATCCCGAGCCCAAAGCTTGCTCTGCAGATAGACCCGTATAGTCCAGCCAGCGCTGATTGAAAAACTCTGCCGAGCCGTCTGGACCAGCCGACCATGCCAACGTAGGGATGGTGTCGACGACAAGGCGAATGTCCTGTCCATCTCCAGGTTCTTCGAAGCCATGCCGCAAGGATGCCATGCGCACTCTCGAGTCATTCCGCATGCGACTGGCAATCTTTGCGTTTCGCCATGCTTGAGCCAGATGCGGACGGACCACCTGCAGATTATCTCCCCTTGTGTCAATAAGCGTAGGTCCAAAGGAAACTTCAGTTGTTAGGCGTGAGTTCCTATCCAGGTTTTTCAGTCAAACCAAGTCCCGCCAGGATCATGCGCACGAAGACAGTTCCAGTAACATATCCGCGTCCCCAGACCGGGTCGAACTCAGCGGACGGCGCGGCGGCCAGGATCTCCGCAACGGAAGAATCTGCTGCAATCAGGCGCTGAACGCGGCCTTCGATGGTACGAAGCGTGTCGTGAAAATTGACGAGATCATCGCGATTTGCGATTGGCCCGTGACCTGGCACCACGGCGGTCTCCGCATTGATGAAGGGCAAGAGCCGCTCAATCGCCTGAATCATTCCATGCAAGGATCCGCAAGACGATTCGTCGATGACCGGATAACTTCCGTTCGTCATCAAATCGCCCATCACCAGGACGTTCGCTGAGGGCAACCACACCACAACATCTCCATCCGTGTGGGCCGACTCCTGCGGTATCAATTCGAGAGTCTGCGAACCAAGATCAATGCTAACCGCAGCATTGAACGTCAGAACGGGCCATGCCGAGCGCGGCGAACTTCGCACGCCCCATTCGAGCGAGGGAACGAATTGATCTTGAGACATGCGCGCCCGGCAGTTCGCATGGCCCACCACCGTCGTTTGATCTTCCGCAAACGTGGAGTTTCCATCTGTGTGGTCGAAGTGCCAGTGGGTGTCAATCAGCCAGCGAGGCGATTGGTGAAGCGCCCCAGCGATGGCGCTGCGTATTTCAGGAACGCGCGGGCCATAGCCCGTGTCGATCACCGCACATTCCTGGGTGCCGCCAACTGCGGTTACCGTTCCGCCGGCTCCAATGCTTTCATCGCGGCAAGGGGAAGTATCGCAGACTCCCGCAGTCGCCGTTCAAGTGCCTTCCGATCGCCTTTCCCTCCCGTGTGGTGTCTAGACCCCTGTGCCGACGTGCGGGGCATGACATGCCTGCGCCTCGACACTTCCTCAGCAGAGCTGACATTTTGGACTTTTCAGAAAAGGCCGGACCTAACAGCCCGCCGTGATGACCCGGCCCGGCACGTGCATGAGTGTTAACAGACCGAACGGATCATGGATAACATGAGTCGATTTCCAGCAACGATGGCCTACGGTGTCAGGAGTGACTGTCCGTAGGATACGGGTATCGCGAAATTCGATCCGCCGAATTCGCGCACCATGGCAAAGTTAATTCCTATGACTTTGCCCTCGTTGTTGAAAAGCGGACCGCCGGAGCCTCCGGAGGTGGTTTGGGCATCATACACAATCTTGTCCGGCAGTACCGCGCCAATGTGCCCCTGGGTAGTGGTAGGTCTAATCAGGTTACGGCGCGCGAGTTCTTCCATCACCTGCTTCGGATCCCCTTTGGATGCGGTCGCGATGGATTGGAGCGTTTCTGTACCGGCCCGGGCCAGAATCGCATCCAGGGCAGTGGGATACCCAAGGAGCACGACTGGGCCACCACTGACGGCGGACCGACGGCTATCGGCGAGGATGATCTGTTTGATTCTCATGCCCGAAATATCTCCCTTCACGACTGCAACGTCTGCCGCAGGGGAGATCTTTTCGGTGTTGACCGCAATGCCGTTCTGAACGCCAGGGAAATATGCTGTCATCTCCGCAATCACCGGCTCAACACCCTGATCGAGCATTTCCTTCAGATCGTCATTCTGCCACCACGGCTCGGCTACGTGATGATTGGTGAGAATTCGTCCGGTGTCAGAGACGAGAAACCCCGTGCCGAAAACGTCCAGGCGCACTTCGGGGCCACTCCCGGTAAGGCTGACGAGCGGGTTGTTGTGCTCGTCGGTGGCAGGCTCTCCGCTGCTTGTTACCCCTGCGTAGCGCAGTCTCGATCCGGTGCTGTGCTCGCGAAAAGCGAGCACGACGTGGATGAGGCAAACACTGGGCTCATAGGCCTGGATGATTCTCTCGGCAAACTTGCCTTCGGTCTCGATCTTCGCGAGGCGGTTTTCTACCGCGGCTAATTGAGTCTGCAACGCACTAGCGTTTTCTGTCTTGTCGATCGCAATCTGGGATCTCAGGTCTTCACTCTTCTTTTGCAGTTCGAGTTTTTGCGGATCACTCGCCGGAGATGGACCGTGATCCCGATCTTGAAGGGCACGACGCGACCGCTCCATCAACTGTTGTTGTGTCAGCACGCCCGCCTGCAATCGAGTGATTGCCGCATACACCCGGGTATTCTGCTCCTGGGTCCGACGGTAGGAGAACAAGAAGGCCAGAGCAGCAACGACAAGCACCGCAGCGGTCGCCAGTCCGCCAACGCGAAGCGTCCGCCGTTCCTCATTGACTGCTGTTACCACCTGCTGGGTTGCGCTTCGATTCGACTCGGCAAGGCGCAACCGCTCCTGAGACTCATCCGCGATGGACTTATTCCGTAGTTGCGAACGCACGCGCGAACGCAATTCCTGTGGGTCGAAAGGCAGTGACAGGACATCATCGGCCCCGAGATCCAGCCCCCGAGTGCGCTCGGCGGGTCCGCCCGGAGATAGCATCACTACCCTGATGTTCCGAGTGTGCTCGGAACCCTTGATCTCGGAGAGAAGGTCACAGCAATCGAGCTGCGGCGGATCAGCACCCAGGATAACCACATCCGGCTCGAAGGCAAGGACCGCCTTCATCCCTTCCCGATAGTCGGTCGAGACCTGATAGCCCGCCTCGCTCAGCGCTGCGACGATGTGTTCCCTGAGACTATCCTCAGGTTCCACTATCAAAACTTTCTCCGCTTTGTGGGCCATAAAGTTTGTTTTCTTACGATGGTACCGGACCGTAACAGGATTCAATTCGGGCGAGAATCGTCAGACGTGATTCCGGACGCGTGTATCTGCGCGGCAGGCTCAGAGCATCCATAGTCAGAAAATATTCGAGACCGGCTGTCACCCTCTGCACTTTGGAGTCCCCCCGGAGACGAGCAAGAGTCGCCGTCGCAGGAGAACGATTGTTTTTAAAAGGCGGGACTGCAAAGGCGACTCGTACACGTTTTTTTTTGTGTCCTGTATGTACTCCTGATGCCAGTTTCTCCTGCGGACTGTGGCCACTCAACAACTTAGGACAGTATCATGCAGTGCCACGGTATTGAAACACTGCGCGATTTAATCCCTCTGGACCTAGCCGTTACTCTCTCTTTTAGACTGTCAGGGTACGTGAACCTCTCGGCTTGAGACAACTCCGTTCGCGATACCAGCGAGCCACGATCTCACGCTTGGCTTGTCACTCGTTCCAGGTGCAACCCGCAGTATCATCTTCCGATGCGCCACCTCCACTTTGGGCATGTCGTGTTCTTCGACAACCTACCCAACGACAGAGAAAGCCAAGGCAACCCTAGCAGCCCTGGGTTTTCCAGAGGCCGTCATTAACGATGTGAAAACCGTCCCGAGAAAGCCGGGGAAGCTTGGCGTGGGTAGTGCGTCAGTCTGACCCACTACCGCGGCGTGCAATCACTTGACGTGGCCACCCCTCCGGGTGAACTTGCTAATAATGAACTCCTGGGCCAGGGCAGCGCCAATGCGTTCTGCGATACCGATTGCAAAATTCCCAAAAACTAGCCCAGCGCCTCGATCAGCTCGCGGAAAATAAAGGTTCGATATAGCGGAAGATGCCAAAACACCGCCCAAGCTTGAGTAGTTCGGCATCGACTTTCCGCTGTCACTCCTCGTGACAAATGGGCTGAACATAGCATGTCGAACTCGAGAGCTCGTGGTACCGGTCCCCTGATAGAAGTAGCGTGGGTCCTGGTGCAACAACGATGGCAGGATGGCTCCCCCGATCATGGTGTCAGCGAAACCATCGGCAGCGGTTGAGCCAACCCGCTTGCCAAAGGCGTTCCAACCTTGCCCGTATTTGGGACTATCTGCTGCCTGCCTGATGCCGGCAAATGCAAAGACGCCAGCAGCTGTAACCGGATCGCCAGAAACTTTCAGGGCGAGTTCGAATTTCATTTTCGCGGTGAGCGGTGCAGGATCCTTTTCATAGGAAATATAGAAATTCGGGATGAACCCAAGGACTCGTTGTTGTTCCTCCATCTTGAGCTGCTCAGTCGCAACTTCTACCGGGTTGTAGTGAACATCGACCGTGGTGCGTTCGCCTTGTATCTGAAGTTCGATGCCGGTCACGATTCTGAACTCGCCAGGCTCGAGCATGATGGCCGGCGATGTCCAATCCGCAAAATCTTTTGCGCTGACGCTGATCTGGTATGGGATGCCTGGCTTCAAACTGTGGAATTCGAAATACCCGTTTTCCGCCGTGACAAGCGTGACGCGATCATCTGGTCCGCGGCGTTGCAGAACAATGTTCGCGTTTGGCACAGGATCGCCGTTTGTGTCGGTAACTGTACCCACAATGTTTGCCAACTTCGCATCTGGTGGCGGGACATTCTGGCCTAAGGCGGCTACCGAGAGTGCTATTGCAATTGCCCCTATAGTCGCGAAATGTCTCTGTAAGAGTCTGAACATGAGCGCTTGTCCTTACGCATGGAGGAAAGGCAATGCATCTGCCAAAACAAAAGGCTCGCAAGTCGTTGAATTTTCAGTGGGGTTTAGGACAACCTCGATTCGAAAATTGAGAAGTGTGATGGCAATTTGACAAATGACGAATCACGATAGCAACTTCTGTATCGTCGGCAAATAAGAAGTAATTCGGTTCCTTCCTGTTTGCCCGTCACTTGGGAACAATCGCCAAGGAATGGCCACATCTCCCCTTTGCCGACTGCTCGTCCAAGTGACTGCCGACCTCAGAGAGGAGCAGCTAGAGTTTGGGATAGGTTCCGAGGCGGCGACCATACACCCGCTGGATGAGAACCCTGCAATAATGGCGACCGCTTGGAAACGGGGGCAGTACGTCCAATGCCGAGCGTATAGTTTCAGTGAAGCTGTAGCTCGCAGGCCAAAGCTCAGCGAGAAGGTGGTCCTTGCGGCGCAGATCGTTCCTCAAGGGCGCAGGAGTTGTGACCGTCGTCGTCGCGGGCGGTGGCGTCTGGCGCGCCTACGACCAAGGTGTCTTCAGCGTCGGCGAAGGACCGGCTTATGAGCCGTGGAAAGACTGGCGCAACACTGCAAACGATGGTCCGCTCGCGCTGGTGAGCGCTGCGATTCTCGCCGCCAGCCCACACAACACCCAGCCTTGGCTATTCAAGATCACCAATTCCTCGATTGAGTTGCACATCGACACGCAGAGAAACGTCGGCGCGCTCGATCCTTATCTGCGCGAAGAGCACATCGGCATGGGTTGCGCTCTGGAGAATCTGATGCTCGCTGCGCCTGCCAATGGCTACGCAGCCACTGCGATGCTCCTGCCGGGAAAACTCGGCCCGATTCCCGCTGAACCCAAACCACAGCTTGTAGCCCGCGTGGATCTCGCACCCGGCAAACGCGAAGAAAGCGAGCTTTACAATGCCATCCCTCGGCGTCACACCAATCGCAGTCCTTACGACCCGCACAAACCGATCCCGCCTGATTTCGTAGACGCGCTTAGCCATTTGGCGGGCGATGGCGCGGACGTGAAGCTATTTCTCTTCACGGCCGAAGCCGATCGAAAAAAGATTGCCGAACTCAGTTCCGCCGCGAACACGGAAATCTATTCCGATCCGGAAGTCCAGCATGGGAGCGAACAGTGGGTCCGCACGAAATGGAGTTCAGTACAGAAATTTCGTGATGGCCTGACCATTGATGCCTTCGGCCTGCCCTCCAGCACTGCCACGATTGCCAAGATGATGCCTGTGCGGATGCTCCGCTGGGTTGCCTCGCGCAGCGCGAAGAATGCGTATTCGGACCTGATGCTCAGCGCACCGCTAATCGGATTCATCGCCGTGCTAGACCGATATGACCAGGAGCAGTGTCTGCGGGCAGGCCGAATCTGGCAGCGAGCCCATCTCTTCGCAACCGCCCGCGGCCTCGCCGCGCGCCCCAGTAACGAGGCCGTGGAAATGGTGGACCATGAGCGGGCGCTGGGCAGACCGGCCTCCCGTGCCGCCCTGCTCAACGAAATCACCGTTGATCCCACTTGGCAGCCAACGTTCGTTTTCTATATGGGCCATCCCACCCTGTCAGCACACACCAGCCCCCGCCGTCCGTCATATGACTGGTTGAGGGGTGAGCACCCGGCGAGTTGTTCTCACACTCTGGGACCAGGTGACTAGGCCGCGCAAGGCCCGGTCTAAGAAGCAGCCGAACCCGCAGGGTCCATTGTGAAAATTGGAAATCTGTAGTGCTACCGCCTAATCATGGGCTAGTGACGGACCATCTCTCGAAGTGGCCGCACTCGGCATTTCGACTGGAGCCAGCACGCGACAACTCCCGGATGGTCGGCCAACCGGAAACTGAGCCGAAAAGACTACCTTTCGGCGCAGCGAGGCGCAAACGTATGAATCCTCCGTTCGCCCGCTCGGATCCAAATACCATCCTGCTTGGCGTCTGAGCTATCATTTCGGCTGCCATGTCCTTCACTTACCTCGCAAACTCAAAAGGAATTTGGGGCGCCATGCCGAGGGGAGCGCGGTTGCAATTCTTGGCCGCTGTTTCTCTCACATTCTCCGGCGTCGGATTTTTACTTGACTTGGCTAATCCGACGCCCGGCCGGTCCGCACACATACTTTTTTTAGTTTTCATGGGTGGTGCGATAGGTGTTGCGTACGGCTTCTGCTTCATGCGAGCGCCCAAATTGGTACCGGTCCTGATAGCCGTCCACGTGGCCTCGGCCCTCGCTGTTCCAAAGCATCTGGGGTCTTTCGCGATAGACTGGGCTCGAGTCGCTAACACCGGGGCTGGAGTTGATGAAATTGGGTGCATTTTTGCCATCTTGCTCGGCTATTTCTTCTTCATTCGATTCATCAAAAACCAAGGTCTGCACTATTTCCGGGTGCAGACGGAAATTGAACTTGCCCAAGAAATACACCGCAGCCTGGTACCTCCGATCGCGGTGTCCACATCACAACACGAATTCTATGGCATGTCGGTTCCCAGCGGGGAAATGGGGGGCGACTTGGTTGATCTTGTGCAAGACCACGACAAATGGATCGCATATCTTGCAGATGTTTCCGGTCACGGCGTCCCATCTGGCGTGTTAATGGCCATGGTAAAGAGCGCGGGGCGCATAAGGCTCATGTCCTCGTCCGAACCCCAGGTGCTCCTTGGAGATTTGAATCATGTCATCTGCGAATTGAGCGCCACGAATACCTTCGTCACGCTAGCCTGCGTCGCTGCTGGGAGGTCGAATGATCTCCGTTTCGCGACTGCAGGGCATCTGCCTATTTTGCACTTCTGCAGCGCCACTGGATCCGTCTGCGAACTTGCCACTTCAAATCCACCGATTGGAATCTTCAAAGGGCAGGCGTTCGAAAGCTCCCGAGTAGAGTTCTCACGCGGTGACATCGCGGTTCTATTGACGGACGGGCTGACCGAAGTAATTAATAAACGGGAAGAGGAATTTGGACTTGAGAGGATCAAACAGTTGATAGCAAATCATTCAACCCAACCTCTAAAGGTCATCTGCGAAATGCTGATGTCAGAGGCGCGAGAGTTCGGAAAACAGGCCGATGACCAAAGCGTGCTACTCGTGAGATGGCGGTAGCCAGTTTCCTTCTATTTTCTATTTCTGTGGTGGGGGACCTTGGCGGGTCCCCAGAGAGGATTCACAACGTGGTTCCGCGCCCGAACAGTTTTTTCAGTCCCACCCGCTCGATCGCAGTGTTGCCATTCGTGGACGACTCGAAAGACGCGTCAACCCAGTACATCAGCGATGGAATCACGGAAGGCGTGATTGATCAGCTCTCGGAAATCTGTGCCTCTCGAAAACCTCAAAACCACTGAGGGGAAGGGAATTATGCTTTCTTTAATTCTCCTCTGATGCCCATTTCTCTCACGATGTTCCTCGCCACCCTGTCCTCGATTTTCCGTTCGCGCGCGGCCCTTCAGCTGGAGAACTTGGCTCTGCGCCACCAAATCGGCGTGCTGCAGCGTTCCACGAGAAGACGTCCCAGGTTGACTCCCGTGGACCGCCTCGTGTGGGTCTGGCTGTCTCGCGTGTGGAGCGGCTGGCGCTCGGCGCTAGCCATCGTTCAACCCGAGACGGTCCTCGCCTGGCATCGTGCCGGCTTCCGCCTT
>WNFE01004662.1_pt1 | contig 10265 bp, 8 predicted proteins | sample 5400451 | NCBI WGS metagenome assembly WNFE01 (sample SAMN13153344, study PRJNA577476) | soil metagenome | isolation source: 200 cm saprolite under Douglas fir tree site 2 hole 2 | place: USA:California | collected 2015-04-18 | reverse complement strand
TTTTCAAGGTCGTAGAGTTGAGTGAGCCGCGAAACCGATTCCAGCAGGGAGTTGCGTTCGTCTTCATAGAGCATCGCGCTGACCAGTCCCGGTCCCGCATGCTCCACCAGATCCACCAGGATCTGAAGGTCCGATGAGTCGATCATGCCTTCGAAAGAGGCGACTTCCAGCGCGCCGATGAGAACGTCATTCACGAGGATGGGAACACAGGCCAGCGATAGCAGGGTTCGCCGCGCATGCAGATGGGCGTAGTCCTCGCGCGTCAGTTCGTTGCCGGAAAACAGGAGCGGCCGCTGCTCCTGCGCCAGAGTTCCCAGCGTCCCGGAGTCGGCGGCCACGGTCGCCTCCTCCAGATGAACCTCCCCGGCCGTGGCTTTAGCCGTCCAGGTTGCGGGATGGGTTGGGGGATCGCCCGAGTCCAGCACGTACACGATAGCGGCGCCTCCGGAGACAAATTCGGAGGCCTGTTGCGCCAAAAGCGCGGCACGCGGAACAGACTCGCGCTCCCTGAGCATCGCGCTCAGTAACCGGGTTGACACTTCGACGTGTCCGGAGGGTTGCATTCTTGACACTGCTTTAAGAGCGCAGATTATTGCGAACAACCAGGGGAGGGGTTCGACGCCCGCAAGTCGCGCGCGCCTCCCGTAACTTAGCGTCGAACTTTAGCAAAGGGGCAAGTCGCTGTCAATTGATACCGGTGGATGTGTGATACCGGTGGATGGAAGCCAGCCCAAGGTAGTGGGTCAGTCTAACGACGCGCCCACAAAACCCTGAACCACCAAGGACACGAAGTATCACGAAGGCTTGTGGCCTCAGGCGTCTCCTTCGTGCACCTTCGTGGCCTTGGTGGTGAACGGTTTCGCAAATTGACCCACTACCGAGCCGAACCTGCACTAATAGCGGTCACACTGTTTCCCGAATTCAGAAAGCTGCATCGTTTCAGCCCTCGCGATACTCTCATTCGTTTATGAAGCTCATTTCCGTCAACGTCGGCTTGGCCCGTTTGCTGACCTGGGGAGGCGCGACCTTCAAGACTGGTATCTTCAAAAACGCCGTGGAGGGCCGAGTAATGTTGCGGACAACCAATCTCGATGGCGACCGCCAAGCCGACCTCTCCGTGCACGGCGGTCCGAACAAAGCCGTCTACTGCTATCCCCGCGAACACTACCCACCTTGGAACGCCGACCTTCCCGATCCAGCCCGCACCTGGGGAGCTTTCGGCGAAAACTTCACGACCGAGGACCTTCTGGAAACGGACGTCTCCATTGGAGACCGCTACCGCATTGGCTCAGCAGTGGTTATGGTAACGACACCACGGCTTCCGTGCTTCAAACTCGCGGCCAAGTTCCAACGAGACGACATGATCGAGCGCTTCGTACGCAGCGGTCGTTGTGGGTACTATTTTTCGGTCATTGAAGAAGGAGAAGTCGGCGCCGGCGACGAGTTCGAACTCCTCGGACGTGAGAAGCCCACCCTCACCATCGCCGAAGTAAACCGACTCTACACCGCGCAATCACCCGATCGTGAGACGCTGCAGCGATCGCTGCACGTGAAGCTCCTACCCGAAAGCTGGCGCATGCGGTTTCGGGCACGTCTGGCAGACATGGACGGCCGAAAACATGACGGCCACACAAGTCCGGTTTGAAAATAATCTCGTATCTCCTGTAGCTTGGATCTTGTGATCCTCGATGCCCTCCATCTCATCGCCAACTGCCGTCAGTCGCTCTCTCGCGAAGAGGCGCACGCGGTGATGACCGAAATTCTCACCGGCCAATGCTCCGACGCACAAATTGCGGCGCTGCTGGTGGCGTTGCACATGAAGGGGGAAACGGTGGAGGAAATCGTCGGATTTGCCGAAGCCATTCGCGCCGCCGCCATTCCACTCAAGCTCCACGGTGACTCCGTCCTCGACGCCAGCGACACCGATACCGGACGCGACGCGCTCGTCGATACCTGCGGCACCGGCGGCGACGCCAGCGGCACCTTCAACATTTCGACGGCGACGGCCTTCGTCGTCGCCGGAGCCGGCGTGCGCGTCGCCAAGCATGGCAATCGCAGCGTGACCTCGAAGTGCGGCTCCGCCGATGTGATGGAAGCACTGGGTGTGAACATCAACCTGCCGGTCGCGCAGATTGCGGCCTGCCTGGAGCAAGTTGGAATCGCTTTCCTTTTCGCTCCCGCCATGCACTCGGCGATGAAGTACGTGCAGACCGCCCGACGCGAGTTGCGTCTGCGCACAGTTTTCAACCTGCTCGGCCCGTTGACCAATCCCGCGCGCGCCACCTGCCAAGTTGTTGGTGTCTATTCCGCGGACCTTGTCGAAAAACTTGCCGAAGCGCTCAGCATGTTAGGACTGCATCGTGCGCTGGTAGTCCACGGCAGCGACGGACTGGACGAAATCACGATAACCGGTCCAACGCGCATCGGGGAAGTCCGCGAAGGCCAAGTGCACACCTACGAAGTTACGCCCGAGGAATTTGGCCTGCCGCGCGCCACGCTCGACGAAATCTCCGGCGGAGATGCCGCTCTTAATGCCACGCTGATTCGCGAAGTCCTGGCCGGGAAAAAATCCGCACGCCGCGACATCGTACTGCTCAACGCCGCCGCCGCCCTCGTCGCCGCCGGACGGGCGGATCATCTGCGCGAAGCCGTCCCACAAGCCGCAAAGGCAATCGACTCCGGCGCAGCCCTGGCAAAGCTTCAAGCCCTCATCGCCTTCACCGCGGCCCACTAATCGGGTCGGTCTGATTTTCATGGGGTATCGCGTCCGCGCTGCCAGAAACTGCATCTGCCGCGAAACGAATTGACAAAGGGCTTATCCTGGAAGCGATTGCGGAGAAGGCGTGTTAACAATGGCGACCGGAGACAAGTTCTACATCTACGAGAACTGGCAGGCGGGACCGCGCAAGGCTGTCATACACAGAGGTTCGTGTGGACACTGCAAAGACGGTGAAGGCGTAGCTGGTGGATACGATCCGCATCACGCGGAATGGCATGGTCCATACAATGATTTGACGGCAGCCCGCCAAGCATCGAGCGCCCTGCCCCATGTCATTAACCGCTCAGAATGCCGCTGCGTTGGTTAGCTGTGGAAGTCAGACCGAACCCACTATCCAGGATTGAGCAGGCTTGGCAGAAATGTCTATCAATTTATGCTAGTTTCTAGCAAGAATTGATAGAAATGGTTAGAAACTCATAGAAATTCCCTGAACACATCCGTGCGTGAAGGGAACATTCGAGCGACCACCGTGTACTGTTGCAACTGCGGGGCGGAAAACCCGGATTGCGGACGCTACTGCCACCGATGTGGTACCGCCTTGCTTTCTGGGGCAACGCATCCGGAACCCAACCCCAAGCCGCCTGCCCAGAACCAACCCACTGCCGCTAAGGTCCTCGATGAAGAAGAGGAGATCAGCGGCATTCGGAAGCTTTCTAGCGTTGACACGAAGCCGTACGAATGCCATAGCTGCGGTAGAACCCAAGGGTTAATGGGCTATGAGTTCGGGTTGGCAAAGGTTCTCTCTTCCGAACGTGACTGGACCATGACGGCCGCCTCGGTTGTCGTTTCTGCCATCTCAATGCCGCTGGTCGGTCTAGGTATGCTTGAACTGCCCGGAAAGAGAAACAGAGTACGTGCACTAAGGCTGAGACTCGTTCTTTGCGAGTCTTGTCGTGTGGGGCAACTAAACTACCGAACCCACCCTTGGTGGCATTCGGCGCAAAGGCTCGGCTACAACACCCTCCTCAGCGAGCAAGACTTGGAGAAACTAAGGCCGGGATGGCTGTCGGCGGGGACAATCTAATCGACCAATAGTCGGCCAGGGAATTCCGGCGCCGCCCTCGCAAAATTGCAGGCGCTTATCGCTTTCACCGCAGCCCACGCAAAGCGGCCAACTTAACACTCCGCTCGATACTACTTGCCGCTCGCCGCCGCTTTCAATTTTTCAATCTGCTGCAGATGTCCAGCACCGTGCCCGCCCATCCTCTCGACGAGGTCGGCAACCGTCATCTCCCGTTGCAGTTCCGGATGAAGGGCTCCCTTGGAGAGATCGGAAGCCTTCAAACTTCGCAGCAAACGCAAGTTGTGATGACGTCCCAACCCGTAAAACGCGACCAACTCTGAGGGAGGCGAATCCAGATAATTCAGATTGCGGGCCCATGCGTCCTGATCCAGCGGTGCGATGACGGGCTTGGTATCCGCCAGCATCTGCCGAAGTCGGTAGCCGTAGATGATCTCCACATCCGCCAGGTGGCCGAGGACTTCGAGCACGCACCATTTTTCGGGAGATGGCTTGTAACGTAGAACTCTTTCCGGCAAACCGGAGACCGCCGCCGCAATCTCTTTCGGGCTCTTCTCCGCCGCATCGAGATGTTTCTTAAACTCTGCTTCCGTCATAGGCAACGCTCATTAGTAGTTTGTATCCCTTGTAAGAATTTGTCATCCCGAGCGAGCGAGGGATCTGTGGTTCTCGCGATCAGCACGACCCACGCCTTAATCGCTGGGATCAAATTACCAAATTACCCGATTTCAAAATTACAAAATCACCTCACCTCAACTCTCTCCATATACTCCGCCACCTGCACATTCCATCCAAGTTCTTTCTTCATCCGATCGCGCAGCTGCGACGAAGCGTCGGACTCGCCATGCACCAAATACGTCACACCCGGCTTGTTCCTAAACGTCCGCAACCACTCCAGCAACTCTGGCGGATCGGCATGATCGCTGAACTGCTCGAGCGCCGCGACCTGCGCGCGGATCGGCACGAAACTCCCGAAGATCTTCACCTCGGGCGCTCCGCTCTTGATAATTGCGCCGCGCGTGCCGGGCGCCTGGAAGCCGATGAAAATCACCAGGTTCTTCGGATCGGGCAGCCGCTGAGCCAGGTGATGCAGAATCCGTCCGCCAGTAACCATCCCGCTCGACGAAACGATCACCGACGGATAATGGCTGTCGTTAATCTTCTTCGACTGCTCGGCGGTTTGTGCAAATGTGAATCCTGGCCACTCGACCGGCGAGCCGTATTTCCTGATCAAATCGGCGGCCTGCGGTGTGTACTCTTCCGAGTGCTTCATGAAGATTTCGACTGCCTTGATGGCCATGGGGCTGTCGCAATAAACCGGCACGCGCGGAATCTGTCCCGTCTCGATGAGTTCTTTCAGCATGAAGAGAAATTTCTGCGTCCGCTCCACGGCAAACGCCGGTACGATTACGCTGCCGCCGCGCTCGGCGGTCTCGCGAATCAACTTGGCGAGTTGCGGTCGAGGATCGGTGGCGGGATGCAGCCGGTTGCCGTAAGTGGACTCCATGACCAGGACGTCGGCAGTCTCGTTTTCCTGCGGCCCGGAGTGCACCACCTTGCCGGGCGCGATTTCGCTATCGCGCACCCGGCCAATGTCGCCGGTGAAGAGCAGCCGGCGGCTCTGGCCGTTCGTTGGCAGCGTGATTTCCGCCATGCACGAGCCCAGAATGTGCGCGGCCGGCACGAAGCGGAACGCCAGTTCGGGGCTCAGTTGCGTGGTTTGCCCGACCGCGACCGGCTTGAAATACTTCAGGCAATCCTGCGCTTCTTCGAGGGTGTACAACGGCAACGCCGGATCGTGCTTCGACACTTTCCTTTTGTTGTAAAACGCCGCGTCTTCTTCCTGCAGGTGTCCAGAGTCCGGAAGAACGACTGAGCACAGATCGATGGTCGGCTGCGTGGCGTAGATCGGCCCGCGGAAACCTTCTTTCACCAGCCGCGGAATCCAGCCGCAGTGATCGAGATGCGCATGCGTAAGAACAACCGCATCGATTTCACGCGCCGGGACGGGTGTGTCCTGCCAGTTACGCTCGCGCCATTCTTTCTGTCCCTGGAAGAGTCCGCAGTCGATCAAAATCTGGAACCCCTGCTTGCCACTCGAGTCGTAAGTGGTGTTGATCAGGTGTTTCGAGCCAGTGACCGTCCCGGCAGCGCCGAGAAATTGGATGTAGGGCAAGTGATCTCCTCCTGAAGCCAAAAGGGAAATCTACCACGGAGACGCGGAGAAACCTCCATTTAGCTCTAGCTTTTAGCTATTGGCTTTTAGCTAAGGCCAAAGGATAAGAGCTAGCAGCGGTTTCAGCGCGCCGAAATCTTGAACGCATTATTCGTCAAGTCGCTTTCTGGAACACTGCCGTCGTTGACCACGATCTCCAGCGCCGTACCGGGCAATTCCACCCGCGTTGTAACTGTGCCTTTAGCACGAACCTCAATCCGTTTCGTGATCTCGCCGCCTTCAAAAATTATGGTGAACGGAACCTCCGCCCCCGCATTGCCTAGGTTTTCCAGGGTTACGGTAATGAACTGCACACCTTTTTCCGTCTTCCACGGGTGCACCGACTGCACATGGAAATCCGGCAAACCGCGATCCTGATATACCCAGTCGTCGAAGAACCAACCCAGGTCGCGTTTGGCCGCAGCTTCAATCAGCTGCTCCACATACTTCGGATCTTTGTCGTTGTCGTCTTCGGCCCGGTACTTGCCGATGGCCTGCTTCAGCGCATCGTCGCCAACCATGTCGCGTAGCATCCACCACACATACGCGGCCTTGCTGCGATAGTAAGTTTCATCAAAGGTGCCGGCCAGCGGTTTGCCAATGCTCTTCTCTGCAACGTTCTTCTGCTCGGCATTCTTCTGCAGCGCGGCCGACACCTCTTTTTCCGAATCAAGAAACGCCGCGCGGTGCAGACCAAGAAAATCAAGCGCCGCCTGACGTCCACCTTGCTCTTGCCGATACATCGCTTCGGCAAAGTGAGCTAGACCCTCATACACCCAGGGCCGCGACGACGGCAACGCGGAATGGACAAGTTCGTGAACCAGGTTGATGCCCGCGAGCTTCGAATCCTCAGCAGCCATCGACACCATCAACAAGGTGCCGCTTTCAAACGGAGCAGAATTCGGATCGGCAAGATCGGCGATTGTAACCTCTGCAGTCGGCTTGCCAAACCATCCGCTTACAAACTTCATGGTAGGTTCGAGCGCGTTGGAATAAGTCGCCGCTCCTGCCTCGTGGCCCGGCAGAACGTACAAGGTCAGCAGTTGTTTCGGCTCAGGTTCGTATTTCGCCAACGCGAATGTCGGTGTTACGGTGCCCTGTCGCGTCCACGAGCATCCCGCCAAGACCATCTGCGCACGGCTGAATTGTTGAATGATCTTTTCGCCGCCGGGTGAGCAGATCATGACCGGGGGTGCCTCACCACTCTCGCGAGACACTTCGATTCGAGCGTTGAACTCGCTCCCCGCTTCCCGCGCCTTCCACCGATCTACCACCTCAAACAAACTATTCCCCTCCGAGAAATCCGCCGACTCGGTCGTAATCGGATACCACGCCACGTATCCTGCGCCCCGCACCGCCGTGAATGATGCGCTGATCTGGTCCCAGCTCGAATGTTTGGCGATTTCCTCCGGTATTCCGATCCGCGTCAGCCGCGTTGTATCCAGCGGAATCACGCCCTCGTAGCCGATTTCGATCTCCACGGAATCTTTCGGCTTGATCTCGACGGGGAGGGTGACGATGGCTTCGGAAAGCGCGCCCGTGTGGTCGATGTCGGAAATGTAGGGTTGCGAAACAAATTGGACGGCCTTGCCATCCACCCGAATCGACCGCCAGTTGAGAGATGACGAAATCTGCAGGGCAACGATCTTCTGCGCTTGCGCCGAATCGTTGCGCAATGTGATTTTGCCCCGGGCACCGAGCCTCTGTTGCTCTGGCTCAAGGCGAATCTCCAAATCATATTTCGCAATGGCGAAGGCTTCGCGCTCCAAGGCCAACGCGGCTGAAGCGAAACCACAGAGGAGATAGAGGACACAGAAGAACTTCATGATTGCTTGGATGCGCCTAGCCGTCTCTGCCGCACAACTTCGTACAGCAGCACACCCGCCGCTACCGACACATTCAGCGACGGCACCGTCCCCAGCATCGGAATCGATACCAGGAAATCGCAGTGTTTGCGCACCAAGTCGTGCAGTCCCTTGCCTTCGGTGCCGAGCACGACAGCGCAATGCATCTTGTAGTCCACCGCATCGTAAGTTTGCTGGCCACGCTCGTCTAATCCAACGACCCACAGATCCTTCTCCTTTAATTCCTCCAGGGCGCGCGATATGTTCGTGACTTTGGCAACTGCAAGATGTTCGCTTGCGCCCGCCGAAACCTTCGCCACCGCAGCTGTAACGGCGACCGACCGGCGTTCGGGAATCACCACGCCATCCGCTCCCGCAGCGTCGGCGGTACGCAGGATCGCTCCCAAGTTGTGTGGATCTTCGACTCCATCCAGCACGACGATGAGCGAATGCTCGCCGCGACGCGACGCAACAATGTCATCGAGATCGCTATATTGTTTTGCTGAAGTCGCGGCCACAAGTCCTTGATGCGCGGCGTTGCCGGCAATTTCGTCAAGCTCCTCACGCGACAAAACGCGCACTGGGATGCCAATCTTGCGGCACTCATCAATCACCCGCCGCAGGCGAATATCCTTCCGCTCTTTGGCGACACCGACCCACTCGAAGTTGCGCCCGCGCGCCTTGAGCGCTTCCGTAACCGTATTAATTCCGTAGAGAATATTCACGGGGATTAGTTTACCGCGCGATAGTCTCGCGAGTTCGTGGCGCTTAGTTCCTTACCACAGGGAGCACAGAGGAACACAGGGGACTTCTCTTCACAAATGCAGGACTTTCCCCTGTGTTTTTCCTGTGTCCCCTGTGGTAAAGGCGTTGCCGTGCCCTGCTAAACTGAAGCGTTCGGGAGACTTTGTTGAACGACGCATACATCCTCTCCGCCGCGCGCACGCCCATCGGCAAGTTTGGAGGCTCACTCGCCTCACTCTCCGCCGCGGATATGGGCGTGGTTGCCGCGATGGCAGCGCTCGAACGCGCCGGAGTGCAGCCGCAGCAGGTTGAAGAGACAATCTTTGGCAATGCCCGGCAGGCGGGGGGCGGCCCAAATCCGGCTCGGCAGATTTCCATCCGCAGCGGCGTTCCTCAGGATGTTCCCGCCTACACGGTGAACAAGGCTTGCGCGTCGGGCATCAAGTCTATCGCGCTCGGTTTTCAGGAGATTGCTACCGGCAACCTGGAGTGCGTGCTGGCGGGCGGAACCGAGTCGATGTCGCGGCTTCCTTACTATCTCGAGGGCGCTCGCTGGGGATATCGTCTCGGCCATCAGGAGCTCGTTGATGGCATGGTTCGCGATGGATTCTTATGCCCGATGGCGAAGATGCTGATGGGCGAGACCGCTGAGATTCTTGCCACGCAGTACAACATCTCGCGCGAAGAGCAGGATCAGTTCGCGCTCGTGTCGCTGCAGCGCGCTGCGGCTGCGCAATCCAGTGGACGCTTCGATGCCGAAATTGCCCCGGTCACAATCGAAGGCAAGAAGGGCACAACTGTTTTTGCCCGCGATGAACACTTGTTTCTCGACGCAACTCTGGAGAAAATGGCCAAGCTGCCTCCAGTGTTTTCCAAGACCGGCACCGGCACCATTACTGCCGGAAACTCTTCCGGCATCACCGACGGCGCGGCGGCGGTAGTGATGGCGAGCGAGAAATTCGTCCAGCAGAACAATGTGAAACCGCTGGCGCGAATTCTCGCCGTGACTTCCGCGGGCGTGGATCCGCGCCTCATGGGCATCGGGCCGGTGCCAGCCATCCGTAAAATGGAGCAGAAACACGGCCTCAAGCTCAGCGACTTCGGTCTCGTCGAACTCAACGAAGCCTTCGCCGCCCAGGTGCTGGCGTGCGATCGCGAGCTGCACTTCGATTGCGAGAAACTGAACGTCAACGGCGGTGCCATCGCGCTCGGCCATCCCATCGGCTGCACCGGGACGCGTATCACGGTAACGCTCCTCCACGAAATGCTGAAGCGAAAAGCGCGCCGCGGCCTGGCCACGCTCTGCGTCAGCGGCGGGATGGGCATGGCGCTGGCCATCGAGAATTCTCTGGAAAGGGATTGAGACTGGCGGCCTGCCGCTACGGTCGCTATACTCAGTTTAAGGATATGGCAATCGCCGCCGCAACTGCGGGTTCTACTAGCTCGGCTCGGAATCCTATGCCCCTCTCCGCGGTCATCGTCGACGACGAACAACTGGCACGCGACGAGCTCGCCTACCTGCTCAAGAACCTGGACGATGTGAACGTAGTCGCGCAGGGCAAGAACGGCCTGGAAGCCATCACCCTGATCCGCGAACACAATCCGGACCTGGTGTTTCTCGACGTCCAGATGCCGGGCCTGGACGGTTTTGGCGTAATCAAG
>WNFE01006658.1_pt1 | contig 10268 bp, 11 predicted proteins | sample 5400451 | NCBI WGS metagenome assembly WNFE01 (sample SAMN13153344, study PRJNA577476) | soil metagenome | isolation source: 200 cm saprolite under Douglas fir tree site 2 hole 2 | place: USA:California | collected 2015-04-18 | reverse complement strand
GCCGAGAACCTGGCGCTGTTCAAGTCCGATCCCGAGAAGTACCTGCCGCAGTACGGCGGCTACTGCGCCTACGCCATGTCCCTCAACCGGATTGCTGACATAAGTCCGTCGGAGTGGACTATCGTCGACGGGAAACTCTACTTGAACAATGGCTTTTTCGCTCAATCACTCTGGTCACTGAACAAAAGCGGAAACATCGCGTCCGCTGACCACAACTGGCCGCAGTATCCGAAGAAGCCCGTCGGCGAGTGACGGTTGATGAAACGTCACAAGTGAGCCCACCTTGAGGCGATAGCCAGCACGACACAGGCGGTACTTGAAGCGTACGCGCAAGTAGAGGAGCAGCGAACTCACATGAAACGCAACAGTGATCGTCGCGTGATCGTAACGGGTCTTGGCCTGGTCACGCCGCTTGGCACGGGGCTCGAGAAGAACTGGGAGGCACTGATGGCCGGGCGTTCGGGCATTGCTGCGATTACCCGCTTCGACGCCTCCGACTTCGCAACCCACATCGGGGGCGAGGTACGCGATTTCAACCCGCTGGACTGGATCGAAAAGCGGGACGTCAAGAAGATGGACCGCTTCATTCAGTACGCGATTGCCGCCGCGGAGCAGGCGATGCGACAGTCGGGGCTCAAGATTGACCATGACAATGCCGAACGCGTCGGCGTGCTGATGGGCAACGGGATCGGCGGCCTCATCACGTTTGAAGAAAACCATCTCCTCTTCCTCGATACCCGGCTCACACGGATCACCCCGTTCTGCATTCCAAAGCTCCTCGCCAACCTCGCGCCCGCCCAGATCGCGATCCGCTATGGCGCACGCGGCATCAACCTGACCACCACCAGCGCCTGTTCTTCCGGCAGTCACGCGGTAGGCGAGGCATATCGGATGATCCGCGACGGTTACCTCGACGCCGCGATCGCCGGTGGGTCCGAGGCTGCGCTGACCTCACTGGGCTTGGGCGCGTTCATCGCGATGCGCGCGTTGTCGACTCGCAACGACGCGCCCGAGGCTGCCAGCCGCCCGTTCGACGCCGAGCGCGACGGCTTCGTAATGTCCGACGGCGCTGCCGCCCTCATTCTGGAGGAGCGCGAAGCGGCGCTGGCCCGCGGCGCAAACCTCCTTGCGGAGGTCGCCGGCTACGGCGCCAACAGCGACGCCTACCACATGACATCGCCGTCGCCGGGCGGCCAGGGCGCGGCCCGCTGCATGCAGTTGTGCCTGGAGGACGGTGCGCTCGACCCCAGCGAAGTCGACTACATCAACGCGCACGGCACCTCGACGCCGCAGGGCGATGTCGCTGAGACCCAGGCCATCAGGCGTGTGTTCGGCGAGCGCGCTGTTCGGATTCCGGTGAGCTCCACCAAGTCGATGACGGGACACGCGCTGGGCGCGGCGGGTGCAATCGAATCGGCCTACACGGTGCTGGCGGTCGAGCGCGGCATGCTGCCGCCGACGATCAACTACGAGCATCCCGATCCTTGCTGCGACCTCGATTACGTGCCCAACCGGCCACGGCCGGCAAGAATTCGCCTGGCGCTGAACAATTCCTTCGGCTTCGGGGGCACCAACGCAACGCTGGCGTTCAGGCCGAGCGAGCGAACTCCGTGCGCAGTGAGGAGTTGCAACATTGGAGGATCAGCAGGCTTCAACGGCCGGTTGAATGCGCCCGATGTAAGTTCCGTCGTGGAGCCTGCGGAATGACTGCCGTGAACAAAACGGATTCGAATGGTGCTGAGGTTTTGCCTGCACCGGGCCACGCAGCGATTCTTGCTGTGTCGCCGGCCATGCCCGCAAACTACGTGGACCAGGCGACTGTGTCGGCACGGTTGCGTCGGCTATGGGCGGACCGCAAACCATTGCTGCGTCGATTTGATGACCTGCAGCACGCCGTAATGGTAGAGGGGCGCTATTTTGCCCTGCCGCTCTCTGAGTACGAGCTCTTGGATACCTTTGCCAAACGCAATCGTCGTTGGAGGGAGATCGCGGCCGAGCTTGGCTGTGCAGCCGTCAGGGACGCGCTGCAGCAAGCCAGAATCAGTCCGGCGGAAGTTGACCATTTCCTCTTTACCACTGATACCGGAATCAGCACGCCCAATATCGAAGCGTTGGTCATAAATCGTCTCGGAATCAACTCGCGGGTCAGGCGAACACCCTTGTTCGGGCTGGGATGCGCCGGAGGAGCCGGAGGAATCGCGAGAGCGTCCAATTATCTGGCCTCGTCTCCAAATCAAATCGCCATACTCTTGTCGGTGGAGCTCTGTTCGCTCACCTTCCAACGCAACGATCTGTCGGTCGCCAATCTGATTGCCGCAGCCCTGTTTGGCGACGGCGCAGCGGCCGTCGTTGTCGGAGGTGCCGACCGGGCGCGGCCAGGCGCGCCAAGGATAGTCACCTCGCGTTCGGTCTTCTACTCAGATACCGAAGACATGTCGGGCTGGGAAATCGTCGATGACGGTTTCAAGATCATTCTGTCGACGGCGATCCCCGAGGTCACGCTTCATAACGTCGCGCGGGACGTCGATGCATTGCTTGGATCGGCGGGCATCGAACGCTCGCAGGTCACCCATTGGATAACACATACCGGCGGACCAAAGGTACTGAACGCTATTGAATCGGCGCTTGAACTGCCACCCGACGCGCTCCAAAGGTCGCGCAGGATATTGGCGCGTGCCGGCAACGTCTCGTCGACCTCCTTACTGCTGGTGCTCGACGACCTGCTGAGGTCCGGCGAACCCAAGCCGGGCGACTATGGCGTGATGATCGTGGTCGGACCAGGCTTTTGCTCGGAGCTGGTACTGCTGCAGTGGTGATCGCCCATCGCGCACGTCGCAGTGCATGCGGATTGGCGAGATGAGCTTAATGACCGACATGTATACAGACTTTGTCGAAGTGGAGAATCTGACCAAACGTTACTGTGAGCGAAACGCTCTCAACGGATTGTCGTTCGCAGCTAAAGGCGGTGAGGTGATCGGTTTTCTGGGACCGAACGGCGCTGGCAAGACCACCGCCCTCTCGATTCTTGCAACAATATCACGCCCGCATTCCGGACGAGCCAGCATCTGCGGTTACGACGTTGCCAAGGAAACCGGTGCGGCGCGTTCGCATCTCGGCCTCGTTACCCAGTCAATCGCGATTTATCCGGGTCTGAGTGGCCGCGAAAACCTGGAATTCTTTGCCTTGATGCAAGGCCTCAGTCGCCCCACCGCACGCGCTTTGGCCCGCCGAATGCTCGACGAGGTCGGGCTCGGAGATCGAGCGCAGGATGCGGCTGGCACATACTCAGGTGGGATGAAGCGAAGGCTAAATCTCGCCTGCGGCATGATCCATTCGCCGCCGGTGCTGCTTCTCGACGAGCCGGCGGTTGGCGTCGATCCCCAGTCGCGCGAATGGATCTTCGATTTGATCGACAAGGCGGCTGCGGAAGGACGCGCAGTGGTCTACAGCACCAACTATATGGAAGAGGCCGAGCGCCTCTGTCATCGCGTCCTGTTGATCGACCAGGGCCGCGTCGTTGCAAGTGGAACTCCGCAAGAATTGATCGAGATGGCCGGAACTCGTGCACATGTTCGGCTGCATACGCGAACCAGGTTACCTCTGGGGTGGACAAGCGGAATTTCCGGGGCGCACGAGATCGAACCACCGCCCGGCGACAGCGTCACAGCGACCGTAATTGTCGACGAGGTGGAGATTGTGCCTGAAGTGCTGCGCCTCGCACGCGACGCCGGTGGTGAAGTGAGGGAGTTCGCGCTGCATCAGCCCAACCTTCAGGACGCGTTCATCGCTCTTACGGGACATGGGCTACGAGATGCCGTATGACCGGCTTGGCCGAGCTGACCACCGTTGCCGAAATGAAACCGCTGCATGCCGGCGCCCTGCGAGCGACCGCTACCGTAGTCGAGAAGGAGCTTCGCATACTGCGCCGCGACTGGGTGGGCATTTGCCTCCTGATTCTTGCTCCGATCGTGGTTATCAGCGTTGCGGGATTTTCGCTGGCAAAGGTCTACGGCGGCGACGCCGGTGTTCATCCTCTCCTACTTGTCGACGAAGATCACGGCCAAGCTGCCAAAGCGATTGCCGACGCGCTCGCGGCGATCAAGGAGGTCGACCTTCGAGCCATTGATTCTCGCGCTGAAGCGCAGCGGATGGTCCGCGACCGCGGAGAAGCGGCGGCGGCCCTCGTCATTCCGGCGGGCACCACGACAAGGCTGCGCCAGGGCGGGAAACCGCAACTTCTCCTCTACACCGACCCGGTCAAGCATCTGGAAATAGTCAACTTCAAACTATTGATCAGCGAAGTTCTACGCCGACTATCGGCTGCCGCGGTGGATAAGGCGCGAAGCGAAGGGATAGCCGCCGAGGGTAGGCTTCGTAAGCAACTCGAAGACGGCGCAAACGCGTCGGCAGACTTAAGAGCGTCACTTGTGAATCTCCAGCGCGAAGCATCACGGAGGCGGGCGCAATCCGAGAAGCTACTCGATAGGCAGCTGTTGTTCGCCCAAGACCGGATCCAAGAGGCCATCGATCAGCAGCTTGCCCGCACCGGCGAACAACTGACCGCGGCCGGCGAAAGCCAGCGTGCACAGCTCATCGAGTTGCGAGATTACTTTATGAGGCTGGCCCAAGCTCGCGAGCAATTTGGTCAATGGCTGATGCGGCTGCGGGACCTCGCCGGCAGCCGAGCGAGCGAGATCCCATCACCACCCGAGTTTCCCTTGCCTCCCACGGATATCGACAATATCTCCAGCCGCGACGCCACCGCGATCGACTTAGGCAAGATTCGCTCGGATCTCAAGGGCAGCACTAGGCTCTCCAGGCTTCGGTTGCCGCGATTCGCTTTGCCATCAGTCTCCAGCTTGCCCGAGTTTTCTAGAATCGAACACCTGCCACAGATCGATCATCTCACGATCCCTTCGTTTTCGCTTCCGGGTAGCATCGGATTCAAGGAGAAGAACCTGACCGGAGCATCGCCGAAGGTTAATATTTTCGACCAGGAAGTTCCGGGTTTCGGCGTGACATTCGTATTGCTGGGGATGCTGTTCGGTGTGGCGCTTGGACTGGCGGACGAGCGCGAATGGGGAACGCTCGACCGTCTGCGCGCGTCGCGCTCCCCCATCGCCGCGACATTGCTTGGAAAACTGCTGTCAAGATTTGTGGTAGGCCTCACTCAAATGATCATATTGTTCGCGGTCGGCCGGCTGGCCTTCGGAATTTCGCTGGGCCTTACGCCCGCGGCGCTGCTATTGCCTTCCGCAGCGATCGTGCTCGGCGCGGCAGCCTTCGGCTTGATGGTGGCGGCGCTGGTGCCGGTCAGGGATTCGGTTTTACCGGCGGGGGCGATCGCAATCATGACAATGGCCGCGATTGGCGGATGCTGGTGGCCGCAGGAGTTGGAACCGCCCTTAATGAAGACACTGGCCCTATGTTTGCCGACGACGTGGGCCATGAATTCCTACAACGACCTCATGATCCGGAATTTGCCGGTGAGCTCCGCAATTCTTCCATCCGCGGTGATTGTTGGCTACGCGGCCTTGTACGTTACGATCGCTGTCGCCGTGCAGGCGCGCAGATTCCGATAGGCACGCGGTGCGGCTAACTCCCCTCGCCCTGGCTGCTTAAGAACGTGAGGCCGAGGGCGCCGCCTCGACTGCAGCCGTTAAGAGTTTGAGGCTCCCCTGCTACTCCTGGCGAGTGTTGCGACTATTTGGAGGCGTGCGCAGTTCTGGTGCCGAGAAAACCCTGTAACATTTTCGAAGTTCGAGAGAAATACGATGTGTAGTCAAAGTGTCGAATGAAACGCGTTCCATGATAGCGGAACGCGCCGCGGCAGAGGGATGTTCGAGGCGGCCCAGTGAACTGCCCGCCAAAGAATTCGACGTCTGCGCGCCGCTCCGAAGGCTGCAGATGAAATCCAAACTTCATTTAGGGTTCGCTGACTTGTTTGGCGAAACTCGTTGGCTGGGAGACTTGATCTCTTTCACTCTGCACGGACTCTTCCGCCGGACCAATCCGAGTGCGCGTTCTCATGGGTGCGGAGTTTTGCTTATACCCGGCTTCCTGTCCGGCGACTACAGTCTGAACCCGCTTGGCGCCAGATTGGCAGCTCTTGGTTACCGGATCTTCTTTTCGGGGATTTGGTACAACGTGGACTGCCCAGTCCACACATTGCCGCGCTTGGAAAAAGTTCTTCGCAAAGCAAATTACAAGACCCACGCAAAAGTGGTTCTTATTGGTCACAGTTTAGGCGGCATCTACGCACGCGAGCTGGCGTGTCGGTTTCCTCATCTGGTGGAGCGGGCGATACTGTTGGGCTCACCGATAAAGGATCCTCTCGAAAGCCCGAACATATTTCTGCGGCCCATCTTTTATTGGTGGCATAGGCGATGTGCTGAAATGGTTGCTGGGTCTGCTGGCGAGGTGAAAGTCGAGCAGAGTCGCAATCCCCCGCGCGTTCCTGAGACTCTGATCTACTCCAAGACCGACGGTGTAGTTCAATGGCGGAACTGCATCGAATCAGGACCGGAGGTTGAGACGATCGAGGTGCCGTCGAGCCACTGCGGGCTCCCCTATTGCCCGGAAGTCTTTGAAATTATAGTCGACCGGCTCGCGCGATTCTCTGAAGCAAGCCGTTCGCTTACGCCCATCGCCGCTGTGTCAAAGTATCGCCCGTTGAGTTCGGCTTCGTGCCTCAATCGCTTCAGTAAAGCGCTCGCGGCGAGTTGCCTAATGCCGTTTCTCTTTGGTCGCGTCAGTGAGTCGCCCCTGAATAAGGTGCGCGTGCTGAAGGTTCGGCCTCACGACCAGAAGCGAACGAATTTAGGCCGCCGCATCTTCAACGATTAGTTAGAGCCCGAACCCATAATCTTGGAGCGAACCAATGAAACCAGATTACGAAGCGCAAATAAAAGCCGGGGCTATTATACTCGCGGGCGGCGATGGTACTAGGCTCGTCTCTCTGACCCGCAAGACAGTCGGTCGCGATCTGCCGAAACAGTTCTGCCCGATCCTCGGGGAAGAGACTCTGCTTGAGCAAACGATGCGGCGCGTGTCGCTCTCCATTTCGACCGAGCGTCCCGTGAGCGTGCTATCGCGCGCGCATGAGCATTTCTATTCCCTAACGGCGATTCAGCCCGCCAACCCGAGAACCGCAGCCGCGATACTCTTTGGCCTGTTGCGGCTGAGCCATTTGCGACGCATCAACACAGTGGCGATTTTCTCTTCCGATCGCAACCTAAGCGACGATATCATTCAATGGTGTACCTAAGGCGGTATGTTGCGTGATATATCAGGCACCACTGAGGGTAAGATCGAGGTTTCATTTGCAAATGCGCAAAGTAGATAGAACTCTCAATTCGCTAAGCTATAGGCGCCATGCGTTTTCTTTCAGTCGGTTCCTGTTCGGACTGCTCATAATCACAACTTCATTGCTACCGCGAAATGCGATCGGACACGTCCAAGGCTCCTCAGCTACGGCTTCGGCGCAACCAAGTTCTGCTGAGCCGATTGCAGTACTGTCCGGAGGGTGCTTCTGGGGTGTTGACGGCGTATTCAAGCATGTCAAGGGCGTGACGAGCGTGACCTCGGGCTACTCGGGCGGAGCCGGGGATACGGCGCAATACGAAACGGTCAGCACTGGAACGACCGGACATGCCGAGTCGGTCGAGATCAAGTACGATCCTTCGAAGATTTCATATGATCAACTGTTGAACATATTTTTCTTCGTCGCTCACGATCCAACTGAATTGAATCGTCAGGGCCCCGATGTCGGTACCCAGTACAGGTCGGTAATCTTTTACGCAGACAACGAGCAAAAGCGCATTGCTAACAAGTACATCAAGCAGCTTACCAGGGATAAGGCCTTTCCCAATCCGATCGTAACCCAGGTTGTGCCGCTAAAGCGGTTTTATCCTGCCGAGGAATATCATCAGAACTTCCTTGAGCGTAATCCCGACAATCCCTATATCGTTCTCAACGATATGCCAAAGCTCGACTATCTCCGAAAGCAATTTCCAGCTCTTTATACTCCGTGAGTGCTTAGAAAAGGGGGTTGAACATTGCGTCTACGGAACGACTGACTCGCGATCCTACCGGCGCGCCGCATAAATTAAATGAAACGGTGGGTCTTGATGCTTGTTCTGGCCCTCTTTTCCGCGATGACAATCTTCGTGCGGTCTCGAGCGAACCATTGTCGCACCAGGCGAGCCGGAATGGTACGAGTCGCTTCTTTTCACCGACAGACCACACGTCCGCTGCTTAGCTCCGCGAGTTACAGTCCGGCCGCAATCGAAATCGGTGGCAGCACGATCAGGATCGAATTCGCACCGGGTGATCTCGATCTTCCAGTGACAAAGCTCATCGCGTGGGTGTCTGCCGCGGCCGGGGCCGTTACCGACTATTACGGCCGCTTCCCGGTCGGCGAAGCGCGAATTCTCATTATTCCGGTCGAGAATCGTGAGGGCGTGCTCAATGGAACGAGCTGGGGAACGCGTCCCGCCTTTACCAGGATTTACTTGGGTGAGTTAACTAACGACGATGGTCTCAAGAATGATTGGGTTATGACGCACGAGATGGTCCATTATAGCGGGCCAAATTCGTGCCGTAAAAGTTTGGGGCGACTTGGTCAACGGCCTTCCATTCGGACTGCCGCGTTCCGGCGACGAAGGCCTCGATCATACGCACACTTGGGGCCGCACTTACTGGGGCGGCGCGATGTTCTGTTTGCTTGCTGACGTCCGAATCCGACGCGAAACGGACAATCGTTATGGCCTGCGCGACGCGCTTCGCGCAATCGTCGTTGCCGGCGGGAATATGGAGACGACCTGGCAGCTCACGCGTGCGCTTGAGGTTGGCGACCGGGCAGTCGGGGTGCCGGTGCTGATACAGCTTTATAACGAGATGAAGGTGACCCCAGTAGGGCCGGACCTGGGGCTGCTATGGGGCAAGCTTGGAGTCGAGATCAAAGGACCAGCGATCACTTTTAATGATGGGGCACCTTGGGCTTCGGTCCGCCGCGCCATAGCGGCCGACAGGTCGTCCATGTAACCGCAGGTCGGAAAGCGCCATAGTGGTGAATCTCGCTAGCCGGCAGAAAGTTTGGGCAGATCCCTTGCGCGCCGCGGATGACGTTCTCCACGTGCCAGTGCATGTCTCCGTGCACCTGCGATTCGAGCAGCGGGCGAGCCTCGATGGGCCTCTACCAGCGTTTCAGATCCGGGAAGTGATCGGGGATGTCCTAAGCATCGCGTCGGGTCGCACGATGATCCCGTCCCCTAGCCATCGAGCTAGCAAGCGGCCAATGAGAGGTACTTGATCGGACCCTGTAGCGACGGCCGCGATCGTTTCGCAGATAGCGGCGAAACTCGCTCCTTCCGATAAGAGAGCGATCGCCCCGGTCTCCGCGCCTTCCAGGTCGCGATAGTTGACCTGCGTGTCTTGTCTCCACACGAGCACTGTCGTCTTTTGATGCGCGGGCTGGCTCCATTCACGACCGCTCTCAACCGCGCATAGGACGTCTGTCACGCGCCATTCATTGCGCAGAATTGCGACGGCTGGATGTGTCTCCAATTTAATCGCGGGCCACTGCTGCGAAGGAATCGCGCGCATAGCTTCGTCACTGAGTGTGGAAGTGTCCGCTGCGTGGAAAACGTCCAGAATTGTCCTTTCGAGCCTCGCCAGCTCGCTGATGAACGGCCAACGCTTGGCAAGGGGATGGTTGCGAAGAAAGCCATACAAATATCGACCCGCATAGAATATCGAGGGCTCAGTAGGGGGGCACGCCAGCAAGTAGTCCCGTACGACGACTTCAAAGTTGTTCGAGCCCAAGACAGCGAACGTTGCGGGGAATTCCTCGTAGAGGCAGTCGAGCAGTCGGTAGAAATAGGCGTTGGCGTAAATGTTAACCCGCTCGATCGCGCTCAAACGCTGGTCGCCGCGGACCAACACCTCTAACCCTCCGGGAGCTAAATCGCGCTCGTTGCCGATCCGCTTTGCCCCGTCGGGAGTTGTGACGAGTTGATAGAGCAAAGTTTGGAGTTCTGGAAGATTCACTTGCATTCAACTGCGCCGGAGCCTTGGCGGCTGAGCGCTGACTCGCATCGCCGGCGCGCCTCATCCGCAGCCGCGGCCAGGACCTCGAATTCCGGAATATTGTCATCCCACTCGATGAGCGCCGGGACTCGACCGAACCGTCGTACCGCGTGCTCGTACAGAGTCCAGACCTCCGGGCGAATCGGATGATCATGGGTGTCGAGCAGGTAGGTGCCATG
>WNFE01020666.1_pt1 | contig 10271 bp, 6 predicted proteins | sample 5400451 | NCBI WGS metagenome assembly WNFE01 (sample SAMN13153344, study PRJNA577476) | soil metagenome | isolation source: 200 cm saprolite under Douglas fir tree site 2 hole 2 | place: USA:California | collected 2015-04-18 | reverse complement strand
GGTGCCGTGTCCGGCTTCGCTCTTTACCTCGATCGTGCCCCCCGACTCCGAGACGATGCGCTGCACCGTAGCCAACCCGAGACCGGTGCCGTGTCCCGGCTGCTTGGTAGTGAAGAAGGGCTCGAAGAGACGTGCGCGGGTGCCCTCGTCCATGCCGCAGCCGGTGTCCTCGACCAGGAGTGAAACTGCGGCCTGCTCGCCACTGAGACGATCGCTGGCCTGTGTACTCACCGTGATCCGCCCGCCGTTGGGCATGGCATCACGCGCGTTCAGCACCAGGTTCAGCAGCACCTGCCGCAACTGCGCCTGATCGGCCATCACGGTCCGAAGGTTGGGGGCCAGCACGGTGACCAGTTCAATCTGCTCACCGATTAACCGGCGCAGCAGGTTCTCGGTGGAGTGCACCACGTCGTTGAGCAGAATTGGCCGCAACAGCGGCGCCTGTTTGCGGGCCATGGCCAGCAGTTGTTGCGTCAATGCCGCTCCCTGCTCGCCCGCGAGGCGGATTTCTTCCACATGCTGCAGCAGCCGGCTTCCACGTTCAATCCCGGCCGAAAGCAGATCGCAATACAGCAGGATGCCAGTCAGCAGGTTGTTGAAGTCGTGCGCAATGCCTCCCGCCAGTCGTCCGATGACTTCCATTTTTTCTGCTGCCCGCGATTTCTCGGCGGCACGCCGGGATTCCGTCGCGTCTTCCAGCATGGCGATCAAGAAGACCGGTTCACCCCCGGCATCGTGCACCACCGACACCGTCAATTGGCCCCAGAGATACGACCCATCTTTGCGGCGGTAGCGACTCTCCTGCTTGAAGGAGTCACGTGTGCCCCGCTTCAACTCCGCGAGAAGTGCTTCGTCTGGCTGAAAATCGCCCGGACGTAACTCCCGCGCATGGATGCCCGAAAGTTCTTCGCGGCTATAGCCCAACATTTTCGCGAGGGCGGCATTACTTTCCAGAAGGTGGCCGTCGAGGTTGCAGGTGCCGATCCCGATAGCGGCTCCTTCAAACATTGCGCGGAAGCGCTGTTCGCGGTCGCGAGTTATGCCGGTCATTTGGACCGTTCCGCCGGTTCTTACTGGTGCTTTCGCCGCCCCGCTCATGTAATGCTCCTGGAATCCCGGTCCTGCCGCGGTCCGCAGACCCGGCAGGATCGTCGGCAGCGCGGGGGACCCACGCCAGCTTCAAGCTGGAAAATGCCAGCCAGCCTTCCCCCAGCGGAGGCGCGCGGCCTATTTTGGGAAGTCTAGAGGTTTGGCACCCGAAGCTAAGTGCGGGCCGTCACGTCAGATTGTGATGATTTCGGAAGGGCGGTCCAAGCAGGCAGTGGGACGTATTATCAGAACGGAAGGTCGTAGCCGTCTCAATTCTGGGCGTTTCTGGTTAGGGTTGCTTAATGGAGCTCCACGGCCTGGGCAAGCCGGAAGGTCAGCTGGCGTTCTGCGCCAAACGACACTTCCTTCTTGCCCGTTGCGTAGGCGGTCCCGGTGCCTCCGGCTGCGCCCACGGCCGAGCCGATCAGTAGGCCCTTGCCTCCGCCCGCCAGGCCGCCAATCAGGGCGCCGGCGCCAGTGCCGCCGCCAATCATGGCCAGATTCCGCCTCTCATGAGAGCCGCCCTTGACGAACAGGCTGGAGGTCTCGATGGCCACCGGCATCCCGTCTACCTTGATGCTGACCAGCGCGATGCGCAGGTAGCCGGGATCATGCAGCCGTCCCGACGCTTTCGCCGCCAGCACTCGTCCTGTTACGGCCGCGCCTCGCGGGATCGCCGTCTGCCCTTCGATTACGATTGGATCATCCAGCGTACCTTCGAAGCTGTCGCCCGCGTTCGACGACGCGCTCGACATCGTACTTTGTAGGCGAATCGTGATTGGCGTTCCCTCGGGAAGTCTGCTGACCCCCGGCACTAACGAACGGCTCGGCGAAATACCTGTTGACACCGACTCGCGATCAAACGGCACTCTCTGGGAGTCATCGGCGCTTGCCGAGTCGTCACTGGGGACGCCCGTCTGCTTGCTGCACGCCAGCGTAAGCCCAATCATCAGCAAGAGAACCACTATCTGAAGGGCCGGGGACAGTTTCATCGATTCTCCTCGTCGGGAGAAGTCAAGGGCACGGGGGATGCCATCATATTCTATTGAAAAGACTGCACTTGAAAGCAATCGTCAAGCGAGAATCATGTACTTTTTGCCGACAATTCAGAAAATAAGATCTCCGAGCGGTCTTCAATCCAATAAGAAGGGGAGCGTCTCCGCTCCCCTGTTTACTGACTACTGAATCCTAGCTGTTAGTTGGAACTACCCGTTCCGGCCGCAGCGCTGATGTTGCCGTCGTCCGGCTGGAGAACCACGCCATCAAACGGAGTCGCGGCTACGAACCGTCCGCCAACGACGCTGACCCGGCGCAGCGGGAATCCGGTGTCCGGACCGCGTTGCCAGGATCGTCCACCGTCGCCGCTGACGAAAATCACACCGGTGGCATCGCTCGTCGCCAACAACCGATTGTGAGATGCGTCGAAGCTGACCGAGGTGATGTCCTTGCTTGGCAGCCCGTTCGCGACGTGTTCCCATCTGTTGCCGCCATCTCCGCTGCGGTAGACGCCTTCGTGCGCAGCGATGACGATCCCGCCATCGGAGCTAATGGCGCTGCCGCGGATCCCGACCAGATAGGAAGGCAGCCCGGATTGTTTCCAGGTTGCGCCAGAGTCATTGGAAACCAGTGCATTGGATCGTGTCGTGGCCACCATGAAGGATCCCTGCGCCCGAACCGAGACGAAATCCTTTTGTCCCAGTACCGGCCCGCCCTTCCATGATTTACCCTGATCCGTGCTGCTGTAGATGCCCTGGGTGGTCGCAGCAAACCAGCGCTGCGAACCCAGTTCCAGATCGTTCACGCGGGCATCCAGTTCCCCCGACTTCTTCGTGATCGTGGTGGTCGAAGTCTTCTTCGAACCCTTCTTCGCAGCCTTGATGATTTGCTCTGTCACCACCGAGTTCATCGAGCGCCACTGGGTAGCATTGCGGTCGAGGGCAAACATCCCACGATTCGTTCCCGCTACCAGCGTGCCGCTGGCCGCCTGCTTGAGCGCGAAGATGTCGCGTCCGCCCAGTCCGGCGCTGCGTTGCAGCCAGGTGTGTCCGGCATCGCGCGTAAAGAATACGCCGCCGAATTCCCGGTCGTTTACCAGCCCCACGTAGAACGTGTTGGCTTCTTTCGCGTCAGCCAGAAGCGCCGATACATAGCGATGCGCATAGCCTTTGTTGGAGGTGGCCCAGCTCTGCGTCCCGTCGTTGCTAGCCATCACGCCGCTGCGGTCGGTCGCAAGCAGCACGTGATTCGAATCTCGCGGATCAACCAGTACATCGTTGACCACGATCTCCGGGTTGCTCATCCGCTTCCAGGTCTTGCCCAAATCGGAGGTCTTCCACAGGCCTTCCGTCGTGCCCGCATAAACGATGTTCTCGTTGGTCGGGTCCTGCTTCAGCACGCGCGTGCGGCGAGCCGAGAACGGGATGCCCTGAATCTTCGAGAACTGGTTGCCGGCGCTCTCGCTCTTGTAAATCCCCGAGCAGGCGCTGGCGAACACAACCGAAGGATTGGAATGATCCACGATCACCGAGAACACGTCGGAGTCGTCAATCATCCCCTTCTTGATCTGCTGCCAGCTTGAGCCCCCATCCGCGGTCTTCCAGGCCAGGTGCCACGTGCCCGCATAGACGGTGTTGGGATCCTTGGGATCAACCGCAATCGATTCGATGTTCTTAATGTCAGCATGATTTGCCGGAGACATACGCTCCCAGCTGTCCCCGCCGTCCATGCTGCGGAACACGCCATCCAGCGCTCCCGCTACCAGCACCTTGGAGTTGGAGTGGAACATGGCCATGGCGCGGATGGACTTGCCGTGCATTGCGGCCAGCGTTTCCCAGTTCTTACCGCCGTCGCGGGTACGGAAAACGTCGCCGATCTGCTGGCTCGATACGCTCCAGGCCGACACATAGATGTGCTTCGGATTCTGGGGATCGATTGCGATGTGGTCGAGCACATAATCATCGCCGCCCAGGCGAGCAAACCGCGACCAGCTGTGTCCCGCATCGTTCGAGACAAACAGCTGACCCGTGCTCGTGCCCAGCAGCATGTGATCGGGATTGTGGGAATCATAGGCCAAGCTGCGCGCGTCCCCGCCATCCGGACCCAATACTTGCCAGGATCCCGAGGCGAGCAGCGCGGTGCTCACCAGGCCAAAAGCCACGACAAACAAACTCTTGCGAAGAAGACCCCAGTTCATAAACGTAGATTGACCCCTGCGAACAGTATTCGCTAGTCCACAGAGACTGACAGGCTACCACGCGCGCGACAAGGTTACCGAAGAACAAGATGAAAAAGGGCCGGTCGGGTTGCCCCCACCGGCCTCGGTATGCCCTTCTTACTTATTGACGCTATTGAGCCTTCTTCTTCGCCGCTTTCTTGGCGGCTGGCTTCGGATGGTCCGGAATGGCCTTCACCTTCGACTCATCCACCACGGTGGTGGTGCTGGCCTCGGGGAAGGTGGCGCCGGACGGGACGATCCATTGCTCCGAGGTCATCGTGCCCTCGGTGCCGGTGCGCGTTTCGATACGGCTCGGATCAATGTTTTGCTTCGCTTCACCACCCGAGATGTACGCCTTGACGTCCACCGCACGCTCCGCCGCCAGGTTCTTACGCTTCTCCTTCGGATCAGCGTTGCCGACGACCACCAGCTTGGCTTCCGGATCCTGCTGCAGTTTCAGGGCAGCATCATCCAGCATGGCTTTGCAGGTATTGTCGACGCGCCACGGCTTCATCTTGTTCGGGTACTGGCATTCGTTCAGCTTGTTGGCTTGAGGGGGCGGCGGTGGCGGATTCTCCACCGTCACTGAGGCCGAAGTCGAAGCCGTCAATCCGCGCGAATCGGTACAGGTCGCGTTCACCGTGACCGTACCCGCGGGAGCGCCGGTGGTGTTCAAAGTGGCCGAATTCCCGCTGCCGGAAATGCTGCCGCCAGTTGCGGTCCAGCCCCCTAGCGTTACCTGGCTCTCGGATCGGTCACGCGCGCGGTCACGGTGTAGCTGCCGCCCGCCAAACCGGTGGTGTCGATGGATGCGCCCGTATCTTTGCCCTCGAGCTTCCCACCGGTGCTCGACCAGCTATAGCTGAGCGTATGCTTCGGGTTGAAGTTGCTCGCCGACACCGTCGCATGTACTGGCTCGCCGACCATCACTTCGTTGTGGTCGACTGAGCAGGACGCTGCCACAGGCGCTTCCTTCCCGCCACCACCGAAGTTGAACACCAGGCCGGTGCGCAGCCGCACCCCATTAAGCACGGGGTGGCGAACTTCCGGGTCGGTTACCGGCACAACATCAGCAAAGTTGTGCCGACCCAGAACATAGTCTGCCTCGATCAGACGAAAGCTCACGGACTTCCAGACTTTCAGGTCGATGCCGCCGCCCAGGATGGCGCCGATACCGTTGCTCGAATTCACGTCCTTGGGACTCAAACGATTTAACCCCAGCATGGTGTGCACGAACATGTTGATGTTCTCGCCGCGCCACATGAGACGAGGTCCCACCGAGATGGTGCTTTCGGTGGCCAAGTCCTGAAAGTTTCCGCCCACGTCGATCGACAGGCCCCACCACTTGTCGAAGTTGTAGGTGCCGGTCACTCCGTAGCCGATTGGCATGCTGGGCAGCTTGGTGGCTACCGGCGGAGGCGGCGGCTGGAATGGAGGGTTGGAACCGACGGGCACTGTGCCCCCAGGATTAAGCCACTGATAGCCAATAAACAAGTCCGCCTTGGGCGGCGTCTCATCCTGCGCACTCAACAATGACGGCGACAACAGCACAACAAGAGCCAGCGCAAGCGCGACGCACGCGCTTCTCCGGTGAGTCCTGGAACAAAGTGACATAGAATCCTCCGAATCCAATCCACTTCAAAATATTTGAACGAACGGAAATTGCGAAGACCGCTAGCACGAAAGGAATAGCCGCCATTTGGAAACCACAAATTCTACAGCAACCATGCACTTCTGCAACAGACAAATCGCTGCCTGGGAAAATGTGCCGTCGGTCTCCTCCAGGCATGGCTTGGCTCCAATCCGGCTTGTGGAATGTAGTCTCAAATTGATAAACCCAACGCCGAAGGCCGTGGAACGGTCGAAGAACATAGCAGCTCACGCGAACAGCCAGGAAAACTTGAGTAGTGACGCACACTGGCCAGTATGCTGCAATCGGCCGGCGCTCGCGATGTGGGTTCCAGGGCTGAATGGTCAATCTCGACCAGTTCCCCATAATCGCACGGCATTCGTGCGATGAATTAGGTTCGGGCCGCATAGCGACCGAAGCACGCCCCGGCTTGCAGGGCAGCGCCGCACCCTGAATAATAGCGGTTTGGGCCTATGACACAGGAACGCATATTAATCGTCGAAGACGAGGCAAACGAACGCACTGGCCTGGCTGAACTGGTTTCCAGTTGGGGCTACCGCACCGACACCGCCGCTGATGGCGTTGAGGCTCTGGAGAAAGTGAGTGCGTTTTCCCCCTCCATCGTCATCACCGACATAAAGATGCCGCGCATGGACGGAATGGAATTGGTGGAGAAGCTCGCCGATCTTTCCCAGTCCATCGCGGTGGTGATGGTCACCGCGCAGAAAACCACCGAAACCGCTTTCCATGCCGGCCGCCTCGGCGTTCAGGACTATATCGAGAAGCCGATCGACTTTCGCCGCCTGCGCTCCATCCTGGGAAATCTCGGCGAGATTCTCCAGACTCGCACCGAGAACGAATCACTCCGCCGCTCACTGCGGGACAAAGGCGCGCTCGGCCGCCTGGTCGGCTCCTCGCCCAAAATGCTGGAGATCTTCCACCTCATCGAGATGGTTGCCCCCAGCACCGCCTCTGTTCTAATCACCGGAGCCAGCGGCACCGGCAAGGAGTTGGTAGCGCGCACGATTCACGATATGAGTCCGCGCCGCAACAAGCCATTCTTCCCCATCAATTGCGCCGCCATTCCGGAGACTCTCATTGAGAGCGAAATCTTTGGCCACGAGAAAGGCGCTTTCACCGGGGCGCTGGAGCGCCGCACCGGCTGCTTCGAGCTCGCCGAAGGGGGAACGCTCTTGCTCGACGAAATCGGCGAGATGCCGGTGTCCACACAGGCCAAGCTGCTGCGCGTACTCGAGGATCACAAACTGCGCCGCCTGGGCAGCAAAGTGGAGACCTCGGTGGACGTCCGGGTCCTCGCTGCCACCAACAAGGTTCCCGACGAGGCGGTCGAGAAAGGAGAACTGCGCCAGGATCTCTATTACCGTCTCAACGTTTTCAATATTCATATGCCGCCGCTGCGCGATCACAAGGACGACATCCGCGAACTAGTGAAGTCTCTACTCGCGGAGATGAACAAGAAACACGAACGCAAGGTGGCGGATGTCAGCGAGGCCGTGCTGAACCTTTTCCAGAGCTATTCCTGGCCCGGCAACGTCCGTGAGTTGCGCAATACTCTCGAGCGCGCCGTGATCGTTTGTGAAAGCGGCCTGGTCGAGACCAAGCACCTGCCGCCCGGATTCGGCCAGAACGTTCGTCCCGCGGTCCATGATCCCGACGCCGTCCACCTGGGCGTAGGCACAACCGTGGAAGAGGCCGAAAAGCAGCTCATCCTCAAGACTCTGCAGGCCACCAGTAACAATAAGACCCGCGCGGCCGAGATTCTCGGCATCAGCCTGAAGACGCTCCATAACAAGCTTAAAGAATACGGACGGGCTGCGGATGCGGTGCTGGCGGCGGAGGAGTAGAAGCAGTTCTCGGTTCCCAGTTCTCAGTTCTCAGCAAAAGCTCAGAACCAGCAACTGAGAACTGAGAACCGAGAACCGAGAACTGGTTTTCCATGAGCCGCAAAGCCATCATCGTATTCGCGATCACCACGCTCATCACCGCGTTGGTGTTCGCCTTTTCCTGGATTTATCTCTCGCAACTGCTCCGGCAGCGACTGTTGTGGGCGGACGAAACCGCTTCCATGCTCACCCGACAGTTGGAGTATACGGCCTCGAAGGCCGTGCCCGATCTCACCAGTACTCGCGTTGATACCTCCGATCCCAAGGCCTTGCGTGCCGCCGTCTCCGAATATCTCCAGACCGACACCAATCTCAACGACATGCTCGAGTCCGTCGTGGGGAATTCGCAGATTATCTACGATGCCGCTATCGTCGATCCGTTCGGCACCGCCATTCTGGACACCAATCCCGCCCTGAACGGCAAGCCTATCCCGCCTCGCCGCGACCTGATCGTCTTGCGCGATGCCGGCTTCCGCCGCCAGTTACGCATGCTGTACAACCCGGGCACTGTCTATGACGTAAGCATTCCGTTGCAACTGAGCGGGCAGCCCTTCGGTAACGTGCGCGTCGGCGTCTCGACCGTCTTTCTCCGCAATGAACTTACTCCCCGCCTGCAGCAGGCGGCATTTTTCTGTGTGGTTGCTATCTTTTGTTCGCTGGTTTTGTCCGCGGTGATTTCGAACGTTGCGCTCGGGCCGCTCAGGAGGATCGCCGCCAATCTGGATAGCGCCACCGCGGGCGAAACCGAGATGCTTCCTGCCGACGATTCGCCCGCCGACGAAGTCGGCCTGGTGTCGTTGAAGATCGCCCACCTCGGTCGCAAGATCCGCGATACCAACCAGATATTTTCCGCCCTCAAAGACAACGTCGAGCAGGTCATGGCCAATCTGCAGGATGGCCTCATGCTGTTCACGCCCGATTCCCGGGTGGTGCTGGTCAGTGCTTCCGCCGAAAAGTTCCTCGGCCGCCCCCGCCACGAAATTCTGGGACGCACGGCCGAAGAGATTTTTTCCGACGGTTCGCCCCTGGGCGCGGTCGTGCTTCCCGCTTTCCTGAAGCAGCGCCCGCTCGCGCAATACGAATTTGACGCCGCCGACAGCCGCCGCGTTCAGGTCTCTCTCGATTTCATTCAGGAGAAGGGCGCATCCATCGCTGCCCTCTTGACCATGCGCGATGCCGAATCCGTGCGTCGCATAGAAGATGAGATCGAAATCTCCCGTCGCCTTTCCGCCAGTGGCCGCAGAACCAAGGAAGTTGCTCATGAGGTCAAGAACCCCATGAACGCCATCGTGCTGCACCTGCAACTGCTCCAGAACAAGCTGAATCAGACTGATCCCGACACCCGCCACCACATGGATGTCATCGGCGACGAAATCCACCGCCTCGACCGCGTCGTGCAGACTCTGGTGGATTTCACCCGCCCCCGCGAACTCCACGAGCAGGAAGCGGACATGCGAAAAATCCTCGAGGACGTGTCGATTCTCGCCGCACCCGATGCCGAGCAGCATGGCGTGCGCCTGGTCCGCGAGTTTCCGCAGGATCCTCTCATGGTGCGGGTGGACATCGACCTCATGAAGCAGGCCATCCTGAACCTGGTGTTAAATGGAGTGCAGGCCATGACTAAGGGCGGAGCACTGACTCTGGCGGCGCAACGAAAAGACGAAGCGGTCATCACCGAAGTCCGCGACCAGGGCGGCGGAATTCCACCGGAGCTCCAGGAAAAAGTTTTCGAACTCTACTTCACCACGAAAAAAGAAGGAACCGGCATCGGGTTGGCACAGACCTCCCAGATTGTGGACTGGCACTATGGCTCCGTGGATTTCGAATCCACAGCTGGTGTCGGCACCACTTTCCGATTGCGACTGCCCGCGGTTAACCAGAGTCGCGGCGGGGCACAGAAGGAAGTTCCCGCGCGCTCCTGATATCGCTGAATAGAAATGGCGGCATTGTTTGGGGCCGCATCTAACTCGAATATGGGATTCGCTGCCATTCTCGCCGTCGCCCTTCTGATCCCACTCCCGCCTGCACGCGCGGCCGGGGTCCTGCAGGACTCCGGCAGCTCTTCCGCCCAAGCTCCCGCGGCGCCGCCAGAAAATCCTCAGCCCCCGGCCACCGATCAGGCACAGCCAGATGCGGCCAACCAGAAGCAGCCCGAAAGCAACCCAGAGCAGACGCCGGCTAAAGAAGTCGAAAAGCCTAGCCCGGAGAAGCCGCCTAGCGGTCGGTCCGCGACGGGCGTGCACAAGCGCCGCTCCCGTGCTCACAAGCCGAGTGCGACGACCGCGGACGGCGAGCCGCGCAAGATCGTCGTCCACCAAGGCGGCGCCAGTGAGCCCATCGCCCAGATCCTGCCTGGCATTGCCCAGGAAGAAGCCAGCCACCAGCGCGAGAACGCGGAGCAGTTGCTGTCCTCAACCGAGTCCAATCTCAAACA
>WNFE01004659.1_pt1 | contig 10278 bp, 10 predicted proteins | sample 5400451 | NCBI WGS metagenome assembly WNFE01 (sample SAMN13153344, study PRJNA577476) | soil metagenome | isolation source: 200 cm saprolite under Douglas fir tree site 2 hole 2 | place: USA:California | collected 2015-04-18 | reverse complement strand
ACGCGATCAGACCACCCTGGGTGCCGCATCCCTTTGGGGTTTGGTTTATCAAAGGGTGCGGGTTTTGACTTTACCTTACATCTCCCGCCCTCACCTCAACAGCTCCACCCCGTTTCGCCGATTCACATCTGTACAATATTTGCGGCCGCCGTTCGTCTACAGGAATGGATGGATGAGCCGTTGAGCATCATCTCGATGACCGAGCAAGACCGTCAAATCTCCGAAGTCATCGCGGAACAACGATCTCGCCTCCGCAACTTCATCCGCCGCCGTGTGCCCGATCCCTCCGACGCCGAGGACATCGTGCAGGAGGTCTTCTACGAACTGGTGGAAGCCAATCGCCTGCTGATGCCGATCGAGCACGTGACCGGCTGGCTTTTTCGCGTCGCGCGCAATCGTATCACGGACCTTTTCCGCAAGAAGAAGCCACAGACATTCAGCGACGCAGCGGTCGAGGACCAAGACGGCGAACTGCTGCAGATCGAAGATCTTTTGCCATCGCCCGATGCCGGGCCGGAAGCGCTCTACTTCCGCAACGTGCTTCTTGATGAGCTGGAATTTGCGCTCGGCGAACTGCCCGACGAGCAGCGTGAAGTCTTCGTCGCTCACGAACTGGAGGGGCGCAGCTTCAAAGAGTTGTCGGCAGAAAGCGGCGTCGGCGTCAACACCCTGCTCTCGCGCAAGCGTTACGCCGTGCTTCATCTGCGCGAACGATTGCAGAGCATTCATGACGAATTCGGCAAGAAATGACGCGAAAGAATTATGCAAGAAAATATGACGCGAAGAAATGATGCAACGAAAAATCGATACGAAGAAGTGAGGAGCAAAACATGAGAAAGAAATGGATTATCCTGGCGCCACTAGCTCTACTCGCGATCCCGCTTTTCATCTGGATTGGCGGCGAACTGGTCATGCATCTATGGAACTGGCTGCTGCCGTCGTTGTTCGGATGGCGGCAAATTACCTTCTGGCAGGCCGTCGGACTGCTGGCTCTCTGCCGGATTCTGTTCGGAGGCGTTAGCGGTCGCGGCTTGCATCGCTCCAATATTCGGCGGCGAATAGACGAGCGTATTGGGCGACGAATGGACGAGCGCTGGGAGCAGATGACCCCCGAGGAGCGCGAGAAGTTCCGCCAGAGTTGGCGCTCACGTTGCGGCGGCTTTGGAGCGCCAACCAGCGGAACCCCAACAAGCGGAACCAAGGAGTCGGCCTGATAGTGCCCCGCTGGCGGTTCGCAATGGCGGGGCGGGTGGAGCACCCTTATGCAATTAGACCGCCCTGGGTACTGCATCCCTATTCCTCCCGCGAAGCTCCGTTTTGCCGTTTACCTTCTGTTTAGGTAGTCGGAGGTAGATTTGCCTCCACGCGGAGCGTATTCCCCGCGTCGAGGAGAGCTCATGAAGACGAACTACGTAGTAGCGCTTGCGGCCAGCGGCTTACTGCTCGCGGGTACCGCCTCCGCTCAGGAAAAGAAAATCAAGCGGTCGGATCTTCCGCCTGCCGTCGAAAAAACAGTGGCGGCCCAGAGTACGGGAGCAACGATTCGCGGATTCTCCACCGAAAAAGAAAAAGGCCAAACCCTCTACGAAGCGGAGATGACCGTCAACGGCCACAGCAAGGACATTCTGATGGCCGCCGATGGTTCCATCGTCGAAGTCGAGGAACAGGTTGCGCTCGACTCTCTCTCCCCGGAAGTCAAGGCGGGGTTGCAGGCCAAGGCCGGCAAAGGCAAGATTCTGAAAGTCGAGTCCCTCACAAAAAAGGACAAGCTCGTCGCCTATGAGGCGGTGGTCGAAACGAACGGGAAAAAATCTGAGGTTCAGGTAGGCCCGGACGGCAAACCGCTCGCTCACGAAGAGTAGCGCGCCTGGCGCAGCAGTTCGTCCCGCCCCGGCTCTGACTATACGGACATTCGCACGGCCGCTTCTCCTCTTGCTTCTCGTGCCTGTGCTAATCCTGCAGATCACCCGCGCCCGCGCCGAAGCGCGCATCCTCGAAGAGCATTTCGGCGACGATTATCGCCGCTATAGAGCCTCCACCTGGTTCTAGTGCCGATCCAACTATGCTGGGCCTTTCGAGGCGATTTGTGCTATTATTTCAATTGCCGAAGTTGAATTGCCTGAATTCCCTGTTGGGCGTGGTTTCCATCCCTCCGCTGGCTTCAGCCGATTCATTGCCAACCGTTTGCGGCCTTGGGGCCCGGCCTCTTGCTGGCTTGTTTTGTTAACCGCACTTGGAAATGCATTCTCGGCAAAGCAATAGGAGAAACAGCATGAAGAGTCTTTTTGTTGGGAATATGAACTTTCAGACCACGGAGAGCGATCTGCGAGCGCTCTTTGAGCCCTTTGGTCAAGTCACGCGCGTGCACATGGCCATGGACCGGGAAACCGGCCGGGCTCGCGGGTTTGCGTTTGTGGAGATGCCCAATGACGAAGAGGCCGCCAAGGCCATTGCCGGACTGGACGGCAAGGAAGCCGGCGGACGCAACCTCAAGGTGAACGAAGCGCGGCCCAAGGGCGAAGGCGGACCGCCGCGAGGCCCCAAGACGTTCGGCAAGGGCGGCGGATTTGGCGGCGGCTACAACAAGGGCGGCAAAGGTGGCGGCCGCGACCGCTTCTCGAATGAAGATTACCGCGAAGCGGCGCGCCAGCCGCGCGAACCCCGCTGGTAGTCCCGCAAATCACGAGGGGAGAAGCCATGACCACGACATTTCAAAAGCGCCAAAAAGAAATGAAGCGGATGGAAAAAAGCAAAATGAAGGAAGCCAAACGCGCGCAGCGCAAGCTGGAGAAGGCTGCGCAGAAAGAGGCCGGCCACCACGGCCCGGAAATCGAAACCACGCCTGCGCAAGAACTGCCCCAGAACTAAGCCGTTATCATCCAGGCGCTCAGCCGCGGTTTTGTTTTTAGCGGCCTTCATCTCCGTCGCTCCTCGCCGACACGTTCTCAGATAGTTACAAAGAGCGGTGGATGCTTGAGGTGCCATTCCGTCGCGTTCTGGTACGCCCTCGCTAGCGCAAGCATCTCCGCCTCCCCGAAGAGCTTGCCGACAAACGTCAGGCTTGTCGGGTCCCCCTTCTCATTGAAGCCGTGGGGCACGACCACGCATGGATGTCCCGTGAGATTTGTCACCGAGGTATTCATCGTCGCGACTGGATTCGGTGTGTAGTCTCCATAGTCAAACGGCACCAGGTACACATCGACGTTCTCCATCACTCGCGCCATTTCCTGCATAAGCAGCGTTCGCACCCTCTGCGCATTCAAGTACTCCACTGCCGGAAGCAGCCGCAGCGCGTTCTGGTTGGTGACGCGGTCCTGGCGCACCAGCAATTCCGGCTGGGTCTCCACCGGATCCTTCAGCGCCGCGTTGCCTTCGCCGTAGATGATTATTCCGATGTCCAGATCCGAATGTTCCGGCAGCGCAACCTCAATGAGCTTCACGCCCAGGCTGCAGATTTTCTCGAGCGCCGCGGCGTCATTTGCATCCACCTGGGCCGATTGGCGCGTGTTGGAAAAAGCGGCCCTCAAATAGCCGACGCGCAGTTTGCGAATGTCCAGATCCGCGTCCCAGTTGAACGGAACTTCCTGGACCGTAAGATCCAGATCGTCAGGCCCCTGAATCGCGTTCAGAACCAGCGCGCAGTCCTCTACGCTCCGGCACATCGGACCAATCTTGTCCAGGCTCCAGGTCAGAGTCATCGCACCGTACCGGCTCACGCGACCGTAGGTGGGACGCAGCCCTGTCACGCCGCAAATGCCTGAAGGCTCCAGGATCGACCCGCCCGTTTCCGTTCCAATCGAGAAGCCCACTAGGCCCGCCGCCGTCGCCGAACCGGGTCCTGCGGATGATCCTTGCGACCCCATCGAGAGGTCCCAGGGATTCTTTGTCTGGCCTCCAAACCACACATCATCGAGAGCGAGTTCTCCGGTCGTCAGCTTGGCCACCAGCACGGCTCCCGCTTCCCTCAGCCGAGAGACCACGGTCGCATCCTTATCGATAACGCGGCTCTTGAACGGCGCCGCTCCCCAAGTCGTGGGATACCCCTTCGCGGCGCACAAATCCTTCACGCCGTATGGGATTCCGTGCAGCGGCCCGCGATATCGCCCCGCCGCAATTTCTTGATCCGCCTCCCGCGCCTGCCTCCTTGCCAGATCCCCGGTGATGGTCACCGCGCACAATAGTCGCGGGTTGTGCCTCTTCAGCCGGTCCAAATACATTTCCGTCAGCTCGGCCGAGCTCGCTTGCTTGGTGCGAATCAATTCGGCAAGCTTTGTGACCGGCCAAAACGCCGCCCCTTCCAGATTCCGCGGCCGCGTCGCGTGCGGAGGTCTACCCGCGTGGAACGTGCGCTTCGCGCGGTCGATCTTCATCCCCGGAACGATGGGATTGAAGTACAGCGGCGGCGCAACGCCGTTGTCGAGCGGCACTTTTCTCAGCTCTTCGTAGTGCGCAAGATTCTTGTTCACGCCTTCCAGCATGCGGTCGATTTGTTCGCCAGTGAACGTGATGCCCGCCACAGCCGCCGCATCGCGCAGCATCTCTTTCGTCACGCTCGCGGTCTTTTCTTCCTCGAGCTTTCCCCATAGCACGCCAGGAAAAAGCGTTGGGGCCAGACCCAAGCCGGAAAAATACGCGAGAAAGGAACGTCGATCGGGCATCATCAGGACCTCTTTGGATTGAATTTGTTGGCGAGCGCCGCCGGGCGACGCAGACTGCAGCATTTCCATAAGACCGCACGGCAGCATACACGCAACCGTCTCTGCTCGGAAGTCTCCGGTTTATTCTTCACATAGGGAAGAGGGTTGTATGCTTCTGCCTGTAAAGGATTTGAGTCCTTCCCGTTATTGAAAACGCGATGAGGCCCCCGCCCTTCTTCAGCGGGAGCCTCATCGTTCGCTAATTTAGTTAGAGTGCTAAGAAATGGTCTGAGGTTTTTGCCGGAGCGGGTTGCTCTTACCGGTTATGGGAATAAACAAATTCCTGACCGACGCTGTCTCCGGGATAGAACCAGGATCGCAGCGCCATGGGCGAATCACTGGAGCGCTCATCGAATTCGAAAACGCTCTTATCTGCAGGCCCCGTGCGGTAGTTCGGAACCGCGAGGATGGTTGCGAGGACCCGGGTTTCATTCCCGTTCCAGACTTGCACGATGTGCCGGTCGTTGTCGGATCCTACCAGCTTGAAGACGTACGTCCCCGCCGGCAGCACTTGGCCAGGAATCTCCACCGAGTCGCTGAAGGTCACGATGGTCTTTTTGTTCGAGCTGTCCGCTCTTGCGCCGGGGCTAATCAGAGCGCAGAGCAGAGTGATGCATAGTGCTAGGACAACTTCTTTTACAATTCGCATTCTTCTATCCTCCAGATGGATGAATTTGTCCGCTTCGCGCACACCCTCTCGAGGATTAGCTGGGAAGACCGGGCAGGGAGCGTGGCGGGACCGCCCCGAGGTAGATTGCCAGCGAGGACCTTCTCGAACGACTGGCCCTATTTTACTTCGCTAGTGAGATGCTAGAGCAGCAGCTCCCGTTACGCCCAGCAGTGCATTTTGTTTTTGGGCCGTGGCGTCCTGCTATTTGAACGCTTGCGCGGCTTGATACATCAATTCAAAATACCCGGCAGCGAGTACCCCGCCGCTACATCCTCGAGCAACAGCACCCAGTCGTTGCCCCGGCCGTTCGTTGGCGGCGCGTAGGTTACATCTCATCTTCGTCTTGTTCTCCACGAGAGCCGTGGTTCCTATTCGCTAGAAAAACTGCGTCCGCACCAGTTTGATTAATCCGGAAACGCTTTCGCGTTGATCCCTGGCACCAGTCTGAGCGCATTTTTGTAATAGATTTTCTTCAGCACGTCGTCGGGCACCTGGAAGCCATAAATCCGCCAGAAGGCGTGGCGCTTGCGGTAGTACTCGAAATATTCGTCGCGCGTTTCGAGCGAGCGGAAATACCATTTGTATTCGTTCACGTCATAGATGTCTTTTCCCATCAGCACGCGGTCCCGATACTTGACCAGGAAATCGTGCGCCGAGTACGGCTGCCGCCCCAGCTCCGCGAGCACGGCGGCAATGTCCACGTTCACATTCGGATTGGCGTCGAAAAGTTTCCCGAGCCGCTCAAGGTCGTTGCCATGAAAGGCGAGGTGCGCGGCGATGAACTGTGTCCGCGGATGCTTGGCGAAGAGGTGGTTGCGCTCGGTCATCAGCGTCTCGAACGGCGGATACTTCGAGGGCGGCCGCGCGCGCTGGGGAAATTCTTTCAGCTCCAGCCAGCGCTCATTGTACTTGTCCCACGGATCAAAGAACGCCGAGGGCTCCGCGACGTGAATCAGCACGGGGATCTTCAGGTCTGCGCATTTCTCAAAAATTTGATCGAAGACCGGATCGTCGACGTGCACGCGTTCGCCGTTGGCATATTTCAGGTCCATTCCGAAGTTCTTGAAGATCTTCAGTCCCTGGGCGCCCTTCTTGACGTCCTGCTCGAGCCGCTCCGTGACGCGCTTGCCGAATTCAGGGGTGTTCAGGTCGTCGAAATTCATGTTGGCGAAAACCACGAAGCGGTCCGGGTAGCGTCCTTTCATGGTCTCAACGGTTCGCCGTAGCTGTTCGCCCGTTCCGCCGCTCAGATTCACCATGACCCGGAGATTGATCGTGTCCATCTCTTTGACGAGTTGGTCCACGCGCTCGGGCGTGGGATTCCAGTGGTGGCTGTGAATGTCGATGAACGGATACTTGGCCCGCTCGATCTTGTGTTCCTTGGTGACGAGCGTGGACTTGGGCTGGTATTCCTCGATGGTCGGCGTTTGCTGGTTTTGTTGCGCTTGCTGCGGCTTCGCCGCCGCGCGCGGCCGTGCGAAGTAAGCCGTGCTGGTGACCGCGAGAGCGACCGCAACTACCACAACGGCGCGCCAGGATTTCATCAGTTGTCCCTGATAGGTATTTTGTCCGGCCTATCTTCGCACACAAGCCGGGTGAACCCGCCAGGACAATTCGTCTACCATGCGAGGCGGTTCGCATCCAATTTACCTTCCTTGCGTCGTGCCGGAGGAGAACAGAAATGACGCTTTCGAGGTTGTCGGTGGTGGCCGGGGCTGCACTGATGCTCGCGTGCCCGGGAAGCAGCCGCGCGCAGGATGTCGTCAAAGTGGCCGGCGATCACAACAAAATCCTGCTGGAGAACGAGCACGTCCGCGTGATCGAAAACACGCTCGCCCCTGGCGACAAAGACGCCCTGCACACGCATCCCTCCGGCTGGTATTACGTCACCCGGTCCGGCACGATGAAGGTCGTGCACTCCAATGGAAGAGTGGACACCTGGGAGTCGAAAGAAGGCGAAGGCGGCTGGCTCAAGACTAAAGACCGCACACGTCCGAAAATGTGGGGAAAACAACGCTCTTCTGGGTCCTGGTGGAAGTGAAGAGTGCGGGCAGAGCGGCTCATTAACGATTGCATGCAGGCAGAACCGAGGCACAACGCAGAGGGAGCACAACTCTCCCTGAAGTGCTCCCCGCGCGTCTCCCGAGCAATTGCCCCCCGGCCGGCACCTGGCTGGATAGTAGGCCGCGGCCGCCGATCCTTACAGGGCCTTTGAATTGGGAAGGTGTTTCTAGCCAGGTAGTGGCGGATGCCTGCGAAACGTTTCAAAAGAGCGTGACGAAAACCGTGAGGCGAAGCCTGCGGGGATAGAGGAACACGGGACGGGAAGGACGCCAACCCAGCGAAGGAAACAAATCCTTTGCCGCGGAGTCCAATCTATCGGAACTTAAAAAGCACAAGCTACGTAGTCTGTTCTTGAGGAGGACAACTATGGACTCTTTCTGGCAGGATGTTTCATACGCTGTTCGCAATCTTAGGAAGAGTCCCGGTTTTGCTCTCGTTGCCATCCTCACCCTGGCGTTGGGCATCGGTGCTTCAACAGCCATCTTCAGCGTCATCGAAAACGTTCTTCTCGAACCCTTCCCCTATCCTGACTCGCAGCGCCTCATGTTGGTGCAGATCCACGACACGGAGCAAAACGGGCCCGGCGGTCGCGCAGCCTATTCCGGGCCGGAGTTTCTTGATTATGCCGCACAGAATCATTCATTTGACAGGGTCATCGCCAGCGACAGCGAGGACATTCTCTACACCCAAGGTGAGGGGACGGAACGCTTCCGCGGCGCGCGGGTGACGCCGGGCACTTTTGAATTTCTGGGGATGCCTGCCCTTCTCGGCCGGGTCATGCAGCCCGCCGATTATGAGCCGGGAGCGCCGCCGGTCTTCGTCCTGCGCTACAAGGTCTGGGTAAACAGCTTCAACGCGGACCCGGCAATCCTCAATAAGACTTTTGTGCTCAACGGAACGTCCCGCACCTTAATCGGCATTATGCCGCCGCGCTTTGCCTGGTGGGATGCCGACATGTGGATTCCGGACAAACCCAGCCGGTCCGCAACGTCGTCGACTTACGGGTTCCCCCGCTTCTGGGTCCTCTACGGACACCTCAAGCGCGGGGTTACGATTCGCCAGGCGGAGGCGGATTTCGCGGTGATCGCGCAGCGCCTTGCGAAAGTCTATCCCAAGGACTACCCGAAACATTTCAATGTTCAACTCACTTCGCTAACTGACTCAGTTGTTGGACGCTTCCGCGTGACGCTTTTCATCGTCCTGGCGGCCGTCGGATTACTGTTGATGATCGGCTGCGGTAACGTGGCCAACTTGCTGCTTGCCCGAGCTACCACTCGCGAAAAAGAGTTCGCCATCCGCGCCGCTCTCGGCGCGGGCCGCTGGCGCCTGGTGCGCCAGTTGCTCGTGAAAAGTCTCATCTTGGCCATCGGTGGGGCCGCCCTCGGCGCGTTGATGGCCTGGGGAGGGCTCAAGTCTATGGTCGCCGTCATTCCGCGGGAGATCATCCCCGCGGAAGCCGTGATCCGGCTCAACGCTCCCGTGCTGTTCTTTACGCTTGGCGTGGCGATGCTTACAGCGCTGGTTTTTGGTCTCGTTCCTTCATTGCAGGCCGCGCGGCGCGACTTGAACGATCCCCTGCGCGACAGCGGCAAAGGAGTAGGCGGCGGATTTCACCATGGCCGTCTGCGCGACGCCGTCGTGGTTCTCGAGGTTGCGCTTTCGCTGACGCTCCTCGTCGCCGCAGGCCTGCTGATGCGCAGCTTCGTCGCGCTTCGTGACGTCCATCTCGGTCTGCAACCCGATCACATCCTGGCCGCGCGGCTTCCGCTCCCTCAGGACCGCTACAAAACCGCTGATCAGGTGGCGGGATTTTTCCGGCCGCTGCTGCTGCGCTTGAAAGCCCTGCCCGGGGTTGTCGAAGCCACGGAAACGAGCACTCTGCCACCCTATGGGGGCATCCCCAGCGACGTCGAAATCCCCGGTAAAACGCATTCCGAGAAATGGACGGCGATGTTTCAACTCTGCAGTGAAGGCTATTTCGGGGTTCTGAAGATTCAATTCGTGCAGGGCCGGCCGTTCACCGAAGCGGAGGTCAACGGCGCGAGAAAACTCGCCGTCATCAACCAGACCTTTGCGCAAAAATACCTGAAGGATGAGAATCCTCTCGGCCAGCGAGTGCATCTCGCCCAGCTCGAACAATTTCCCGACCCATTGCACGACCCGTGGTTCGAGATCATCGGCGTCGTCGCCGATGTGAAAAACCAGGGATTGCAAGAGCCCGTCACGCCGGAAGTTTGGGTGCCGTATACGATGACTGGCTCGGCGGCGCGTGGCGTCCTCGTGCGAACCGCCAAAGAGCCCCTGACCATGCTGAACACTGTTCGCCAGGAAATCTGGAGCACCGACCGCAGCGTGGCGCTCACACTGACGGGCACACTCGAGGGTTATATTAGCCAGTTCTCCTACGCGGGGCCTCGTTTCGGGTTCCTTCTGATGACCATTTTCGCGAGCATCGGCCTGATTCTCGTGACCGTCGGCGTGTACAGCGTGCTCGCCTACGCCGCGGCTCGCCGCACACACGAAATCGGCATTCGCATGGCGCTCGGCGCCGAGCGCGGTGACGTCGTCAAGCTGGTCCTTCGAATGGGTTTGCGCCTTGTCATCCTGGGCGTGTCGATCGGCCTAGCCGCGAGTTTGATTCTCGCGCGCGTCATCTCTTCACAGCTTTGGGGCGTCTCCGCCTACGACCCAGCGACACTGGCGACGGTTCCCCTGCTGCTTCTGTTTACTGGACTGGTGGCCTGCTGGGTCCCAGCACGCCGCGCCTCTCGCGTCGACCCTCTCGTGGCGTTACGCTACGAATAGTCGAAAAGTTTTTCACAGCTTGATGCGGTAGCCGGTTTTTCG
>WNFE01004655.1_pt1 | contig 10280 bp, 6 predicted proteins | sample 5400451 | NCBI WGS metagenome assembly WNFE01 (sample SAMN13153344, study PRJNA577476) | soil metagenome | isolation source: 200 cm saprolite under Douglas fir tree site 2 hole 2 | place: USA:California | collected 2015-04-18 | reverse complement strand
TACGACGCTGGTGTTTCTGGCCATGTCATTGCTGATCGTGTCGGCGGGCGCGGCAATGGCATCGGACAACGGGAACGGTGCTCACGGGCCCCCTCGGGATCGACCGGGCGGGGCGCGGACAGAATTCGAACACGGTCACGGCGCCGGTAGCGGCGCGGCGGGGCCTGAATCTCCCCCCTCCTCCCATTCACGGTCCTCGAACGAGCACGGCTCGAACTCTCGGTCCTCGAAGTCCGGAGCGACCAGTTCTGATTCGAGCGGAGTGCAGTCGACGTCGTCAGATGGTGGGAGCGTGAGCGCCGCGGGCGCGCCAGCCGGCATCGGAACGGCGCCGTCCGTCGCCGGGTTCTCCGCGGCCGTCGGGAATGTGTCGGCGCCGTCGGTGCCGGGTATCACTACCCCCGCTGCCTCATCTCCAGTTGCGGCGCCGCCCGTTGCCGATCTCCCGCCGAGCGCAGCGACGTTTACGTCGGCGTTGCCTGCGGCGGCACCATCAGCATTCCGGTCGCCCATCGCTGCCCCCGTCGTTGCTCCCCTCGCTGCCCGAGTGGTGTCGGCGCCTGATCTGGGCGCTGGTAGCTCGCCCGCTTCCGCGCCCACCGGCGAGGCAGCGGTGACCGGCACGATCTCGGTACCGGCGGTGCAGACGAGCGTGGGCGTGCTGGCCATCCTTGCAGTCCTCATCCTGTTTCTCGGCGTGCAGGGGCGTTTCGACCGACGTGACCCGCAACGGGTGCTCGAGCGGAGCGATCGCGACTTCGTCGGCTTCCGGTGAGACAGCAACCCGATCGCGCTCGACACCTCAATCGGTCGCCGCTCGCCGACCGACTGGTGATCCTGCAATCGGTGCGGCTGCTCACGATCGCCGCGATGCTGCTCATCCCGGTACTCGTCGGGCGATCGCCAGCACGGCTGGTGCCCACCGCGATCCCGTACCTGCTGTTCGTCGTCGCGCTGGAGTTGGCACGGCAGCGAACACCGGCGCGTCTCGACGCGGTGTTGCCATGGACCGTGCTCTTCGATGGCTTCGTGGTGGTCACCGCCGTTGCGTTGACCGGCGGGGTCAACAGCCCGCTGCTGTTCCTGGTATTCCTCGATGTCATGGCGGTCACACTGGTCGTGTCGTATCGCACTGGGCTCAAGCTCGCGATGTGGTGCGCGTTGTTGCTCCTCTTGGCGCACGCGGCGTCCGACGCCGGCCTCCTTGCGATCCAGTCGGTGGTGAGCGATCAGGTGGCCGCGGTGAGTGCGGTGACGTTCCTCGTGTTCGCGATCTGCACCGCAGTGTTCTCGTCGGTCAATGAGCGCTCGCTCCGTGACGTGCGCGCGCAATTGGAATCGCTGGTCGCCCTCGGTGCGCAGTTCGAGTGGGCGCAACGCCATGACGACGTGATCGGAGCGCTGGTCCAGTACTCCCGTGAACGCCTCGGCTTTGCGCGGGTGGCGGTGCTCGTGCGGCGAGACCATCAGTGGAGCGGGGTGTGCGACGACGGCGGTGCCACCACGTGGCTCGAGGCGCACGATCGCGAGGCGCCGCTCGTCGCCGAGACGTGGTCGACGGGCGCGCCGATGCTGGTGAGCTCGGTGGACGACGACCTGCTCGATCTCGTTGTTCCGCACGCTCGCAACGTCGTGGTGGCCCCGGTCGCCATTGACAACGAGGCATTCGGCGTGGCGGTGGCGGAATGGGGCGGCGGCCAGGAGTCGCGCATCCCGGCGCTCACCGTGCACGCGTTCGCGGAGGCCGCTCTGCACGCCGCGCTCGCACTGCGCAACGCCGAGCTGTTACGCGAGGTGGAGCGCCTCGCGACTCGCGACTCGCTCACTGGGGTGGCCAACCGCCGGCTGTTCGACGAATCACTCGAACGCGAGATCGCGCGCGCGGTACGGCTGGTGACGCCGCTCAGCCTCATCGCCCTCGACATCGACCACTTCAAGCACGTGAACGATTCCTACGGACACCAGACCGGCGACACGGTGCTGTGCGAGGTCGCCGATTCCTTGGTCACTCATACCAAGGCGCTCGACGTCGTAGCCCGCTTGGGCGGCGACGAATTCGTGGTATTGCTCCCCGGTTGCGCGCACGAGGACGCCTTGGGGGTAGCCGAGCGGGTACGCCGCGAGCTCGCGAGACGCGGGGGAAATGCCCCGATCACCCTGAGCGCAGGAGTGGCGACGTTTCCCTCGCACACGTCCGACGGTGATCAGCTCATCTCGGCTGCCGACACCGCGCTCTACGAGGCGAAACACCGCGGGCGCGATTGCGTCGTCGGTCAGTCGGACTTGCGCGTACCTGGTTGAGGATCACCGACGTCGAACCACCAGCCCGCGAGTTGCTCCATGTCGCGAACTGTGACCCGCAACTCGTCGCTCAGGAAGCCGGGGAGACGGTCCGACAGCACGATCGAGAGCGAGCGGTAGTACCAGAGCTGGTCGACCGCGCCGGCGTGGAACCGTTGCCACACCTCCGGCCCGGTACGGCGCAGGTCGGCGACGATCGAACGAGCATTGCACAGCGCGTCGGCGGCGCGGACCCGCAACACGGCCGCGGGGACGTCGGGCGCGTACAGGTGGTCGAGCGAGCGTTCCTTACGGGTGTGCCAGTTCTCGGCGGTCCGGGCCTTTTTCCGGCCGCGATCACGTCCGACGGGTACGTCGGTGCACGCGATCACGATGCGTGCCACCTTCTTCCCGAAGCGTCGTCTGATCTTGTCGGCGGGAACGTTGGCGTCCTCGACGGCGTCGTGCAGCAATGCCGCGATGACTTCCTTCTCGGTGCCACCACCCTCGAGCACTAGTGCCGCGGTGCCCAGTAGGTGCGCAACGTATGGAACGTCGCTTCCCTTCTTGTGCTGTTGGGCGTGCAGACGAGCCGCCCATTCCAGCGCGCGGACGAAGCGGGGCCCGAGGACGACGTCGACCGCGGCACTCGAAATCGAGGGGTCCGGAGCCGGGTCAGTTGGCATTCCGTGCCTTCTGCACGTTGCGATCGTGCTCGGCCTGGGTCGAGGCGTAATACGTCTTGCCGTTCTTGTCGGCCACGTAGAACAAGTAGTCGACGGGCGCCGGGTTCATCGCCGCCTTCAGGGCTTTCTCGCCAACGGTCGCGATCGGAGTGGGGGGCAGTCCGGTCACCTTGTAGGTGTTGTACGGAGACGCGAGCTTGCGATCGGCGTCGGTGGGTACCGGTGGACACCCGCCCTTCGCGTAACAGAGGGTGGCGTCGACCTGGAGGAGCATCCCCTTCTTCAGCCGGTTTGAGATCACGGCCGCGATGAGGGGTTGGTCGGCGTCGGTTCCGGCTTCTCGCTGGATCAACGACGCGCTGACGATCGCCTGGTACGGAGCGAGTCCGCTCGGGTTCGCGGCGGCGTTCGCGAGACCGGCTGCGTCGGCGCGCTTGTCGAACTCGGCGACGATCTTCTGGAGGATCTGGTTCTCCCCGGCGTCGGCGGCAATGGCGTAGGTATCGGGCCACGTGAGTCCCTCGAGCGAGTTGACACCCTCGGGCTCGTACTTTGACCGGATGGTGCCTCCCTTCGCCACGTCCAGGAATCGTGCGCTGCTCTTGCCGGGAAGCTTGCCCACTCGATCGGCGATCTGCTTCAAGTCGAGGCCCGGCGGGAGCAGCAGGGTCAAGTCCGGCACCAGCGCCGCCGGACCGCCGCGCAGCGTGTCGAGGGCCTCGCGCGCGGTGCTGTCGGCGTGGAAGACATAGCGGCCGACTGCGAAAGAGGTGAGGTTGGCGGCCTGGGCCAATTGCTGGAACTCCGAGGACAGCTTGATCACCCCGCTGCGCTGGAGCTCGTTGCCGATCTGTACCGGCCCCCAATCCTTCTGCACTGCGACGACCACGTCGGCCGGGCCCGTGGTGGACGTCTCGACGTTCGCGAGCACCCACAGGGAAGCGATGGCGAGCGGTGCGAGCAGCGCTCCCAGCACGGCGATGGTTGCCAGGTTCCGGCGGCGGATGCGCGCGAGGTCGGCACCTCTCCGGGCGTGTGGGGGGACGCGCGGGAGCGTCGGGGGAGCAGTGCGCACAGCCCCGTGGTCACCGCCCGGGTCACTGCCCGCAACCCTCTGAGTCAACGCGGGGCGGCCACGAAAGTATGCCTCACGACCATCGGGATCTACAGCTTCCAGCCTGCAGCTTTGCGTTCGATGCAGGTCGGGCACACTGGGTAGCGCGACGGATCGCGGGTGGGCACCCACTTCTTGCCACAGAGTGCGGTGATGGCTTCGCCGGTGACGTAGGCCCGGGCGACGTCGCTCTTGCGGGCGTAGTGAGCGAAGCGATCGTGATCGCCACCGTCGGTGTCGATCCGGTCGGGGGCCGACACCGGTGGACGAACGGGTGCGATTACCGGTGCCTGAACGGGTGCGCCCACGAGACGAGCGTACCGCAGCGGGCCGCGTACCCTTTCCCGGTGCCCGACTTCGCCGACGACACGAGCAGCGAGCTGGAGCGCAAGGTCAAGCCACTGATGATCACGGCAGGGGTGGAGACCATCTCCTACCTGGTCCTCGCGTACTGCTGGCTGGTCGCGCACAGCGACGTCGGTGTTGCGATAGCCGGCTTCTTCCATGGGTTGATCTGGATGGCGTTCGTGGGCATGTTGGTCTTCATTCGCGCCGACATCGGGTGGACGTGGGGCTACACCGCCTTGGTCGTCGCCACCGGTCCCGTCGGCGGCGTGCTCGTGTTCGCCCGTCTCAAGCAGACGCCGCGAGCAGCGCTCGTACCTCCTCGATCGCCGCACGCAGGTCGGTGATCTCGCGCTCCTGCGCGCCACCTGCTTCACGTGCTCGGGCCGCGCCGCGGAGGAAGAGGAACACGCACCGCGCGACCCGCTCGCCCGTCACCGTCTCCAGCGCCAGTGCGTACGACGCACCCTGGAGGCGGTAACGCGCCACCTTCTCGTCCAGGTCGCGCTCGTCGTGCCAAACGTCGGTCTTGTAGTCGACGACAACGAGACCGTCGCCGGTGCGGTACACGAGGTCGACGTAGCCCTCGAGGGTGCGTCCGGCGACGGGCGCGGCCACGTACATCTCGCGCCGGAACCCGCACGCCACCGCCTCGCGTGCGATGTCGGTGGACAGCGCCGATCGTGCCAGTGCCGCGATCTGCTCCTCCCTCCCGATCACACCCTCCGCGGCTGCCTGTGCGGCCGCGGTGGCCTCGATGCCTTCGCCGGTCGCGAGGTCGACGGTTTGCAGCACTGCGTGCACCGCGCGCCCGACCGCAGTGCCGTAGCGGCCCTTGTTCCATGGCGGGAGCTCGAGATCACGTGTGTCTTTGGCGAGCCCGGGATCCGAGGCGATGCCGAGGGCTGCTCGTGCCGCCGCCTCGCGCGCGATGGCCGTTGCCGAACGGGTGCGCGCCCGCATGCCCTCGGTCAGTGCACGGTCGCGCTCGGCGGACCATTCCTCCCAGGCGGGAATCGGCGGCCCGGGCTCGGCAGCGAGCGCGTCCGCGGTGACACGAGGGGCAACGCTCGACTGGTCGAGGGGTGCCCAGTGCGGCGCGGACTGCGCGGCCGACCACAGCAGCTCGGCATGGGTCCAGCTCCGCCGATCGCCGGCGTCGCGCGCACGCGAGAGTCGGTGCACGGAGACCACGAGATGGTCGCGCGCGCGGGTGAGCGCAACGTAGAGCAGACGCAACTTCTCGTGGAAGTCCATCTGCTCGTCGATGGGCTGGTACCGCTCGAACTCCTCGGTCACCACGCGCGACGAGATGCGCAGCGCGTAGGTGTCGCGGTCGTGGGGGAACACCAGCTGGACTCCCGCTTTACGGCCGGCGGCCTTGGTGGTCATCCCCGACACGATGACAATCGGGAACTCGAGCCCCTTGGCACCGTGGATGGTGAGGATGCGCACCGCGTCGTCGTCGGTCTCGGGCAACACCGTCTCCACCACGCGCGCGCCGTCCGCGCTCTGGAGGTCGGCCCAGTGGAGGAAGTCGCGCAGGCTCCCGCTTGCAGCCTCACCGAACGCGCGCGCCTGCTCGACGACGAACCGCACGCGCCGCCACAGATCGCGAGGACGTCCCTGCGCGAAGCCGACCTCCAGCACGCGCCGCTCGCGCACGATGCGATCGAGCAACTCGCTCGGCGAGAGCCAGAGCCGGGAGTCGTGCCACGCGGCCAAGCAGCGCATGGCGTCGCCGACCGGATGGCCGGGGGGCAGTGTGTCGGGCAGTGGGGCCCGATGGTTCCAATGGCCGTGATGCTCGATCCGGAACGTGTAGAGATCGTCGTCACCGCAGCCGAGCACTGGCGAGCGCAACGCGCTGACCAACGCGAGCTCGTCGGTGGGGTCGTCGACCGCCTGGAGCACCATGAGCAGGTCGCGGATCTCGCGGGTGCTGTAGACGAGGGACGATGTCTCCGCGCGGTACGGGATTCCCGCCGCGTCGAGCGCGTCCTCGAGCTGACCGAGCGAGGTGCGGGCGGGAAGCAGCACGCAGATGTCGCCGAGCCGGCAGCGCTCGGCGTCGAGCGTGCCGTCGGGGCGGCGGCGAGCGACCTCCCATCCCTCGGCGATCGCCGAGGCGATGACGTCGGCGACGTCGGCTGCCTCCCGCTCGCGCAAGACGTCGGCCGAAGCACGATCGTCGTGGGGTCCGGCGCCGAGTAGCACCACGGGCGCGCCCGCGACCATGTCGGTGCGCGCTGCTCGCAGCGCCACGTACTCGGGCTGGGACTCCGCATCGGCGACGATCAGGTCGCGGAACACGTGGTTCACGAACTCGATGATCGGAGGGGTGGATCGGTAGTTGCGGGTGAGGCGGTGCGGCGTCGCGCCGAACGCCGAACGGGCGCGGAGGAAGGCAGCGATGTCGGCGCGGCGGAACCGGTAGATCGACTGCTTCGGGTCACCCACCACGAACAGTCGCCCAGGATCGGTGACGAGCTCGTCCCAGCGACGGTCGCGCGCGTCGGGTTCGGGGGATGCGAGCAACGCAGCGAGGTCGCACTGGATCGGGTCGGTGTCCTGGAACTCGTCGAGGAGGAAACGGGTATAGCGCGCACGCAAGCGGCGTCGCACGTCCCATCCGTGCTCCGGATCGCGCAGCAACGAGCGCGACAACACCAGGAGGTCGTGGAACTCGAGCTCGCCGCTCCGCCGCCGGGACGCGGCCTCGCGCAGGGTGAACTGGGCGATCTCCCACATGAGTCGGCGGGTTGCGGCCTCCGCGGTGGTGCGGCGCAACGCTTCGGCCGCCTCCTTCACCGCGCCGATTCGTTCACGGACCGCGCCGACGTCACAGTGTGACGGCCAGTTGCCCTTCTGGCCAACATTGGTGCGGAGGCGGGGGAACCCGGACCCGAGCAGACGGAGCTGCTCGTACTCGTCGGGCGCCGAGCGCAGCCGCCCTCGCCACGCATGCAATCTCGCCAGCTCCGCGACGAGCTTGTCGTCGCCGTCGGTGCACTGATCGGCCAACCCGACCACCGCGTCGGCCACCGCGACCAGCGCGTCGATCGCCATCGGCGGTGGGTCGGGCTCGGGCCCGATCCGTTCGGCAACGAGATCCCAGTTGGCGTTGCATGCCACCGCGAGGCTGCGCAGGGTGTCGCGGGTGATGTCGGTGCTGATCCCGAGGAGCAGCGCCCGTTCGAGCGCGTGATCGTCGAGCGCGGCATCGAGGAAACGGGTCCAGCGCTCGTCGAATGCGATCTGCGACTCGACATCGTCCAGCACCTCGATGCGCGGGGGAAGACCGGCTTCGATGGCGTGCTCCGACAGGATGCGCCGCGCGAACGCGTGGAGGGTCGAAACCGCCGCCGCGTCGAGCTCGTCCCGCGCGCGCATTGCTCGTTGCGAGACGGCCGGCTCGTCGGCATGGGCGCCGGCGACCCGCTCCAGCTCGCATCGGATCCGATCGCGTAGTTCGGCGGCCGCCTTGTCGGTGAAGGTGACCGCGACGATCTCGCGCATCGAGACGCCCTCGACGGTGATCAGCGCCACCACCCGGTCGACCAGCGACTTGGTCTTGCCCGAGCCCGCGCCTGCCTCGACGAAGAGCGTGGTGTCGAGTGCGGTGGCGATGGAGATGCGGGTGAGCTGGTCTTCGTCGGCGTCGAGCAGCGAGGGCTGCACCGTTTCAGCGGTCATCGTCGGCATCCTCGATGACGGGGGGATCGGCGAGCCCCACGAAGCTCCGTAGCTCGGGCGCTTCCGACTTGCGCGACCACTCGCGGTAGCGGTCGCGGGTACCGCGCGCGTCGGGGTCGGCCGGGCTGCGACGGCGCCAGGGTCGGAACGCCGGTGGTTCGACGGCACAGGGGAAGATGCCGCCCTCGATACTGTCGACCACCGTGCGGAGCACCGCGTCGACCCGCTTTTGCACTGCCGGCGTGAGCGCGACCTCTGCCCAGCGGAACCCGCCCTTGGAGCTCACGAACCAGTAGGCGGCGACGACCGGTGCCTCGTGGTCGCCGAACTCTCGTCGCACCGCGTGGGCATAGATCGGCAGCTGAAGGCGAGTGCCAGCGTCGGTGGGGTCGTGGACGTCGCCGACTGCGGATGAGGTGCCGCTCTTGTAGTCGATCACCCAGAGCGAGCCGTCGTCGGCGCGATCCACCCGGTCGGCGGCGCCGCGGAACCGGATCCGCCGCCCGTCGGAGAGGAACACCTCGATTGGCGGGGTGCCGGATCCACAGGTGCCGGATCCACGGGTGCCGGTTGGCGGGAGTCCGAAGCGCAGCTCGGTTGCCAACGTGGTGAGCCCGTGCTGCGCTCGCACCCCGGAGTCCTCGTACAGGAATTGATGGAGGTCGGCGAGGATCACCCGGCGGTCGCGTTGCCAGAACACCCGCCGCCCGGTGATGCCCCGGGCTTCGTACGCGTCGCAGAGCGCGGCACCGATCGCCTCGAGTCGGTCGTGGTCGGCCGCGGCCCAGGGTTCCTGGGGTGCTGGCGCGCCTCCCGGCCGCGCCAGCACCGCGCGAAGGAAATGGTCGAGGGCGGCGTGCACGAGACTGCCGCGGTCGAGGTGGGAGAGCTCGTAGACCTCCTCGGGCAGCTCGGTGATCTCGACCCGCAGCACGTGTGACACGAAGTAGTCGAACGGGCATCGAGCCCAGCTCTCGAGGCGGGTGGGCGACATCACGACGTCCTTCGCCGCGGGACTGGACAACGCCAGATGTGACAGGTTGCCGTCGAAGCGGGTGAACTGCGAGCTGGCGCGCGCGACGGTGCAGTCGACACCGCGTCGTAGCGCGACGTCGTCGGTATGGAGCTCGTGGGTGCCGACGGAACGTCCGGCGCGCGTGTGGTCGAGCAGCGCGCGTAAGCGGTGCTCCTGGCCGGTGGCGGGGAAGGCGGTGCGCGCGATGCCGCCGGCGAACGACGGCACCGCGGTGAACCAATCGGCTCGCAACAGGTCGAGGTCGTCGGCGTAGCGTCGCTGGCCGCTCAGGGCCTCCACGGTGTCGAGCAGGAACCGCGACGGTATGTGTTCCGTCGTGCGCCGGAGGTCACCCCGTGGGTACAGCAGTACCCGCTCGGCTCCCGCGCTGGCGAGCGCGGCGAGGAGCCGGCGGTGGTCGTCGTCGACCCCGGTCGACCGCAACGCGAGCGCGCCACCGGTCGACCGGCGGTCGGCGTCGGGCAGCAGTGAGTCGTCGCGTACCCGCGTGGGGAAGGCGCCTTCGGCCAGACCGCAGACGAACACGCGGTCGAGATCGAGGCCGAGGCCGAGTGTCACGTGCCCCATGAGAATCCCCTCGCCGAGACGCCCGCTGCGCCTGAGACCGGCGTCGAGCTCGAGCTCCAACGCGGAACGGAACACCGCGATCCCGGGTGATTCCTCGACCGAGTCGAGCTCGGCCAGGCGTTCGATCGCAGCGTCGATCTCGTCGGCCGCACGCTGTTCGCGCTCGGGCCACGACGAACGCTGCCGCTCGTTCGGTAGGTAGTCGCGCACGAGCTGGCGCGCGCCCTCGGCGAGGTCGCGCCAGCCGAGCCCGTGATGGGCTATTGCAGTGAGATCTTCCTGCACGTCGGCCACGAACGACGCCAGCGCCCGCGTCTCCGCGAGGTCGCGCTCGAAGCGCTCCGGTCGCGGCTCGCGGTCGGGTGCCGCTTGCTCCTCGGCCAGCGAACGCTCGAGGACGTGTACGTGACGAGCGAGTTGCGTTTTCCATTGGTCGGCACCGCGCACCACGCCCGCGGTACGACTGATCTGCTCCCAACGGGCCGATGGCACCGCGCGACCCCGATGCTGCACCGGCGCGGCCGCGAGCAGAGCCATCACGTCGTGACGGTGGAAG
>WNFE01013448.1_pt1 | contig 10281 bp, 8 predicted proteins | sample 5400451 | NCBI WGS metagenome assembly WNFE01 (sample SAMN13153344, study PRJNA577476) | soil metagenome | isolation source: 200 cm saprolite under Douglas fir tree site 2 hole 2 | place: USA:California | collected 2015-04-18 | reverse complement strand
GGCGGCGCGATGTTGCTCGAAAGCGGCGCCGAATACTTCAACCCGGACGTAGCAGCTTCACGGTTCCTTTCCACGAATCCCGGCATGACCCAGGAGGAAGCTAACAGTGCCGCCTGGCACCAGGGAAAACGGTTGCTAGAACGCGCAATCTCCGAGCGATTGGACTTCGCCTTCGAAACGACACTCGGAGGACACACGATGGCCGCCTTGCTCGATCAAGCCCTCTCCGAAAAAATAGAAGTGCGCATCTGGTACGTAGGCCTTATTACCCCCGAACTCCATATCGCGCGGGTGCATTCCAGAGTTGCCTCTGGCGGGCACGACATTCCCGAGGTCAAGATCCGCGAGCGGTACGACAATAGCCGCCTCAATCTCGTGAACCTCATGCCAAAACTTACGGAGCTTCGCGTCTATGACAATAGTGAGGAAGGTGGTCCGCGAAGCGGCTTCGCCCCGCAGCCAAAACTCCTGCTTCACATGGATCGCAGAAAGATTGTGGATTCGTGCGATCTAACTACAGCCCCAGAATGGGCCAAGCCCATTCTGGGGATGGCGATGAAGCTCTCGGGCACAGAGTAATGCGGCCGGAACTTTATCATGGCAGAACTGCAAGGGGGACGACGGACCTCCATGTTGCAGTCAGTGCCTGGAACCCGCCTCTCGTGGATCGCGCACATTTCTCAACCACCGGCAATGGCTCCTATGATTAAAAGGGCCGGCAATGGCTCCTATGATTAAAAGGGGCTCCGCCCCCGACGCAACCGCGTCGGGCAGCGGGGCATCCGGCGGTTCGTGGGACAGGTCCTCCTGGCAGGCAAAGAACCTCAGGAACGGCCGGCGCTGTTGCGTGACGTGATCACGGATCGTACCGCGCAGCATGGGATACTGTGCCTCGAGAGCGTCGAGGACCGAGCGCTGCGTGACCTGACCCTTGACGTCGAGCTGCACCTCGCGGCCGACACGCGCCAGCGTCCGCAAATGCGCCGGAAGCTCGACGCGGATCATGGCAATGTCTGCACCTCGACGGAAACCACGGCCGGAAGATCCCGGACAATGGGAGCCCAGTTGTCTCCAGCATCGGCTGATGCGTATACCTGCCCCCCGGTAGTGCCGAAATACACCCCGCATTTATCGAGCGAGTCGACGGCCATCGCGTCGCGCAATACGTTGACATAGCAATCGCGTTGCGGCAGACCTTTCGTGAGCGCCTCCCACTCGTTTCCGCCCGTACGACTCCGGTAAACTCGGAGCTTTCCCTCGGGCGGATAATGCTCCGAATCGCTCTTGATCGGGACGACGTAGATGGTCTCCGGCTCATGTGCGTGGACGTCGATCGGGAATCCGAAGTCTGTCGGCAGGTTCCCGCTGACCTCTTGCCAGGAGTCGCCAGCATTGTCGGTGCGCATCACGTCCCAATGCTTCTGCATGAATAAAACTCCGGGGCGCGAGCGGTGCATCGCGATACGGTGAACGCAGTGGCCGACATCCGCAGTCGGGTCGGGGATGTGTTCGGACCTCAGCCCCTGGTTGATAGGCCGCCACGTTTTGCCGGCGTCTTCGGTCCGGAATGCTCCCGCCGCCGAGATGGCGATGAACATCCGGTTCGGACGGCTCGGATCAATGAGAATCGTGTGCAGGCACATTCCACCCGCCCCGGGCGTCCACCGCGGCCCCGAACCGTGCCCGCGCAGTCCGGAGAGTTCCTCCCAATTCTGCCCGCCATTTGTTGTGCGGAATAGCGCGGCGTCTTCCACTCCGGCATAAACGGCGTCCGGATCGGTCAGGGATGGCTCGAGATGCCACACTCGCTTGAACTCCCAGGGGTGCGGCGTGCCGTCGTACCATTGGTGAGTGCCGGGGACGCCGTCGTATACGAACTTGTTACCTACGGGCTCCCAGGTCTTGCCTCCGTCGTTCGAACGCTGGATCTGCTGCCCGAACCAGCCGCTGGACTGCGACGCATAGATCCGATTCGGGTCAACGGGCGATCCTTTCAAATGATAAATCTCCCAGCCCCCAAGATGGGGCCCGCTGACATCCCACCGTTCGCGCTTGCCGTCCGCTGTCAGGACGAACGCGCCCTTCCGTGTGCCAACTAGAACCCGTACGCTGCTCATCTTTCGCTCCCTCCTGAGTTTTAAGAAATGCTCGCCACAGAAGCCAAATCCTATCGGGGCTTATGGCGAGTCGTCTTGATCACCTTTCCGTTTGCGCCATACGTGAGCCAGTCTCCGATTTTTTTGCCACCCACGAATTTGCCCTCGTCGTACAGGGTTCCATTAGGGCGATATCTCTTCCAGATGCCAGCCTTCTTCTCGTCAACAAGAGAGCCGGTCTGCATCAGTTTCCCATTCTCGCGATACCATTTCCATTCGCCGGCCATTTTGCCGTTCGAGTATCTGCCGGTCGCTTTCAACAACCCATTGCGCAGGTAGTATTTCCACTTGCCCGCCTTTTCGCCGTTGTGGTATTTGCCGATGCAGGACACTGCGCCATCCTTGAAGAACTCCTTGAAGATACCGTTCTTCAACCGTCCGTCAGCGCCGAGTTTTCTCTTGTCCATTTTCATCGGGCGTCCCTAATCAATACTTCATCGCGCCAAACGCTCTCGCGCGTGTAGGCGCCCGGCACGAACGGGCCATCAAACCTCATGCCGCACCAACTCCCGAACTCTGCGGAGTCCGCCAGCGCGCCAGACTCGTTTCCACGGTGCGCACAGAGGGACCTTTTTCCCGATGCGCACTGTGTTCATGCGCAACCTTCTGGTTGCAGATTAGCAGCGCCGCGGACAAAATGCAACCACTAAGTTGCGCAACCTGCAGGGCCAGGGCCCATGCGCGCTAAGCGCGCACAACGAAGGTCAGTCTGCAACATCTTACTTGTGAATTGCAAGTGAAAATATGCTATTGTGAGAATATGCCGAGGAAGAAGGCCCCAAAGCGGCGGTCGGGGTGTCCGCTGAACGCTTCCGTGGAGGTGCTGGGCGACCGCTGGTCGTTGCTGATTATCCGCGACATGATGCTGCGGGGATTCCGGACTTACAAAGAATTCCTGGGGTCCTACGAAAGAATCGCGACGAACATCTTGGCAGATCGTCTGCGCAAGCTGGATGCTCACGGAATCATTACCACGGAACACGACCCCTCCGACGGGCGTAAGCTGATTTACTCGCTCACGGCAAAAGGAATCGACCTGGCACCGGTCCTCACGGAAATGGTCCTCTGGGCGGCCGGGCACGAAGAAACCGCCAATCAAGCCCTTGTCCGCCAAATGCGAAGGAACAAGGAACAATTCCTGGCCGCAATCCGGGGCCGCTGGGCCAAAAAGACAATCCGTTCATCAGCGCCAAATTAAGCCCGACCTGAAGCCTTCGAATGCGTTCCTCGCGTCTTCTGCGAGGCGCAGGCCGACCCGTCTCGTGCGATGGCTTGCGCTGCGGGGTGGCGCCATACGAATCGGTAAGAACTGCAAAACTTGACACTTTTTTCGCACAACGGTGACACTTTTTGACGGCTCGCGACCTGCGTGAATAGGGCTCCCCTTCCGCCGCGGCCGCGATATATACCCCTAACCCCCTGCATTGCTGTATGATACATATAAGATGCCGGGGGCATGACTGGCCGCAGCTAAATGGCAGCCAGCTTGCCTCATACTCGGCAAGCCCACCTCAAGCCCAGGAGTGTTGGGGAGGATTTATGCGAGCCGACCAAAAACAGTTTTCTCCTTTGGAGCGATTTGTGGTGGTCGCAATCATTCTGGTAGTTTCCGCGATTGCGATTCAAAACTCCAATACGCAGCAGTAAAAAGTATGTATACGGAACAACGGCAGACTGTTCCCGCGAGCGTGGTCAGCGCGAATGCAACTGACGCGGCTAACATTCACAACGCGCCGATCCATTAGGTGTCGAGATAGAATTTGCTCGTATTGGCCTCCAGACGAATCGCGCGAGGTCCCTAGAAGGGCAGATTTCGCCCTGTACTTGTTGAAACGGCAATCGAGCGCGCGCCATTCCTTCCCACCGCGCGCACGGCAAAAAAGTGGTTGTCCGTGGAGACCCCTTTCAACACAGCTTCCTGTCCCGCTGCAATGAAATCATAAACCGCCCAGCGGTATTCGGTAGTCTCGCGCCATAAAATCTCGAAACCCGCTCGACCCGGATCGTCAGCCGATGACCAAGCAAGCTTGGCGTCCGGCGAAATCCCACCGGAAAGTTTCACATCCGTAGGCGGTGCGGGTGCGAGCGCCAACTGGCGCAGCGCCTCCGCATTGCTCCGTGCTACATTGCCCATAAATGCAAAATTCAAGTATTTCATTTGATCGCCATACTCGATGCCGTTCTCGGTGCGCGGGGTCTGATGCTGGTGGCGATAATCCTCGAGCGGCTCCGTGAAACGAACTGCAGGCAGGCCGGCTTTGTAGAAGACGTAATGATCGCCACCCCGGCCAAGACGGTCAATAATGAAAATCAGACGAACTGCCTGGCGTCCGTCGATATCTTCGATCGCTCGGGCCAGCTCACGGGAGGGCGAGTCGCTATCATCTTGTTCGCCACTTCCCGAAAAGAGGCGCACTCGATGTGGCGGCCCGGCTGCGGTGTCGCTGCCCACGATGTCGTTGTCGAGCATGCCTCCTACGGTGTAACCCTGTTGCTTCACCCATTCGAGCATCCTTGCGCTGCCCAGCAGCCCCTGCTCTTCGCCTGAGATGGCCGCGAACAGGAGCGTGGCGCGAAAGGGTTCGTGCGCATCTGTTGCCGTGCGGCTGAGCAGGCGTGCGCACTCCATGCTCACCGCCACGCCGGAGGCATCATCATCCGCGCCCGGCGCGTCCAGGCTCGGGTCCATCACGTCGGTGGCGCGGCTGTCAAAATGCCCGGAGATGATGAACACAGTCTTCGAGAGCGCGGGATCGGAACCAGGCAGAACGGCGTAGACGCTTTCCATGTGGGCAGGCTTATTGCTCGTGCGCGGACTAGTCGTCTCGAACTTATCAACCACCACTTGCAGCTTCCCTCCCGGCGCGTTGGCAATTTCGTTAAGGCGCGCGACAATTTGATTGCGCCCGCAACCGGCGCCGCGCTTGGGATCTTCCCACGAGGAAAGCGAGTTGCGCGTGCCGCATGCCACCAGCCGCTCGATCAAGCCACGCATCGCCTTTTCGTCCACCGCGTCACGCCGAATGGCCCCGCCTGGCCGCGGCATGATTCTCGGGTTCGGTTTGTTTTGTGAGGGCTCGGCGGGATCGTGCGGCACCGTGCGTTGCGCCGCGACTGGAATCGGGGAAAACGCAACAAGCCCGAGCAGTAACCAAACCGGGGAGAGGATTGAAACAACGAGATGCGCGATCTTGCACTTGCAAAGCGTCATTCTTGAACTCCTCACGCCGCTGCTGTCCATCGTAAATCGAGGATTCTAGCACGATCAGATTGGCAACATTTACTTCCAGCCGTCGAAATGTTTGCACGGCGCGCACGCTTTTGTTTGCGTTTTTCGGAATTTAACACAGAGGACACGGAGAAAAACCACAGAGAGCGCTGAGGGCTTTAGGAACAAGAACAATCGACGACGGAAAGTGAATCTCCGATTTCTCTGTGGTTCTCCGAGATTCCTTGTGCCCTCTGTGTGGAGTTTTTTGGAATTTATCATTGAGCGATAGGGCCGCGGCCAACTCAACTCCAGCGACTAACAGCCGGCTGTAGTTCTGCCTGGTCGTGGATCCGCCAAGTTGTGACGCGCAATCTTTTATGCTTTGTAATTGATTGCTTCACGGCGCTCACAACGGTAAAGTGACCCCGATGGCGCCTTGGATCAGAGTGAGGCGCCTACGATCACATATGGTCTGGAGTTTGGTGCCTTCATGCATAGATTTCTCCGTGGCAGTTCGCTGCTCGTGGCCGCGGCTTTCCTGGTGTCGGGGATGACGAACGAAGACGTGTTCGCTCAGGATCGCGGCCAGGGCCGCTCGATGGTCATCTCGCAATCCGGGATCGTCGCTTCGGAATCTCCTCTTGCATCTCAGGCAGGCGCCGCTGTTTTGCAGCGCGGGGGAAACGCGGTGGATGCAGCCATCGCCGCGCATGCCGTGATGACTGTCGTCGCGCCGATGTGGAACGGCATCGGCGGCGATCTGTTCGCCATCGTCTACGACGCTAAAAGCGGAAAGTATTACGGCTTGAACGCCAGCGGCTGGGCTCCCGCCGGACAATCGATCGAGCGTCTTCATGAAAAAGGTTTGCGCGCCATGCCGGGGTACGGCATCGAATCCGCCACCGTTCCCGGCTCCGTGGATGGATGGCAGAAACTGCTCGATCGATTTGGAAAAAAGAAACTCGACGAACTTCTTGCTCCGGCTATTCAAATTGCCCAGGACGGTTCTCCGGTAACCGAATGGGTAGCGCTTCACTTCGCGAAGGAAGCCGACATGCTTCGCAACAATGAGGCCGCTGCCAAAACTTTCCTGATTTCCGATCGTCCACCGAAAATGGGAGAAGTCTTCCGTAACCCCGATCTTGCCTGGTCCTTGCGCCAGATTGCGCAGGGAGGGCGCGACGCCTTTTATCACGGGGAAATCACGCAGCGTCTCCTGGCGCTTTCCGCGCGCCACGGCGGCTCGTTCACCGCCAAGGATTTTTCCGACTTTTCCAGCGAATGGGTTGAGCCGATCTCCACGACGTACCGGGGCTGGACCGTCTATGAGCTGCCGCCGAATTTGCAAGGCATCGGCGCGCTCGAAATGCTCAACCTGATGGAGCAGTTTGACCTCGCAAAGTTCGGTTTGAACTCGACGCGCGCGCTGCACGTTCAGATCGAAGCCAAAAAGCTCGCGTACGCGGACGTTCTTCGCTATATCGGCGACCCGAAGAGATCCAAAATGCCCGTCAGCGGAATGCTCTCGAAGCAATACGCCGCCGAACGCGCCAAACTGATCGACATGGATCACGCGAACTGCGAAGTTGCGCCCGGAACGCTCGTCCCCGACGCCGGCGATACGATCTATCTGAGCGTCGTGGACCGTGAAGGCAACATGGTCTCGTTCATCGAATCGAACTACGCGGAATTCGGCTCAGGATTGGTTGCCGACGGCACGGGATTTGTTCTGCACGATCGGGGCGCGCTATTTAGTCTCGACCCTGCCTCACCGAACGCGCTTGCGGGTCACAAGCGGCCACTGCACACCATCGTCCCGGCTTTCATGCAGAAAGATCAGGTTCGGATTGCCTTCGGCATCATGGGCGGATGGAACCAGGCGCAAGCGCACGCGCAGTTCGTATCGCACGTCGTCGACTTCAATCAGAATATTCAGGCCGCGCTCGAAACCGCGCGCTTCACGAAACTCTCGTTTGCCGGATGCGACGTGGATTTGGAGAATCGGATGCCCGGCAACGTGCGCACGGAACTCGAAGCCAAGGGCCACAAGCTCACCATGCACAACGGCTTCTCGGATACGTTCGGCGGCGGCCAGGCCGTCATGCGCGATTACGCCGCCGGCGTGAACTATGGCGCCTCAGATCCGCGCAAAGACGGCGCCGCAATCCCTGAATTAACCATTCCAAACTGGCCATCCCGATAGCATTGGAGACGGTAGATTGATTCAGGTCGCACAATGCTGCTGAAACTCACAGAGGAGTTACCTCTCAACGCGTCGATCGATGAAGTTTGGAAGCTGCTGCGCGATACGCAGCGCCTGACGGGCCTGTTGCCCGGAGTCGATAACTTTGCCCCATTGAATGAAGAAGGCGTAGAAGCATACGCAGCCAGAGTGAGCGAGAAAGTCGGACCTTTCAAACTCACAATGAATTTAGAGGTCCGCGTAACGGAAACCATTGAGCCCTCGCTGCTTAAAGCAACCATCAAGGGCGTCGACTCGATGGGTCTGAATCGCATCACAGGCTCCATGCAAGTTGCTCTGAGCCCAGCATCCTCCGGAACGCAAATGCATTTCGAAGCGTCCATCGAAATCCTGGGTAAACTTGCGACGCTCGGCGCGGTTCCCATCCGGCGCAGAACGACCCAAGCTTTTGCCGAGTTCGCCCAAAACATTCAAAGACAATTTGCAAAGGAACTTTCGTGAACATTGGTTTCGTGTTGAATGGAAAACCTGCAAACCTCGAAATTGAGCCGAGGGAGACGCTCGCCGAGGTTTTGCGAGGGCGCTGCCGCCTGACGGGAGTGAAGGTATCCTGCGAGGCCCAGGTGTGCGGGAGTTGCACGGTTTTGGTCGACGATCTTCCCGTTAGCGCATGCACGTTTCTTGCCTACGAAGTCCGCGGAAAAAGAGTCACCACGATTGAAGGTTTGGTGGACGAATCGGGACGTCTGCATCCATTGCAGCAGGCGTTCCTCGATCACTTCGCGTTTCAATGCGGATTCTGCACTCCGGGGATGATTCTGGCTGCGAAAGCGCTACTCGATGAAAATCCTGAAGTCACAGATGCGGAAATCGTTGCGCATATGAACGGCAACTTGTGCCGTTGCACGGGCTACCTGCCAATACTGAAAGCGATTCGTCAGGCGGCAACCGAACTGCGAGGGCAAAAGTGAAGGAGCGGAGCGAATTCGCCGTCGTCAATCATTCCGTCCCTCGAGGAGACGGTATCGCGAAGGTGACGGGGAGCGCCGTCTACACCAGCGACATGGTTGTCGAGCACATGGCCTGGGCGAAAGTTCTCCGCAGCCCGTTTGCCCGCGCCCGCATTCTTTCCATCGACGTCTCAGCGGCCAAGAATCAGCCGGGAGTGATCGATGTGCTCACCGGCGACATGCTCAAAGGGCTGCATCCATTTTACGGGCACGGCGTGAAGGATCACCCCCTGATTGCGATCGGCCAGGTTCGTTTTGTTGGCGAGCCGGTCGCGGCGGTAATTGCGGAAGATGAATTGACCGCGCAGGAAGCGGCGGGAAAGATCGCCGTCGAATACGAGGAGCTCGAGCCGATACTCGATGTCGACACTGCCCTCGCGCAAGGGACCCCTCGCATCCACGAAACGGATTTCGCCGATGGCGCCTTCCGCGGGTTCGACGATTTTCCGGGCGCGTCGGGTAATGTCTGCCAGGCGGTACACGTCGAGTGGGGAGATGTTGACGCAGCCTTCGCTGCGGCCGCGCATATCGCTGAAGGCGAATTCTACTTCCCCATGGTTTACGCGTACGCGATGGAGCCATACGTTGCGATCGCCGATTACGACGCGAAAGGGCAACTAACGGTCTACTCTTCGGCGCAGCATCCCTTCATGGTGCGGCACGACGTGGCTCAAGTGTTCGGCTTGCCGCTCAACAGTGTGCGCGTGATCGTGCCGTACATCGGCGGCGGCTACGGCAGCAAGTCCTACACGAAGATTGAACCGCTCGTCGCCGCATGCTCGTGGAAGTCAGGTCGCCCGGTAAAGCTGCAACTAAGTGTTGAAGAAGCTTTCCTCACGACCCGCGGAGATGATGCGCGCGTTCGAATTCGCACGGCGGTTGACGCCAAGGGTCACCTCGTCGCGCGGCAAGCGACGATACACCTGAATACCGGGGCGTACGCGGAAAACAGCCCCATGGTCTGCAGAAAGGCGGCCAATCGCATCGTCGGCCCTTACCGCATTCCAAATGTGAATATCGACTGCCTCGCGGTGTACACGAACACGGTGCCCGCAAGTTCCTATCGTGGATTGGGCGGCGCGCAGGTGACGTTCCCGGGAGAATCCCAGATTGATGAGCTTGCTGAAATGTCGGGCTGCGACCCGGTTGAGTTCCGGCTGAAAAACCTGGCGCAGAGCCGCGAGTCGATTCATCCAGGCATGCGTCCTATTGACGCCGATGTGCCTGGCGACGTTCGAGAGGCTGCCCGCATGTTGCGGATGGATCGCGCGCTTGCGCCAGGACACGGGCGCGCCGTGTGCTGCTCCGCAAGCGATGCTGGCGCGCATCCGGTGACGCTCGCGATGGTGCAAGTGTATGCCGACGGCTCAGTCTCCGTGTTGAGCGGAAGCACGGAGATCGGCCAGGGCAGCCACACCATCCTGACGCAAATCGCCGCGGAAGAAATGGGCGTGTCGCTCGAAAAAGTGAGGCTGGTCGGCTCGGACACGGCGGTGACATTGTTCGAACGCTCGACCGGGGCCAGCCGGACGACCACTCTCATGGGCCGCGCTGTGCTCGAAGCATGCCGCGAAGCCATCGCCCAGTGCAAAGCGATGGCCGCTGACGTGTTGAAAGTTTCCCCGGACAAATTGTTCGAAGAACGCGGCGGCATACGTTGTGGCGAAACTCGCATGACCTGGCCTCAAATCCTCGAGAAAT
>WNFE01004654.1_pt1 | contig 10282 bp, 7 predicted proteins | sample 5400451 | NCBI WGS metagenome assembly WNFE01 (sample SAMN13153344, study PRJNA577476) | soil metagenome | isolation source: 200 cm saprolite under Douglas fir tree site 2 hole 2 | place: USA:California | collected 2015-04-18 | reverse complement strand
GAATTGCGGGACTCAACGCAGCTCTCACCTTGCAGGACGCCGGTCTCTCGTGTACCATCTACGAAGCGTCCAATCGCATCGGCGGTCGCATGCACTCTGATGCCATGACCTGGGCGGATGGGATGGTCAGCGAGTGGTGTGGGGAATTCATTGACGCTGACCATGAAACCATACACCAGTTGATCAAGCGTTTCGGCCTTCGCACCATTGACCTGGGGGGCGGAAGAACTGACCGGATACGAAGCGTTATGTATTTCTGCAATCGCTATTATCGTGCGGAAGAACTGGCCGAGGACTTTTCAGAGCTATGCCCGCAACTGCCTGCAGCAATTGGAGTATGTCTTCCCTGGCATCAGCGCTCATTACACCGGCAAGGCGGCGTTGAGCTACCCCACCGGTGACCCTTATCTTCTCGGCAGCTACGCCTGCTGGCGCGTGGGGCAATACACCCACTTCGGCGGCTACGAGGGCGTGCGCCAGGGACCCGTTCACTTTGCGGGCGAACATTGCTCGGTCGAGTTCCAGGGCTTTATGGAAGGCGCAGCCAGAGAGGGCGCGCGGGCCGCTGGGGAGATTGTGCAGGATGTGGCGAGAGGGAGATAAGGAATCCAGGGACGCCACCGGCGCATCACCTTGATGCCCAGACGAACGAGCGATTTCACCAGAAATACAATTGTACAGCTTGCTTGTTTCTCGAAATTATTTCATCATTGTAGTATCCTTCTTGAGGTCAGAGCAGGGAAGCATCTTCGTTCCCAGGGATGGGGGTACGTGAAAGGGAGAGCTATCGCACTATGTCTCATACAAAGCAGACCAGGCGTGTCACTCCTGCGTCGAGGCAGCATGCCTTTAGCCGGAACGAACAAAGGTATCGGGATCTGCTGGAAGGCTTCTCTGATGGAGTCACGATCTTGACCCCCGACGGGCTGGTCCTGGACATCAATCAGCGTCCCCTGGCAGATGCACACCTGCGGCGGGAGGAGGTGGTTGGCAAACCGTTCACCGACCTGCCTGCGTGGTCCCATGACCCTGCGGTCCAACAGCAATTGCGTGCAGCCATTGCCCGAGCCAGCAGGGGAGAAACCGTGCGCTTTGAGGCCAGAATCCATCCACGAACCGAGATGTATCTGGACATTTTGATGACGATTACCTCCCATCGTGATGCCAGCCAGCAGGTCGAGTATCTTATCTGCGCAGGCCGGGATATCACCGAACACAAGCACGCCGAAGACGAACTGCAGGTACTGCTTGATGCCATCCCCCAACTCGTCTGGACCAGGCGACCAGACGGGTTTGTTGACTATACGAATCAACGCTGGCGCGACTATACCGGCATGACTACCGAACAGGCGCAGGGAGATGGATGGTTGAGTATCCATCCCGATGACTGGCCACGCATCCAGGCGAGGTGGCAAAGCGCCGTCCAAACCGGCAGGCCATATGAAGGGGAACAGCGCCTGCGCAATGGCACGACCGGAGTCTATCGCTGGTTCCTGGTCAAAGCAGTGCCGCTCAAAGATGCCCGGGGCCAGATCGTCAAGTGGTTTGGCACCTGCACCGACATCGACGAGCAGAAACGAGCCGAGGAAGCCTTGCGCCAGGGCCAGGCACGCATCAACTTTCTCATGAACTCCAGCCTTATCGGGATCTTTGTTTCCGAAGACGACCAGGTCGTCGAAGCGAACGAGACCTATCTGCGCATGACCGGCTATACACGGGAAGATCTGCGTGAAGGACGCATCAGCTGGTTACGCATGACGGCCCCAGAGTATGCTGCTCAAACGCAGCAAGCGCGCCAGGAACTCGCGGTGGCACACCATGTGACGCGCTACGAGAAAGAATATATCTGTAAAGATGGCAGCCGTCTTCCCGTGGTCGTGGGAGCCGTGGCTTTACGCCTGGATCCGCACCAGGTGATCGGCTTTGTGCTGGATAATTCGGCACGCCATGAACTCGAACAACGCAAGGATGATTTTATCAGCATGGCCAGCCATGAACTGAGGAACCCGCTCACGGCCTTGAAACTGCAGACCTCCTTGCTGCACCGGCAACTGGCCAGGCAAGGCCTCCAGGCTTCTGCTCCGGCTCTTTCCAGCATGGAGGTCCAGATCAACAAAATCACCCGGCTGGTGGAAGAGTTGCTGGATGTCTCCAAGATCCAGTCGGGCAAGCTGGAGTATCTCCAGGAGACGGTGGATCTCGACGCCTTGCTGCGGGAGATCACCGACATGATGCAACAAACCAATCCGAGCCATACCCTCGTGGTGCGTGGCGCGGTGCAGACCAGCCTGATCGGGGATCGAGACCGGCTCGGACAGGTCTTCACTAACCTGATCAGCAATGCGATCAAGTATTCTCCTGACGCCGAGACGGTCGAGATGGACCTGAGCGCCTCCCCAGAGACGGTCACGATCCGTGTGCACGATCATGGCCTCGGCATCCCGCGAGAGCAGCGCGACAAGATTTTTGAACGTTTCTATCGGGCCGCTGGTCCGAAACAGAGAGCGATCCCCGGCCTGGGAATGGGGCTCTTCATTGTGGCAGAGATCGTCAAGCGTCATGGAGGAACCATTACGGTGGAGAGCGAAGTCGGGAAAGGATCGACCTTTACGGTGACCCTTCCCCTCACGAGGGATGGCTGACCAGGATCACTTACACCTGTGCCAGACCCCCATCGACGAACAGTTCGATCCCGGTAATAAAACTGCTGTCATCCGAGGCGAGGAACAGCACCGCTTTGGCAACTTCATCAGGTGCACCCATGCGGCCCATCGGCGTTTCATCCAACATATGCACCTTGAACTGCTCGGCCTCCTCCTTCGTGTGCCCTACGTTGTTCCCGAGCGGCGTGTCGATCATGCCTGGGCTGATGGCGTTGACACGGATACTGCGACCTTTCAAGTCGAGCGTCCAGGTGCGCGCGAAAGATCGCACGGCAGCCTTGGCAGCGCTGAAGACGCTGACTCCTTCCCCTAGTGCAGTGGAAGCGGCAACCCCAGCATTGAGGATGACCGAACTGCCTTTGTGCAAGAGCGGCAGCGCCTTTTGCACGGTGAAGAGGACACCTTTTACATCGGAGTTGAAGGTGTTATTAAACTGTTCCTCGGAAATTTCCCCCAACGGGGCAACGTCTCCTCCGCCAGCGTTGGCGAAGAGCACATCGACGCGGCCATGCTGCCGCTTGACCAGGTCATACAAGCGATCAAGGTCCGCGAGGTTTGAAACGTCGCCTTGCACCGCCGTCACATGCTTGCCAATCTGCTGCACCGCCTTATCCAGTTCGCGTTGCCGGCGACCGGTGATGTAGACGTACGCGCCTTCTGAGACGAAGCGCCGGGCCGTGGCCAGGCCGATGCCGCTGTTGCCACCCGTGATGACAGCGACTTTTCCTTCAAGTTTGGTCATGATTCTTTCTCCTCTTGAGAGCATTTCATCACGCAAAGGCCCGAAAGCCGTGGTTTGGACCATTCCCTCCACTTGACGAGCCACTGCCCTCTCGGATACCAGTCTAAGGAGGAAGTGTCATGGAAGCGTCATGAGCCTCGTCATGAACGGGAAATGCTGTCATCGGTCTGATATCCTGGTGCGTTTCTGTCTAAAAAATTGCCAACGATCGATCCTACCCTTCAGATGCCTCCACCACCGGCAAGCTGGCTTCCTTCCAGGCAGGGTAGCCGCCATCGATGGTTTGTACCTGGTAGCCCTGCTCGCGCAACAATGCCGCTGCGCGCTCCCCACGCGATTCACCGCGCTGGTGCATGTTGCAATAGGTGACGACAGATCGATCGCGTGGAATCTGCTTGAGCTTCCCGGAGAGTTGTCCTAACGGGATATTAATAGCGCCCTGGACATGACCGGCGGCATACTCACCGGGGCCGCGCACATCGATTACAATAGGAGGCTGCTCTGTACTGCTGCTGGCGTACAACTCCTGCGGGCTGACCAGGCTGCTCACAGGCGCCTTCGCCATCAGGCTGGGGTCCTGGAAGATTGCCTGGAAGGCAGGATCAGCGCGTACCGCATCGAAGTCCGAGTCATGCTGGGACCATTCGATGAGCGTGGGTCTGAGCCGCAATGCCTCCGGCAGCTGCAGGAGTGCCTTCTCAGGCCAGCCGTTCCTGGCATAGAAGCAGGCCTGGTTATAGATGGCGACACCAAGGGATGCAGCTGGTAGTTCAGCCCGCCGTACTGCTGCCAGCAGCATTTCTTGGAGCTGCAGGGCAGACTGCTTCTCACCATGCTGGAGGTAGAAGTCCGTTACCTGGCTGCATGGATGCCAGAGCCCGTTGCCCAGCGTTTCTTCCCACAGTGGCTCCCCTTCTTGCCAGTCGTAGCGATTGGCATCCGTCAGCTCCTCTTCGCTCAGGCTTTCAACCTGCGAGATAAGGGCGCTAAAGATGCGCTCCGCTTCCTCCTGCACTTCCTGGAAACTGTACCCTTGATAGCGGGCGATTGCCTGGCTGTTGATCTGGTGGACTACTTGCATATCTCGCCAGACAGGCGGCGTCTCGCCGCGCACCGCTGCTGCCAGCTTCTGAGTCTGCAACTGTTTCCAGAGCATGATATTGACCAGGAAGTCTTTTGCAGACCAGGAGTCCGGCGTACCTACTGCATTTCGCTCAGCATCGCTGAGCCCGTCTACGAACTGCTGCTCTTGTTGACGAGAGAAATGGAGCAGTGCAAGGATTCTGGGTTTCATCGGCTTGTTACTCATTTTGATGATCTCCTTTTGTAGTATTCAAAATGCTCTGTCAATCTTGATGTGAAGGTGGAAATGTAGGGGCGACCCTTGCGGTCGCCCTGCTGACCAGGTCTCACCCATCACTTGAACCTTGATAATCCAATAAATGTTAATATGCGACGCTCCCCAGTTCCGAAAGCGCTAAGCCGTTTGCGCCAGGTATGCACGCAGCCGATCGCACAGGGCGAGGATCTCTTCCGGGCCGCCTTTAGGAGCGTCGGGCCACGCGTAGATATTCGAGCGCCAGTATTCTGTCGGCGTGCCTGGATAGCGAGCAGTGACGAGGACGTGCAGGTGGGGAACAGCTTCTCCGAAAAAGACAACATAGCTGCGTTCGGCACCAACACATGCCTTGAGCGCCTGGCTAAGCCGCGTTACCTGCAGGCCAACTGCTTGAGCTTCGCAATCGGTGAGATCTGCGAAGGTCGGCGCGTGCCTCCTGGTCTGCACCACGAGATAGCCCAGGTACACCGGCATCGTATCGTAAAAGTAGTGACTGGCGTAGACGAGTTCATCTTCATAGATGGCTCCGCCGATGACGGGAACCAGCCCGCGCTGAATTTGACAAAACAGGCACTCCACCATATGTTTCCCTCCTTCTATGAAACGGCTGCCGTTCGCCTTGATGACGATTGCCTCCCTTCTGTGTCCTTCCCATCCACCAGTATCCTATCGCTTGAACAATGAAATCCTTACAACAATTTTTGGGTCTTCTTCCCTTTCCCGCATTTTTCCCGGAGGTTGCACTGGGATAATCTGAGAGCGCGTCTGATTCCCATCACGATCGCTTGCTCGCGCCTGCGGCGCTCGCCAGATGTAGTAGGAGTTGTGGAAAATGCGCGAAGCGCATTTTCCACAACTCCTACTACATCTTTTGCGCGGCGAAGCCGCGCGAGCATCCGGCGAGAGAGGGCGAGACTCTGAGAATCAGACACGTTCTGAAAAAAACGCGTAAGAAAAAAGACTCTCAGGTGATAAGATAGGAGGTGAAAAGAAAGGGAGATCACTATGCAAGAGATCGTCGTTGAGCTGGAACAACAGGGGTTGCCTGGCGAACTTCAGCGGCTCAAATTAGCGCTGCTTACCGATCAAAATGGCATGCTCACAGAGACGCGTTTGCGCCTTGCCCGTATCGCGCAGGCACGAGGCGTAGATACCAACGCTATCGACGACGTGGTGCAGGAGACCCTGCTCGAAGCATGGAGCCACCTGGGCCGGCTCTCCTCCCCGGCCGGCTTTCATGCCTGGATCGATGAAATTTGCCGCAACGTCTGCCGCCGCTATGCCCGCAGCCGCCAGGCAAATCTGCTCCGGTATGTTCCATTTTCCGGGTCTTACCAGGACAATGAATCCACCCCTGCTGAGGACGATGCCTCTCCCTTTGCCAATATACCTGACCCTTCTGCGCCTGATCCTCTTGAGACGCTCAGCCGGCAGGAGCTGGAGCTGCTGCTTGATCGCGCTCTTGGTTTGTTGCCCGAAGAGGCACGACAGGTGTTAGAGATGTGTCACCTGCTCGACATGCCTCATAGTGAGGTGGCAGAGCGACTGGGAATCCCCGTTGGCGCTCTATATACACGACTGCACCGGGCGCGCCGTCACCTGCGCCAGGTTCTTAGTGGCCCGCTGCGCCGCGAGGCCGCCGCCTTTGACCTGGCACTGGAACAGGAAGACAACGGGGGATGGTTTGACACGCGCACGTGGTGTTCGTGCTGTGGCCGTTACCGCCTCCAGGGCAGCTTTTTCGAGACTGAGCCGGGAGGGAACGTGAATCTCCATGCACGCTGCCCAGGCTGCGCAGAGCGCTATGGCCTGGATACCGTTCACAGCATGGGCCTGGTGTCATTGGGGAGGCTGCGCTCGTTCCGACCCGCCTGGAAACGCACCGTGCAAGGGTTGACAGAGCTGGTGTTGCTGGCACTCCATAAAGGCCATCGGCCTTGCCCGTGGTGTGGGAACCTTTCCGTAATCCAGGTGGCCGACGCAGAGACAGAAGAGGAGGACACCCCGCGCCTGGGACCGTACCGGTACTGGGTACGCTGGTCATGCGCGCACTGTGGAGGGCTTGTCTGTAGCCCCGGTGACATACCTTCGGTTGACCAGGTGGTGTACTGGTCTCACCAGGGGGCACATCAATTTATGGCGCAGCATCCCCACTGGCTCAGCACACCTGGAATACCGCTCGAATATGCCGGGCAGCCAGCTCTCTCCTTTCAGCTCACTGACACGGGAAGCGCTGAGAGCCTGACCGTCCTGGCTCACCGTCACACATTGCGCCTTCTCAACACCTAGTCTGCGGGATTGCAAAGGGCAGCCGCCCTTTGCCGGGGTTCGGGGTGCCCCCGAAAAACCTCTTTTTCTCTTTTTGTTCGCTGCCGCAGGCGGCGAGAGAAGAAAAGGAACAGATACGTATGGCAGATGAAGACATGCATCTTGGCGAAGCGCAACCGGATCCGGCAGGCGGGAACGATGAGCCTGCTGCCACCATTCCCCCTTCTCACAAGGGAGCTCTCAGGGAGGTTGCTTTCCTGTTCCTGCGGCTAGGCTTCACCGCTTTTGGTGGTCCCGCCGCTCATATCGCCATGATGCGAGACGAAGTGGTGAAACGGCGTAAGTGGATCAGCGACGAGCGTTTCGTCGATCTGTGGGGAATATGCAACCTCATTCCAGGCCCAACATCGACAGAACTTGCCATTTACCTGGGCTACCAGCGCGCCGGTTGGCCCGGCCTCATCGTTGGGGGCATATGTTTCATTGGCCCTGCGATGCTGATCGTTCTGGCGCTGGCATGGGCTTACGTCGCCTTCGGTTCACTGCCGCAGGTTACATGGTTGTTTTACGGGATCAAACCCGTTGTCGTGGCGATCATTGCCTACGCGCTATGGGGACTGTGTCGCACTGTGCTCAAAGGCATCTGGCCGGTCATCGTGGCGATCCTCGTGCTGGGCCTCTATTTGTTGGGAGTTAACATTATCATCTTGCTTTTCGGAGGAGGTATCCTGTACGGACTTCTCCGTATCGCTGGACGCTGGTATCGTGAGAAACGCGCACCGGCCAGACCGCCTCTTTCTTCTCTTGTAGGCTTACTCGCGCTGCGCTGGCAAGCATTGACCGTTCCATTCACGAGTCTCGCCACAACCACTGTACCATTCAGTTTACCGGTGCTCTTTCTCACGTTTCTCAAAATCGGCGCGGTACTCTACGGCAGCGGATATGTCTTACTGGCGTTTCTTCGCAACGATTTTGTGTTACATTTGCACTGGCTCACGGACCGCCAATTGCTTGATGCTGTTTCAATCGGTCAATTTACCCCAGGCCCCGTATTCACTACCGCCACCTTCATCGGCTACGTCGTAGGAGGTCTGCCTGGCGCATTGTTGGCAACACTGGGCATTTTTCTGCCATCTTTCCTGTTCATTGCGCTTGTCCACCCGGTGGCAACACGGCTCAGGCGCTCTCAATGGACCGCCCCGTTACTTGATGGCGTTAATGTCGCGGCCCTGGCCTTGATGGCAGGAGTGCTAATCCAGCTGGGGCAAAACGCCCTGCTGGATATCCTTACCTGGGCCATCGCCGTGATTGCCTTTGTGATCCTTCTACGCTTCAAGATCAACTCCGCCTGGCTGATCCTGGCGGGCGCTGCTATCGGGCTGTTTCGCTTCTGGGCATTTGGAGCATAACTCTCATATCACTCACTCCCCTCCGGCCGGAAGCAAGATACGTAATCGAATACGTAGTTTTTACGATATCTTCGCGGGTCAGAGCCAGTAAACTCCTAGCAGTGAATAGTTCACAGATGTACTATAAAAAGAAGGAGAATCATAATGAGCACAAACAGCAAAGTTGATGCCACCTACGTGATGGGCCATCCAGCGCGCGAAGAAGAGCGTTTGCAAAAGCTGGGACAACTGTTGTATCCTTCGACCAGGCATCTCTTTGAGCAGGTCGGCATTGTACCTGGCATGAAGGTGCTGGACGTAGGCAGCGGCGCAGGAGATGTCCTCGTTCCTCTCTTCTTTATGGCAGGAGCCTGGGCGCGTAAAGCGTAAGAACGCATTTTAGGACGATTGGCAATCTGTATCAGGGAGGGCATCGTATGACTACATTGATTACCGGCGGTACGGGCTTTATCGGTGCAGAGGTAGTGCGTCTGCTGCTCGAGCGGGGAGAGCAGCGACCGGTTGTGTTCCATGTGAGCGGCAACACACGGCGGCTGGAGGACGTGGCAGACCAGGTAGAACTGGTGCGAGGCGATCTCGCAAATTTCAGCCACGTCCTGGATGCGGTGAAAAAGCTCAAACCGGAGGTGATCTATCACCTGGGGGCGATGCTCTCTGTCCCCTCTGATGCCGATCCCGCGGCTGCAATTCACGTCAACGCCATGGGAACCTTCCATGTCCTGGAGGCGGCGCGGCTCTTTGAGGTTCCGCAGGTGCTGTTTTCCAGCTCCATCTCCACCTACGGGCTGGATTTCGAAGGAGGGGTCATCGATGACACGACCATCCAGCGGCCAGTATTGTTTTATGGAGCAACCAAAGTGTTCTGTGAGCATATGGGGCTCTTCTACAAACGCAAGTATGGCCTGGATTTCCGCTGCGTTCGCTATCCATCCATTGTCGGACCCGGCATCAAAACGCCGGGAGTGGTGCAATATACCTCGTGGGTGATCGAAGAATGCGCCAGGGGGAAGCCTTTTACGGTATGGACGCGACCCGAGATTCGCTGCCCCGTACTCTACTTCAAGGACGCGGCGCGCGCAATAGTGGAGTTGGGACAGGCCCCACTGGGTAACATCAAGTCGGTAAATTACCTGCTGGCCGGTATCGAGCCTATTGCCAGCGCAGGGGAAATGGCCGACACGGTGCGGTCCAGGATACCAGGCGCGCAGATCGATTTCCAGCCCAACCCGGCGCTGCAGCCCATCCTTGATAAGCTATCGGTACACTTTGATGACAGGAGGGCGCGCCAGGAATGGGGCTGGGTCCCTCAGTACACTCAAGAGCAGATTGTGGACGATTTCTTAAGCGAGATGAGGCTGCACCCACAGCGCTACGCTTGAGCAAATAGCAGTTGAAACCTCGCCAGTGGCATGATGGAATCAGCACCGCCAGGGCAAGGGAGCCGGAGAGCGTCTCCCCATAGCGCCGTTTGGGAGCAGTGATTGTGGGTGAAGCTTACGGTGCAAATTCCACTTCTGCTGCAATGGTGACGGCATTGTTCACGGGCAACGTTGCCATGCCTACAGCCATGCGAGCATGCTGCCCGGTCTCTGGTCCATACAGGTCAAGAATCAGGTCCGAGAAACCATTGATGGCATTGGTGGTCTGTGCATAGCCGGGGTCAGCATTGACCATGCCGTACACCATCAACCAGGCCGTCACCCGATCGAGGTCCCCGAGTTCTCGCTTGAGACTGGCAAGTATGGAGAGGGCTGTGGATCGAGCTGCGGCGATACCCTTCCTTTCGTTCATCGCATTCATCAGGCAAGCAGCATGCCGGTAGATCCGCACTCCGCTCGCCTCATCGTTCACCCTTGAAATC
>WNFE01004645.1_pt1 | contig 10288 bp, 12 predicted proteins | sample 5400451 | NCBI WGS metagenome assembly WNFE01 (sample SAMN13153344, study PRJNA577476) | soil metagenome | isolation source: 200 cm saprolite under Douglas fir tree site 2 hole 2 | place: USA:California | collected 2015-04-18 | reverse complement strand
GTTGGCGACGGTCAAGGCTTGCGTTAATCGTTGCGTGCTTCTCGATTGCAATTGCAAACGGAGCAGGCTCGCGCATGGCGACGGCGGCAGCAGAAATCCCCGAGTGGTGCAAAGCCCTTCCCCGTCCCGAATACGCCACGCTCCAACGCGTGCTGCCGAATGAGCCATGGTTTGAGGTATACAAAATCGCGCCGCAAGTTTTCGCCATTTACGAGCCGCACCAGTCCGAGGAGACCATCAGCTATCTCATCGTTGGCACCAAGCAAGCGCTGCTTTTTGACACCGGAATGGGTATCGCTGATCTTCGTAGCGTGGTGCGGCGCCTCACGTCGCGCCCGATTGTGGTCCTCAACTCGCACACCCATGACGATCATGTGGGCGACAATTGGCAATTCGATTTTGTCTATGGCATGGACGAAGACTTCACGCGCAGCAATGCCAAAGGGTCACGCGAGGATGCGCAAGGAGAAATTGCTTCCGGCGAAATCTGCGGCGAGCTGCCCAAGAATTTCAATCCCAAGAGCTATGCAACGAAGCCGTGGCATATTTCGCGGTTCGTACACGACGGCTTCAAAATCAATCTTGGTGGGCGGACGTTGGAAATCGTGGCCACGCCCGGACACACTCCGGATGCTATTTGTTTGCTGGATCGCGCGAATGGGTTGCTTTTTACCGGAGACACATACTATCCCGCGCCGATTTGGCTATTCCGGCCAGAGACTGACCTGGACGCGTATGTGGTGTCGGTGCAGCGCATCGCGGCCCTTGCGCCAGATTTGAAATTGGTGCTGGGGGCGCACAATATTCCTGTTGCGCCGCCGTCCGTACTTCCGCGACTCGTGGCAGCCATTCAAGCCGTGCATGCCGGAAAAGGCGAGAGCAAACCGGAAGGCGCTTACAAGGTCATTTCGTCCATCGACGGATTTTCATTTCTTTTGCGGGCTCCGAGCGCTTCGAGGCTAAAATAAGGATTCCGGCTCGTGGCAAGGAATTCCTGATGCGCCTGCTGCTTCACGCGACTCGCTGCGTTGCCGCTCTGTTGATGTTCTGCACTACGCCCACCTTTGCGGGGGATAAGAGCGTTTGGAACTACGAAGGCGGCTTGTTCGCTATCACCAACGGGTCGATTCCCCAAGGACCGTGTTTTCGTTTGGCTGGGCGCGTCACGGCCGGCGATTTCTTTGATCGCCTGAAGCGAATTGACAAAGCGAGCGGAACGATTTTCCGGCTCGGTTCGGAGAACGTCGAAAACTTTCCGGATCAATTGACGCTGACGTTTGTGGTGCGCGATTGGTATGACCGGACTTGCCCGTCGCGCGAGGAGAAACCGGACGCACCGAAATATTTGACGCGGGCGATGATGAGCTCGCTCCATCTCTATTTGTTTTGGAAGCGGGGAGTGGAGTTGCGGCCGGTGGAAAATGTTCAGCGAAAATATTTCACGGTCAAAGAGGTTATTCCGGAAGCGGCCTCGCGCGCGCATGATTTGCCGCAGCGGCTCGAATGGCTCTACGAATATATAGTGCCTAGTGCAGGCGTACCGCTGACGGACAGCCTGGTGCTTGTGCTGCGCGATGCGGAGAATCACATCGTGGCGCGGGTGGCCGCACGGCTGTAGCTGCTTTTCTTCGCGCCGCCATTTTTTCGGGGCAGCCTTTGTCTCAGCCCATGGCGCTGAATTTGTGGGGCTCGATTTTGTATATCACGCGCTTTTCGCCGGGTTGCCGGAAAGGGTAGACGTCTTTGCCCAAATATTTCTTGGCCAGACTGTTGATGTGATCGTCGGCGCCTTTTTCCGTTGCTTCGACGACTTTGCCGCGAATCTCGAGGTAGCGATAGGGATTCTCCGGGTCCTGGATCGATAACGAGACGCGGGGATCGCGGGCGATGTTTTTGTCCTTCTGGCGGCCGCGCGCGGAATTGACGCGCACGTGTTTGCCATCGTAGTCGACCCATACCGGCGTCACCTGCGGACTGCCATCGCTGTTTAGCGTTCCCAGGTTGGCGAACGCTTTTTTGTTGCTCAGCAGATCCGCGTATTTGTCAGGTAGTTGCTCGGCCATTTTAACCTCCAGAGGATTTCTTCCTCGGTTGTCTCGATTCAAAAGATTGTTGCAGGCGTCAAGGAGTTGCGGCCTGCGCTACTGACTTGTCAGCGATGCTTGGTTGCAGCAATCGCGCCAAGAGGCCGCTACTTTGGAGCCATGCGCCGGTCTCCGTGCCGCTCAAATCTTGCTGTACGAGGGCGCGCAGATCGGTTTCGTCGTCTACGTCCATTTCCAAACGCGCGTTGCGGCGGAACAGGATTTCAGCGCCTGCGCGCTGCGCCTCTGCGCAATGATTTGCAAAGCTGCCGGCGCCGAAATGCGACGGAAAGAGAGCGGGGGGCGTGCGCAGGATGGCGTTGGTTCCAGTGCCGTCGCGCGACGGGACAATCACGAGGGCTGGCGCGGCGCATTCGACTGCGAACAGTTCGTCAATGTCGCTTGATTGTACCAAGGGGAGGTCGAGTGGCAGGCGCAGGAGCGCCGTTACGCCGCGCTTTGCACACTGCATTGAAGCATAGTCCACGGAAAAACTTTCGGATATCTGCCGGTCCTCACGAAGAAGTTCCCAGCCGTTTTGCTCCGCTGCCTCCATGGCCGGGATGTAGTTCGTCACGACAAAGATCTTTTCGGCTTGGCGCACGCCGCGGATGGCGCGGATGGTGTCGGCGAGCATGGCCTGCGCAAGCCCAGAGCGCTCTTCGGCATTCAGGAAGGGACTTAAGCGCTGCTTCGCCTGGCGCAAATCTTTGATTGGCAAGAGTAACGCGCGCATTATGTGGCCTCAGTAAGCGCCTTCCGCGTAAGAAACCTGCGGTCCGCTCCCCAGCAGATTCAACTGCGGCTGCGTTGGAGCGGCCGATTCTTCATCATTTTCGCTGTAGAGGTGGCGAATTTTGTAGGTTGTGGTGCGCTCGGCTGGGACACGACCGATAGAGCGAATCATGCGGCGAAAATCCTTCGGTGAAACATATTCGCCGAAGGTCGCGCCCGCCGCTTTTGAAATATTCTCTTCCATCAGAGTTCCGCTGAAATCGTTGGCGCCCGCGTTGAGGCAGGCCAGCGAAGTCTCAAAACCGAGCTTCACCCAGGAAACTTGAATATTGTTGATTGCGCCATGCAGCAGAACCCGCGCCAAGGCGTGCACTCGCAGGTGCTCTTCGCGCCGGGCTCCGGGGCGTGCGCCGCCATGCTTGAACAGGCGCGTATTTTCGTGGATGAATCCCAGGGGCACAAATTCGGTGAATCCGCCGGTGCGCTTTTGAATGGCGCGCAGCAGTAGAATGTGCCGGACCCAATCGGCACTATCTTCCACGTGGCCGTACATCATGGTTGAGGTGGTAGGCAGACCCAACTGGTGTGCGGTAGTGATAATTTCCACCCAACGGGCGACCGGCAGTTTGTTAGGGCTGAGTTCACGGCGGACGCGGTCGTCCAAAATTTCGGCGGCGGTTCCGGGAATGCTGCCCAGCCCTTCGTCTTTCATCATCTGGAGATAATCACGCAACGGCATTCCGGTCTTATCGACGCCGTAGGAAATCTCCATGGGCGAGAAAGCGTGCACGTGGATCGCGGGAATCGCCTGCTTGATGGCGCGCAGAATGTCGCGGTAGAAAAAGCCGTCGAGATCACGCGGTAGGCCACCCTGGATGCAAACCTCTGTGGCACCCGTGTCCCAAGCTTCGCGTGCTTTGCGGACGACATCGTCCACGGAAAGCGAGTAAGCGTCCGGTGCCCCAGGGCCCTTGCCAAATCCGCAAAAGCTGCAACCGACAAAGCAGACGTTCGTGAAGTTGATGTTGCGATTTACAACGTAGGTGATCGCGTCGCCCACGGTCTCGCGGCGCAACGCGTTTGCGCAGGAAATCAGCGCGTCTAGATCAGCGGCTTCAGTCTTGGCGAGCAGCAATCCCTGCTCAAAGGTGAGTTCGTGGCCAGCGCGGCTGGCTTCCAAACACTCAAGCACCGCGGAAGAGCAGGAAGATGGAGAAGCTTGCAATTTTATCTCTTCGGGATCGGAACGCATCGGCGGCATCCATGCCTGAGGCATCGCGGGGCCTCGGAGGGCTGGTCAGTTCCCTGACATCTGTATCCTACCAGAGATGGGTGCCGTCTGTATTGAATAGGTCAAGGTCCTGCGGAGTTCGGTGCTGGCCTGAGCCGATTTGGTCCGCTACCATATGGTCCGGTCATGAGCCGCAGCAATGTGATTCTCCTAATAATCGTGATCGCTATCGCATTGATAGCGGCTGCGGCGGTTTCCCTTTTGCACGATGGGGTGAGTGCGCGTGCAAATCCGACCGCGCTGGAGGTCATGCTGGCGCGAAAAGCCCTGCATATGGCCATCCCGAAAAGCGCGCGCAAGTTACAAAATCCAACGGCGGACACACCGGAAAAGCTCCGCGACGCTCGATTGCACTTCGCGGATCACTGCGCAATCTGCCATGCCAACGACGGGAGTTGTGATACGCCATTCGGCCGCAATCTCTACCCGAAACCGCCGGACCTGCGGCGGGAGCAAACGCAGAAGCTCGCGGATGGTGAAATTTTCTGGATTATCGAAAATGGCGTGCGCTTCACGGGCATGCCGGCATTTGGCGGCGCGCACGGATCGGAAGAGGATAGCTGGAAGCTGGTGCGCTTTATTCGCCATCTCACGCAGTTGACCGCGGAAGAACGCATGGAGATGGAACGCTACAATCCCAAGAGCCCGGCAGACCTCGAGGAAGAACAAGAAGAAAACGAATTCCTAGGAGGGAAGCCGATGCAACAGGAACATGAGGGGGCGCATCATCACTAAGTGTAGTGGTTGAGCGCGAGGGACTGATTCTTCCTGAGGGCCGCGGAGAAAAAAGATGATGAAAGCTCCAATCAAAGCCAAACTGCTTACCTTCGTCGCCATCACCGCGCTACTGGCGAGCGTCGCGCTGGCTCACGGCGACAAGAAGCATATCGTGGGCACGCTGGAAAAGGTCAACGCCGATTCCGTTGTGGTCAAGACCGCAGCAGGACAATCGGTGGAAGTGAAGCTGGTGGCCTCAACGACGTACGTTTCGCGCGTCGGAAACGAAGACAAGCCCGCCAAAGTCTCAGATCTGGCGGTCGGCGATCGTGTCGTGATTCATGCCACACCAAGAGGCGAGGCGCTCGAAGCCAACGAAGTAAAGTTTTCCGCGCCGTCATCCTCAGCATCTGCGGCCAAACCGCGATCCTGAGTCAACCCTGTAATCTTGGACAGCCGACTACATAGCAAAGGCTAAAACCGAAAGGCGATGCCGCCGCTGAAATTCACGCGTTGCAAATAATTAGATACGTTCTGCTGGAAGCAGTTTCCAAATTGATCGCACTGTACCGCTGGAGTTTTGTTCGCCCGCGACGGCAACCATCGCAAGTCTCCCCGAAGCGCGACATGCCGAGTCAGTTCATATTTCGCTCCCCCTCCTAGATTGAACGCAAGCAGCGTATGGTTTGAATTGCCTCCGCTGTTGGATTCATGCGCAAAGCCGACCCCGGCGGCGATAAACGGGCGCAACTTCCTTTCGCTATTCTTCAACATGTAGAGAAAACCGAACGAGAACTGGTCAAAATCAGAGTTGAAGGCTTTCGAGTACGTACGCGTAGCCGCGTCACGCTCGCTGAAACTCGTGTTGTTGCGGCTCCACATGAATTCCGCTTGCGAATTTTCTGTCAGCGAGTAATCGATGAAGGTGCCAAAGCTCAGCCCGCCATCCACGCGCAAGCGATCGATGATGAAAGAATTGTTGACCGGATAAGATCCGCCCGTCTCATAGCCTACAAAGGGCGACACTTCCCATTTTGTGATGTCGCGCCACTGCCCGAACGCCGGCGAGATTGCGACCAAGGACAGCACGAATATGAGCAACAGCGGCAAGCGGTATCGCATCGTTCCTCCCAAAAAGTGATTGGCCGCAGCTAATGACCAATCCGTTTAAAACACTCCCTCTGTCTGGAACTAAGATGCGTGAACAGGCGCTTGGAGTTTCAAAGTCACTCCGATTTGCAACCGCGACCGGTTGGACTGTTCAGGTGCTTGGTAAGGGAAAACCGATCATGGCTTCGTCCCTATCTACCCGCGACGAGTGACCTATCTTCTATATGCGAAGAAAACCCGCCCGTGCTAACATTTTGTCATTGCTCGCGGGCCTGTAGCTCAGGTGGCTAGAGCGCGCCCCTGATAAGGGCGAGGTCGGTGGTTCAAGTCCACCCAGGCCCACCATCTCTCTATTGCACAAATCCCACGTTTGGTGTCGGGCCGCCTTCGGGCATTTCCTTGATGGTGCCGAATTGCGCTTCGTAGCGGGCGATGTTCTCGCCAAGCGCGCGAAAAATCCGCTTGGCATGGCCCGGGCTCACGATCATGCTCTTGAGCAGCTTGCCCTGCTGGCCGTTGGGAAATATATAGATAAAGTTGAGCGTAAACTCCTCGAGGTTGTGGTGAATCATCACCAGGTTGCTGTACTCGCCCTGTAGTTCTTTCTCGTCCGCCTTGATCTGCACCTGCCCCTGCACCGGCCGCTGTTCTTCCATCGTATAAGCCTCTCCGTTGGTTCGTTGCGTTGTCCGCTTCTCAAGGTATCACAGCGACGTAAAGCGCGCCGCTTCGCAAAGGCGCGGCTTGGGGCGCATGCAAGCTTTGTTGTGGTAGAGGAAAATAATTCACTGAGTTCCATTGACAAAGCAACGATATTAAGTATAGTTTAGGACTCGTGTTTAGCATGGTTAACATCATCGATGACCCCTATCGCACCTAGCGAAATCGAAACCGCCACCAACCCGGACATTCCCGCAAGCTACCCGGCCGGAACCTTCCGGACTCGGGTCGCAACCCTGCCGTCCTTGCCCGAGGCCCATCGCACGGTGCCGTTCAGCTCTGGCGCGTCGTGGTTCCGCAAAATCCTCGCTTTCGCCGGTCCCGGCTACCTCGTTGCCGTTGGGTACATGGATCCCGGCAACTGGGCCACGGATATTCAAGGCGGCTCTAAGTTTGGCTACACGCTGCTGAGCGTCATCGTGATTAGCAGCTTGATGGCGATGTTCCTGCAAGCGCTTTCAGCGAAACTGGGTATCGCCACTGGCCGCGATTTGGCGCAGGCCTGCCGCGATCACTATTCGCGGCGCACCTCCATGGTCCTGTGGGTGCTGTGCGAGATTGCTATCGCGGCGTGCGACCTCGCCGAAGTCCTGGGTTCGGCGGTGGCGTTGAAGCTGCTCTTCGGGTTGCCGCTGCTCGCCGGAGTGCTCATCACCGCGCTGGACGTCCTGATTGTGCTGGCGCTGCAAGGCCGCGGCTTCCGGCTCATCGAAGCCTTCGTCGTGACGCTGATCGTCACTATCGCCGCCTGCTTCGCATACGAAATGTTTTTTGCACAGCCGCTGTGGCGAGAGGCCGCGCAAGGAATCATTCCGAGCACGGAAATTTTCCGCAATCGCGAGATGCTGTACATCGCCATCGGCATTCTTGGCGCCACGGTCATGCCGCACAATCTCTATCTGCATTCCAGCATCGTGCAGACGCGCGCCTTTGGTATTTCCGTGGGCGATCGCCGCGAAGCCCTGCGCTACGCGGTTTTTGACTCGACTCTGGCGCTGTCCTTCGCGCTCTTTGTCAACGCGGCCATTCTAATCCTGGGCGCTGCGGCGTTTCACACCCGCGGCCTTCACAACGTCGCAGAAATATCCGACGCCTACAAACTGCTTAGCCCAGTGCTTGGCGTGAGTCTGGCCAGCACCGTCTTCGCCTGCGCCCTGCTGGCTTCCGGGCAAAACTCCACGCTTACCGGTACGCTCGCCGGGCAAATCGTGATGGAAGGCTTCCTGAATATTCGCCTTAGGCCCTGGGTCCGCCGGCTCATCACCCGCGCGCTGGCCATTACCCCGGCCGTGCTGGTGATAGGGATTGCAGGCGAGGGCAAGGTCACCCCGCTGATCGTTCTCAGCCAGGTAATTCTTAGTTTTCAGCTGCCCTTCGCCATTATTCCCCTGATTCAGTTCACCGGAGACCCCGCGAAAATGGGCACGCTAGTAAACTCGCGCGCGACGAAAGTTTTGGCCTGGGGCATCTCCGCCATCATTCTTTTCTTCAACGCTGAACTTCTCTGGTTCATCTTTCGCGGATAACCTGCCCACACGTTTTGTGCCGCAGCTCGCGAATGTGCGAAACTTTTCTCGCCCAATGAGCAAACCTGAAAAGCGGAATCGCAAGCTGCCCAGAGCAATGTTCTTGCTCGTTCTTGCCATAGTCGCCACCGCGATCGTCTATTCCGCCGTCAACAAAGCCCCCTGGTCGTGGCCAGTGCCCGAAGAGGCCAAGCAACTGAAGAATCCTCTGCAGCCCACCGCCCCGGCATTGAAATCGGCGGGCGAAGTCTACGCGGACAAATGCGCGCAGTGCCACGGCGACACAGGCAAAGGCGACGGCCGCGACGCCAACCGCTACGATCCAGCTCCAACAGATTTCACCGATGCCACGAAAATGAACGCAGCGACCGACGGCGAACTCTTCTACAAAATCAGCGAAGGCAAAAAGCCCATGCCCGTCTTCAAAAATAAACTAACCGAAGACCAGCGCTGGGCGCTGGTGCTGCTGGTTCGTTCCTTCGGCCAATCAGCCAACAACACCGGCAAGTAACACGTATGGGCGCAGCACTGCTGCGCTTCAGCTCGGCACGATGCAATCCGCAAAGACGCGGCGTGACCTTACACTTTCAAGAGCCTTAATGATCGACGGGGTCGTGCAAGGTTTCGCTGTGCACTGAAGCAGGATCGACAAGAAACTTGGCGACCGTAGGCCCAACCGAAATGCAATCCGGGCTGATGTGCCCACAAGGCGAATCCATAGCCACTATGGGCGAGCTGATTGCCTGAGCGAACACTTGCGCGGGAATCGGATTCACTAGGTGATCCTGGGGAGAAACGATCATCAGCACCTTAGCGTGCACTTTCTTCGCCGCTTCCGCTAATGTCACTTGGAACTCGGCAGGAATGTCCATCGAAATGATGGCCCCTCGCTGGCGGATCTGATTGCACGCCGCGCCACCATCCTCGACGGCGCGCTTCTTGAGATCCCCAACAAACGCAGGGAAATCGCTCGGGGCGGTATGCGCCACTCGATAGGCCGGAGAGGTGAGGTTCATCTGGCCAATCTCCTCGGAAATCACGAAACCCCGCGTGAGCGGCCCAGTCGGGTTGCCATTGTTCCAAGCAGGGTCCAGTTCTAATGCATCGATTTGAGCGGTCCACAGCAGTTTGTCAAAAGACGTCGATTGCGGCGAGCCGACAATAGGGATACCAAGGTCCATGAAGTCGGGGTAAGCAAGCACCCATTCGAAGGTTTGCATACCACCCATAGAAATGCCCATGACCGCGCGCAAATGCGAAATGTGCAGCACTTCAGTGAGCAACCGGTGCTCGGATTCCACCATGTCTCTAATGGTGAAAACGGGAAATTTCATCAGCGGCTGTTTTTTGCTGTTCGATGGCGAGGAAGAAAGACCGTTTCCGATGGCATCAACCAGCACGACAAAATAATTCGTGGTATCGACAACCTTGCCGGGGCCGATGAATTGCAACAAATCTTGCGATTTCCCGCCCAACCATGTGGGCCACAGAATAGCGTTTGATTTTTGCGCGTTCAATTTGCCGAGCGTGCGATACCCAAGATGGAAATCTTGTATGGCCGTGCCGCCCTGCAATTTCAGGTCGCCCAGATCGGCAAATTGTTGCGCACCTTCGGGCGGCGTAGTTTGCGCATCGGCGCGAATTATCGAGCCTGCGAGTAATACCAGTAAAACGTAAAGCCTGATTGCAAATTTGTTTTTCATGCCCGGCATTCTACTCGTTCTCTAAAGCGAGCGCCCTGCATCATTTCCACAAATCTTATGTCTGGATGTATGCTGCAAGGCTTGCGTCGGACGATAAAAACTGAGGTGGGTTGATGCGCAGGATTCTGCTTGTACTTTCATTCGTGATTTTTGTTGCTTTAGCCGCGCCCTTTGTTAATGCCGCGCCAGGAGCGGTGCGCTGCGGCAAGCTCCTGGACGTGCGTTCGGGCCGAATGCTCACGGACCAAGTCATCGTCTACGACGCGAAAGGCATGATTACGGCGGTAGGGCCGGCGGCGTCAAATTCGGCGTCTGGCGGAGCGGCCGTGATCGATCTTTCCAATGCCACGTGTCTTCCCGGTTTAATCGATGTGCACACACATCTCACGGGGGATCCCAGTA
>WNFE01006919.1_pt1 | contig 10290 bp, 3 predicted proteins | sample 5400451 | NCBI WGS metagenome assembly WNFE01 (sample SAMN13153344, study PRJNA577476) | soil metagenome | isolation source: 200 cm saprolite under Douglas fir tree site 2 hole 2 | place: USA:California | collected 2015-04-18 | reverse complement strand
CGATTGGCGCCAATCAGCGTCTGATCGTTACCTACCGGACCCAGCTCGACGCCAACAGCCAAGCTGGCACCCAGCTCACGAACGTCGCGGGCGCCATCCAGTGGTTCGATGGCGACCCCAGCGTCTCGACTCGCAAAGCACAAACACGCACGTTGACCGACGGCACGCCGGGCGTCCTCGATTTCCAGGATGCCCACACCGTCACGGTTGTGACCAACCAGCTCACCATCACGAAACAAGTTAGCGTCGTGGGCGGCGGTGCTGCGCTGCCGGGCGGGCAGCTCGACTACCTGGTGCATGTGACCAATACCTCAACGACCCCGGTGACCCCGGTCGTAATCACCGACGACCTGAGCACAGCGGGTGCGGGTCGCCTCACGTTCGTCAACCCAGCAGCAACGATGAACGGCTCCACGGCGGGCATCAGCATTGTGGGCTCGCTGCTGACCGCGAACTACTCTGCTGTGAACGGGCCGTTGCAGCCCGGACAATCCATCGACTTGCGCTTCCGGGTGCAGATTGCCGCGGGACTTCCCGCCGGCACGACGCTCACGAACACGGGCGTCGTGACCTGGAACACTCCTCAGCAGAGTGCGAGCGCGAGCGTCTCGATTGATATTGGAGAAACCTCCGCACCCAATCTTGTACTGACAAAAACGGGACCGGCGACGATGAGCCCCGGGCAGTTAGGGCAGTTTTGTCTTAACGTCCAGAATGCCGGCGTGAGCGACGCATGGAACGCCACGATCCTTGATCGGCTCCCCAGCAGTCCGAGCGGCGGCATGTGCAGTACGGCACCCCAGGTGGTCAGCGCACAGGTCTTCCAAGCGGATGGAGTCACGGCGGTTGCCGGCAAGGGGCCCCTGGTTGCGGGTACCGATTTTTCGATCAGCTACAACAAGCCCACCTGCGAGCTCACGCTAACCATGCTCACGGCGGCCGCCACGATCAGCCAGAACCAGCGTTTGATCATCAATTACCGAACCCAGCTCGACGCCAACAGTCAAAATGGCGCCCAGCTCACCAACATAGCGGGCGCCATCCAGTGGTTCGACGGCGCCCCCAGCATCTCCACCCGCCAAGGCTTCACGCGCACACTCACCGATGGCACGCCGGGCATCCTCGATTTCCAGGATGCCCACACCGTCACAGTAGTGATCAGCACGCTCGCCATCACGAAGCAAGTCAGCGTCGTGGGCGGCGGCGCTGCCACGCCGGGCGGGCAGCTCGACTACCTGGTGCACGTGACCAATGCCACGACGAACCCGGCCACCTCGGTCGTAATCACCGACGATCTCAGCAGCGCAGGTGCAGGTCGCCTCACGTTTGTGAACCCAGCGGCGACGATGAACGGCGCAACGGCCGGTGTCACGGTCGTGGGTTCCGTACTGACCGCGGGCTACTCCACGTTGAACGGTCCATTGCAGCCTGGACAGTCCATCGACGTGCGATTCCGCGTGCAGATTGCTTCGGGACTTCCCGCCGGCACGACGCTCACGAACACGGGCGTCGTGACCTGGAACACTCCTCAGCAGAGTGCGAGCGCCAGCGTCTCGATCGATATCGGAGGGGTCACGGGCTCCGGCAGTTTGAACGGCACGGCGTGGCTCGACGCAAACTTCAACAAGATAGCCGACGTAGCGTGCCGCCGACCGACGGGACGGCAGACCGGTACGAACTGCGGTTCACCGCGCCCAGTGCGGGCCCGAATACGGCCAAGCTTGGCAAAGCCGACTCGGCCTTTACCAACTGGCTGCAGCGGATCACCAACATCGCAGTGCCCTCCGGCAGCAACCTCCAGAATCTGAACCTGCCGATTGGGCCGAATGGCGTAGTCTACAACTCGCTGACGCGCGCTCCTATTGCGGGCGTGACCCTGAACATGCTGCGCGCTGGTAGCACCGCGCCACTGCCGGCAACCTGTTTCGACGACCCCGCTCAACAAAGCCAGATCACCCAGGCGGGCGGCTATTACCGCTTCGACCTGAACTTCTCGGATCCTGCATGCTCCGGTGGCGGCAGCTACCTCCTCAACGTGACCGCGCCGACGTCGAACTATGTTGCTGGTGAGTCGCTGGTTATCCCGCCGGCTTCGGACGCATTGACCGCTCCATATTCGGTGCCTACCTGTCCGGCGGATGTTCTTCCGGCCATCCCGTACTGCGAGGCACAGGCGTCGGAGTTCGCCCCGCCACCCTCCGTGCCGGCCCGTAGCGCTGGGACTCTGTACTACCTGAATCTCATCCTGGACGGCACCGCGGTGCCCGGCTCGAACCAGATCTACAACAACCACATTCCGCTCGACCCGCAGCTCGCGGGAGCATTCTCGATCACTAAAACGACGCCATCGCTCAACGTCACTCGCGGGCAGCTCGTCCCGTATACCATCACGATCAACAACGTGATAGGCGCATCCCTGCAAGGTGAGCAGGTTGTGGATTTCTATCCGGCGGGCTTCCGCTACATTCGAGGATCAGCGCGCCTGGACGGTCAGCCCGCAGAACCCACGGTGACTGCCCGCGAACTCGTGTGGAATGGCCTCAACTTCGGCAGCTCCGATCATCGCACGATCGTCTTGCTGCTCGCTGTCGGCGCCGGTGTTGGCGAAGGCGAGTTCGTCAACCGCGCCCAGGTCATCGATGGCCTGACGGGCAAACCGCAGTCCGGTGAGGCGTCCGCAAGGGTTCGGGTCGTCCCTGATCAGACGTTCGATTGCACAGACGTTTATGGCAAGGTCTTCAACGACGTCAATCGCAACGGAGTGCAGGACAACGGCGAAGAGGGCCTACCCGGCGTGCGTGTGGTGACAGCACGGGGTCTGGAAGCGATGACGGATGCGTATGGGCGGTTCCACATCACTTGCGCAATCACGCCAAATGAGGATCGCGGCAGCAATTTCGTGCTGAAGCTCGACGACCGGACCCTGCCAAGCGGCTTCCGGATGTCGACTGACCAGATGCAGATTAAGCGCGCCACCCGCGGCAAGGCCCTGAAATTCGATTTCGGGGCGTCGATATACCGGGTGGTTGCCATCGACCTCTCCGATGCGGCGTTCGAGCCGGGTTCGACTGAAATCCGCGTTCAGTGGCGGCCACGCCTCAACGTACTCCTCGACGTACTGCGCAAAGCACCGGCGGTGCTGCGCCTCTCCTACGTCGCCGACACGGAGGATGCGGCACTAGTCGAACAACGCGTGCAAGCGGTTAAGCAGCAGGTGACCGAAGCATGGGGTGGGGGGAAAGACAGCTATGTGCTGACCATTGAACCTGAGGTCTTCTGGCGCCTTGGCGCCCCGCCCAAGCGGTCCGACGTGCGTGGACCGGGGAGCAGGTGAATGCCATGAGCAAGCTGCGCCATCTCCTGCTGATTTTCGGATTCCTGATGATAATGGCCCCTGCGGGCATGTGCCAAGTCAACACGGCCAAGCCCGGCGAGCCGGTCGAGCGGCACCTGTCCAGCGACCAGACCTTTCGGGAATGGTCGCACGAGTCGAATTCGACCGATGAAACCAAGCTCATCAAGGTATGCCGGGTGCAGGCCGTTTGCAAAATGCGATACCGGGAAGGCCAGACGCCGCGGACGCGCGTCAGGAACCTTGTCGCGCCAATGCGCTTCGAGGACGAGAACACTCCCATTTCCGTTGCCTTCACCAGACAGGTCCGGCAGGCTCTCGACAACCTGCGGGACAAGCAGGGTGTGACGGTCCGGTTCATCGGCTACACAGACGACGCGCCGCTGACCGGCCTGGACGATAGCAATTATGGAAATCACTCGTCGTTGTCGAAGGCAAGGGCGCACCGCGTCGCATTGGCCATGCAGGAAATCCTGGGGCTACCCGCCTCGGCGATCGAAAGCGACGGTCGCGGGGCCTCCCACCCGATTGCCTCAAACGAAACGCCGCAGGGACGGGCGCTGAATCGTCGCATCGAGGTGGAATTCTGGTACGACGATCCTCTCCAAGAATTATCGGACGAGCCGCAACTGTGCCCGGACGATGTCGACGAAACGGTGACCAGGGTTTACGATCCCCCCTGGGGCAGCATTCCACCCCTCGAGCTCGCGAACGGCCAGCCGATCATTCCGCCCGACTACGCGGCAAACCTGCGCCGCGCACTGAATGACATCTCGGGTCGTACCAACGCCCGACTGCGGTTCATAGGTTACACGAAGAACGAGCGACTTGACCGCCGGACGGCGTCCGTGTATGGCGACGACATTGGACTTTCCGCGGCGCGGGCTCGCCGCGCTATGGATGTCCTCACGAAGGACCCGCTGTTGTCGGGCGCTCGGTCCGAGCACGAGGGACGCGGATACGTCCAGTCCGACGACGTCGTAAACGCCGGCTTCATCCAGGGCCAAGAGTCGTTTGTTCGCGTGCAGGTCGTGTACGACGAGCGGCTGCCGTTGGACAACTACGAGGGCGTGGATATTACGCGTCTGAACCAGGAGGTTCATCCGAGGAGCCCGTACGAGCTGAATGTGATGCGCATCACCGTCGATGGCAAGCCGATCGATGACCCCGGCCGCAGCTCTTCCGACATCCAGCGCTGCACCGACGTCGCGCTCGACAACGCCAAGATCCAGTTCCGCTTCGACAATCTGGAGGGGCGTCGGCGGCTCGGCGTGGCGGCGAATCCAGTCGCCGTGCCCGTGAGCGACCCAGGCGGCAGTTCTGCCGCATCGGTCGTGCAATTCCGGATGTACAGCAACTATGCGAACTTCATCAAGCGGGCTGAAATCCGAATATTCGAGCAGCAGGAGTCCCTGCAAGCCGAGCCACTCAAGATCATCGCAGTCGATGACGCGGGTCTTGCGGAATGGCACCCGACAGCAGAAATTCTCGCGGGCCCGGCACGCGAGCTCAAGTACCTTTTGCGCGCCTATGACTCGAAGGGTAATTTCGACGAAACGGACGCGCGACCGCTGCGGCTTTACCGCGAGCCATCACCTGCAGCCATCGTGACCTCCGGCGGGCCGCCAACGCGCGAGCTATTGGCCGCCTACGGCGAGAACGACCTGGCGCGCCAACAGATTCCGCTCGGCAACGGCACGGTGAAGGTGCAAGGCAGCGGCATACCGACCGGCCACACGGTTTGGGTAGCGGGCCGCCAAATTCCGGTCGACCCGCAGGGAAACTTCGCCGCGGAGGAGATCCTTCCGGCTGGCGCGCATAGCGTCGAAGTCGGGGTCCTCGACGATGCGGGCAACGGCTCGCTGTATCTTCGCGACCTGGAGTTCAAACGCACGGACCTGTTCTATGTCGGCATTGCCGACTTGACGCTGTCCAAGAACAGCACGAGCGGGTCGGCAAAGCTGCAGGAAGGAGAGAATAATCCACAACCCTACGATTCATCCCTGGATGGCCGGCTAGCGTTTTACTTGAACGGGAATGTGCATCAGAACTGGCAGTTGACGGCGAGCGCGGACACCCGTGAAGGCCCGGTGAAAGACCTGTTTAGCAACTTCCTGGCCAAGTCACCCGATTCATTATTCCGGCGCATCGATCCCGACTATTATTACCCGTCTTTCGGCGACGATGGTGTAGTGCAAGAAATGGCGCCAACCTTGGGCAAGTTCTACGCCAAAGCGAGCCATGGCGAGAATTACGGGATGTGGGGCAATTTCAAGGTCGGCTATTTGGAAAACGAGCTGGCCCAGGTCGACCGAGGCTTGTACGGAGCTAACGCACACTACGGGTCCGAGCCCACCACGAGTTTCGGCGAGCGACGGCTCACGGTGGATGGATTCGCCGCCCAACCGGGAACGATGGCGAGCTATGAGGAATTCCGCGGGACGGGCGGATCGCTCTACTTCCTGCGCCACCAGGACATCCTGACGGGCTCTGAGCGCGTGCGCATCGAAATCCGCGACAAGGCCTCTAGCATCGTCACAGGGGTGGTCAACCTGCAACCCAACGTGGACTACGACATCGATTACCTGCAGGGCCGGCTGCTGCTTTCGCAGCCACTCTCGTCGACCGCTAGCGACAACCTCTTAGTCCGCACGAGTGGCTTGAGCGGTGACGAGGCCAACCTGGTGGTGCGATACGAATATACGCCAGGTTTCCAAAAGCTGGACCAAGTCGCCGTCGGCGGTCAAGCCCATTACTGGCTCAACGACCATGTGCGGCTCGGCCTGACGGCCGATTCCAATGAGGGGGACTCCGCCAGCAACCTCGGCGCCGCAGACCTGACCTTGCGGAAGAGCGCCAATTCCTGGTTCAAGTTGCAGGCAGGCCGCAGCACGGGTCTCCTCTCTCCCTCGCTGCAATCCAATGATGGCGGATTCGGGTTTCAGGGTCCTAACGACCAGTCGTTCACCGGCGCGAAGGCAGGCGCCTATCGCGCCGACCTGAGCGTCGGGCTGCGCGATTTCTTTGAGGGCCGCGACGGTCGCTTCACGTTCTATAAGCAGCACCTCGACGCCGGTTATTCGTCGCCAGGACAGGCAACGATTAAGGACACCGAGCAATACGGCGGCACGTTCAGGATGCCCATGACAAGCAGCTTGAGTCTCGTAGCCAAGGGCGATCAGAAAATCGAGAACCAGGGGCTCGAGACTCGTGCGGTCGAATTGGACATGGCCTACAAGCTAGCCAAAAAATGGACCGTCAGCACCGGCGTGCGCAACGACCTGCGTGAAGACCATTCGCCGGTTGTTCCCCTGACGCAAATACAGGGCGAGCGCACAGACGTGGTCGCGCAGGTGAAGCTCGATTTCAGCGACTCCTGGAGCGCGTATGGCTTCGGCCAGCGCACGGTCGCGGCAAGCGGCGGTCGTGAAGACAATGATCGCATCGGCGTGGGCGGCTCCTATCGCCTGACGAAGCATTTCCGGATCGACGGGGAGGCGTCCGACGGAAACCTCGGACCCGGCGGAAAGGTCGGGACTAGCTTTCTTTCTTCCGAGCGGACCAGTTATTACCTGAACTATTCGCTGGAAAACGAGCAGACGGACAACGGGCTGCTGCTTCGCGGCAGCCAGGGCAACCTGGTCTTTGGCGCGAAGACGCGGCTCTCCGACACTTCCAGTGTCTACGTCGAGGAGCGTTACCAGAATGGCGGGTCCCTTACCGGACTCACTCACACCACCGGAATCAACCTCACGGCGAAAGAACACTGGAATCTCGGGGGCAGCACGGAGGTCGGCAAACTGCGCGACTCCCAGACCGGTGCCGAGACCGATCGCAAGGCGGCGGCGATCAACACGGGTTACGGCGTGGCTAAGATGCAGTTCTCAACCGCGATCGAGTTTCGCCGGGATAACGCGGAACAACTCGACTTGACGCATGCCGAAACGACGACGTGGCTGTTTCGCAACAATTTCAAGTTGCAACTGACGCCCGACTGGCGCTTGATCGGCAAGCTGGACCACTCGGTCAGTAATAGCTCGCTCGGCGAGTTCTATGCGGGTGGCTACACCGAGGGCGTGGTCGGCTACGCGTACCGTCCGGTGAGGAACGACCGGCTGAACGCGCTGGTTAAGTACACGTACTTCTATAACGTCCCGACCATGGGTCAGGTGGGATTGCAGAACACCGCGGCCGAGTTCCTTCAGAAGAGCCACATCGCGGCGCTCGACGTGAGCTACGACCTCACGGCGAATTGGTCAGTCGGAAGTAAGTACGCCTACCGCATGGGACAGGAAAGTTTGGATCGCGTGCACCCAATTTTCTTCGCCAACCCCGCGCAGCTCGCGGTGTTCCGCGTGGACTGGCGGTTCCGCAAGGAATGGGATACCTTGGCGGAGGTGCGATCTCTGTACCTACCGGATATAAGTCAACGGCGCCGCGGCGCGCTGGCCGCGATCTATCGTCATATTAGCAAGAACCTGAAGGCTGGCGTCGGCTACAACTTCACCAACTTCTCCGACGACCTGACCGATTTGAAGTACAACCACAAAGGCGTATTCGTCAATCTTATCGGGACTATGTGACGCCCGCGTGGCTTCGCTGTGCAGCGGGCATCACAAAAGATTCTCGTTTCTTCAAGAAGTTCGGGCCCGGCAATTCAGCTGAAAGTCGTTTCGCAGCCCAATTGAGGCATGAGTACGACATTTTCATCTCTGTAGTTAAGGCTCTGTGACCGAGCCATCGCACATCTGGGCTTCTCATGCTATCGGTGTACCAGCTGTGTACCTTCGTCTGGCGTTTTGAGCGTTTTTGATGTCTTGGGCGTAACGTAGAATGAATAAGTTACGTGGTTTCAGCGGATCGCTATGGTTCGATCCCCACCGCCCCTACCAACCATCTTCCTGATTGGTCGGGACTTAGCAAAAACGCGAGGGGCAAAAGGGGGCAGATAAGCCCGATGATCCGGTTCGTGCGGGAATTCTCAGCGGCACGAGTGACAGCCGGATTCCTTCGGACCTGGGTTTCTCCATCTCACAGCCCTCAGGAAAAATCTATCCGCGCTCCGGGGCGTCAGGTCGAGCCCTAGCAGGGCACTCCGTTCCGATACGACGACGGCTAATATTGTTCGGAACTCTTGCCCTTGCTCAGTGTCGTTCTGCGATGCCGGAAGATTTATTGGAATTGCAATTTCGTGGACCGGAAGCCCTCATTTGCATTCTACTGTTCAGCGAGTGTTCGGGAAAACTTCGCAGACTATCTCATCGCGATCCTAACCGGAATTTCTCATAATAAATTGAAAAAGGCTGTTGCTTCATGGCATAACTCTTTTGTCTAGAAAGAAATCCTGCCAAGAAGGAGAACAGCCTTATGACCACAGAGTGTAACCAGTTTGCCTTTGGATTTCATCCCCTAAAGCGGCTCGAGATCCGCGCGCAGTTCGACGGTGGAGCGATCAGCAGTGACGGCGGGGGTCTGCTCCTGCGGGAGGTCGAGAAGCGCATCGGGATCCTCCACCAGTTGGCCAGCTGCTTCACCGATTATCGGAATCCCGATCGGATCGCACATACGGTGGAGGAGTTGGTAGCCCAGAGAGTCTATGGTCTGGCCCTGGGCTATGAAGATCTGAACGACCACGAAGAGTTGCGGAACGATCCCTTGTTGGCGGTGTTGGTCGAGAAGGCCGATCCCAGTAGCCAAGTCTTAGCCGGAAAGAGCACCCTGAATCGGTTGGAACTGACCAAAGAAACGGCCAGTCGGAAGGAACGCTACAAAAAGATCGTGCTGGATCACGGAGCCGTGGACCGCCTGCTGGTGGAGGTCTTCCTGGAAGCTCACCAAGAGGCGCCGCAAGAAATCATCTTGGACCTGGACGCCACCGACGATCCGTTGCATGGGGAGCAGGAAGGGCGTTTCTTCCATGGCTACTATGGACACTACTGCTACCTGCCGTTGTATATCTTCTGCGGAGAGTTCCTATTGTGTGCGCGATTGCGATCATCGAACATCGATGCCTCAGCGGGAAGTGTAGAGGAGCTGCAGCGCATCGTAAAACAGATTCGTTCCGCGTGGCCCTGGGTGCGCATCGTGGTGCGCGGGGACTGCGGATTTTGCCGCGAGGAGCTGCTGGCTTGGTGTGAAGCGAACCGCGTGGACTACCTGCTGGGACTAGCGAAGAACGAACGTCTGAAGGCGGAGATCGAGAAGGAGATGGGGGCGGCGAAAGCCCAATACCAAGAGACCGGACGCGCCGCTCGGCTATTTAAAGAATTCCTCTATCAGACGCGGGAGAGTTGGAGCTGTGCGCGACGGGTAGTGGCCAAGGCCGAACATCTGGAGAAGGGAGAGAACCCGCGCTTCGTGGTGACCTCTCTGAGTAGAGAAGAATGGCCAGCGCAGGCGTTGTACGAAGAACATTACTGCGCCCGAGGAGACATGGAGAATCGCATCAAGGAACAACTGATGTTGTTCAGTGACCGCACCAGCACGCACTACCTGCGCAGCAATCAATTGCGCTTGTACTTTTCTTCGATCGCCTACGTGCTGTTGCAGATGCTGCGACGGCTGGGACTGGCGGGAACGGAGTTGGCCCAGGCCCAGTGCTCCACCATTCGGCGCAAGGTGTTGAAGATCGGCGCGCTGATTCGCATCACGGTACGCCGGGTGTGGGTTTCGCTGGCGGGTGGCTATCCCTACGTCACGCTGTTCCGGCAAGTCTATGAAAAGCTGTGTGCCGTGCCGCTAAAGCATTGAAAAAGAAGGATCCCGAACAACTTTTTTCTGGCTTATGTCAACAGGTGGTAAGGTGTGCGCCGAAACAGCCTGGGAGAGAGAAAAAGTCTCACGGCAAGCGAAAAACGGATCAGCTACACAACAGCACCCCGCAAAACTATCTCGCAACTCCCCATTCGAACAAACTTCATTCCCCTTCTGCCAAGTTG
>WNFE01004643.1_pt1 | contig 10290 bp, 7 predicted proteins | sample 5400451 | NCBI WGS metagenome assembly WNFE01 (sample SAMN13153344, study PRJNA577476) | soil metagenome | isolation source: 200 cm saprolite under Douglas fir tree site 2 hole 2 | place: USA:California | collected 2015-04-18 | reverse complement strand
CGGCTCGACTAATCCGGCCAGCTCTAGCTGTCCGCAACTGCCACTCCGTACGCCTGGCGACTTCTTAATCTCATTTGACACACAATTTGGAGGAGCAATTATCAACGCCGCCGCCTTCACGTGGAACGGCACTACTTTTGTGCCGCTCTCCGTGGGGAGTAAGGGGATCCTTTGGGATGCCGCGGTAAACACCGCACCCAGCATTACCGGATTAACGGTGACAGGGACCAACCTTTTCGGCGAACTTGCCCTCAATGTCAGCGACACAATTGGAACAATCCTCTGCGAGAAAGTTCTCTTCGTGTCAATGAAGACGCGGGCTTCGACGTCGTTGAGCGCGGAACTAAAGGACCGTACCAGAGTCAAGCCGGTGAATTTTACCATCTTCAATCCTGCAGGCGCGAACGCCAGCGGGAACGCCTTGGGGGTCAGCATCCAAGACACGCTCTTGGGAATCAGCCAGACGCTGCCGGCTGCCACGCCTGCCACTTGCACGGAAGGCGTTTGCAGCTCGCAGTCCGGCATCGGCTCCACAAGCAACAGCAACCAAGGCCTGAACGTAGCGGTTCCGGCTCCCGGTGGCAATGTCCTGAAGGCGAACGTGCTCAGCGCGTCGAGCACGAGCACGGTCGACTCCACGACGAATACCGCGACCGATACCGGCGTTGCCGAGTCGGCCGGGGTCAACCTCGTGAGTGGACTGGTTACCGCAGATGTTGTGCGGGGAGTCGCGACCGCACAAGCCTCTGGTTTCAACTCGTCTTTCAGTTCGGCCGGGTCGGCTTTCAAGAACCTGGTCGTTAACGGCACCCAGATGAATAATGTTAACCCGAACACGACGATAGACCTGCCCGCGGCCCAGTTCGGAGCCGGCAGCTTTGTCAAGCTCCTGGAGGAGATAGGGTCGAGTTCTCAGCCTCCATCCGGCCAGCTTGCCGGCGGGACTTTCGCCGCCGACCTAACCGTGAACATGATCAGGGTTCACATTACTGCCCTGGCGGTGACCGGCGATGCCATTGACGTGGTGGTCTCGCATGCCCAAGCGCATGCCGACTTCCCGCAGCCCGCTGGATGTCCGGCATTGGTCGGAACGGTGAGCGGGGATGCCACGATCGTCAATGAGCAGGCCAATCCGTCGCAACTACCCGTGGCCGTTGGCTTCGTGAGCATTCCGCCGCAGGGTGGGCATGACCATCAGGATCTAGACCAGCTATCTACCTCATTGGTGAGTGGCGGAACCTCGGTGAGCGACAGTGCCGGTACGGTACTCAGCTCCAGCAGCAACTCGTCGAGTTTCGCGAAGGCGGAGAATGTTTGCGCGCTGCCGGTGAACGGCGTGTGCACGGTGTCCGCCAGTGCGATCACTTCACAAGCCAACAGCGCCTCGGGTGGCGGGAAGTCCTCATCCGACCCGCAGGGCACTAGTCTGATTGGACTCTCAGTCGGGGGCATGTCGGTGAGCGACAATCCTCCGCCCAACACGGCTATCCTGTTACCCGGGATCGGCTCGGTCACCCTCAACGAGCAGACCTGCGATGGCGGAGGCGTCCCGCCGTGTTCCGGCACCACTAGGAGCGGCATACGGGTACGTGCGATCCATGTAATCGTTAACAACCCAAATGCTTTGGGGGCTCCCCAGGGCGCGGATGTGATAGTGGGCGAGGCGCACGCCGATTCGTCTCACCTGTGACAACCTCTAGGCTAAGCGGACGAGGAGAGAGCCCGGCACGGAGCCGGGCTCTCTTTTTTTCGCCCAAGCAAGTGGACGAATGGTCGGCAATCCTTCCCTTATCGGATTATGGAAGAGTTCCCCGTGATCCTCCCGCAATCAGAGGCAAGCTCCAAACTGCGCTTCCGAAGCCGTCAAGTGATTGAAAAGATGGTGACCCTAACATCCTCCAGTTGGAACCAGATTGTCCGGTGGCTGCGTCGGCTCGACGCCGTGCGCTTTGCCGCGTAGACGCCATCAGGCGGATCGAGACCTGTGCCTCGGCTCTAAAGGCTCGCGCAGCCCGATATTCGGAGCTCGCCGACCGCACCGCTGGGTTGAAGCCGGACTATGGCCGGGGGAGATCCAGCAGCACCACATCGGAGCGCTCCTGCACTCGTTCGAGGACAACCTCACGGCCGTCTGGCGAGATGTCGAAGTCGCGAATGTTGAAGTCGGGAGTGACGTTGGTCAACTGCCGTTCGGCGCCCGTCTCCAGGTCGATGAGCCAGAGATTCTTGTGTTGAATCTCTCCTCGCAGGAGCACGAGTGCCCGTCCTCCAGGCAGGAAGGCCAAGTGTCGAGCTCCCCGAGTCAGGGTCAGGGCTGGCAGTGGATGCGCTGCGGCCTCGGCCGTGACGGCTTTCACCGAAAACGTGGTGCCGATGTCGGGTCCCGAGTAGACAACGAAGCGGCCGTCAGGCGCCCACGCGGGATCGATCGAGTACTCTTGGACAAAAACAGCGGGGGAGCGACCGTCGACCGGCACGCGGAAAAGGTGTGGGACGCCGTGATCGTCCGCCGCCGAGGTGATCGATTGGCCGTCGGGCGTCCATGCAGGATCGCCCTGCAGGTCGAGCGAATCGGTCACAATTCGCGCGTTCGTGCCGTCGGCCTGCATCACGTACAGGAGCGTCTGCCCGTGTTGCCGGACTGAGAATGCGATATACCGTCCATCGGGAGAGATTGCCGGGCCGCCAAAAACTCGCGCTCCCTGTCCACTCCACAACTCCGTGCCAGTTCCGTTGGCGAGCTTCCAGATACTCTCGCTCGTGCCAGTTTCAGAAACATACAGAAGATAATTCGGACCCAGTCGGGGAGAGAACCCCGTGTTGGTCGTCAGCGAGATTCGAGCAGCGGCCGAAACTACGGTGGGCGAATCAGCGATGCGCAAGCGCCAGAGTGTTTTCTTCGAACTTGCGAGCGTGAGAACCAGACGGCGACCGTCAGCGCTTGCGGCCAGTGAAGTGTAGCGGTCAAGGCCAGAGGTCAGCCGGTGGGGAATGCGGCGCTCGACGTCCACGCTATAAAGCCAAGGCCCCGAACCATTGGGATCGCTCGCGAGGTACATCAGCGTGCGCCGATCCAGTAGGACCGGATGACTCACACGCCCAGCGTGCGACGTGATCCGTTCAGGGTTTCCGCTGGCGGGAGTGATGCGCCAAATGTCCAATTTGTCTGGCAGGGAACCCTGAACGAAATAGATGAACGCCTTGTCGGGCGCCCACAACGGAAAGTGCGAGTGGAGGCCGGCAGGCGCAGTGAAGATGGGCCGCCCCTCCGATCGACGGCTGCCCTCTGAAACGAACAGAGGGTCTCCGGGTCCGGGCGTGTGGTAGGCGAGTTGGGAACCGTCGCGCGACCAGTCCAACTCGGCCACGCCTTCAAGGTAGGGCCTCGGCTGTCCGCCCAGCGTTGGCACCTCCCAGATGCTGATGTCGCCGCCCCTCGAGCCGTCTTGCTTGCGAACCCAAAACGCGACGAAAGAGCTATCGGGCGAGAACGCCAGGGTGCGGACCGAGGGATTGACGAGTTCCGGCGCGCTCCCGCGGGTCAAGTTGTGGAACTGTCCCGAACCGACCTGCGTGACCCAGACGTCCATCTGTCCGTCCCGGTCCGACAGAAACGTCACGAAATGACCGTCGCGTGATACCGCAGCGGCCTGCTCGACTCCATCGAAGTCGGTGACTGTCTGAAATCGCGCGTCGGCGATGGGGTTTCGCCAGAAGTACTCCGTCCTCTGAAGCCAGACGGTTGCGCCAATCGCCAGCGCGGCTCCCGCCGCTGCCAGCGGCAAGACGAACCTCCATCTGGTTGGGGAGGTCGATATCGCCGAGCGCGGCGGCTGTGCAGGGGGATCAGGCGAGGGGGCATTGTTCCCGTCCTCCTCCGCCGCTCGAAGATTGCGACTGCGCGCCCACGCGTCCAACTCCGCCCGAGACGCATAGACTGAGCCCATCCTGTCATGCAGGTGCCGGTGAACGGGCATCCCCTCCCGCTTCTCCCAGCGCTGGACCGTCGTCACGTCGCGGTTGAGGTATGCCGCGATTTCCTTCCACGAATCCAGCCGGTCTTCGGGCGGTCTCTCGGATGGCAGTGTGCCAGGGAATGGTTCGCCCATCACGCTTTCCTGATTGCTCTGCGGTTGTCGCGAGCCCCGTAACCTTATTGTAACTCTGCCGGCCACGCAACGGCAAAATACAGCATTCGACGGCAAATAGAGGAGCGGCTGCAACTTCTGCGCATTGCCGTTTGACGACAGCCACCAAGGTGTCCGATCGTGTCCGCACGTCTCCATCCGGCGAGGCCCGCGAGAAAAAGGGCAACAAGAGGTTGTGGAGAACGCACTTTGTCTTTTTCAGCTTGAATTACCGGCGGAGAAACTGCCTTCGGGAGGGACAAATGATTGCTTTCAACTTCATCAGATTTTCAGCGACACTCCGATGGACGCTGGCGCTGTCGGTTTTGATCATCCCGCAGTTGGTCCAAGCCCAGTGGCAGGCAATCGTGGGCGCGGAGACCCCCGATCGGGGAAGCCAGGCGCTGGCCTTTTTGCCGAATGAACTTTGGGTCCATGCGGGCGACAGCATCCGTTGGACTTTTCCCACGCATGAGCGCCATACGATAACGTTCCTGAAACCAGGCCAGACAAGACCACCTGGTTTTGGCCCCATCTTCGACGTCCCGGTCGGGTGCCCAGGGATTACTCCTGATGGATCCAGCTTTGATGGTTCCACGTGCGTCACCACGGGGATCTTGCGATTGGATGACAATACAAAGTCGACGGAAAATGCGCCGACCTATTCGGTAAGTTTCCCTGCCGCAGGCAACTTCAAGTTTGTTGACCTGCTTCACGTGGACATGACGGGAGTCGTCCATGTTCTCAACGCGTCCGAGGCCCTTCCCCACGACCAGGACTTCTATGATCGGCAGGCCCAGAGCGAGCAAGCGCTGTTGCTTGGGGACGCCTCTCGCTTGGAGGGTCGTGGAACTCCTGGGGAGGAGCGAGCGCAGGGCAGCGACGTGGCAGCAGGTATCGGCGAGGTCGTGACGACGAATGGCGCGGGTAAACAGGTAGCATCCCGGATGCGCTTCCTGCGGGACACGATCAACGTGCAGGTCGGGGACACGGTTGAGTGGAGGATGCTCGACCCGTCGATAAACCATACCGTGACCTTTGGCGACGAGCCTGCGGATCCCCGGCCGCCTTCGGCAAATGTGCAGCCAACCTCGGACGGGGCCAGGCAGGCGGTAATCGGCTCGCCCATGGACAGCGTGAACTCGGGATTTTTGTCTCCTGCACCGCAAGAGAGGGCGGGGCTCGCCCAGTCGCCTCTGGGTGTAACCCGCTTTCGGGTGACCTTCACATCTCCGGGCACTTTCAATTACATCTGCGCCATTCATGACGACCTCGGCATGCATGGAACGGTCATCGTTCACCCATAAGTGCCGTAAAATGGGCCTGCGCTTTCTCTCTTTGTGTATCGTCGCCCTTTCATTGGGTGACCATGCCTCTGTCGTGTGGGGGCAAGAAGCGAAACGCGACCCGGCCCTTGCCAAGCACCCTGAAGCAACATACCGGGGCGGCCTGGTCGCGCCGCCCCTGCCGAAACCGAGATTTGTTCTCACTGACACCTCTGGTGCTCCGTTTGATTTCTGGAACAGAACCCTGGGGTCGGTCACGCTCCTGTTTTTCGGCTATACCCATTGCCCCGATCAGTGTCCCATGCACATGTCGAATGCTGGCGTGGCGCTGAAGAAATTGCCCTCCGGTATTGCCGATCAGGTCAAGCTCGTTTTTGTTACCACCGATCCCGCACGCGACACCCCGGTGCAACTGCGCCGGTGGCTCGACAATTTCGATAAACATTTTGTCGGCCTCACGGGAACCGAAGCTGCTCTCGAGGCGGTCCAGAAGGCTGCGGGGGTTCCTCCGGCCCACAAAACAGAGCCCCCCAACGGCAACTATTCAATTGCGCACTCCAATTTTGTTGTCGCGTACACCAAAGACAATCTGGCGCATGTCATCTATCCTGGCGGGGTGAGTAAAGACGATTGGATACACGACCTGCCCCTTTTGATTAAGGAGACTTGGTCGCGCCCATAAGCCGATTACAGCGGAGCAGGGCAGCAAGCACTGGAAGGTGACATTCGGCATGGCGATGAGTATGTTCGATGCCATTGCCAGGTTGACGAAAGCTGGTTGAAGTGCGCGCTCGCAAGCGCCTGATAGAAACCTTTCCTGGACAAGTCTTCGTGGAGACCTGGCTGCGGTGGCTGGTTACACTTCGCTGATGAACACGCCTGTTTTGCATTTAGGATTCCTTGGCCCGGTTCCGCCGCATTGTGGGCGGTTAGTCGGCAATCCGGAAATTGAGATGGGTCCGTTCGCTAACTAACTTGCGAGTGCGCCGTCAGGCACAGGCGCGAAAGTGACCAGGCAGACCGTCACCATCACGCCAGCGAACCGAAATGGGCCGAGAAGTTTCGTCCGCGGCAAGGGTCATCGCGTACATCGCGTGGAACGTCCTGCGAGGGGTTCTGCTCGGACTTACCTGGCCGTTGAACGGATGGTCTTTTCGGCCCAGCGGTGCCGCACTTGAGTCAGAAATTGCTTCTTGTCCTTTTGCATTTTCCGGACAAGCGCTTGATTTTCCGTATCTTCGTGTCCGGCTGCCCACAGCACCATTTCCGTGAGGACCGGAGCAAGATCGATTCCTTTCCCGGTGAGCAAGTAAATCAGCTTTCGCCCGTCCGATGGATCTCGTTCCGTGGTGATGATTCCATGAGCCATCAACTTTCGGAGGCGATCTGCCAATATGTTCGTCGCGATTCCCTCGTAGGACTCCAAGAATTCTTTGTAGGTTCGGAACCCCCGCAGCATCATGTCGCGGATGATCAGCAGCGACCAGCGATCGCCCAGCATCTCCACGGAGGCGTTCAGGGGACACCCCGAGCGCCGCTTTGGACTCGGCTTCTTCTTTTGCACATCTGCACAGTAGCACATTTTCACTTGCATTTCACAAGTAAGTTGGGCATAGTTTCACGCGAACGGATTTCTCAATCAAGGACTAGCCAAAGGAGCGCGCTGTGCAATTGAATCCTTATCTTTTGTTCAACGGCCAATGCCAAGCGGCGTTTAAGTTTTATGAGCAGTGTCTTGGCGGCAAAATCGACGCAATGATGACCCACGGGGAGTCTCCCATGTCGCAACAAGTGTCACCGGAATGGCGCAATAAAATCATTCATGCCCGCATGGTTGTGGGCGACAAGGTCTTGATGGGCTCCGACGCTCCGCCCGAGCGCTATCAAGAGCCAAGAGGCTTCTCCGTGTCTCTCAGCGTCAAGGACCCTGCAGAAGCGGAACGCATCTTTCACGCATTGGCAGACAATGGGACGGTGCAGATGCCGATCCAGAAAACCTTCTGGTCGGTCCGCTTCGGCATGGTGGTCGACCGATTCGGCGTACCCTGGATGGTTAACTGCGAGCAAGCTGCTTAACCCTTTGAAGGAGAAGCTCGCAAATGGGCGCTCGCTGAATTCGTATTTTTGCCCTTGCGAAAGGTCGTTGCGATTCTCATCATAGCCGGGACCCATTTCACGGCTCTTCTGATTTCGAAGTAAGGCATTCGGAGGAAAGGTTCATGCAATTGCGTGTCGGCGATCCATTATTATTTTTTGTCCCAGTCATTCTCGGCGTGCCGGTTTGGGAGGGCTTTACTTGCGCGAGGACCGGCTGCGCCCACTCGTCCCTCTGCGAAGCTAAGCTGTGCCGTGATCAAGGAGACTGAACGATGATTACCAAGCCAGACTTGTTCCTTCAGGATCTGAAACTCGCGCTCCGCTCTCTCGCGCGCACCAAAGGGCTTACGCTCACCGTGGTGCTCACGCTGGCGCTCGGCATCGGCGCCAACGCCGCCATCTTCAGTCTGGTGCGCGGCGTGCTCCTCCGGCCGCTCGTCAACCGCGACGAGGACCGGCTCATCTACATCCGCCAGAGCGCGCGCGGCATCGGCGCGGAAAATGCCGCCTTCTCCGTCCCGGAGATTCAGGATCTCCGCTCGCGCGTCAAAACGCTGAGCGCGTTCGGCGACTTCTCTACTATCGGCTTCACCATGGTTGGACTCGGCGAGCCTCGCGAGGTCCGCGCGGGCGTGGTCGGCGGATCATATTTCCAGGTGATGGGTCTGCACCCGGTGCTCGGCCGCCTGCTCGACGCGCAAGACGACGGCCCGAACGCCGCCGGCGCCGCGGTTTTGACCTATCGTTTCTGGACGACCAGCCTCAAGAGCGATCCGTCTGTGCTCGGCAAAACCGTCAGGCTCGGCACGCGCTCGGCGACCATCGTTGGTGTGCTGGAACCCTCCGTACCATATCCGGCGGAAACTGAAATCATCGCCAATGTCGTCACAAGCCCGCATCATCTCTCGGCGACGATGGTGACCGGGCGGGTCCATCGCATGACCGAGCTATTCGGTAGGCTCGCGCCCGGCGCGGATCTCGAGCAAGCGCGCGCCGAGCTGCGCGCTGTCCACGGCGCCATGGTGAAAGAACACCCCGAAGCGTATTCGCCGAAAGCGGACTTCCGCATCGATGCCGTGCGGCTGCGCGACCAGATTACGTCGCGCGCCAGGACCGTCCTGCTTGTCTTGCTTGCCGCGTCGGCGCTCGTGTTCATCATCGCCTGCTCCAACGTCGCCAACCTCGTTCTCGCGCGGACGGTTCGGCGCGAAGGCGAACTGGCGATCCGTGCCGCGCTCGGCGCAACTACCGGCGCTCTGCGCCGGACCCTTCTCGCCGAAAGCCTCTTGCTCTGCGGCGCCGGTGCCGCTCTCGGCGTCTTGAGCGCGCGGCCCATGGTGGCCATCCTGGCTCGCTACGCCTCCCGCTTCTCCATCCGCGCTCTCGATCTGACGGTGGACTCCAGTCTGCTCTGGGTTGGCGCGCTGCTCGCGGTCATCGCGGCGGTGCTTTTGGCGTTTGTCCCGCGCCTGCCGTCGGCCGGTACGTCGCAAGGACTCAGTCTGTCGAACGGCAGCCTGCGCATCACCGGCGGCACGAATCGCCGCCTGCGAGTTTTTGCCGTGACGCAGATCGCCGCGTCCTTCATGTTGCTGGCGGGCGCCACCATGCTGCTCAAGACGCTCCTCGCGCTGCAATCGGCGCAGACCGGTCTCGACACGCGGCACGTCCTCGCAGTAAACGTGCCGGCAATTTCGTACGGAAAGACCCCCGATCAGGTCACCGCTTTCTATAAGGAATCGATGCGGCGTATCACCGAGCTGCCCGGCGTAGATCGCGTCGCCTTCGGCATTGTCGTTCCGTGGCGCGACGCTGGCAGCTTTGGTCCTGGGTTCCAGTTCTCGGCGGACGGCCATGTCCGCGCGTCCGGCGAAGAAGATCCGCGCGCGCAGTTGCGGACCATCTCGCCCGGGTTTTTCGCAGCGCTTGGCGTCCCGATGATCGCGGGACGTGATTTTAACGACTTGGATCGCCGAGGCGGCGAAAATGTCGTCATCGTGAGCCAGACCCTGGCGCAGCGCATGTTCCCGAATCAGGACGCCGTCAACCGCCACATCATGTGGACCGATCCGGTGATGAAGTTCATCGACATCAGCAGCGCGCCCCGGCGCATCGTCGGCGTTGCCGCCGATGTCGACGATGAGCACGTCGTGCCCGGCCCGGCGCTCACCGTCTATCACCCCTTCGAGCAGCAGGAGATTTGGGGCGGCCGTCTCTTCGTCCACACGCGCATGGATCCCTACGCGCTGGTTTCGCCGATTACGCGCATTATCCGCGACATGTCCGTGGACCAACCTGTCGAGCGCGCGGCCACTCTCGAAGACGTCCGCGCCGAAGTCCTCACGCCGGATCGGCTGAACACGCTCGTCTTCGGCGGCTTTGCCGTTGTCGCGCTCGCAATTGCCATCGTCGGCGTCGCGGGCGTCCTGGCGTTTTCGGTCAGTGCCCGAACGCGCGAGTTCGGCATTCGGCTGGCGATTGGATCGCAGCCCCGGAATCTTCTCACGCGTGTCATCGCTGAAGGCGCCGCGATAGCGGCCGCGGGTGTCATCGCCGGTGCGGTATGTGGGTATGCGCTGGCGCGTTTGGCGGGCAGCTATTTCCTGGACATGAAGATGCCGGGTGTCGTGCCCGTGGCCGGCTCGGCGATCGTGCTGCTGGCCGCCGCGGTCGTCGCGTCCGCCCTGCCGGCAGCGCGCGCCGCGCGCGTCGACGTCATGCAGGCGCTGCGATCGGACTGACCTCTCGATTTCAGTTCGTGTCTCAAATTGTGAAATAGC
>WNFE01005919.1_pt1 | contig 10291 bp, 11 predicted proteins | sample 5400451 | NCBI WGS metagenome assembly WNFE01 (sample SAMN13153344, study PRJNA577476) | soil metagenome | isolation source: 200 cm saprolite under Douglas fir tree site 2 hole 2 | place: USA:California | collected 2015-04-18 | reverse complement strand
GTTTGTTGTGCTTGATTATACGCTTTGCCGCAGATTGGTCGCTGGGCGTGCGCAGAGTTTGGTTCATCAATTTCGCAGGACAGTGAATTTTTGAAACCTCAGGGGCTAAAGCCCGGAGTATTGGTAACAATGGCCGGCACGGCTGAAGAGCTTGCGGAAAAACTCTCTATGGGCGTGAAGACATGTCAGGGCACGACTTTAAGCCGTGCCCCTCCGAAGAAGAATGCCACAGCCGAGGACGGCTGTGGCCACACGAGTCTTGCCCGATCTCAAGTTGCCACTTCGAAAGCAAGTGCGTATGGTCTGGACGCCGTAATCCGGTACTGGCTACGTGCAGGGTAGCCTACCACTCGTAAGTCCGGCACACTTGACTTCCGTTTCGAGAGTGATACTATGCTTCCACTCTTTTGGGAGCTGCACATGCACGCCCCTGTAACTCTCACTCTTACACTCACACGTTGCGCCACGAACAACACCACTGGAGGATACAACTCATGGATAATGCTACTTTCAGCTTTCGGCTGTGGCTCCGGCGCTTGAGCACCGGGCTATTTCTTTGTGGTCTCTCCCTGTCCCTGGTTCGAACGATATCGGCGCAAGAAATGGGAGGTCCTGAGATCATGCGCGCTGAGCACGGAGTCTCGCCAGCGGTACGCGACCTACCCACCCTGACGGAAGTTCCAGGATTTCGCGTGAAACCGGTCCGCTTGATTCCGCAAGCTACGACGACGCAATCCGATGGGGCACTGCAGGCGTCGACTACTCCTGCCGTCGCCACAACTGCAGGACTGGACTTCGCCGGAGTGGGAAACGGCGATTACGGCTTCACGCCGAATGCTGCTCCACCGGATACGAACGGCGCAGTGGGCGCGACGCAGTACGTGCAATGGGTCAATGAGTCTTTTGCGGTGTTTGACAAGAGCACTGGCTCGCTCATAAAAGGTCCCGTGGCGGGCAACCAGTTGTTCCAGGCGTTGGGTTCTTCCCATCCATGCGCGGTCAATAACGACGGCGATCCGATTGCACAGGGTGCTGACGCAGTTCTCGGTCACGGGAGGTCCCCCCTTTTACCAGTGCGTGGCAGTGTCAACCACGTCGGATGCCACCGGAAGCTACCACCTGTATGCCTTCCAACAGCCCAACTTCAATGACTATCCAAAATTGGGCGTTTGGCCGGACGCTTATTACGTGACGTTCAATATCTTCACCAACACTTTCCAGGGAGCGCGGGCATGCGCACTCGACCGTGCCGCCATGCTGGCCGGCGCAGCTGCTACACAGGTATGCTTCCAGTTGAGCTCGAGCTTCGCGTCGCTGCTACCGTCTGACCTGGATGGCGCATCCGGCGCCAAGGGCAGCACCTTGGCTCCTCCGGCAGGGACGCCTAATTTCCTAGTCGACTTCGGAAGCAATTCGCTCCGTCTCTGGAAGTTTCACGTGGATTTTGCCACTCCCAGCAACAGCACACTGACCGGTCCGACTACGATTCCGGTAGCCGCGTTCACCGCTGCTTGCCGAGGAGGCGGCGCGTGCATCCCTCAGCCCAATACATCACAGAAGCTGGATTCACTGGCAGACCGGTTGATGTACCGCCTGGCATACCGGAACTTCGGCACTCACGATACGCTTGTGGTGAACCACTCTGTTACCGTGGGAAGCGGTAAGAAATCCACGGTAGGTATTCGCTGGTATGAACTGAGGAGCTCGACTCCTGGTTTGGGCGCGTTTGCAGTTTTCCAGCAGGGCACCTATTCTCCTAGTAGCACTTTCCGCTGGATGGGCAGCATTGCCATGGACAAAGTAGGAGATATTGCTGTGGGGTACAGCGCATCCAGCTCGAGCGTATTTCCCAGCCTCCGTTATAGCGGACGCGTTCCCAGCGATGCTCTCGGCACACTGCAAGCCGAGAATGTGCTGCAGGCCGGCGCCGGATCGCAATTACCGAACCTGAACCGGTGGGGCGATTACAGCAGCATCAGCGTCGATCCGGGCGATGACTGCACGCTTTTCTATACCAATGAGTATCTGAAGGCGAGCGGCACGTTTAACTGGAGCACTCGCATCGGCAGTTTCAAGTTCCCAGGCTGCCAGTAATTTGATCGGACAATACAATTCAAATCAACCTGACGGGCCACACGAACGCAACCGTGGCCCGTTGTTTTTTCACCCTTTTATCTGGATCTCTTTACATTGATTTCTTTACCTTGACCTCGGATGCAAAGCTCCGTCAAGACAAGGTCATGCCGGTTCTGTCATTTCCTGCTTATACGTGATCTCGCCCAAAGAGTTTTGTCCGCAGGCCCTCTCCGAAAGCAGATTCGCCGCATGTGGGCAAGATGCCCACATGACAGCCGGCGAGACGCCGGCGCTACATCCTCTAATGCGCGTGGCCGTTACTTCCGGCTTTGGTGCGAATATGGAGGGCGCGGCTGACTTTGGGAATCAGGGCTTCGTAATAGGCAATAAGGGTTGAGACCCGCTCGGCTTCGGAGCGTATTCCCAAGAGCGATTGTTTAAATTCCAGGTCGAGCGGGACGCGCGCGGCAACTTCGAAGGCGAGCGCGGGAGAATCTTCGGAGGGTATTTCCGGATTTTGTTCTCCGCTCAGCGCCAGAAGCTGTTTGTGGAGATGCAGAAGTTGCTTGCGGGCGTCGCCGCCGGCGTCGTTATCTTCATCATCGAAATAACTCACCTCGGCGCGCAAGAATGAACGCTCTTCATTGACGCGCAGGATCTCAAAGCGGCGCAGGCCCTGGGTTAGGATGTCGAGTTTGCCATCGTCATATCGTTTTATGACGTCCAGGATCTTGGCGGTGCAGCCGATTTCGGCCATCTCCTCCTGTTTTGCATGGATGATGCCAAAGACCGCATGTTGCTCAAGGCATTCGCCGATCATCTCTTTGTAACGCGGTTCGAAGATATGCAGAGGCAGAGGTATGGTGGGGAACAGAACCAGAGGCAGCGGGAAAATGGGGACCATGTTCGCCACCCTGACATTGTACCCTTGACGTTAGACCTGTTCAGAGAATACAAAACAAGAAGATGAGACTCATTGGAAAAGTTGTTGTGGTCACCGGCGCTTCTACCGGGATCGGCGAAGCCATTGCACGTAAATTTGCCGAGGAGGGCGCCAGCGTGGTGCTCTCTTCACGCGATCACAGCCGGGTTGAAGCTGCGCGAGAGAGAGTCGGCTATTACGAGCGCACGCTGGCCGTGGCCTGCGACATCCGCCAGCGCGAACAGATCGTGCAATTGCTGCAGGCAACACTCGAACATTTTGGGCATGTGGATGTGTGGATAAACAATGCCGGTCATGGCCTGCAGGATTCGGTTGCACAAATGGACATGCAGCAGTGCCGGCAGATGTTTGATACGAATTTGTTCGGCGCTATTGAAGGGATGCAGGTCACCATTCCGGTCATGCAGAAGCAAGGAACGGGGACCATCATCAATATTTCCAGCATCGCCGGACATATTGCAGTGCCCTACATGGCGGCCTACAGCGCGACCAAGCACGCGCTCAATGCCATCGGGAAAGCTGCACGCGTGGAGCTGATGGGTACGGGAGTGCACGTGATGACGGTTTGTCCGGGATACATCGCTACCGACTTTGCCGCCAATGCGGTGAAGGGAAAAGAGCGGCAGCGGCTGAACCGGGCAGGAGAGGGCATCAGCGCCGAGCGCGTGGCTAATGCTGTATTCCGCGGATATTTAAAGCGCAAGCGCGAAATCGTTGTCCCGTGGCGGGATCGCATTGTGATCTTTCTCTACAGAACTTTGCCGGGAGTGGTTGATTCGGCGATGAAACAAAGGCTGCGGCCGGCGGATGAGGTAACGGCGGAGGCAGAAGCGGGAAAAGGTGGAACATAAAATTCTTCAGAAAATGCCTTGCCTCGGCATGGGCACTCGCAACATTCTCGGGGTCCCTCGACTCCGCCGCGAAGCGCGGCTGCGCTCGGGATGACAAAAGTGGGTTTAGAGAATTAAAGATATCAGCAGAGCCAGTTGATTTGTAAAACGCTTGACGTCGACCGCCATCAAGCACAGACTGGGAGCCGCTATGAAAACTCGCCGCCTCAGCTCTTGCCTCCTCCTCATCCTCTTTTTGCTGACATTGGCTGCCGCCAAGCAGCCACCAGCTCCGCGGGTGGTTGATCTGACCGCTGCCGACGGCACTGTGCTCAAGGCAACGTATTTCGCCGCCGGCAAGCGAGGTCCTGGGGTCCTGTTGTTGCATCAATGCAACCGCCAGCGCAAGGTCTGGGATGGCCTCGCCGGGCAGCTTGCTGCGGCAGGAATCAACGTGCTCACCCTGGATTACAGGGGCTTTGGTGAGAGCGGGGGCGACCGATTCGACAAGCTGGCTCCACAACAAGCGGCGCAGATGGTGGCCGAGAAGTGGCCGGGCGATATAGACAAGGCTCTTCAGTATCTGGTGTCGCAGCCGGGCGTGAAGCATGACGTGATCGGCGTGGGCGGAGCGAGTTGCGGAGTCAACAATTCCATCCAGACAGCGCGCCGCCATCCGGAGGTAAAGTCACTGGTGCTGCTCTCCGGCAATACAGACGTCAATGGCCGTCAGTTCCTGCGCAACTCGGCAAAGCTGCCGGTTTTGTTTGCGGTCGCAGACGACGATGAGTTTCCTCCTACTGTGCCGGCGATTCAGTGGCTCTATAGCCTCACTTCAAATCCTGGGAAAAAATTTGTGCATTACTCGACGGGCGGCCATGGAGCGGATATGTTCCCGGTCCATCCGGAGTTGCCGGGCCTGATTGCGGATTGGTACGTGACTACGCTGATTAAAACCCCAGGGAGCGCTCCGGTTATCAAAGATGCTCCGGAAATTCCCCAGGAGGAGGCACATACCCTGGATCTGATTGATCAGCCCGGCGGCGCTGGCAAAGTTGCAGTGATGCTTGAGGAGGCCCGCCAGCACGATCCTAAAGCTACTTTGTTTCCCGAGGTCATGGTCAACTTCATGGGTTATGAACATTTGCAATCTGGTGATACTAAGGGAGCGGTGGAGATCATGAAGCTGAACGCCACGGCCTATCCGAACTCGCCCAACGTTTATGACAGCCTGGCCGATGCCTATCTGGCAGACGGCCAGAATGACCGGGCCCGGGAAAGTGCAAAGAAGGTTCTGGAGCTTCTGCCGTCAGACACTACCGATCCCGCACTGCGCCGTGATGCCATCAAGGCCAGCGCCGAGCAGAAGCTGAAGCAACTCGATAAGGCACCGCAGTAGGCTGGGAACCTTGTTGGAGCCTGACTAGACAAACTTGCGGCTTTATGTTTCAATTCTAACTGCATGACTTTGCTGATCCATCATCTCCACCATCACCATCATCACGTGGCGAGCGTGTCAGCGAGGGTGTGCGGATAAAAGCGGTAAAGCAATCATAAATCCGGCCTGCTGATGCGTTAAAGCTCAGCAGGCTTTTTGTTTTACTGCCCAACAACGCGAGGAAAAAATGGAAATTGATTTTGAAAAAATGCAAGGATTGGCCCCTGCCATCGTGCAGGACGCAGCTAACGGCGAGGTACTGATGCTGGGCTTCATGAATCGCGAGGCCCTGCAGGCGACCTTGAGTTCGGGTTACGTCACGTTCTACAGCCGTACCCGGCAAAAGTTATGGATGAAGGGCGAGACCTCGGGCAACCGCCTGCGGCTCATCAGCGCCTCCACCGATTGCGATAATGATTCCGTCCTGGTGCGGGTCAACGTGGAAGGGGATGGCCTGGTTTGCCACGAAGGCACCCGCTCCTGCTTTACCAAACCGCTGGCCACCGGCACAAACGGAGCGGCTGCAATTACAGACGCAAAACCAGTTACAGGAGTGAAAGCATGAAGCTCCGTCTAGGAATCCCCAAAGGCAGCCTGCAAGAGGGTACGATACAACTCTTTGCCAAAGCTGGATTCAATATCTACAACAACGGCCGTTCGTACTTCCCCACCAGTGACGATCCCGAATTGGAATGCATGCTGATCCGCGCACAAGAGATGGCGCGTTACGTCGAGCATGGTGTGCTCGATGCCGGTCTTACCGGCCATGACTGGATCATCGAGAGCAACCTGGAAGTTGTTTCCGTGGCCGATCTTATTTACGCCAAACAAAGCCGTGGCAAGGTGCGCTGGGTGCTGGCTGTGCCCGAGGATTCGGCATACAAATCAGCAGAAGACTTGAAAAATTGCACGATCGCTACCGAGTTGGTAAGTGTAACCAAACAGTACTTTGAAAAGAAAAACGTTCCTGTGCGGGTGGAGTTCTCATGGGGAGCCACGGAGGTAAAGCCGCCAGTTCTGGCAGATGCCATTGTGGAGGTCACCGAGACTGGAAGCTCTCTGCGAGCCAACAAACTGCGCATCATCGAGACCGTGTTGGAATCGAACACAAAATTAATTGCCAACAAAGCTGCCTGGCAGGAGACCGACAAGCGCAAAAAGATCGAGAACATTGCCCTGATGCTCTGTGGCGCGCTTGCCGCCCAGGGGCGCGTGGGATTGATGTTGAACGTGATGAAGCGCGACCTTGATGGCGTTTTGGCTGTGCTACCGGCGTTGAAGCGTCCGACGATTTCGCCTTTGAGCGATCCCGATTGGGTGGCGGTTAACACCATTCTGGAAGAGACCGTGGTGCGCGAGGCGATTCCCAAGCTCAAGGAAGCCAAGGCACAGGGGATTGTTGAATATCCGCTCAACAAGGTGGTGATGTAATGCAGATCGTCCAAGGGCGGGCACTGAATCAGGAGGTGGAGCGCGTGGTGGAGCGCCGGCATGCGCTTGCACAAAATGTGGACCGCAAAGTGCGCGCCATGATTGAGGACGTGCGCCGTCGTGGCGACTCTGCGCTTCGCAAGTACGCCGAGCGCTGGGACGGTTTAAAGAAACAGGATTCCTTCAAAGTTCCCGAAAAGGAGCTGAAGCGGGCGCTGAGCTCGGTTAGTCCTGAATTTCGCAGCGCTCTGGAAAAAGCGGCGGCAAACATTCGCCAGTTCTGCAAGTGGCAGAAGCCGGTGGAGTTCTTCCGCAACATTCAGCCGGGAATTAAAGTTGGGCAGATTATCCGTCCGCTTGAAGCTGTTGGTTGCTACGTTCCGGGAGGGCGGTATCCGCTGCCGTCATCGCTGCTCATGACGGTGATTCCTGCGCAGGTCGCCGGAGTGAAGCGGGTTGTGGTGGCTTCTCCTAAGCCAGCCAGTGAAACTTTGGCCGCGGCTGCGTTGCTCGGCGTGCAAGAGTTTTACCGGATTGGCGGCGCGCAGGCCATTGCGGCATTAGCCTATGGCGCGGAATCCATCAAGAAGGTCAACAAGATTGTTGGTCCGGGGAACATCTTCGTCACCACCGCAAAAAAACTCGTGGCCTTCGATTGCTCTATTGATTTTCTTGCCGGACCGACGGAGGCAGTCGTGGTCAGCGACAAGGGAAAACCGAAATTCATCGCCGCTGACCTCGTGGCCCAGGCCGAGCATGATCCCGATGCGCTGGGCATTTTTATTACGTCGTCGTCAGCTCTGGCGCAAAAGGTGCAACGTGAAATTGAAGTTATGGTTGCTGACAATCCCACCGCATCGCAATCTTTAAAGGACTATGGCGTAATTTTTGTGACCTCATCGCGGCGTGAGTCGCTGCAGATTGCCAATCGGCTGGCCCCAGAACACATCAGCATTTCACAAGAAGACCTCCCTATGATTCAAAACTCAGGGTCAGTCTTTGTCGGAGACTATTCCGCGCAAACCCTAGGCGACTACATTGCAGGCCCTAATCACGTACTGCCTACATCCGGCTCGGCGGCCTATCGGGGCGGATTGAGTGTCTGCGATTTCTTGAAAGTCATCAGCGTGCAACAGGTTTCCCGAAACGGTCTGCGCGCGGTTGCTTCCAAGGCTATCACGCTGGCCAAGGCGGAAGGGCTGGCCGCGCACGCCAACTCTGTGGCTGTGAGGTACGCCAATGTCTAGCGTGCAAACAGCTTCGTTGCGTAAAAATTCCATGCCCAAGGTCCCGAAGAGCGTGGTCAATCCTAATGAACTGCGTCTCGACCAGAATGAAAACACCGGCGGATGCTCTCCGCGTGTGCTGGCGCGGTTGCGCAGCTTGTTAGGACAAGAGGTTGCCAGTTATCCCGAGCGTAGTATTTATGAACCCCTGATGGCCAGCCACTTGGGCATGAAGACTGAAGAGGTCATGCTGACCAACGGGGCCGATGAAGGCATTCATCTGCTGTGCGAGTTGTATCTCAATCCTAAACTGGATGCGATCATGGCGGTGCCTTCTTTCGGCATGTACAAACACTACGCGATGGCGACCGACGCCAATATCGTGGAAGTTCCCATGAGCACAGATTTCAGCTTCCCAACAAGAGACGTGCTGGCCAAGATCAGCAGCAAGACAGGATTGATTTTTATCGGGAACCCCAACAATCCCACGGGAACTACGGTTCCCGTGGAGGACATCTATCGCATCCTGGAAACGGCGGCGCAGATTGCTCCGAAGAGTGGCGTGCTGGTGGACGAAGCTTATTTCGAGTTCTATGGGCAGACGCTTTTGCCTGAGCTGCACCGTTTTCCAAATCTGCACATTACCCGGACTTTTTCCAAGGCATATGGCATGGCGGGGTTGCGAGTCGGCGTGCTGGTGGCGAATGCAAATGCCATGCAGCGTTTACAAAGAATCTCTTCGCCGTTCAGTGTCAACACCATTGCGCTGACGATCCTGCCGATTGCTCTCGCCGACCAGGGATTCGTGCGGGCCTACATCGCCAACGTCAAGCGTGAACGACAGAGGCTGCAGAATTCACTGGAGAAAATAGGTCTGCGCTATTGGCCAAGCCTGGCTAATTTTTTGCTGGTTGAGATCGGCGAAGGCCGGGCGGCATTTCTTAAAGAAATGGCGAAGGAGGGCATTTTTCTCCGTGACCGCGGCAGTGATCCGTTATGTGGCGGCTGCGTGCGCATTTCCATTGGAAACAAACAAGAGATGGAACGCGTGGTCGAACAGCTGCCGGTGGTGCTCAAACGCATTGGCTGGAGGCGCGAAGCATGAGCGTACGAAAGGCAACGATCAAACGCAAAACCAACGAGACCTCGATTGATCTGTCACTTGCCATTGAGGGCAAGGGACGCTATGACGTCTCCACCGGCATTGGGTTTTTCAATCATATGCTGGAGCTTTTCGCGCGCCACGGCGCCTTCGACCTGAAGCTGCATGCCACCGGCGACTTGCATGTGGACCAGCACCACACGGTAGAAGACGTTGGAATCGCCCTGGGTGAAGCTTTCACCAAAGCCCTGGGCAGCAAGCGCGGAATTTTGCGCGCCGGATATTTTGTCATGCCGATGGATGAGACCTTGGGCCTGGTGGCTATTGACTTCAGCGGACGCGCCGCCAGCGTGGTGGAGACAAAGGTAGATACGACGCTGGTGGGGGACCTGCAAGCTGAGCTGGTCACGGATTTCTTCGAGGGATTTGCCCGCGGCGCAAATGCCAATGTGCATGCCAAGGTGCTCTACGGGCGCTCGAACCATCACAAGCTGGAGTCATTATTCAAGGCCTTCGCGCGGGCACTCCGCTTCGCCTGCTCGCGAGACAAACAATTGGGTAAGCTGCTGCCCACAACGAAGGGGTTACTATGATTTCTCTCATAGACTACGGCGCCGGCAACATGGCCTCTGTCCGCAAGGCATTTGAGCATCTGGAGCTCGAAACAGAGATCATCGACAAACCCGAAGAAGTCATCAAGGCAACAAAGCTTGTTCTTCCCGGAGTGGGAAATTTCAAGTCGCTCGAAAAGCTGGAGCAGACCGGCATTCGAGCGGCCATTGAACAGAGTATTGCCCGAGGAATTCCCTTCCTGGGAATCTGCCTGGGGATGCAATGGCTGTTTGAGACCAGCACGGAAGCGCCCGAGGTCAAAGGGCTGGGAATTTTTCAGGGGAAGTGCACACGCTTTACCGAGACCCCGCGTACGCTGCACGTGGGATGGAACCAGATCAATTATTGCAACGGCAGCTCGCGTCTGTTCCAGGGGATCCCGGATGCCAGCTATTTTTATTTCACCCATTCCTACTGGTGTCCGATTGAGAATTCCAGCAGCGCCACGTCACACTTCCAAACCAATTTTGCGGCTGCTTTGGAAAAGAAAAATGTCTTTGGCGTACAGTTTCACCCGGAAAAATCAGGGGATTCCGGGCTGCGCATCCTGAAGAATTTTGGAGATCTCGCTTGTTAAGCAAACGAATCATCGCGTGCCTGGATGTAAGCGGCGGGCGCGTCGTAAAAGGCACC
>WNFE01004637.1_pt1 | contig 10293 bp, 10 predicted proteins | sample 5400451 | NCBI WGS metagenome assembly WNFE01 (sample SAMN13153344, study PRJNA577476) | soil metagenome | isolation source: 200 cm saprolite under Douglas fir tree site 2 hole 2 | place: USA:California | collected 2015-04-18 | reverse complement strand
CTCTTCCTCTCAGCCTGCCCTCGGACGATAACTGGCTGCTGAAGATCATCACGATGCAAGGCAGATTCGTCTTGGGTCTGTATCGTCGGCAGATGAAGGCGATCAGCTACCTCGGCAAGATCGAGAAGCTCCTGGGCGTACCAGTCACCACGCGCAACTGGAACACGATCGCAAAAGTTGCGAAGATTCTTCGCGATGTATAGGCGACCACCGTAAGTGACGCTACCTAGAAAAGTGTCCTGGCGATGATTCGGCAGGGAAGCGGTTCCAGTTTCGGGTTCGCAGTCAGATTCGTGCCGGAATAAGCGACGACGACGTCCTTGGCGCGATTGATGTAGAGCAGTTGCCCGGCCCAACCGCCTTTTACCATCTCGCCTTTGTCGTTGAGCATGTCCCACTGGTAAGTAAGCGGCAGCATGCCGCGTTCGTCGAGTCCGGTACCGCGGCTACTGAAGATGCGCTTTACGATCCGCTCCGAAATAACGTTGCGTTGCGCGGGCCCAGGATTTTTCATGAATAGCAAACCGAATCGTGCGAGATCGCGCAACGTCGAGGCCATCCCGGCGTGCGCGACCGGAAATTTTCTTTCGTTTTCAACCAGGAATGCGTCGCGTTCTGCGCCGATCTTGCTCCAGATCAACTCGCTAATGTTCTCGGCTAAAGGTTTGCCGGTAACTCTTGAAATCACTTCAGCAATCACAGCTGTGTTGCTGCTGGTGTAAGCCCAGGCTTCGCCCGGCGTGCGTTCGCGTTTAAGTGTGCCGAGAAAAGCGAGCAGGTCGCCACGCTTCGCCCACTCCGGAAGATTCGGCGCGCCGCGCGGCTGCCAGCCAAGTGTCGCTTCGAGCTGAAATTGCTTGTGCGCCGGATTGCGATAAGCGTCCGTGCTGCTCTCGTTTCCTTCGATACCCGAGCGCATATCGGCGACGTCGCGGATACGAATTCCGGCCCAGGCGCTTCCTTTCAGTTCCGGCAGGAAATTTTCGACCGGCTTTTGCAGATCGATCTTCCCCTGGTCTTCGAGAATCGCGAGCGAGGTCGATACGAATGCCTTCGTCACCGAGAAGATCAGATGAAGATCATTCGGCTGAATGGTGGGATATTTCTCGTAAACGATTTTGCCGGCATGCAGTACGATGCAGCCATCGACCGCGCCGTCGGCAACGAGGTCATCGAGCGTCTGGTCCGGTTCGTCCTTGCCCGACACCTTGAGCCCACCAATGTCCGGACGAAGCTGCTGCGGAAGATCGACAGTCGGTCCGCCACGCCGAATAACCGCAGACGGAAACACCTCCGACATGTGGGTGTAAACCCAATGGGAGAGAGGGCCGCCCTTATCCCAATTCTCGACCGTCACTTGCGCGCGCGGCGAAGCCGGTTTCACGTCTTCTGCACGAGCATTGTCACCCAGCGCGGCCGTGATCAATGTAATCAGCACCCAGCAGCGACGCATAAGAAGGCGGAGAAGATCGACAATCTTGATAGCAAACTCAACAAAGTGCCTACGCAGAACACGATCGTGTCATCCCCTTAACTTCTGAACTTCTCAACGTCTCAACTTCTTCGCTCGTCACTGGTCACGCGTCACTTATCACTCGTGCCAGTCCGGCTCGGACTCAGCGACCGGTCATTTGCTCCAGCTTTTCAGGATATCGAGCACCTTGCACCTTGATCTTTGATGCGGCGTTTTCGATGTCACGAAGATCTTGCGAGGTCAGTTCGATTGCAGCTGCTCCAATGTTCTCTTCGAGGCGTTTGAGTTTCGTGGTGCCGGGGATTGGAACGATCCACGGCTTTTGCGCGAGCAGCCAGGCAAGCGCGATCTGAGCAGGTGTCGCCTTCTTGCGTTTTGCGATCTCGCTAAGCAAATCAACCAACGCCTGATTCGCTTTCCGAGCTTCGGGCGTAAAGCGCGGAAGCGTATTGCGTAAGTCCGAACTGTCGAACGTAGTGTTTTCGTCGACCTTTCCCGTGAGAAAGCCTCTGCCCAAAGGGCTAAATGGAACAAAACCTATTCCGAGTTCCTCGAGCGCCGGCAGGACTTCCTCTTCAGGCTTTCTCCACCATAGCGAATATTCGTTCTGGACTGCAGTGACCGGTTGAACTGCGTGTGCGCGACGGACTGTTTGTACTCCCGGCTCGGAAAGACCGAAGTGCTTGACCTTGCCTTCCTGAATCAGGTCCTTCACCGCTCCCGCCACATCTTCGATCGGCACGTTCGGATCCACACGGTGTTGGTAAAACAAATCGATAACATCAGTCCGGAGTCGCTTGAGCGAACCCTCTGCGACTTCTTTGATGTGCTCTGGCCGACTATCGAGGCCGATCTGCTCACCTTTAGGACCAAATTTGAATCCGAACTTGGTGGCAATTACGACTCGCTCACGCATCGGAGCCAGTGCCTCGCCCACGAGCTCTTCGTTCGCGAACGGTCCGTACGCCTCGGCGGTGTCGAAGAATGTAACGCCTCGTTCTACCGCTGAGCGAATCAGGGAAATCATCTCCTGCTTGTCGTGAGCCGGGCCGTAGCCATAGCTCATTCCCATGCAGCCAAGGCCGATCGCCGATACTTCCAGATTGCTCTTTCCAAGTTTGCGCTTCTGCATTGTTTCTACTTTCAGGCTACGCTTTGATCACTCCGATTTGAGGGAAGCCATGTCGATAGAGAACCGGTACTTCACATCGGACTTGAGCAGTCTCTCGTACGCTTCGTTGACCTTCTGGATCGGGATGATTTCCACATCGGCGTTGATGTTGTGTTTGCCGCAAAAGTCGAGCATCTCCTGCGTTTCGGCGATGCCGCCAATGCTCGAGCCGGAGAAACTGCGACGCCGCACAATGAGGCTGAACGCCGGGACGGCGAGAGGCTCTGCGGGAGCGCCGACCAATGTAAGATTGCCATCGACGCCGAGTAAATTGATATAGGCGTTGATGTCGTGATTGGCGGAAACGGTGTCGATGATGAAATCGAAGCTGCCGGCGTGCTTTTTCACCTCGTCGGCGTTGCGCGAGACGACAGCTTCGTCGGCGCCGAGGCGGAGAGCGTCCTCTTTCTTGCCGGGTGAGGTAGTGAAGACGACGACGTGCGCTCCGAGCGCGTGAGCAAACTTGACGGCCATGTGGCCGAGCCCGCCAAGACCGACCACACCAACTTTCTTGCCCTTCGTAACGCCCCAGTGATGCATCGGGGAGTACGTCGTGATCCCGGCGCAGAGCAGCGGCGCAGCTCCGGCGACATTGAGGTTCGAGGGAACGCGCAACACGAAGCGTTCATCAACGACGATGCTCTCGGAGTAGCCACCGTAGGTCACGCCCCCGAGGTGCTTGTCCGGAGAGTTGAAGGTGAGGATCATATTCGGGCAGAATTGCTCAAGGCCAGCCTCGCAATGTGGGCACGTACCGTCCGAGTCGACCATGCAGCCGACCGCGGCGAGATCCCCCGGCTTGCACTTGGTAACTGCCGAGCCGACCTTGGTCACACGACCAACGATCTCATGACCTGGTACGATCGGGTAGTTAGTGGGCATGAACTCACTCCACTCGTTCCGCACCGAATGCAGATCGGAGTGGCAGATGCCGCAGAAGAGGATCTCGATCTGCACGTCGCGGTCAGTTGGATCGCGACGCTTGATCTTGGTGGAGGCCAGCGGCGATGTCGCACTGGCAGCAGAGTAAGCCTTCGTGTTGTACGTAGTTGGATGCATGTGGTTTGATGCTTCTTTTGGTTTGCTTTTGTGTTGTGTCGTCGTACGCCTGAACCATTCAGGCGCCATAGAACCATTGTATATACGCGCGGCGATGCTCTCGTGATCGTGCGCAAAGTGTCGCGTTCTTGCGGAAAAGAGCCGCGGGCGTTGTTACAAGGCGCTGCGGAACTCTGTGGGCGTGACGCCAACCATTCGCCGGAAGACTTGAGCAAAATGGCTCGGACTCGTGTAGCCGACTTCGAGCGCGATCTGGATGAGGCTGCGCGGGGTTTCGCGGATGAGATGCTGTGCAGTTGAAGCGACTCAAAGCTGCCAACGGCGACCAAGAAGAACAAACGTCACATAATGCGTAACCAATAATAGTGGAACCCAAAAAGCGGGAATCCAGTAGGCCGGTCCCATTGTCACCGGTGCATTGTAAATCGTGGCAAACGTGATCGCTGCGAGCAGGTCTAAGGTTCCGAAAATGTTGAAAATCCACACCGCCGGCTTGGCCAAACAAGAGCTGCGCAATACGAATGGAATTGCTGCGAACGCAAGTATGGCCGTTAGCAGATCACCAAATACGGCCGGATACGCAAACTGCGGCGGCATTCCCGGAAAAGTGGCGCCGCGAGTGAGGAACATCAGTCCCAGATGCCGCATTGAATGCAAAAGGAGGATGGGAACAAGAATTTGTTGCAGTCGAACACGCGGAACCAAAGGCAGCAAATAGAGCCGCGCCGCGACATAGAAAATCGCGGTGTTCGCGATAAGATTTACTGTAAGGACGCGATCGAAGATGCCGGGCATTTATCTTCTTCTTCCAAACCACTTGGCTGTCTTCAACTCTCAACCCTCAACTAATCGCTCTCAACTTCTGTTCAGAACTGCCCTTTTTCGCTCGTCACTTGATTTGCCCTGGTACTGTTCGTCGCTCACCTTTTCCATCCAGTCGACGACCTTCCCATTCAGCGCCTCCTGAATGGCGATGTGAGTCATTGCGGTCGTCAGCGTAGCGCCATGCCAATGTTTTTCACCGGGCGCAAACCAAACCACATCGCCTGGCCGAATTTCCTCGATCGGCCCGCCCCAACGCTGCGCCCACCCTAGCCCGGAGGTGACGATCAACGTCTGACCGAGTGGATGTGTATGCCAGGCCGTGCGAGCACCCGGCTCGAACGTCACGCTTGCGCCGCGCACCCGTGCCGGTTCTGGCGCCTCAAACAGCGGATCAATCCGCACAACGCCGGTGAACCAATCAGGCGGGCCGTTAGTAGAATTTTGCGAACCAGCTCTCTTAATTTCCATGCCTTCCTCTCAACCCTCAACTCTCAACTCTCAACTGTCTGCTCTTTAAAGAGTCACGATTCCGCGCAGCACTTCTACGGCATATCCGCCCACGCGAACATTCGTGACATGTTCGTCGTCGCGCGTTGCTCGCACATACATTTCGCTCGGACGATGAATCTCGATGCCCTGTCGAATCACCACTTGTTCGTCACTTTGTGCGATGCCGTGTTGGACCATCCAACTCACAGCGCAACCGGCCGCCGATCCCGTGGCCGGATCTTCACCTCCATAAAAAAACATGCGCGCCCTGGCTTCCAGCCGGTTTTTTTCTCGCCGTTGTGGGCAAAGAAAATAGAAAAACTTGGCTTCGCTGTTCTTAAGAAATTCTGCCATCTGCCTATGAGAAAAGTTTAGGTTCACCAAGGTTTCCTGGTTACGAATGCCAACAATTGCAAAAGGCAACCCGGTGGAGACGACCTGGACCGGCCAGTCGGGAGGAATTTCGGTCGCCGCGATTCCAATCACGCGAGCGACTTCTTCGCGCGAAAAGGTGACTCCGAATTCAGGATCGCGTTGGCGCATTTCGCCGAACACCTGACCGTCTACTCGATTACGTCCGGCATTCTCCGAATCAGCCGTAAAACGCACCGGAATTTTCCCCGCTTTCAGATCAAGCGTTATCTGCGCAGACTCTTTGTAATTGAGCGCGGACCCCGACGCATACAAATACAGCGCCGTGCCGAGGGTCGGATGCCCGGCAAAAGGCAATTCTTCCGCAACAGTGAAGATGCGAACTTTGTGAGTTTCAGCGGTGCGATCTTCCGGCAGAATGAAAGTTGTTTCTGAAAGATTCATCTCACGTGCGAGAGCTTGCATTTCCCCGTCATTCAGGCCGCGCGCGTCGGTGAAAATGGCGAGCGGATTACCCGTCAGCGGCGTCTGGGTAAAGACGTCGAGCTGAACGAATTCATAAGTACGGCCCAGCATAAAAGCGCTTTGTTCTTTGGCCTTAGTACTTCAGGAACTTCTTAATTTCTAATTCCTACTTCTAACTTGCGTAGGTTTTCTTGTCACGCGTCACGTGTCACTTCTTCACGGCACCGCAGGGCCGTCGGTGGGATCCAAATGGGATTGGCTGGCTCAAGACTGCTTGGGCATTGTTATTTACTCAGATAGTCATTAAAGAGAGATGGTGATGCCGACCGAAGAGCGCAAGCTCGCCGCCATTATGTTTACCGACATGGTCGGCTACAGCGCGCTCGCCCAACGCGACGACAAAGTCGCTCTCGAGCTATTGGAGGAACATCGCCGGTTGTTGCGCGAAATCTTTCCGCCGTTTCACGGCACCGAAATCAAAACCATCGGCGACGCTTTCCTGGTCGAATTCGGGAGCGCATTAGAAGCGGCGCAATGCGCCATCGAAATCCAGCGGACCCTGGCCAAGCGGAATCACGACGTCATGTCCGACCGGCGCATCGAACTTAAGATCGGCATTCACATCGGCGACGTGGTTCATCGCGACGGCGACGTCTACGGCGACGGGGTGAACATCGCGTCGCGCATCGAACAATTGGCAGGCGCGGGCGGGATTTGCGTCTCGATGGATGTGGAGCGGCAAATCCGTAACGCGCTCGAGGCGCGATTTGAAAAGTTCGGTTCGGCGGATTTGAAGAACATCAAGCTGCCGATGGATCTGTTCCGGATCGTCCTGCCGTGGGAGAAAGGTGCCGAACCGTCCGCGGCCCGAGCCTCAAAGAAATCGCCCGTCCTGGTTGCGGTCGCTGTTCTGGTAATAATCGCGCTGCTCGCGGGATGGTGGTGGATGCAGCGCTCGACTAAAAACCAGCAGTTGATCGCGGCTCACGCGTCGCCAGCCGCTCCAACGAATACGCCTGATCAAAAATCCGTCGCCGTCCTGCCCTTCGTTAACCTGAGCGATGACAAAGGAAGCGAGTATTTTTCCGACGGCGTCAGTGAAGAGCTGCTGACCGTGCTGCAAAAAATTCCGGGGATGCACGTGGCCGCGCGGACTTCGGCGTTTTCGTTCAAAGGCAAAAATGCGACGGCGCAGGAGATTGGACAAAAACTCGGCGTGGCCTATCTGGTCGACGGAAGCGTGCGCAAATCCGGCGACGCGGTGCGGATCGCGGCCCGGCTCGCCCGCGCTGACACGGGCGAGGAACTCTGGTCGGAAAATTTTACGCGTAATTTGAAAGACGTGTTCGCGGTCCAGAGCGAACTGGCGGAGACGATTGTGGCACAAGTGCGCGATCGGTTGACCGGGGGCACGGCGGGTTCTGCCGACAAACAGAAAATTCAGGCGGAAGTGCAGGCGGCGGAAAAAGGGGGGACGAAAAATGTCGACGCGCATCAATTGTATCTGCAGGGCCGCTTTTATGAAAATCGCCACTCCGAAAAAAGTGCGCGCGAAGCCCTGGCTGCCTACCAACACGCGGTGGAGTTGGACCCCGGGTTCGCGCTGGCGTGGGCTGGAGTCGCGCAGACGCATGTCTGGCTTGCCGCGTTTTCGACCGAGGGCGGACAAAAGACCTTCGACGCTAATTTATCGAGTGCGCGTGATGCAGTGACGCGGGCGCTGTCCATTGAGCCGAACCTGCCTAACGGGTTGCTGGCCCGGGCGACGATCGAGACCAATTTCGATTTTAACTGGAACGCGGCGGCTCAAACATTGAGTAGGGCGCTGGCGGTGGCTCCCGCTGACCCGAACATCGTGATCGCCGCGGCCAACCTTGAGATCGCGCGTGGAGACTCGAACCGCGCCCTCGAACTCTTCCGCCGGGCGGTAGACTTGGACCCGGTCAACGCGCAAGCCCGGGCATTTCTCGCGTTTAACCTGGCGGCGACGAAGCGATTCGCCGAAGCGCGCGCCGAATTCCCGCGCGTGGTAGAGTTGAATCCGGCGGCGCCCTGGGCGCATGCCGGTCTCGGTCTATCGTATCTGCTGGAGAATAAATTCGAGGACGCCGCGGACGCTGCGCAACCTGACGCGGCGGATTGGGCACGGCTCCTAATCGTGAGCTGCGCGCGCTGGGGTCAGAAGCGAGTGACAGAATCCGATGCGGCGCTCGCCGAGTTAACCGCAAATCTTGGCGAAACGGCTGCGTATCAGATTGCGGAGGTTTACGCCTATCGGGATGACAAGGATCGGGCTTTCGAATGGTTGGGGCGTGCGCGCCGGCAACGCGACCCGGGTCTGGCCAGTTTGCGCAAAGATCCGCTCATGGTGAATCTCCGAGAAGACCCGCGCTGGAACGCGTTCCTGCGCACGATGGGCTTGGCCGACGACCAATTGAAGACAAGCGGACGCTAAACTCGCATCGTCTATCAGCTCCGCGCTCGTTGCTCCACGCTGCGAGCTGGTATCTCAATCCCTCAACACCTCAATCCCGCCGCTCTGCGGCAATCTAGAAACCGGGCACAGTGTTGATGCACCAGCGGGAGCGTAACATCTCAACTCTTCTCTCAGCTCCACGCTCCGTGCTCGGCGCTAGTAGCTACTCAATCTTCGCGATTTTCGCAGATCGACCATCCTCAAGCGTAATCCAGTCGCCCATGTCCGCGGCCAGGAGCGCTTTGCCGATCGGAGAAATCCAACTGACGGCGCCCGGTTCGAGATCGAGTTCGTCAACACCGACCACGGTATAGGTTTCGGTCCGGCCTTTTTTATCTTTTACCGTCACCGTTGCGCCGAAGCCAACACTGTTCGACGCCGGGTCCCGAGGATCGATAACGTGGACCGATGCCAGAATTTGTTCCAATTCGGCCACGCGCTTGCTGTTCGTGTTTGCTGCGCGAAGTTTTTGCAGTTCGTCGCGCAAACGCTTCGCGCCGGGCGCCGTGATGTAATTTATTGCGCCCGGCGGCAGTCCTGACGCCGATCGCTTCCGTCCGATGCGCTCCGGAAGATCCACATCTTCTTTGACGAAGGCTCTGCTCATCCAGAAAAGTATCGCACCAGCCGCATCGGGCGTCCTTTGGAAAACAGGGTGCTTAAGATCATGGAAAAAATGTTCCTGCGTTCCTGCTTTCCTGAGAGATTTAATGCATGAGCTTTGATACCCAGACGAAACTGGCGATTTACCGGCACTTCGCCGAGACCGGGCAGAGGCCGTCACTGCAAGTTGTAGCTGAACGCGTTGGCGCCGACGTCAGCAGCATTCGCGAAGCCTATGTCAGATTACGCGCTCAGCGAGTGCTGGTGTTGGAACCCGATGGAGCGTCCATTCGGATGGCTCCGCCATTTTCCGGTGTGCCGACCCAACATGTCGTAGTCGTCGATGAGACGAAGTATTTCGCTAACTGCGCCTGGGATTCGTTCGGCGTACCGGCGGCGCTGCATCGCCCGGGACGGGTTCATTCGCGCTGCGAGCAATCCGGTGAACCGCTCTCACTGGAGATTGGTTTAGAAGGTCCGCCGCCCTGCAGCTGGCTTTTTCATTGCCTTGTTCCCGCGGCCAAGTGGTGGGACGACATTGTTTTCACCTGAAGCAACATGCTTTTCTTCCGGTCGGAAGAACGGGTTCGGGAGTGGTGCGCCGCGCACGATTATCCCATGCGGCCGCTCGTCACGATGGACCAGTTGTGGACGCTCGCGACGACTTGGTATTCGACGCGCTTACAGGAGAACTCGCGGCGTCCGCAGCCCGATGAGATGCGTTCCATTTTCGCCGGCCTCGGATTAGGAGGCGATTTCTGGAATCCGCAGTCGGATAGTTTTGGTTAACGGATTCGCTCCGGTCGGAGTTTGATGCCGAAAACGGGCCAGCAAACTCGAATAAAACTCACCTAGTTATGACTGGGCGTCAGCTGCTTGAGAACTTTTTCCGCGCCGCGACGAATCTCTCCGCGGTACTGCTCCGTATCTGTCCAGGACGACGCCGGCAACCTATGAGAATCAAGAAGAGTCAATGCCTTTTCGGCGTGCTGTCGCGCCAACTCCTTCTGCCCGTCCGCCAAATACGCTTCGGCGAGGGTCTCGTTCGCGTCAGCAGATTCAGGATAAGCAAATAGGACGAGCTTCAAGACCTCGACCGCTAACTTCGGCTCGCCCGCGCGCATGTGATCCTGGCCTATGGTGCTGACAGTGATTTCCGGAAACAACTGCATGTCCGGGTCCCTACGCCGCGCTTCAATCAGTTGCTGCGTGATCTGGGCGACTCCGCCGGGCATCTGAATTTGATTGATGACCGACGCAGATGCCACAGTGTCCGCCGGCGCGTGACCCGGTGTTTTGATCAGCGTGGTCACAAACCAATCCACGATGATGCCGGGCAATTCGGGATGGACTTTGAAC
>WNFE01011656.1_pt1 | contig 10294 bp, 10 predicted proteins | sample 5400451 | NCBI WGS metagenome assembly WNFE01 (sample SAMN13153344, study PRJNA577476) | soil metagenome | isolation source: 200 cm saprolite under Douglas fir tree site 2 hole 2 | place: USA:California | collected 2015-04-18 | reverse complement strand
GCCAGATCGATGCCGTTCATATCAGGCATTTTGTAGTCGATCACGAAGCAGTCGACGCCGGTCGAACGGACCGCGTTCAGCAGCGCGGGGCCGTCCCTGAAGGTTCGGACGGCGAATCCATCCGTTTCAAGAAGAAACCGCAGCGAACTGAGAACGTCCGCGTCGTCGTCGACCACGTAGACCGTAGGTTTTGCGAGCGAAGCCATCACGAAAAACCGCGCGTTTGGTGCTGAGTTGGATGATATATATTGTCATACAACACCCATCGTGACTGCCGCGGCTTGATTTAGCTCAATCGTTCAGTATCCCGGCGCGCATCGCCAGCCGTACCAGTTCCGACAGGCTGTTGGCCTGCATTTTTGTCATCACGTTTGCCCGGTAGACCTCGATGGTGCGGGGGCTGATGTCATAGTCGCGCGCGATCAGCTTGTTGGAAAGCCCGGCGATCAGGCCGTCCATGACCTGGCGCTCGCGCGGGCTGAGAGTTGCTATCCGTGACGCGATGTCGAGTGTGACCGCTTCGCTCTTCGCGGCCGGCTCCGCCTGCCGGATAGCGGCCTCGATCATGCCGATCAGGCGATCATCGTCGAAGGGCTTCTCGAGAAAATCGACCGCTCCCAGTTTCATCGCCTCGACAGCAAGCGGTACATCGCCGTGCCCGGTCATGATCACAATCGGAAACGTGCTGTTGCCTGCCTTCATGCGTTTCAGGAGCTCGATTCCGTCAAGGCCGGGCATGCGGACGTCGGAAACAACGCATCCAAAGTCAAGGCCGGGCAGGGCCTCGAGAAAGCTCAGAGCGGTTTCGAACAGCGTCACCTTGAAGTCGGCGGAATCGAGCAGGAAGTTCAGCGAATCCCGCATCGCCTCGTCGTCGTCGATAACGTAAACCTTTCCATTATCCGGCATATGTCAACTCTCGTTGGATGCTGCGGGAAGCGTGAAGCGAAACGTCGCTCCTCCCGCGGCATTATTTTCGGCCCACATCCGGCCGCCATGGGCTTCGATGATCGAGCGGCTTATGGAGAGACCTACGCCCATGCCGGTCTCTTTGGTTGTAAAGAAAGTCTGGAACAGATTGGGCTTGACGTCATCATGGAATCCGGTCCCGGTATCGGAGACCACGACTTCGATCATGTCGTCGGTGACTTTGCCGTTCGATAGGATAAGCTCCCGTTGCGGAGATTGCGCCATCGCCTCGAGAGCGTTGCGGAACAGGTTGACCAAAACCTGCTGAATTTGGACCCGATCCACCAAGACCAGATCGAACTCCGGGTTCAGGTTGAAGCGAAGCTGAATGTTTTGCTCCCGGGCACCGGCCAGACCGAGCGCGCCCGCCTCTTCAATCAGTTTTGACAGGCTTTCGACGCGTTTCTCGGATTCGCCTCGCGAAACGAAATCACGAAGCCGGCGAATGATCTGGCCGGCGCGCAGCGCCTGTTCGGCGGCGCGGTCCATGGCATTTTCAATTTTCGGCGTATTGGGATCGAGGCTGCCAGACAGCAGCCTGCGCGAGCCTTTCATGTAGTTGCTGATGGCGGCGAGAGGCTGATTAAGTTCGTGCGCGAGCGCCGAGGCCATCTCCCCCATCGCGCTCAGGCGAGAAACGTGAACGAGTTCGGATTGCAATTCCTGGAGCTGTGTCTGTGTTTGCTGGTGCTCGGTCAGGTCGCGGACGAAGCCGGTGAAGTAGGGCTCCCCGCCGGATTTCATTTCGCCGATCGTGAGATGCATCGGAAAGGTCGTTCCGTCCCGGCGTTTGCCGGTCACGATCCGTCCGATACCGATGATGTGCCGTTCGCCCGTGGATCGATAGCGTGCGAGATAGCCGTCGTGACGTTCTCGATCCGGGAGGGGCATCAGCTCACTGACGTTCTTGCCGATCGCCTCCTGCTCGGCATGGCCAAACAGTCTCTCGGCCGCGGTGCTGAAAAACTGCATGATGCCATTTCCATCAATGACGATCATGGCATCCGGCACCGTGTCGAGGATCAAGCGGAGGTGATTCTCCCGCGTCCTCAATGTCTCTTCGAGCAGCTTCTCCTCGTCGATATCGAGAACGATTCCGCTGAGATGGCGCGAGGCCCCGGCCTCGTCCTTGACGAGGCCGCCTCGCACGCGAATCCACTGACCAGATCCCGGCGTCCGGCCAACCCTGAAGGAAACGTCGAAATTGCCGCCGACCTCTGCGGTCCGCTTGATCGCCTGCTCGGTGGGGTCACGATCCCCGGGTTCGAGGAGAGAAAGAAACAGCTCGTAGGTAACCGGCGTGTCGCGGGCGATGCCGAAAAGGCTTCTCGTGGTATCGGACCACTCCAACTCCCGCGTTGAAAGGTCAAGGTCCCAGGTTCCGACGCCGAATCCCTCGATTCTGAGCCTGAAATGCTCTTTGCCAACAGCGTCAGCTGACGACGATCGAGTTATGTTGGTCACGCTTAAAGCCTTCACTTCCATGTATCCAGCATCACGTATCCAGCGTCACGCCGCCAGCCTGAACCGGCGTACACCGGGCCCGGCGATCCTACACCAGATTGCGGCCGGGAAAGTGCCGTGATCCAAACCCCCGGTGCCAGGCGTGCAATTTCGCCGAATGCCCCTTTCGCCGAATGCCCCTGGGGCACAAGTTCCTGCCCATCTCGCCGCGATGTTTCCCGGATGTCTGGCCCTTTTCAGGGGTGGCAGGACTTTGATCTATCTCATTCCGCCCTTCGATTCGAAGCCTAGAAGCATCTGACGTCTGGTGGCAACGGAGAGGTTAGATGACATACGCGACCGTCATGGTCAGCCTGGCGCTGGATGAGTCGAACGAGGCTCGTCTCGAGGCCGCCGGCCAGATCGCCGAGCGATTTGACTCAGGGATTGTCGGGATCGCGGCGGCGCAGTTCAGTCCGCCAGTCTATTTCACGTCGGGGGAGCAGGCGCAAAATCTGATCGACCAGGGTCAGGCATTGATCAAGAAGCGGATGTCGGAACTGGAAGTGCAATTCCGCGAGGCGACCAAGAATCGGGCCAAGTATGTCGAATGGCGCTGCGCGATCGACTTTCCGGCACGGTATATCCTGCAGGAGGCACGTTGCGCCGACGTCATCGTCAGCGGTAGGCAGAGCAATGCGCTTTCGGACCCATTCGCGCTGGCCAGCCCGAAGGATCTCGTGATGCAGGCGGGCCGGCCGCTGTTGATCGCACCGGACAACGTCAGCTGGCTCGATTTGCGAAGCGTTCTGATGGCCTGGAAGGACACACCGGAGGCGAGGCGGGCGATCGCCTATTCCTTGCCGATGCTCCGCAAAGCCAAGGAGGTCACCGTCGCCGAGATCGTGGAAGCTGGTGACAACCGGTCGGCGGCCGTGTCGCGGGTCAGGGATGTTGTGGCGTCGGAGGACGGCGGGGACGTGATCGCCCAGTTGGATGCAATAGCTGCCAACGTCGGTGCTGGTGTTGTTGTCGCGGGCGCCTATGGTCATTCGCGATTCCGCGAATTGATCCTCGGCGGCATGACACAGCACCTCATGACCCAATCCAGTCGTTGCGTATTGCTGTCGCACTAGGTGTCAACGCTGAAACGACCAGAATTGATGGGATCGCGCCGTGTATAAATTTCTCGAAGAAACCGTTGCCGGTCATATGACCAACGCAGTGAAGACGGTGACGCGCGAGCTTACCGTGCGCGATCTGAGCGACATGTTCGAGCGCGACGATTTCAACGCCTATCCGGTCGAAGAGGACGCGCAGGTTGTCGGCATTGTAACCAAGTTTGATTTGCTGAAATGCTTTGTCTTCACGCCTAACCAGATGGTTCCCCAATATGAGCAACTGATGAACCGAACCGTCGCCGATGTCATGACTTCGGAATTCATTTACGTTCGAACCGACACCAAATTGACGCGGGTGCTCCAGCTCATGATCGATCATCGTATCAGGAGCGTTCCCGCAATCGACAGCGACCATCGATTGGCAGGCATTATCGCTCGCAGGGACGTTCTCAAAGCGCTTGCGGATTGCGTCCGCAGCGAAGTGTAGATCCGTCCGCAATCGAAAAACAGACAACGGCTCTTTGACAACGACTGGCATTTCCCAAGCGGTTGATATCTTTGGCAAAGACGGCGAATGCCGTATTCCGCTGGCCTTCGTGTCAACCTCGCCATCCGAACGATGTTGATTTCGATCAAATCGCTTTCGCCGCGACTGTGGTTGTGTGGATTCGTGTCCGCAAGAGAGAATTCGCATGAGCCAGGCCCCTAACTCAAAATCCATGTCCATCGGCGAAAGCGGCTTGACGGTTTTGTTCGCGGCGACCGCCTTTCTCTGCATGATCGGCGCGGCGAAGGCCGTCGATGCCCCATTCGCATTTCATGCCTCGCTGAGTGCTGCCGCCAGCCTCGCAGCGGCGTTTGCAATCCTTAACCGGTATTTCGACCGCTCGTCAGTCCTGCCGGCTCAGGAAATCAACGGCAGGCCCAACTACAATATGGGCCCGATCAAGTTCTCGGCGGCAATATCCGTGTTCTGGGGAATCGCCGGATTTGCCGTGGGGCTTTTGATCGCTTCCCAGCTGGCGTGGCCGGCGCTCAATTTCGATCTGCCGTGGACGAGTTTTGGCCGGCTGCGGCCGTTACACACCTCGGCCGTGATCTTTGCCTTCGGCGGCAATGTTCTGATCGCGACATCGTTCTATGTCGTGCAGAAGAGCTGCCGGGTTCGTCTTGCCGGCGATCTTGCGCCTTGGTTTGTCGTGCTCGGTTATAATTTCTTCATTCTCATCGCGGGCACCGGCTACCTGCTCGGGGTAACGCAATCCAAGGAATATGCCGAACCCGAATGGTATGCCGATCTGTGGCTGACGATTGTCTGGGTAACCTATCTGCTGGTGTTCCTGATGACGCTGGTGAAGCGCAAGGAACCACACATCTTCGTCGCGAACTGGTTCTATCTTGCCTTCATCGTCACGATCGCCGTCCTCCACCTCGGAAATAATCCGGCATTGCCGGTGTCGGTGTTCGGCTCGAAGTCATACATCGCCTGGGGTGGCGTTCAGGATGCGATGTTTCAGTGGTGGTACGGACACAACGCCGTCGGATTCTTCCTGACCGCCGGCTTCCTCGCCATCATGTATTATTTCATCCCAAAGCGCGCCGAGCGGCCGATCTATTCGTACCGGCTGTCGATCATTCACTTCTGGGCCTTGATATTTCTCTACATCTGGGCCGGTCCGCATCATCTGCACTACACCGCGCTTCCGGACTGGGCCCAGACTCTCGGCATGACGTTCTCCATCATGCTCTGGATGCCGTCGTGGGGCGGCATGATCAACGGTTTGATGACCCTGTCCGGGGCCTGGGACAAGCTCCGCACCGATCCCGTGCTGCGCATGCTGGTCGTGTCGGTCGCCTTCTACGGCATGTCGACCTTCGAAGGTCCGATGATGTCGATCAAGGTGGTGAATTCGCTCAGCCACTACACTGACTGGACCATTGGTCACGTCCACTCCGGGGCGCTGGGCTGGGTCGGGTTCGTATCGTTCGGCGCGCTTTATTGCCTTGTCCCCTGGTTATGGGACCGCAAGGGGCTTTACAGCCTCAAGCTTGTGAACTGGCATTTCTGGATCGCGACGATCGGGATCGTCCTCTACATCTCTGCGATGTGGGTGTCCGGAATTTTGCAGGGCTTGATGTGGCGCGCCTATACGTCGCTCGGCTTCCTCGAATATTCCTTCATCGAGAGCGTGGAAGCGATGCACCCCTTCTACATCATCCGCGCCGCGGGCGGAGCGCTGTTCCTGATCGGGGCGCTGATCATGGCCTATAATCTCTGGATGACGGTGCGCGTCGGCGAGGTCGAAGTGCAGTCGCCCGTCGCTCTTCAGCCGGCGGAATGAGGAGCTATTGAATGTCATTCTGGACACGGCATCAAGTCTTCGAAAAGAACTCGATCATCCTGATCGTCGGGATCCTCGCGGTGATCGCAATCGGCGGCCTCGTCGAGATTACTCCGCTGTTCTACCTGAAGAGCACAATCGAGGTGGTCGACGGCGTCAGGCCGTATACCCCGCTGGAGTTGACCGGCCGCAACATCTACGTCCGCGAGGGCTGCTACCTCTGCCACTCGCAGATGATCCGGCCATTGCGCGATGAGGTCGAGCGATACGGTCACTTCTCGCTCGCCGCCGAAAGCATGTACGACCACCCGTTCCAGTGGGGGTCGAAGCGAACCGGGCCGGATCTTGCACGGGTTGGCGCCAAATATTCCGACGAATGGCACGTCACGCATCTGACGAATCCGCGTGCGATCGTTCCCCAATCGGTGATGCCCGGCTATTCGTTTCTGGCCGAAACCGAGGTCGATACCGCTGGCATCGCGGATCATCTGCGGACCAGCCGCGTCGTCGGCGTGCCCTATTCCGATGATCAGATTGCCAACGCCGTTGCCGACCTGAAGGCGCAGGCCGATCCCGATAATGCCGGGGTTGACGCGTTTACAAAGCGCTATCCGAAAGCCGTTGCACGCAATTTTGACGGCAAGGCAGGCATTCCCACCGAAATGGACGCGCTGATCGCCTATCTGCAGATGCTCGGCACGCTGGTCGATTTCAAGCTTTACAACGAAAAAGCAAATCTTCGCTGAGAAAGTAAGACGATGAAAGCAATCTTGACGGTCCAGAATTTCACATCGGATTTCGTTGCGACCCTGTGGACGCCGATCTTCGTCGGAATATTTTTCGCCATCGTGGCTTACGCGCTTTGGCCTCGCAATAAGGACGCTTTCGACGAAGCGTCGAAGATGCCGTTACGGGAGGAATGACAGCATCATGACCGAGCACAGCGACTTCGATCACGTCTCCGGTAGAACGACGACAGGCCATGAGTGGGACGGCATCAAGGAATTGAACACGCCGCTGCCGCGCTGGTGGGTCTTGACCTTCTACGCGTGCATCGTCTGGGCGTTCGGATACTGGATCGTGTATCCGGCCTGGCCGATGCTGTGGAGTCATACCACCGGCCTGTTGCAGTATTCGTCCCGGGCGGACGTTGCGGTCGAGCTTGCAAATCTCGAAAAGATACGCGGCGAGAAAATGGTTACGCTCGGCGCGGCATCCCTTGCAGATATCGAGAAGGACCCGGCATTGCTCGCTCTGGCGCGTGCACGCGGCAAGACGGTATTTGGCGATAATTGCGCGCCGTGCCACGGAAGCGGCGGCGCCGGCGCAAAGGGTTATCCCAACCTGAACGACGACGATTGGCTGTGGGGTGGCACGCTGGACCAGATCATGCAGACGATCCAGTTCGGTGCGCGCTCGGGGCATGCGAAAGCCCACGAAAGCGCCATGCTTGCCTTCGGCAAGGAAGGGGTCCTGAAACAGGAGCAAATCGTCACGGTCGCCAACTACGTTCGATCGCTGTCGGGGTTGTCGACCAGCCAGGGCTACGATGCGACCGCGGGCGCGAAAATATTCGCTGAGAATTGCGCGGCGTGTCACGGCGACGCGGGCACGGGAAATCAGGAACTCGGAGCGCCAAATCTCACCGACAAGATCTGGCTTTACGGATCCGACGAGCCAACCATCATTGAAACGATCGCCAACGGCCGTTCCGGCGTAATGCCCGCATGGGTGGGGCGTCTTGATCCCGCAACGATCAAGGCAATGGCGGTATACGTCCACTCGCTCGGTGGGGGGAAGTGATTGCTGGCGGGCAGGGGAGCTGAGCACCCGCCAGAGGCCGTTTGAGGTGGATCAATTGCGCGTCCGGAGTTGGGTCTAGACTCAGCTGCAAATGCGAGATGAATCCCTCCGATGAACAATTCTGCACTTCCGATCGAGCTGCAATTGGATGACGACGGGCCGCTTTATGTTGCCCAGAAGAAAGTCTATCCGCAGAGCGTCGCCGGAACGTTCCGCCGTATCAAATGGGGCCTGATGGCGTTCTGCCTCGGCGTCTATTACCTGCTGCCGTTCGTGCGTTGGAATCGCGGTCTGGGTGCGCCTGATCAGGCGGTGCTGGTGGATCTGCCCAACAGCCGCTTCTACTTCTTTTTCATCGAGCTGTGGCCCCAGGAGGTCTACTACTTCACCGGGCTTCTGATCGTCGCCGCTATTACGCTGTTTCTGATGAATTCGGTGGGCGGTCGTATCTGGTGCGGTTATCTTTGCCCGCAAACCGTCTGGACCGATCTGTTTTACGCTGTCGAGCGTCTGGCGGAAGGTGACCGGCGCGAGCGCATGAAAAAAGATGCCGCGCGCGGCACGATGAAGCTGCAGCGTTTTGCGGAGATCACCCTGAAGCATTCGATCTGGCTCCTGATCGCATGGTGGACCGGCGGCGCCTGGGTTCTCTATTTCAACGATGCGCCGACGCTGGTGAAGCAGCTTGTGACCTTCCAGGCGCCGATGCTGGCCTATATCTGGATCGCGATTTTGACGGCTACCACCTATGTGCTCGCCGGCTTCATGCGCGAGCAGGTCTGCGTCTACATGTGCCCGTGGCCGCGTATCCAGGCGGCACTCACCGACGAGTGGGCGCTGAACGTCACCTACAAATACGACCGCGGTGAAACGCGCACGTCACTGAAGAAGGCGAACGAATTGCGGGCATCGGGCGAAACCGCCGGCGACTGCATCGATTGCTATCAGTGCGTCGCCGTCTGTCCGACTGGAATCGATATCCGCGACGGCGCTCAGCTCGGCTGCATCCAGTGCGGCCTGTGCATCGATGCCTGCGATACCGTGATGAAGAAGATCGGCAGGGAACCCCGCCTGATCGGATACGACAACGATATCAATATTCACCGCAGGCAGGCCGGCCAGTCCGAAATCTTCCGCGTCGTCAGGCCGCGCACCATCGTCTACTCCGCCATGATCGCCGGCGTTGGCGCGCTCATGCTGTATGCGCTGCTGACCCGAACGCTGCTCGACGTCAACGTGTTGCACGACCGCAATCCGGTCGCGGTGAGACTGAGCGACGGATCGATTCGTAATGCCTATACGGTTCGCCTGCTGAACAAGCGCGGCTTCGATCGCGTCGTTGCGATCGACATCGATGGCCCGCATAACGCCACGGTCCATATTGTCGGAGCGGATTCCGTTACGCCTGACAGGCCGATGATTATCCTGGGACGGGATCAGACCACCGAACTGAGGCTTCTGGTAACCGCGCCTTCCGAGAACAACCCCGAGAAATCCGTCCCGGTGAATTTCCGGGTGATCGATATCGGGCTGGGTGAGGTTGCATCGGCGACCGATAATTTCGTTTCTCCGTAGGATTGCAGAGGGATTTCGCATGAACAGACCGTCGGTTTCGCCGAAGCCGTTGACCGGGGCCAAGGTGCTTTTCATGCTGCTGGCGTTCTTTGGCGTCGTGATCGGGGTCAACATGATCATGATGAGGCTTGCGATCCAGACATTGCCCGGCACCGACGTCGATAGCGCCTACAGCGCCAGCCTGGCCTACGAGGGAGAGATCGCTGCTGCCCACCACCAGAACGCCCGAAACTGGAAGGTCGACGCGCATATCCAGCGCGGGCCGGATGGCGGTGCGACGCTTCATGTGGAGGCGCGCGACGACAGCGGCAAGCCGATGTCCGGCCTGAAGTTTCAGGGCCGCTTCGAGCGGCCCACCGACAGGCGTGCCGATCTGCCGGTTGCGCTTGCGGAAACGGCAATCGGTATCTATCGCGGCAGCGCTCCGATGATCGCGCCGGGACAATGGGATCTGGTGCTCGAGGGCGACGCGGCGGGGCAGCGGATGTTCCTGTCGAAGAATCGCGTGGTGTTGAATTGAGGGAAGGCCGCATCATGCAGGCGACGCGAGATTTTTCACATTATGTAAGGGACGCGGGCTCGGGCTTGCAGCACATCGATCTGGCTGTTGAAGGCGTCAGTTGCGCCGGGTGCATGTCGAAGATCGAGCGGGGGCTTTCGGCGATACCGGACGTGACGCTGGCACGCGTCAACCTTACCGACCGCCGCGTGGCGCTGGAATGGAAGCAGGGCGCGCTCGACCCCATCAGCTTCATCGACCGGCTGGCCGAGCTCGGATACAAGGCCTACCCGTTCGAAACCGCTGATGCGGAAGCCGCCGAAGCCGAACAGTCGCGGTTTTTGCTGAGATGTCTCGGGGTCGCGGCGTTCGCCACCATGAATGTGATGATGCTTTCGATTCCGGTGTGGTCCGGCAACGTCAGCGACATGATTCCCGAACAGCGCGATTTCTTTCATTGGCTGTCGGCGCTGATCGCGCTGCCGGCCGCGGCATATGCCGGCCAGCCGTTTTTCAGGTCGGCGTTTCAGGCTTTGCGCGCG
>WNFE01004635.1_pt1 | contig 10296 bp, 9 predicted proteins | sample 5400451 | NCBI WGS metagenome assembly WNFE01 (sample SAMN13153344, study PRJNA577476) | soil metagenome | isolation source: 200 cm saprolite under Douglas fir tree site 2 hole 2 | place: USA:California | collected 2015-04-18 | reverse complement strand
CGCTGCCCGGGTGGCCCGCTCGATGTCCGCGTGCTGATTGCAGGCGTGTATGGCGGCTTCCGCGGCAGCAAGTTCGTCGCCGTCGCACTGATCACAGTGATTCAAAATAATGTGATCGGCATACGCCACTTGTTCCGAGGCCTCTGGATGGTCTGCAAGCTGCTGCACAATATGCTTGGCATGCGCCATGGTGATCACGCCATCGACTTGGACTTGCGCGTGCAGCGCGGGATCCACTAGCATCCCCTGGAGCACCGGTCCTGGTGAGGCAAGGCCCGAGGCCTCAATCACAATGCGCTCGAACGGCTTCGCGTCGACGGTCTGGCGCCGTCGCACGAAAAGCTGCCGCAGGGTATCGGCAAGATCACCCTGCACGGTGCAGCACAGACAGCCATTGCTCAGTTCGACGACGTTGTCATCGACTCCCACGATAAGCTGTCCGTCAATCCCCACGTCGCCAAATTCGTTGACGATCACCGCAATGCGTTGGTCGTGTTGCTCGGAGAGAATGCGGTTCGCCAATGTCGTTTTGCCACTTCCCAAAAACCCAACGAGCAGGGTCACCGGCACGGGGTCGGCAGTGACCTGCTGTGATGTGTCTTGTGCCATTGTCAAGCCTCTGCACAATGAAAGTCGGTTGAACCAAGGGGCAAAATCCCGCTCACGTGCGCCTTCATCATAGGTTACTGGCGATGAAATATCCAGATGCCTGCCTGCCCCTTGGTCTGCTTGTGGATATCTTACGCATGAGCCATGAGTTGCGCGATGTTCCGCCCGTATTGAGGGCTCAGCACATGAAAGTGCCACGGCAATAGCGATTCCAGTAAGATAAGTCACCCATGCAGACGGTCTTTCTGGAGGACATTGTCGTGGACACTTTTTAGCCTCGTCATTTTGAATAATTGTAATAGATCTATTACAAGGCGTCTTTACGGCCCCATCGTGGCAATCTTGTGCCTCTCTGGCCTGTAGCTGGGCCTTGGCTTGTGAGCGCCACACCATCACGACCTATTTATGGCTGAACGGCGCCACCACGGTCAAGCACTTTTCAAGGTTCTCTATGTTTCTGGGTTGTCCCCTCTACACAAGGCCGGTTGGGCGTTACAGCCCGGGGTGTGCAGATCACAGATGGCATCATGAGCCGCACAGTCCAGTTAAAAACGTCATGTGTAGGAAGTGGGACACACCCAATTTTCTCCCACTACTTCAAGAAGTTAGATCGATTTGAAAACTTGTAACCAGTGCTGAGGAAGCGCTCCAGGCGGCATGATCCCCGGCTTCTCCAGGCTCTCCTTGGCTAGCCCTGCCTGGGCTGCCGCCTGGCCCGCCTCCGGGCGCGAACCCCACACCGGCTATCTCGCGCGGGATTCTCCGTGGGACAAAACCGCTGCGTGCGCCGCGTCTGGACAAAGAACGCCCCACACGAGGCCTCGGCACAGCGCTGGACGACGCCCCGCGCGGCGATCTGGAGGAGATGCCAGTAGACCATGGCAATGAGGGCCTGAAACTGGCAGCCTGGGTGATCCGTGGCTCCACGATCGACCAGCTGGGGGAGGATCCCCATCAGATGGGCATTAATGACTTCGCGCCGAATGGAGCGGGCATACGTCCGCCAGTCCTCCGGGCTGTGCAGCGGCGACGGCCAGCAGACGTGGACCCGTGGCTGATCCCAGACCGCTGGGACGATCAGCCGCGGCCCTTCGTCTGTCTGGGGCGGCTGCGGGAGCTGCAACGCGCGTAAGCCGTGCTGCAGCGTGGCATCGTCCCCGGCCTGGAGCTCATATGTCAGGCGCAGACACAACGCGACCGTCTCGGCCTGAGCCCAGATCCAGGCGAGGGGATCCCCAGGCGCGTGGCTGTGCTCACGGCGGCCGACGGCCGCCGCCAACTGGGCATAGCCCAACAACCCATACGTGCGGACAAAGGCCAGCGCGGCGGCCGTATCGCCACGGGCCAGGCGGGCCAGCTGCTGCGGCAGTTCGGGGCAGGTCTCAGGGCCATAGCGCGCGCGTATGGCCCCTTGGGGGATGACCATCCCCTCGTGGATCGCATAGTCTTCGAACACCACTGCGTCTCTCCAGAAGCGACGCGTGGCACGCGGCTCGTGTCCTGGGGGTTGTCTCCCCGGCTGACCCTGCTCCATACCCTGCCTCGGATCCTATCCTCTCATCCCGCGTGGGAGCGGTGGATGCGCTGGGGTCCACCTGGATGGCACGCCGGCCAGGGCACCAGGGGCGTGACGCGGCAACACAGGTCGGCGTGTGCGGACCACAGAGCGAACGGCTCCACGCCACGCGTCTTGCCTCCGTCTAGCAGATCTGGTGGGCGTCACATGCGGTGGAGTTCCCCGTGAGCCCTCGCCCCGTTTTTCCCACGTATGCCTGAGCGTACTGGTGCTGCGCTGTCACACCCGCGCCGTATACCGGACACCACATGCCTCGCGGCGCGCCCCACGGCCTTCCAAAGGCTAGGCCTCAGCCGCGGGCGGGCCCCCCACGCGTTGCGTGCCCCTTGGGGAGCTCCCGCCCCCGGTCGCCTCCAGGGCGTCTGCCCGGGGGCGGGGCAGACACTGGATGCGCTCGGCGATGACCTCACGGGTGCTGCGGTACTGCCCCTCCTGCTCCCACCGCCGCCACTGCAAGCGCCCCTCGATCAGGACGCCGCGGCCTTTGCACAGAGAGGCTCCAATCGTTTCGGCCTGGTGCCCGAATGCGACCACATCGATACAGCAGACGTCGGCGTGCCAGGTGGCCCCCTGGCGGATGCGGGTTGGCACGGCGACCCCCCACCGCGCCACCGCCATGCCGTTCGGCGCATACCGCACCTCGGGGTTTCGAGTCAGATTGCCGAGGAAGTACACGCGATGCACCTGGGCCATAGAGTGGTCTCCTCTGGGCCGCCCCGGGGTGATGCCTGCGTCCAGGGCTGCAGGGGTGTCGCCGCTGCAGCGTGCCAGGCGCTTTCCCGGAGGGGCGTGCGGGCCGTCTGGCGTGGGGCATAAGCCTCTAATACGGAAGTCAGAGGCGGTCTCCTGTGCCAGGGAGGCCAGCCAAGGGTGCGCTCTCGTGGACACGGCACCGTGCGGAGCGCGCCTGAAGTGCCATGGACTTGCTAGTGCACACACGTGCACGCTGCAGAGCATTATACACGATGATTGTTCTGTGCAGAAGGAGACTGTAGTCAGGTCAGCAGGAGGCTGTCGCAAGCACGACGAGCCAGGCCGCAGAGGGGGACCTGAGGAGACCGAGACCTCGTCCCCCTGTCCTGTAAACGTCTGTTTGTTCCATATACGCCAAGAGTTGAGGCCGACTGGCAACACTCGCAACCAGTGTGACCCTTTCTCGGGTTTCTCTGGCTGGCGTTCGAGGCGTGTATACAGCATAATGACTCACTATGCATCATAAACCGAAGAAGAACTCAGAAAAGTATTGTCTGATCTGAATGGCATTAAGTTAGTCCGTATCTACGTTATTCACCAATGAGTTGCGAAGCTCTAGAGGGGGGGGCTTACATCAGCGGATATTGCTTCGGCCGCCGTTTGCGCACCCGCGGTTCACAGCGATAGGGACGATGGGGATTGACCACCAGGGTGATGAGGATCTCGTCGTCTCGTGCGGCGGCGAGCCAGCGCAGCGCATCGAGAAAGCTGATCCGCTCCATGTCGACGTGTTGACGCTGAGTGGCTTGCCCCATGACGAGGTGCACCAGATTGTCAATCAGCGCGAAAACCATCAGCTCCTTTTGGGACATATCATGGGTGCGCAGGGGAGCGGCGAACACGCGGAGCACCATGCCGGTGCCAGCATGCAACAGCGTCATCAAGTGGGCAACGGGGAAACCGCAACCCGGCAGTTGTCGGCCGGGTTGCCCAAAATGCTCTTGAAGTGCGGGGGTATCGGGCATGGAAGAACTGGAGCCATCGACCCAAAAGGTCCGATGGCCCAACCAGCGCCCCTCATCGAGCGGTTCGTGCTGCAAGGCGTTGCTCACAGAGCGGAGAAGCTGCTGGAACACCGTGAGAGGGAGCTTCATGCGAGCCTGACAATAGGCCGAGGCCGTGACGGCCACCTTCGCCAGGTGTCGCAGATGCGTACAGGCGGTATTGCCATGAAGCATCTGGACGAAAAAGAGTTGTATCGTGACCACTGGATCGAGCAGACGCTGTCGCCACAGATAGCCACTGTCGCGGCAGGCACTGCGGATGGCATCGGGCGCAAGCTGACGAGTCCAATCTTGCTGAAACTGTTTGACCACCTGACTGACGGTCGCTGGCGTAGATGATCTCTTAGGAGGGAAGGGATGCCTTACTCCTATAGGAAATCGGGGTCTAATGGAAGACGAATCGTGATGACAACAGCTCAGTGAATGCCAATAGACAAAACCCTTTGTGACTAACTTAATGCCATTCGGTTATTCGTCAATCGCTATGAATTTGGATTGCCTGTTTGAACCACGAAATCCACATCTACAACATGACCAACTTCTTACCTGATGAGCGCCTCAACGTGCAATACGTTGACTATGCCATGCTCACTTCCAGAATGTGAGGGGATGAGGATGCCTGTCGAGATGATCGGATGGATCGCGCCCCGCGTGTCGTCAGAAATCATGCCCCCGTCCGGCCCGCCCTTCAATGCAGAGGTGATTGCCGAGACCGCTCGGATGCACGAGCAGGCCGGTTTTGACCGTGTGCTGATCGGGTATTTTTCGCATGCGCCCGATGGCTTCTTAATCGGCGCGCATGCGGCCGCGGTCACGCGTCGGATGCAGTTACTGCTCGCGCACCGGCCCGGCTTTGTGGCACCAACCGTAGCGGCGCGGAAGCTCGCTACCCTTGATCACCTGAGCGGGGGACGAACCGCAGTACACATGATTGCTGGGGGCAACGACGCGGAGCAGGCACGAGACGGGGATTTCACAGACCACGATGCGCGCTATCGCCGCGCCCAGGAGTATGTCACCCTGCTCAAGCGCACCTGGATAGAGCCTGCGCCGTTTGATCACCAGGGAGAATTCTACCGGGTCGTCGGGGCGTATGCAGACATTCGCTGCCAGCAAGTGCCGCATATTCCCATCTATGGCGGCGGCGGCTCCCCTGCCGCCATTGCCGCTCTGGCCCCCGTCGTGGACGTGTACATGCTGTGGGGCGAGCCACTCAAGGCGACCGCCACCTTTATGGAGGAGGTACGCGCTGTGGCGCGCCAGACACATCACCATCTCACCTTTAGCCTGTCCACTCGGGCCCATCTTGGGGCGCACTGAAGGCGAGGCGTGGGATCGTGCCCGGCGTATGCTGGCCACCATCACAGCGCGTCAACAGGGGACGGTTTCAAGCCCGCAGAATTATGGATCGCGACGGCTTCTCGATGCCGCCGCCGCACAAGAGGTGCATGATAGCTGCCTGTGGATGGCCCTGGCCGTGGCCACGGGCGCGCGGGGAAATTCCACCGCCTTGGTGGGCACCCCGGAGACGGTCGCGGAGGCCTTAGTCGCCTACTACGATCATGGGGCAACCAGCCTGCTCATCCGTGGCTATGACCCTCTAGCAGACGCGGTGGAATACGGCCGTGAACTCATTCCCCGCGTCCGAGCCCTGGTGGCGGAGCGCGACGCGGCCCAGGGCTCGGCGGCTGGCTGAAATCGGTCGACGTGACATGGGGCAAGGAGGCACGAGGACGCGGCTGGGGATGGTGCTCTTATCTGGCTCTGGTGTCGGTGTCGTGCTCCTCGCTGTTCGACCGCGATACCATCCCCGGCCCCGAGCGTATCATGCGCCGGGGCCGGGGGGCTTCTCAGGCCTCAGAGCCTAGCGTCTGCCGGCGGCGGTGCGCCCCTTGTGCAGAACGGCGTAGCTGCGCGAGGACGGGGCCATGAGGAGCCGGTATCCGTCCTTGATCACCTGCTCGACATTGTCGAGGGTGGTGTGGAACCAGCCGTTCGGCACATGGTGCGCCTTGCAGATGTCCAGGATTTCCTTGACGCCCTTCAGCACGTCAGGATGGTCGTACTGCCGCGGGTGGCCCAGCTCCTGGGAGAGGTCGCCCTCCCCGGTGAAGATGACGCCGATGCCGGGCACCTCTGCCAGCATCTTCGGCAGGTTGCCGATCCCCTCGGGGCTCTCGATCATCAGGCCGCAGAGCAGCTCGCCTTGGGGGTTCAGGGGCCACACGTCGGCCCGGGCGTAGTACTCCTGCTGGGTGATGCCCCAGTAGGTGACGGCGCGATTGGGGGCATCGCCGCGGCGGCCGAAGGGCTCGCGCAGCGGGCGGCCCTCGACCCGGGGATAGCGCATGGCGGCCACGGCGTTATATGCCTCGTCGACCGTATCGACGTGGGGCCAGATGATCCCGTACACGCCGATGTCGAGCACCTGTTTGGCGACCCAGTTAGTCTGTCCCTGGTTCGGGGGAATCCGGACGATGGGGGTGACGGCCGGCGCGAGGCCGCGCTGCGCGATCTGCCGGCGATCCAGCATGCTCTGCAGCCCCTCCTGCAGCGCCCGTATATCATAGGGACCGTGCTCCATCTCGAACAGCGCGCCGTCGTAGGGGGCACTGGTGCCGGCCGCACCATCGGCCGGCGCCGCGCCGACAAAGGCGACGCCGCCTTCCTCCAGGGCCTTGATGATACCGTTCAGACGAGGCAACTCTGCCATAGCAACTCCTTTCCTGTGTACCAGCACTGGACGACTTCCAGAGAGAGCGCGATGCTAGACCATGATCGTCCTGCCGTCAAATGTCATGCTCCATGACACCGAACGGTTTTGTCGCGAATTTGGTTTTGTCGCGGATTTTCCTTTGAGGCCATTGGCGGTATGATCTCCCTCAATGACTACCCGTGCAGCATGGGGGAGCGAGACGAGGGCGCGCCGTGTCACAGGGGCCCAGGGCCCCCCGGAGCGCCTCGTGCTGGGCGGGCGCTGGGCGGTGGCGTCTCCCTTGCGCTCCCGTCCGCCGCTGGCCCAGGCGTGTCCCCGGCGGCAGCGCCCGGGGGGCAGCGGGCACCGGGACGCGACGGCTCGCCAGGGCCACGGCCAAGGGGAGTAGCTCGCGCGCGCCGTGGCGCAGCCGGGCCAGACCCTGGCGGGCCGGCTGCCAGCACCGCGCCAGGCGCACGCCGCGCCGGCAACGCGCGGCGGCCTCGCACGCAGGCCCCTGCTCCAGCAACGACCGCTGGTAGTCGCGGCGGGCAACGCGGGCCGCCCTGCTACCGCACCAGGCTCCGCGCTGGCCGCCGCATCCCCGACACGGACAGGGGCAACTCCCCTTTCATGACCTCCTGAGCAAAATGTGCGACAAAACCCGCATGCATGTCTTCCCAGCGTTTGCGGCCGCTGAAGGCCGCTGGCGCACCGAGACACAGGATGCCTGTGCGTCTCTCGGCAAGCCCCGCTGCAACAGTATGACGTCCCCACCCAAAGATAGTTGCGGCCAGCAGGGGATTGCTACCACAATATTTCAACGCTATCTCGGCCTGAAAGGCGCGCCTTTCAGGCCGCCAGGCGTACATTGGCGACGTGCGACGCAGTAAGCGACTGAGAGTACTCAATGGGAGAGGCTGGCATGCACACGACCTGACCTTTTGCAAGGAAACGGACTTTACATCCCTGGAGGATCATCTGAGCATGTACTCTATCACAGTAAAATCTTTACTGGAAGTCGCCTTATGTGGGGCTAATTTTGGTCTTGACGATGGGGTACACCTCAGAGTACACAAATTCAACTTATACCCGTTGTTAGAGGGAGGCGTTTCATGGCATCGCCAGACGAGCACAATCTCATTTTTCTTCGTGGCTCTGGTTTTCTGCTTCGCTTAGTAGGTGTGTGGGATCTCATGGCGGATGAGTCCGGTCAATGGCCATCTCAAAAAGGTTTTTTGATCTTCAAAGAGACGAAGATCATTGCAGTTATTGAACGAAATGAGGATATGCGAAGGGGAGTCGAAGGTACGTATTCTGTGGAGGGCAATCGGATTATTATTACTGGGCTATTTATTGATACCGCACCAGAACGAGGCGCGCTGGGCGATGGTGAGTTTGAGATTGATGGTGACATTCTTACGATCAAATGGCTATCTACGAATCAGACGTGCCAAACGCCACATCATGTCGATAAATTTCGACGCCGCGCTCAACTCGTCGATGGAGCGGTCCTCCCACAAGTGGCTATCTACGAATCAGACGCGCCAAACGCCACATCACGTCGATAAATTTCGACGCCACGCTTCAATTGCAGGATCACGGGTAAGGGTGGAGACCATGACACCGACAGCGCCCACCTACTTCAGTCGGAAGTAATATAGCGCTCGCTGCCAGAGGCCCACCGACCTCGGGGCCTCTCGTTGTAGGCGATCGAGAACATCGGGGCCTCTGATCGGGAACATCACATTTTTGTGCTCACATTCAGGCTCTTGGCCACTTTTGGTGATACTTGAGAAAGTACTCTGATTATAGCTGAAGGTTGTAATTCGGGCTGCATTTCCTGCGTTCAGGTGTAGGCAACTTGCCTAGCGTCTACTGACGAGTGGGAGAGCAATGTGCTCTTCCTCATCGCGTTGTACACCCGACATTCCGTACTGAGGCTCTGATTTTGGTGCATTTTTATCAGATTCCCCCGGATTGAGTGGTAAAATTTCAACTTATTGATATTGTTGGCGTTACTTTATGGCTTGTCTTGCGACTGCGCGTCGTGCATCACCTGAAAATCAAGGGCTGAGCTGCCCTCAACATAGGCGGGCAGCTGTCCACCACTCAATCCGATGGAATGTGGTTTTTCCTGGTCTTTGACCAAGGCCAGCCTGGTTAAACTGGTTTGAGGTTCAATACCTATGCCAATTACGAAAAGCTGAAGGAGGGTTCAGCGGCATGAATACGGCCCAAGCCGGCGACCTGGTTGAGAATCTTGGCCAATAAAACGGGCTCAGGTTTTTCCGGAAGCATTTTTATCGTTTCCTCCACATATTTGTAGCCACGACAGTCGGCTTTCAGGTCGAGGACGCTGTAGTCTGGGTCTTGCGGATGGCCGTCAGCTCGGAGACAGTAGGCCACATTGACCATGGACAACGACAGATTCGCCGCATTGGTCACTCCGGTGGGGGTAACGTTCATGAAGTCTTCCAGGCCCCAGTACTGTTTGGCATCCCGAAAGTTAAACTCAATTTGGAACCGCAGACCATAATAGTCCACGAGTGGCGCGTACGCCAGGGCCAAGTCACTGCTGAACAGGACGACATGGGCGCGGGCCTGGGTGCGCAGGTTCGTCTTCACGATGATGACGACATTCAATGGTTGCGTGAACTCTTTATGGAGCATATGCATCTGGTAGAGACAGGTCTGCATGTCCCCCTCCACAGTGGTCTCTTTGAGGTATTGCACTGGGAGTTCGTCGTAATCGACCTTGTCGCCATACTTGCGATGGGGGCCTCGCCCGGCATAGGGACCGGTGTAGGGGAAATACAAGGCCGCATCGTACCGCAGCTTGGAAATCAGGTGGAGATGGCTCTGCTGCGCCATGTCGAGGGCGTTGTGGTTGCCGAAGTGCCCGTCGAGCACCAAGTAGGTCAATGGGATCAACCCGGCGATCAGGTGCAGCAAGGCGTCGAGCATGGCAGTGATGCGGCCTAACTCCGGGGTACGTGTGCCGTCAGCTTTGGGGGTGTTCTTGCTGCCCTTTGGACGCCCTGGGCGACGCGTGGCCGTGGACGGTGTCTGCTTCTTGGCGTCCGCTCTGGCCTTGCTGGCGGCTTTCTCCGCTGCGCTCCGTACGACCTGCTCAACGCGTATCGGAAACGAGCGCCGGGCCTGGACGCTCACCAGTGACAGGGTGAAGAATGCCAGCCCTGGCACCGGCTTGCCATACAGGCTGGCAAAGAAACGATCGAGGCCATGGGTGAGCTTCCCGGCTTTGGTGGCCACGACTTCATCGCCCACCAGCAGGTAGACCTCATCAGCACGGTAGACATGCTGACGAAAGAACACCCAAAACAGCATGGCCCACGGGAGCGCCTGAGAAAAAAAGCGCTGGACGGTCCGGTAACTGCCGCCTGGACCCGCCCAGCGGGAGATGCCCAACATGGTTACGCGTCTCGTCATGGCCAGCAGCGCCACAACAATACGGCTGCATTGACGCAGCGTTGTTCTGGACACAGCGGGGTGGAGACATTAGAGTTGTTCCGCAATAAAAGACAAGGTAAGCTGTCCTCCAAAAAAGCCATGGAGGGAGCTAATCGATGGGTCTACTCATCCGAGACGACCGGCAGATGAAAGCCTTAACCGGCTTGTCCCAAGCCCAATTCGAC
>WNFE01020565.1_pt1 | contig 10297 bp, 7 predicted proteins | sample 5400451 | NCBI WGS metagenome assembly WNFE01 (sample SAMN13153344, study PRJNA577476) | soil metagenome | isolation source: 200 cm saprolite under Douglas fir tree site 2 hole 2 | place: USA:California | collected 2015-04-18 | reverse complement strand
CTGGTCCCGCATCCAGCACACCATACTCCCTGGCAGCATTGCAACACCTGTTCTTTCCCACTATCGCTCCCTCTCCCCTGCTGCTGCTGTCGCTCTTTCTCTGCTATCTCATCGCGCTCGGACCGGTGCGCTGGCTGACCGTCCGCAGGTTGAAGCAGCGTATATGGAGCGGCCGCATCGTCCTGGGCACGATTGTTATTTTCTCTCTGCTCAACTATGGGACGGCTCTGTACCAGCAGGGAACGTCTATACTCGGCAGTAGTCTCTCCATCATCCAACTTAGCCCTGGAGCTTCATTCGCTCACAGCACTTCTTACATAAACGTCTATGAGCCCTTTGTGTCTGTGAACGGCGCGCTGCAAGTGCAGTTTCCTGGAGGTACCCTGGTCCAGCCTTTTGCCAATACTTCACAGCAGCCGCAAGCGGCTATCATCACGGCCAATGCCGATGAGACAGAGGTAAGCTTGCCGGGCGCCAGCCTGGCAATGTTAAATGCGCTCCAGGTGGAGCAAGACCTTCCCATACATGGCGGCATCATCTCTCACCTGGCGCTCAAGCAGGGAACGCTTGCAGGAACTGTGACGAATACCTTAACCACCGGGCTCAGCGACGTCTACCTGCTGACGCCTTACAGCTTTGTACGTATTGACACCCTGGGACCGGGTCAGACCAGCAACATCAAGCTAGCGTTACCAGTTTCAGCGAGTAGTGCCGTCGCTCCATCGTGCGCGTCGCTGGCAAAGCAGGTCGCGGCGACTGCCAGCGGAGCGATTACGAGATTCGATCAATTGCTCGCACGCGATACCCCGCAGTCGCTGAACGATAAACAACGCCGTGCCAGCCTCCTGGCATTCTTGATGACCTCCCTGCAATGCAGCCATTCTCCTCTGGCGGCAGGCTCATTTGCTACCCTGGTGGGGTGGGCAGATCATCCCCTGGATACAGCAAACAATCTCACCTTCAACGGCATCCATCCAGGCGGGCTACACGAGACACTGCTGCTGGCCCCACTCACGATGACCTATGCTGCTGGCTCCTTGACGCTTGCGGGAGACGTTCTTCCAGGGAGGCTGGTGGATGCAGAGGCAGTAAGCATCCGGCCATTGTCCGCGCTTTCCTACATGGTAGAGATGGGTCAACTCACTTTTGAATATAGCGTGCCTGCCTCGTCACAGCTACATGTCCAGGCAATGACGCTGACTCAACCGGTCGATAGCTCCACGTCGCCGTATCTCGCACCAGGTGGCTCAGCTAACAAGACCACCTATCTCTCTCTCTACAACTGGCAGACCGGCTCCTGGAACAGGATCACGCTGACTCCATCAACGCCTTTCATCACACAGAACACAAAGGCCTACCTGGGGCCTGGTGGTCGAATACTGCTGCAATGGGTGAACCATGCGAGCGAACTGGCTCCAGCCGCTTTCACAAAACCTGGCCTTACCATCAATGGAACCATCTCGAGCCAATAGCCATGGCTTTTCTCGCTGGTGGTCTTCTAAGGATAAAGGGGAGATGAAGAATACATAAGAAGCGGAATTGATAAATGGGGCATAGCCGCGCCGGGATGATCAGCTAAATATGCGGCGCGGCACATCGAAAATTGAGATCCTCTACTCCTCTTCCTCCTCTTCAAAGTCGGCATTGTCGTCGTTGTCGTCTGCAAAAAATTCGTCACTGTAGAAGCCAACATCCTTGCCAACGTAAACACTTACCAGAAAATCATCGCGCGGCATATCGGCAGAGAGGACCAGGTCTTCATCAATTTGTTCAATGAGCTTGGTCAAGTCGGCCTCGTCAAGCTCTCGCTCCAGAATGAGCGTACCATGAACCGCCGTCGTGGTGAAGTGGATGTCTACGGTACCCAGGCGGCTGTTACTCTGCAGGCTATTACCCTGCATGATGTAATAGCCCTCCGAAGAGGGAGTTCGGAAGTGTCGTTCAAAGCGGATATCGTCCATAGACTTTTGTATGCGCAGCGAGCAAGGCTACGCGCTCTCTCCTTTCTCTTTTTTGCCTGATGTTTGCACCGTGCATATTATATCATACGCCTCTTAGCCCCACAGAAGCAGCTATATCTTCATACGGTTCCCAGTGCAAAACGGCCCCGGCAGTTAGGACAGAAATTGGAAAGACGACCGCACGCTGGCGAAGACGGCTTGCTCCTCCTCGGCATATATGACCTGGGGAGCCTGCTGTACTATCGAGACAAGGCTGCTGCCATGAGTCGTTACGAGAAGAGTCTCGGTGTAATTTGCGCCATTCTGCTGCACTGTTCCTTGCGTCTGCTGCCAGGTCGAGCCCGCAAAAGACAGAGGCGGACCAGGTTTTGACCCGGTGAAGCCGAGCTGCGCCGCCTGTTTTAGCAGGTACTGGCCTGCATCTTGACCATTGGCAGGCACAACGATAACGCTGAACCGCGCTGTGCGGCTGCTGTCAGAAAAGTGCGCCGTTCCAGTCTTTCCATCCACCTGCACCGACCATCCATTCGGGTATGACAGCGATACCCCGAGCGCGGAATTCTGGAATTGCTGCTGCGGCTGCGTAACCTGTGGGATGCTAAACGGCTGGAACTTGAGGATCCAGGCAGCCACCCCCCCCAGCACAAGTATACAGATCAGTATCAGTATGACCAGGACAGGTCCCCGGCTTTTAGAGCGCCTTGCTTGCGGTTCAAATGCAGGTGTGGGCGCCCGCTGACTCCACACCTGTTCCTGCGGGGGCAGAACAGGTGTGGAGCCTGGAGTCTCCCACGCGGTCCGCAATGCAGGCCGACCTGCTGGAGGCGTAGATGCATAATTCTGCATATTCATTGCACCGTGCGCAGCGGCACGATCACCAGGCCGTGGATGTGCTTGCATTACTTGTCCTTCTACTGGCTCTGGAGCAAATCTCACCTGGAGTGGCGCTGAGAGAGGAATTGTATCGAGATCGGTAACTTCCTCAAAGTGGGGAGTTTGCACACCAAGGATTGGCGGAGGCAACGAGTCGCGCTGGACCCTGGGCTCATTATGCTCGACGACCAGCGGCCCGGTCGGTAAGTCCTCGACAGTGCCATCGCCCTCAGCCTCCCCTCCATGCTGGGGGGGAGGAACAGGTTCTCCCTGATCCCACACTTTTACGCGCAACACGCGCTCGGGCGACTTTTGCGATTTCGCTTCCAATCGTGTACCTGCCTCTTCCATAATGGGAGCAGGCACGTCATCTTTCTTAGCGGCTGGCTGGAGTTGAACGGGCTGTCCACCGGGTACGCTGGGCGATGAAATTGTCGGTGTCTCCACCAGGCTATCAATCCCAGGCGTGTGCTCCTGCTGGTCTTTGTCTGTGCTTCCTGCAGGTGATAGTTCGCGCGGTTGCGGGTCCACGCCCCTGGTTTCCTCCCCAGGTGCTTGCCCCTGCTGTTTATCCCTGGCTTTCTCAGAGACGAGCCTACCATGTTCCAATGTATCGAGTTCACTTACCCACCTGGATGCATTGGTGTGCCGCGGGCGGCGTGGAGTGGCTGGAGGTTGTTGCGCTATCTGCTCGCGCAGGGGCGGCTTGCTACTGCCGGGCTGGTCTTTTTTATTATCAGGCTGATCAGTTGAAGAAGGAGGAGAGCCTTTCGCCGCTGCGAGTGACTGGAGGCTGAAAGGATGATCCGGCACCAGGGTCCCACAATTATTACAAAACCGAGCATCATCTCTCGGCAACGTTGTTCCGCAATTTCTGCACTGTATTGCCACGAAACCTCTCCCCTGCTATTTCAATTCTAACAATGCTCCTCGCCCGGCAGGAGTCTCAAAGACTTGCTGGCTCTTCACGATATCTACCAGCTTCTTACGACCCTTGGGGCTGCCGATCATGAGGACGCCGACAAGTTTATTCTCAAGGAAGAAAAGCTTGCGGTAGTTCTCATTACCCTTTTCACCAGGCTCGCGCCGCGCAATAGACACGAGTTCAGGATTATTAGACTCTGCCGTCCCCACTACGGCGATATTCACATCGAAGAGCGGGCTGGTATACGTCGGCACATCAAGATAGGCCTCATGGCCACCTGCCATATTCACTCCGGCAAGGCGCCCATGAGCCATGGCATTATCCCACGTACCCATTGTGTGATGGCAATCAATCGTGGCGTCGTAGAACTCCGCCACGTCACCGGCTGCATACACGCCCGGCACATTCGTCTCCAGGCACTCATTGACGACCACGCCCGAACGTATCTCAATGGGTGTATGCTCGAGATACTGCGTATTCAACGTGATACCCAGCCCGACGCCGATCAGGTCGGCCTGAATCTGGCGGCCTTTTTTGGTCTTGACATAACCTGGAACGCCATTCCTGGGCACCACAGCTTCAATTTCATCCCCGTGTATGATTTCAACGCCAAACTTTTTCGCGATGTTATCAATGACCTCGCCACCATCGGGATCCAGACAAGTACGCAGCCAGTAAGGGCCGCGCATCAGCCACGTGGTGTTGAGCTTGCGCACGGCAAATCCATCGCACAGCTCATACGAGATGAAGCTGCCGCCATACGCGAGCGCTGTACGCGACTCCAGCATACGCTCGATGATATTCTTCGTGTCATCCAACGTCACAAAGTTATAGATGTGTTTGACGCCCGCTGCCCCAGGCACCTGCAGCGGGTTGGCCCAGCCGCCGCTCGCTATGAGCAGCGCATCATAGGGCAGGTGTTGACGCTTGTCGGTCACGACGATACGTTCATCGGTATTAACGCTTGTGACCAGGGTTTCCGTTAGCAGTTGAATATTCCTCTGCTCGTGCCACGCAAAGTCGCGTATCATCACCTTGTGCTCAACGATTACTCCCTGTAAAAAGCGCGGCAGGGAAACACGATTATAGAGAGGGTAAGGCTCGTTAGTGATCAATTGAATACTGCAATTCGGGTCGTTCTTGCGCAATATTTCAGCAGCATTTGTCCCCGCCACCCCATTACCAATAATCACATAGCGTCTATCGTGCGTTGTCAACAATGGGTCTCCTTGCTTGCTGTCTTCATAATACCTGGATTACGAAGGGATTTTAGCATAGTTTGGAGGAGAACGCCAGAGTTGCGCTTCTATATAGCCTATAGCGATCCTTGCTCTTAGGACGTAGAAGTCTCTTCAAGCGTAGTAACGATAATTTGCTCTGCCAGTTCACCTCCCAGCATATGCTCCACCTGCTGCGACGGCGCCTTCCCTGCCATCTGCACGCGCGCATCTGGATATAACCCAAGCTCCCCCAGGTAGCATAGCTTCTCCGGGTCCTGGTCCCTGATACGTAGGACGCGCGCCGACTGGCCTACTTGCAATTGCGCGAGCGTACGTCCTGTGCGCGAGGAGATGAATCCGTCCTTGCTGGGGATGGGGTCGCCATGTGGATCAACGGTGGGGTAGCCCAGCATGGCGTCTAGCTTATCTTCAAACTCCTCGGAGATAACGTGTTCGAGCTTATCGGCCTCGGCATGTACCTTATCCCAACTGTAACCCAAGGCGCGCGCCAGGTACAGTTCGAGCAGGCGATGATGTCGAATTACCTCCATGGCCTTGCGCTCGCCCAGCGGCGTCAGCCGCACGCCGTGGTACGGCACGTGCTCTACCCATCCCGCCGCTGCAAAATCCTTGAACAGCATGGTGACAGTAGCATCGCTGACTCCCAGGCGTTCGCTCACCGCCGAGGTCGAAACCTTCTGCCCATGCTCCTGCATGTCATAAATGACCTTTAAACAATCAGCTATACGCGGCGTAAGGTCTTGCACAGGCCCTTCCACTGTTTGCTACCTCCCAAAAGGGTTTTTTGACTTCCTGAAAATAGCATACCTTACAAGTTTAATATCTTCAAGGGAGATTGATAAAAGATGCGTCTCCACCCTTTGGTGGAACACATTCAAGACATCTGTTAGCTATACTCTTTATACAAGACCTGCCATGGTCAATCTAATGTCTCCATCCCCTGAATAGACTGAAAGCGGTTTATGCCTATGGATACCCTTGTCTCGATGATAGGGACACAATTACTCGTGTTCTGGATTCTTCTAGGACTTCTTCTCATGTGGATGATCACATTTGCAGTGTTAGCTTTTCGTTCAAAGGTGACGGAGGGGGGATGAAGAGGGCGTGAAACGTAATATCTACGTCTAATGGATCCTCCAGGAGGCGCAGCGCTGCGCCTCCTGTCCCGATTTAATGTGCCGGGCGCAACGCTGCTACAATCATCGCCACCACACTCAGCGCAAAGGAAACCAGGAAAGCCTGGTGCACCCCGCGTAGGAAGAGAGCCAGAGCGGCAGGGAACTGGCTCATACCACCACCGTAGATGAAAACTTGCATCATCGCGGCCATCGGTACCTTGCTCAGGGCCAGTGGGAAGACAATGGCGATGCTGAGCATAGAACCGGTATTGTTGAGCATGGCAAGGATACCTGCAGCCGCGCCTCGCGTCTGCGGTGTGACCGAACTCATGATGGCATTGGTATTAGGCGAAACGAATAGGCCAGAACCACCGCCCATGAGGACCATGAACACCGCCAGCATCCAGTATGGCGTAGATGGGCCGATTGTGGAGAGGCCCAGCAACGCTAGTGAGGAGATACCCAGGCCGAGAGGCGCCAGGACCCGCGAACCGACGCGGTCCGAAAGCCGCCCGCTCAGGGGGCCAACGACCATAAAGGCTGCGCCGAAGGGTATCAGCAACAACCCTGCTGCTAGTGGGTTCTGCCCATATGGACCCTGCAGGAAGAAAATCAGCAGGAACAAAACCGCGCCACGGGCCACGCCATTCAACAGGCCGCTCAAGTTTGCCAGTGCGAAAAGGCGATCGCGGAAGAGCCGCAGCTGCACAATCGGCTCCTTGATACGAGGCTCAATCAGTCCAAAGAGCACCAGACTGACGACACCCACCGCGAGAATAACCATATTGGCTGTCTGTCCGAACATAGGGAAGGCAAACAGGCTCAACGCGAGCAAGACTCCGGTCAGGCCGATGGTGAGCGCTGCGCTGCCATACCAGTCGATGTGCTGGTGGCTGGCCAGGTGCACAGGTTCTCGCAGGCGCCAGATGCCCCACAGCGCACCAAAGATCGCAAAAGGTACATTAAAGAGAAACACCCAGCGCCAGGACCACTCGGTCAATAGGCCGCCAATGATCGGCCCAACCAGGAAGCCAGCCGCGCCGGCAATCTGGTTGACGCCCAGCCCCAGGCCAACCTGTCCTTTCCTGAAGGCATCGGCGACGATGGCTGTGCTGTTGGTTACGAGCAGCGCGCCGCCCATGCCCTGTATTATGCGCCCCACAATCAGGTCGGTGCCATGGAACTGTGGCTGCGCCAGGCCACCAACCAGCGAACCAAGCGCAAACAGCGCAAAGCCGCTATTGTAGAGGCGTTTGCGTCCCCATATGTCTGCCAGGCGTCCAATGACGGGTGTCAAAACGGTGGTGATCAGCAGGTAGCCGATCAACACCCACATAATCGTGAAAAACGTCGCATGCAGCTCGGTCAAAATATTTGGCAGCGCGATCAGCAGCGCCGACCCCTGAATAGAGGCGAGCAGGGCGCCGACGGTAGTAACGGAGAGGGCCGTCCACTGGTAGCCATTGTGTCTCTCCGCTGCCACGTCCTCACCTTTCTTTTGAGCATCAGGGGTAAGATCTGAAGTAGTCCGGGTAGAAGTCTCCATAGCCGTCCTTCCAGGGAATAATGCATATTATATTTTACGCAGATCAATAAGTATTGCAATCGACACCATAATCAGGGTAAAGCAGAATAATTACACCCTGACCAGGTGGTAAAGCGCGGGCAGAGCGGTCATGATGCTGGCCCGCTCATCCTCGCTCAGCCGCTCCAGGCGTTGTTGCAGCGAGCCCAGGCGAGCCTGGCGATAGACGCTCACGGCCAATCGTCCCGCTTCGGTTGGTTTTACCCACACCATACGCCAGTTTATGCTGTCGTGGCCGCGTTCTACATAGCCCTGCGCCAGTAGGCGCTTGACCATGGCCGTCGCAGTGGACGGAGCTACCGCGAGATGCTCTGCAAGCTCTTGCATGGTGCAATGCCCGTGTTCGACCAGAATACCCAGCAGTGTCAACTGTCCCGGCGTAGCACGCAGTTCGGTTACTTCCCGCCAGCCCGGGCATGCCTGTGGGGTATCGCCCTCCAAAGGCACATCGGCCCGCAGGCGCTGCAGTAATTTGGGAGCAATATCGAGGAGCGCTGTTGCCAGGCTCGTATCATTATGAATTGCTTCGTATGCCACACGTATCTCCCAATGACTTCGATTATCTAACTATATGATAGACGAAGTAAGAAGAAATAGCAACCCTGCTGTGGTACAATGAGGAAGTGAGCAGGATAGGCAAGCACAGAACCGGCGTACTACTCATTATCATCTCAGCGGCCTCGTTTGGCACGCTGCCAATCTTCACGCGCCTTGCCTACCGCGCGGGAGCTGAGCCTGTCACTCTGCTGGCGTTGCGCTTCGCGCTGGCTTCTATAGTGATGGTCGCCATTATAGCCGCTCGCAAGATTCCGTTCCCACGTGGGCGCACGCTTCTTGGTCTAGTCTTGATGGGCGCAATTGGGTATGTAGGGCAATCTCTGGCGTACTTTACTGCACTTACCATGGCTTCAGCGGCACTGGTAGCGCTCCTCCTGTACCTATACCCGGCGCTCGTCACCTCGCTATCGGCCATTTTTCTGAAAGAGCATCTCACGCTCGCTAAAATCAGCGCGCTCGCTTTCGCCCTCGTGGGCACTGCTCTGACGGTTGAGCCAACGGGAAGCGGGCGACTGCTTGGTGTCGTACTGGCCATCGCGTCAGCTGTGATCTATTCCATCTACATCCTCGCCGGAAGCCGTATCACGGCGCACACGAACGCTATTGCATCGTCGACCACGATTATGCTCTCGGCAGCCGCTGTGTATGCCGGCATTGTTGCTGTTCGCGGTCCCATCTTTCCCCAGGCTTCCTACGGCTGGATTACTATTGTCGCTATTGCCCTTGTCTCAACGGTCTTACCCATTGTCACCTTCTTCGCAGGGCTTGAGCGGCTTGGCCCTACCAGGGCTTCCACTTTGTCAACATTTGAGCCCATTGTGAGTGTCGTACTGGCTACGCTTGTGCTTGGGGAGACGATCAGCCCGCTCCAGGTTCTGGGCGGTGCGCTCATCCTGGCCGCCGTGATTATCTGTAGCTTAACATTATCCTGATTTCTTTCTGCAACCGTTCTGCGGAATCTACCCAAAGATGGACATGCCATCTTTGAAATCCGCTTCCTGCTTCGCAGAGGGGAGTTTCACTAACCCATCGTGCGACGGATTAGCCAGCGCTCCCCTCTCCACAGGCGTTTCACCCTTCCCGAGGAACTCCCGGTAGGGATCCTTTGTGCTTTCCTGTCTTCGCCAACGCAGCCAGGTTCAGCGCGGCGTTCACATCACGATCGATAACCAGACCACAGGCAGGATTCTCGCATACGTAGATGCGTTCCGAGAGATCCATGTCCTCTTTGACGTTGCCACACTGTGAACACATCTTGGTGGAAGGAAACCAGCGATCCGCCAGGAGCAAGGTTTCTCCCTGCCACACGGTCTTGTAGGTCATTTGTCGCTTGAACTCACCCAGACCCACGTCGCTGATAGCCAGTGCTAACTTCCGATTGCGCTTCATCCCATCCACATTGAGGTCTTCAAGCACCACCAGGAGCGGGCGCACAGGAGCATCCGTTGCTCTTGCCTGACGGAGCATCTTTTTGATTTGCTGCTGCTTGACACGGTGTGCCATGTGCTCTGGCAGCAGAGGTGCATCTATCGGCTGAGAACGCTTGCCTTTTCGTGCTTTGACCTTGGCTTTCGGTTCGGGCAACGAGGCAGCAATCTCAGCCTTTCGTTCGGCACGTTCTTCGGGGGAAAGCGTGGCGCGAGTGAGCAGACTGGTTCCCTTGTGCAGAGCATCTCGACGGACGTGGGCAATACGGGCGTACTTGCGGGCAAGTTTTACTCGCGCTTTGGCGCGATTTTTACTGCCCTTGGCTTTCCGGGAAAGACGCCGGTGAAGGCGTTTGAGGCGCTTGAGTTCAGAACGCAAGGCTTTGGGGTTCTCTACCACGTGGCCATCGGAGCACTGGGCCAGCCGATTGATCCCCACATCGACTCCGATTGGCTCAGACGTTCCAGCAGGCGGATCAGGCACCTCTTCTTCCACCTGGACGGAGACAAACCAGCGCTCGGCCTCCTCGGACACCGTCGCGGAAAGCACGTTGACTCCACTGGTGGGCACATACCCGCATTCTTTCAGGCGGAGTCGGCCCAAACGAG
>WNFE01013604.1_pt1 | contig 10299 bp, 8 predicted proteins | sample 5400451 | NCBI WGS metagenome assembly WNFE01 (sample SAMN13153344, study PRJNA577476) | soil metagenome | isolation source: 200 cm saprolite under Douglas fir tree site 2 hole 2 | place: USA:California | collected 2015-04-18 | reverse complement strand
TCCTGGAGATTCTCCGCCGTGTACGTGCCGGCTTGCACCTTGCGCAGGAAGTCCAGGTAGATTGTCTCCCAGTGCACCAGCTGCCCGGAGACGATTGTGTCCGGCGCGAACTTATACATGGGGGAGTAGTGGCCGAAGCTCAACAGATTCTTCTTGCCGGCTTCTTGGACCACGGTCGGAGAGTCCTCGGTAAACGCGAAGATATCAGCGCCTTCCGCGATCAGCGCATCGGTGGCTTCCTTCGCCTTCGAGGGGTTAAACCAGTCAGAGATCCAGCGTACCTGAACGGTCGCCTTGGGGTTGACTGCTCGCACGCCCAGGGCCCAAGCGTCGAGGTGGCGTTTCACCTCCGGGATGGGGAACGCCCCCACATAGGCGACTTTGTCGGTTTTCGTCAGGGCTCCGGCCATCAGGCCGTTGAGATAGTACACCTGGTAGAAGTCGGCCATATAAGTAGCCATGTTCGGGTTGCGTTTGAAACCCGACGCATGCGCAAAGATGACCTTCGGGTACTTCTTCGCCGCCGCGAGCGTCCCGTCCATGAAGCCGAAGCTGGTGGTAAAGATGACCGAGGCGCCCTGGCTGACCAACCGATCGATAAACGGCTCGACCCCGCCTTCGGGCACGGACTCCACTTTCAGGGTCTCGACGGGCAGCTTCTGCTCTACGATCTGCCGTGCGACGTCGTGGGCATGGGTCCATCCGTAGTCACCGATGGGACCCACATAAATGAAGCCGGCCTTCAGCTTCTGCTGCGCCGATCCACTAGGAATAAATGCCAGCAGAACCCCAATGACGACTGCTACCTTGATCCAATAGCTAACATGCACCCGCATTGTTTCATGCACCTCCGGCTGATGATTCTTGACAGGCTGCGGAGCTATCTTCGCGTCGATGTAGCATCTCCCTGCCGCGTTCTGTGATCCTGCTGCCCACCCTGTCTCGCACGTCCGCAAGACATGGCACGTTTAGGTGACAACGCCTTAGCCTCCTCCACGCACATACGGGAGGCCCAAGGCTTCGGGCGGCTGTCCGGCGCGCGTGCCCCGGCGTGCCGTCACCGCAAGCACGAGGATGGTGAACACGAAGGGCAGCATCTGTAGTGGCTCAGGCGGGATCCACCGTTGGAGCAAGAAAGAGAGGTGGAACAAGGTGCCAAAGAGCAGCGCCGCGACGACGGCCCGCAGGGGATCCCAGCTGGCAAAGATGGCGAGAGCAATGACAATCCAGCCGATTCCTCCCGTCATCCCTTCTGTCCACGACGGCCGGTACGCCACCGATAGGAATCCCCCCGCTACCCCCGCGAGGATCCCGCCGAAGATGACGGCGAGATAGCGGACCACGATAACATTCACACCCATCGCGTCCGCTGCTGCGGGGGACTCGCCCGCAGTCCGCAGGATAATCCCCCACCGGGTGTGGTACAGCACAGCCCACAAGGCCACCGCGAGGGCGACCCCCACTGGTGCAAGCGCAAATTCAGACAGCGAACGTTCCAACGGCACCCCCTCCCACCCACGTCCCAAGACGCCGGCCAAGCCCAGCCCGAACATCGTCAGCGCCAGCCCGGAGACGTACTGGTTGGCCCGCAGCCCGATCGAGACGATCGCGTGGAGGAGAGCTGCGGCGCCGCCAATCCCTCCGGCGACCACCAGGCCGAGGACCGGAGATCCAGTGACCTGCGCGGTGGCGAAGGCACCGAGGGCACCTAGGATCATCATGCCTTCCACTCCGAGATTGACCACGCCAGCGCGCTCCGCGTAAATCTCGCCGAGCGCGCCCCACAGCAAGGGGGTGCCAAATGCCGTGCCTCGAATGAGCGCGCCGAGCATCCAGGTCGAAAAGTCCATCACAGACCTCCCGAGAACGAGGCGGGGTCGGCCTTCTCCACGGCGCTCGTTGGTTTCAGCCGGATCCGGTAGCTCATCAAGCGCTCGCTACCAATTAGGAAGAACAGAATAAGTCCGTCGAACACGTAGGTGACCCGAAAAGGCATTTGTAGTGAGACCTGCATGGCACTGCCTGCGCTGTAAATCAGACCGAACAGTCCGGCGGTGAGCAGTGTTGCCAGCGGCTTGCCTCGCGCGAGCCAGGCGACGATGATCCCTGTGTAGCCGTAGCCGAGCGAGACTTGGCTGGGGTCCAGCAGTTTGTGCTGCACTCCCGCCACTTCCCCCACGCCCGCCAGTGCGGCGGCCCCACCTGAGAGCACCATCACGAGGATCGTAGTTTTGAGGCTGCTAATCCCCGCGTAGCGCGCCGCGTCCGGGTTCTCGCCCTGCACCCGGATTTCAAACCCCAGACGCGACCGGCTCAGCAAGAACGCGCACCCCGCAGCAAAGGCGATCCCCAGGACCAGTGTCGGCCAATGGACGCGGGTTCCCGGAATGAGGGGGAGCCATGCGGGGTCGGGAAATAGGTCTGTGTAGGCGAAGCCGCGCACGCTGGGGCCTTTCCACGGGCCGGTCACCAGCCAGCTAACCCCGTACAGGGCGATGTAGTTCATCATCAGGGTGCTGATCACTTCGTTCACGTTCAATCGGAGTTTTAGCAGACTCGGCACCAAGCCCCACAGGGCGCCCGCGGCAAAGCCGGCGATGAACATCGCCGGAATGGCCCACGTCCCCCGGATGGGTGTGAATAGCGCGATCCATGTCGCGGCGACCGCACCGGCCAGCAACTGACCTTCGGCTCCAATGTTGTAGAACTGGGCGCGAAAGGCTAGTACGAGTCCTACTCCGACCAGCAAGAGCGGGATCGTCGGCCGGAAGATCTCCGGGAGCGCCCCCGGCGTCGAGAAGGCGTCGTGGGCGACTACGACATACGCGTGGATAGGGTTGAGGCCATACACCCAGAAGACGCCGCCGGCGACGACGAAGGCGGCCAGGATCGCCGCCACTGACACGAGGAGGATCCACCAGCCTGAGGGCTCGCCCCGTTCGACATGAATCTTCATCCCGTCTGCCCCGCCATCATCAACCCGATGGTCTCGCGATCGGTCCCTGTCGGCACGATGCCAACGAGCTGGCCGCCGAACATCACCGCCACGCGGTCTGACAGGCGCATGACTTCTTCTAGATCTTCAGAGACGAGCAGCACGCCGGTGCCGGCGTCGCGGCGCTGGAGCAGGAGCCGGTGGATCTGATCGGTGGCGCTCACGTCCAAGCCGGAGGTCGGATGGGCGGCGACGATCACCGCGGGTTGCGCCGACAGTTCCCGGGCCAAGATCAGACGTTGGATGTTCCCGCCCGAGAGCGACTTGGCCAGGGTGGTGGGGCTGGGGGTGGCGATGCTGTACTCGAGGATCAACCGGCGGGCAAACTGCAAGGTTGCGTGAGAGTCCAGCAGCGGGCCGCGCGCAAACGGCGGATAGCGGTAGCGGCGCAGGATGAGGTTCTCGGCCACGGTCATCGTGCCCACGATGCCCATGCGGATCCGTTCCTCGGGAACGTGGGCTACGCCGGCCGCGTAAATGGCTTGCGGAGTCTTCCCGGTGATATCCTTTCCGAGGACGGCCACTCGTCCGCGGTGCGGTTTACGCAGACCCGTGACCGCCTCAATAAGTTCGCGTTGCCCATTGCCGGCGACACCGGCGATCCCGAAAATCTCCCCAGCCTGGACCGTCAAGGAGACCCCGCGCACGGCTGCGGTGCCCCGGTCGCCCGGGACCCAGAGGTCGGTCACCTCCAGCGAATCGGAACCCGAGGCTGGAGGGCGCGCCAAGTCGCCGAACTCGATGTCCCGCCCAACCATCATCCGGGCCAACGTCCGCTTGTCTGCGGAGGCGATATCGACGGTGCCGATGATACGTCCCTTGCGCAGAACGGAGACACGGTCGCAAAGACCTCGTCCAGTTTGTGAGTGATGAAGATCACCGCGTGGCCGTCGGCTTTCATCTGGCGCAACACGTTACTCAGAAAGATCACTTCCTGCGGTGTCAGGACGCTTGTCGGTTCATCCAAGATCAGAATCTGCGCGCCTCGCAGGAGCGCTTTGAGAATCTCGACCCGCTGTTGTTCGCTGACCGAGAGCTGCCAGACCGCGGCGCGGGGATCCACGGCCAGGCCGTAGTGGGTCCCGACCTCCCGGATACGGCCTTCCGCCCGCCGGCCCGGGAAGAGAAACGGCAGAGTCGGCAACGCCAGGGCGATATTCTCCGCCACGGTGTGGCGGCGCACGAGGAGGAAGTGCTGAGGAACCATCCCGATGCCTGCTGCAATCGCATCGGCGGGGGACCGGACGCGCGTCATCTGCCCGCGGACGATGATCTCTCCGGCATCGGGCTGCAAGATGCCGTAGATAATATTCATCAGCGTGGTCTTGCCGGCCCCGTTTTCTCCCAGCAGCGCGTGGATCTCTCCCGGACGGACGTCGAAGGTCACCCGATCATTGGCGACGACCCCAGGGAAGGTCTTCGTGATTTCGCGAAGGGCCAGCAGAGGAGAAGGGGCGGCACACACGCTGCGTGCTTGGTTCTTCCTGGCCGCGTCGCGGTCCTTGCCGCCATGTAGAGCACGCCAGTCTTATACGGTTGGGCCACACGCCCTCTCATCGACGTGAATATCTGAAAGGTAGGATTGTGTGAAGAGGAGTCGCGCGACGCGACGGTGGAAAGGGTGGGGAATGGACGTCTACTTGCCCCGGACCCTGGAAGAGGCCCTCGAGGTTAAAGCCGCGCACCCGGACGCCCTCCCGATTGCAGGGGGCACCGACGTGATGGTCGAGATCAATTTCGATCGCCGTCGGCCCGCCTCGATCCTTGATCTCACCCGAGCGGCGGAACTGCAGACTTGGCGCCACGACGATGGGACCATCACCCTGGGGGCGGGGGTCTCGTACACCAGGATTGTCCGGGAGCTCACCATGTGTCGGCCATTGGTCGAGGCTTCTCGCACGGTCGGTTCTCCGCAGATCCGCAGCCGCGGCACGGTCGGGGGAAACCTGGGTACCGCGAGCCCCGCGGGCGACGCCTTGCCCGTGCTGGCCGCCTACGATGCGGACGTGATCCTGGCCAAGGCCGGCGGCGTCGTGCGGTCATTGCCCTGGCACCGATTCCACGTCGGTCCGAAAAAGACCGCGCTTGCGCCTGATGAGCTGATCGTGGGTACGCGGTGGAAGGTGGTGCGCGGGCCGGGTTCGTTTTCGAAGGTCGGGACGCGCAACGCAATGGTGATCGCGATCGCCAGTCTGTGTCTCGTGGTAGATGAGGCCACTCAGACTGTGCGCGTGGCCTTAGGCTCTGTGGGCCCCACGATTCTCCGCGCCCCTGAGGCGGAACAGTTCGCGACACGGTCCTGGCGCGAGGCGGGAGTGTGGGCGGATCCACGTGCGCCCATCGCGGACGGAGTGATCGATGAATTTGGAGAGCGTGTGGCCGCTGCCGCCCGGCCGATCGACGATGTCCGAGGAACCGCTGCCTACCGCCGGCACGCGTGTGCGGTGCTCGCGCGTCGAGCTTTGCGCTGGGCGATGGACGACCGAAAGCTGACCGGACCCGGGACGCCCCGAGGTGCCGGAGCGCGATGACACGATCCGTCTTCAGAGTCGCAAGTGATGTTGGCGTGACGAACCAACCATGTTGATTCGTCTGCACGTCAATGGCGACCCTCGCGAGGCCGATGTGTGGCCGGGGGCCAGCCTGCTCTCTCTGCTCCGCGACCACCTCGGTCTCGTGGGCTCCAAGAACGCGTGCGAGCAAGGCGAGTGCGGATCATGCTCCGTCTGGCTGGACGGGGATTTGGTCTGTTCGTGTTTGGTGCTGGCGGCGCAAGCCGGGGGCCGGCAGGTGCGCACGGTAGAGTCTCTGGCACAAGGCGATCGCCTTCACCCTGTCCAAGAGGCGTTTTTGGAAGCCGGCGCCGTGCAGTGCGGATTTTGCACACCCGGACTGATCGTGGCGGTCACCGATCTTCTGGACCACCATCCTCGGCCGACGGAGGAGACGATCCGCGAGGCTCTCGCCGGCAACCTCTGTCGCTGCACAGGATATCAAAAGATCATTGACGCCGTGAAGATAGCCGCAGGACGCTTGCAGGGCGGGCCCCAGGCGTCGGGGCCGAAATTCCGTTGACTCCGGTCGCAGTCCGTCCATGAGTGCAGCGCGAGGTGCCGGTGTATGGAAAGACTTCTGATCCGGTCCTGCGACGTCGTCCTCACCATGGACGACGCGGGGACGGAGGTGCGGGACGGATCAGTTCTCATCGAGGACGGTGTGATCTCCTGGGTGGGGACGGGATTGCCCGCGCGTCCCTCCGACGCCCGCGTCATCGACGGACGCGGGTTGGTGGCCACGCCCGGTCTCATCAATACCCACCACCATCTGTACCAGTCCTTAACCCGGGTGCGCGCACAGGATCAGGGGCTGTTTGGCTGGCTGCGAGAGTTGTACCCGGTCTGGGCGGGACTGGATCTGGAGTGGATGCGTGCGGCTTCCGCGGTCGGACTCGCCGAACTCGCGTTGTCCGGGTGCTCCACGACGACGGACCACCACTACATCTTCCCCACCGGCGTGACGGGGATCCTCGAGGCCGAAGTCGATGTCGCCGCGCAGGTTGGCGTCCGCTTTCATCCCTGCCGCGGCTCCATGGACCTCGGCGCATTGCAGGGCGGTCTGCCCCCGGATAGCCTCGTCGAAGACATCGATCGCATTCTTGCCCACACCGATGAGGTGATCACGCGGCTCCATGATCCGCGGCCCGGCGCGATGCTTCGGGTCGCCGTCGCTCCGTGCTCGCCGTTTTCCGTGACCCCGCAGTTGATGCGCGAGTCCGCAGCTCTGGCTCGGCGGCGGGGGGTCCGGCTGCACACGCACATCGCGGAGACGGTGGACGAGGAAACGTTTTGCCAGAGCAAGTTCGGCCGGCGACCGCTGGAACTGCTGGACGATCTCCAGTGGCTGGGGGCGGATGTGTGGCTGGCGCATTGCGTGCACCTGAGTGGAGATGATGTCCGCCGGATTGCGGGTACGGGGACCGCCGTGGCGTGGTGTCCGACGTCCAATTTACGCCTGGGCTCGGGGATCGCCCCCGCACGAGAGCTCCTCGATGCGGGCGTCTCCGTGGGATTAGCTGTGGACGGCTCCGCCTCTAACGATGCCGGCCAGATGCAGGGCGAGGTGCGCCAAGCGATGCTCGTCGCGCGCGCCCGCGGCGATGCCCGCACTATGAGCGCCCGCGAGGCGCTGCGAGTCGCCACACGCGGTGGAGCCCGGTGTCTGGGGCGAGACGACATCGGTGTGCTCGAACCCGGTCGGCGTGGCGATGTGGCGCTGTTTGCTCTCGACAGCTTGGCCCTGGCGGGTGCTGAGGCCGATCCCGCCGCGGCGCTCGTCTACTGCGCCCCCCAGCGTGTCCGGCACCTCTTTGTGGACGGCCGGGCCGTTGTGCAAGACGGTCATCTCGTGCGCGTTGATGAGGAAGTCATTGCGCGGGAGGGTCATCGCGTAGGACGGCGGATTGTGGAGCAAGGACGACACTGACGATGCGAGGGGAGATGGTGAAGGAAAATAGACGGGTCATCCGCTCTCTGCAGTCTGGGGGGGCTCAAGCGTGAGCACCAAGATCGCTGAACGCGCGCGGGGTGGCGTCGGCGAAAGCGTCCGGCGTGTGGACGGCATCCCCAAGGTCAAAGGGCAGTTCCTCTACGGGAGCGACCTGTGGGCCGAGGACATGCTGTGGGGTTACACGGTGCGCAGTCCCCATCCCCACGCCCGTATTCGGTCAATCGACATCTCGCGTGCGATGTCCACCACAGGCGTGCACGCTGTCTTACTGGCCTCTGATGTGCCCGGCCGCAAGACGTACGGGCTCGAGCTGCTGGATCAGCCCGTGCTCGCGATTGACCGGGTGCGCTACCAGGGTGAACCGGTCGTGGTCCTCGCGGCGACCGAGCTCGAACTGGCCCGGCGCGCGGCCGAAAAGATCCGCATCGAGTACGAGGTCCTGCCCGCGGTAACGGACATGGAACAGGCGCTTCGCGCTGACTCCCCCCGGGTCCATGACTTCGGCAACGTCTTGCGGCACATTCGCATCGCGCACGGCGATCCCGGAGCCAAAGCCGACGTGTGGGTGGAGGGCTATTACGAGACCGGTGTGCAGGATCAAGCCAGCCTGGGCCCGGAATCGGGACTGGCGCTGCCCGCCGACGACGGCGGGGTGGACTTGTACGTTGCGACACAGTGGCTGCACGTTGACCGCGACCAGATTGCCCCCTGCTTGAATCTGCCCCCCGAGAAAGTTCGACTGCACCTGGCGGGGGTGGGGGGCGCGTTTGGTTCGCGCGAGGACCTCAGCATGCACATCCACGCCAGCCTGTTGGCTCTGCGCACCGGCAAGCCAGTGAAGATGGTCTACTCGCGCCAGGAGTCGTTTTTCGGTCACGTCCACCGCCATCCCTCCCGGATCTGGATGCGCACGGGTGCCGCGCGTGATGGGAGATTGGTTTCTGTCGTGGCCCGCGTGCTGATCGACGGCGGGGCGTACGCTTCGTCTTCCACCGCGGTCATCGCGAACGCGTCGACCTTTGCGGCCGGACCGTATGAGGTCCCGAATGTGTCCATCGAAGGAACCGCCGTGTACACGAACAATCCACCCTGCGGCGCAATGCGGGGATTTGGCGCTGTCCAGGTGTGCTTCGCCCACGAGACGCAGATGGACAAACTGGCCCGCGCGCTGGGGATGGATGCCGTCGACTTGCGCCTAAAAAGTGCGGTGTCGACAGGATCCGTGTTGCCCACGGGTCGGGTGATTCGGGGAAGTGCGCCGGTCCGCGAAGTCATCCGCCGCTGCATGGCGATCCCCTTGCCTCGTGCTTCAAATGAGCGCGACCCGATGACCTATCCTGGTGGCGCGGGCAACGTGAGCCGTGGTGAGCGATTGAAACGTGGGGTGGGGTTCGCCGTCGGGTACAAGAACATCGCGTACAGCGAGGGATTTGATGACTTTGCGGAGTGCCGGGTAAGGCTCTTTGCTGGACCTACGGGACCCGTCGCGGAAATCTACAGCGCCGCGGCGGAGGTGGGGCAGGGCCTGCATACCATCCTGGTGCAGATTGTCCGGGAGGAGCTGGGGATCGAGCAGGTGGTCCTCCACCCGGCCGACACCGGGATTGGGTCATCCGGTTCCAGTTCGGCCTCGCGACAGACAATGATGTCCGGCGGCGCGGTGCAGCTAGCATCCCGCGCGGTGCGGGATGCGCTCCTTGCGTGTGTGCACAGACGTTTGGGCACAGAGGCCGCAGCGTTCGTGATCCGTGACGGGGATATCTTCGCAGGCGCGCGTCGGGTGGGGTCTGTGCAGGAGTTCCTCGACGAGCCGATTGAGCAGACGCGCGTCTACCACCATCGGACGACCACCGCGCTCGATAAGAACGGACAGGGAGACCCGCACGTCACGCTGGCCTTCGCCGCAGAACGCGCGGTGGTGGAAGTCGACGACGAACTCGGGCTCGTCCGCGTCGTACAGATTGCCGCGGCTCAAGACGTGGGCCGGGCTTTGAATCCGCAGGGCGTCCATGGCCAGATCGAAGGCGGCACAGCGCAAGGGTTGGGATTGGCGTTGATGGAGGAGATCCAGCTCGCCGACGGACGCATTCGCAACGCATCGTTCACCGACTATCTGATCCCCACGATTCTCGACATGCCGCCCGTGGTCTCCGAACTTATCGAAGAGCCCGAGCCCGGGGTGCCGTATGGGGCGAAGGGCGTGGGCGAACATGCCACGATCGTTTCCACAGCGGCCATTGTGGCCGCCCTACGCCAGGCGACGGGGCGCGACCTTAACCGCGTTCCGGTGCGACCTGATGATCTGACCGGTCTTACCGGGCCGGTCCGCTCCCCCGGTCCTCCGCCTTCGCCGGATGTTCCCTATCCCGAGCCCGTGCCCAAGGCGCTCGGCGCCCTGTGACGTACGACCGCGTCGTTGCGGGCGGTCTGATCGTCGCCCCGGATGAGACCGTTCGCGGCAGCATCGGCATTCGCGATGGCACCATCGCTGCGATTTCGCCGGATCGTCTGCAAGGCGAGGAGGTGTTGGACGCGCGCGATCGTGTCATTCTCCCGGGCGCAGTCGACCTCCACGTGCATTTCAACGAGCCAGGCCGGACACACTGGGAAGGGTGGGGTCCGGGCAGCCGCGCCGCCGCGGTCGGCGGCGTGACCACGATCGTCGAGATGCCCCTCAACGCGATCCCGCCCACCGTGACGGCGACCGCGCTGGCAGCCAAAGTGCAGGCCGCACAGGCGGCATCCGTCGTGGACTTCGCCCTGTGGGGCGGGTTGATCACTGACAATCTCGAGCACTT
>WNFE01004631.1_pt1 | contig 10299 bp, 6 predicted proteins | sample 5400451 | NCBI WGS metagenome assembly WNFE01 (sample SAMN13153344, study PRJNA577476) | soil metagenome | isolation source: 200 cm saprolite under Douglas fir tree site 2 hole 2 | place: USA:California | collected 2015-04-18 | reverse complement strand
GCCATGGTTGCTGCTCTCAAGCGAGATGGAATCCTTCCTGGCGTGGTCATGACGGGGGCGGTGGACCCCATCGGGCGTATTCTGCCCGTAGGGGCTCTCCCTGAAAAAATTCAGGGTGCTGCTGCAGGAGGCTTCTCCACGGTCCTCATTCCGCAAGGTCAGACCAAGACTCGGGACTGGGATCTCAGTCCTCTTGCTGAGGACCTTCGAGTCACAATCGTAGAGGTATCTACACTTCGAGAAGCCTATGAAAGAATGACAGGCAAGAGCTATTAGTGGTACCTAGAGACTCGTGGGGTTTCCGTGTTTGAGTTCCAAAAACAGTTCTTTTTGACCTATACGACAACTGCTATTGGACCTCAACGGAATCCAGGGGATAGCAATTAGCTCTTCGCAACCCTTTTTGAAACACTCCTTTCGACACGAGCAATCTTAACTACTTTTTCAGTTCCTTGATTTAGGTGGGAGAGCGACATAGGGTATTTCCTTCTAAGCCGGGGGTTACAGGTTCGAGTCCTACCCGGGGACCCTAAGCCGGCTATGCTCGTCAAATAATTTGGAAGGGTGAGGGTATGCCTTACGAGCACGCAAGTCGATTGTCACGGAGGGAGTTTCTTCTTCGCCTGGCAGGAGGAACAATCGTTTTCCTGACTGCTGAAGAAATATGGTCGCTGGCATCATGGGCCCAAACAGGTGAACGACCCACCGACCCTGAGTTTATCACTCGCGTCAACCGTCCTCAGGATTTGGAGTCCCCGCCACAGTGGTTGACATCCTGGCTCACGCCGAACAACCGCTTTTTCGTGCGGAGTCACTTTGGTCCCCCGAGTCCCTCGAGCCTGAAGGACTGGCAGTTGCATGTGGAAGGGGATGTCAAGCAACGCCTCACGCTCTCGTTTTCTGACCTCAAAGCGTTTGAAGAGGTGACGCTTCATGCAGTCGTACAGTGTGCGGGTAACGGCCGAGCCTTCTTCCGCCCGAAAGTTCCGGGAGTGCAGTGGGAACGGGGAGCCGTCGGCAATGCGAAGTGGGCAGGAGTTCGGTTAGGTGATGTATTAAAACGGGCTGGCCTTGGATCGAAGGCCAAGCATGTTCAATTGCTGGGGGCCGACCGACCTGTGCTTCCGACTGTGCCCTTGTTTATCCGGAGCATCCCGATTGAGAAAGCCATGCATCCGACCACGATGCTGGCGTACGAGATGAATGAAGAGCCGCTCCCGATATTGCATGGAGCACCCTTGCGCCTGATCGTGCCGGGTTGGGCGGGCGACACGTGCATGAAATGGTTGACCCATCTCACGGTGCAGGAAGATGAGGCCGATGGCTTTTACATGCAAACCGCGTATCGAATACCCGTGACCCCAGTGCAACCTGGTGCGATAATTCACCCTTCTGAGATGATCCCGGTGACCGAGATGGCTGTGAAGTCGATTATCGCACGGCCTTTGGAAGGCGCGAAGGTCCCTGGCGGTACAGTACAGGTGGAGGGTGTCGCGTTGACTGGCGAAGGTGAGATTGTGCGCGTGCAGATTTCTATGGACGAGGGCAAGCAATGGTATGACGCCAACCTGGGCGAGGAACGGGCGCCGTATGCCTGGCGGCTCTGGCGGTATGCGTGGAAGGGCATGAAGCCGGGCAGTTACACGATACTGTCCCGTGCGACAGACAGTCGGGGGCATACCCAGCCGATGGCAACGCCATGGAATCCTGGTGGGTTCCTATGGAATGGCGCGGACGTTGTCCGAATCGAGATCGAAGCATGACGAGCGTTTCGTATCTTTCAAGGATAATAGCTACGGCGCTCACTGCACTGGGGTTGACTGTGTTCGGATTTCTGCAACACCTGGACAGTTCAAACTCCTACGCCGGCGAGCCGAACGATCAGTCGTCCTTAGATCAGCAGGGCCTTGCCTTCATCAATGCTCGCTGCACGATCTGTCATTCGAGCGATCTCATCACGCAGCAACAGCTGGATCGTTCACTGTGGACCAAGGAGGTAGACAAAATGATCAAGTGGGGCGCACCGGTGAGACCCGAGGAGCAGAAATTTCTGCTCGACTATCTGTCCGCCTACTATGGTCCGCAAAGGTCAATGGGTTCATCCTCGGCAGAGACTGAACGGCAACTGGCGCCATATAAGTGACCCGCCCCTTTACACCGGTCCAGGGCGTAAACTGCGGCCCTGGGTAGCTTAAACCGAATGGTTCGCAAATCGTACAGTACCGGGTGCCGACTCCCCCCTGCACTGTGCTCATTTTGTACTCAACTCCACCCACTCCAGCCTATTCCAGCCAAAGTTCGGACTTCTCGTAATCCTTGGCTGGAATGGGCCTGAGTGAGATGGAACAGGCTGGAGGAGGGTGACGAACACGCTTTCCTAAACCGTGGACCGCATATCCACAAAACCTGCAAGAATTCCGGCCCTCAAACCCCCGACAATTCAGCCCGCCAGATCTAGCCGTTGGCTGTCTTCAAATCAGATGGTTCATGGACGGGCGGTGAATGTTCGTGGCTAGCACACGACGAGCACAGCACCCGGTGCGGCCGATCCCATCTCCAGGAATAATCACAGGGTTGTTCATCGATCTGCGGAGAGGCAATCTACTGATTGAGTGTCAATCTCCCTGATCTCTCGCGAAGACGATGACGGCGTTCGCTGGAAGGACGATGGCGCAGGACGCCTCGAACCCGTGGAGGGGCGCTCCCGTAGCCTCGATGGCGCCTCCATTCCCCTCCACAGTCGGGTTGACCCAGTTGTCATAGACATCGCTGTTAAAGGCTTCGACCCAGCGGCCGGCCGAGGGGAAGCCCACATCATAATTGTACATCGTCGTGTCGTTCAGGCTCGCGATGACGAGCACATCACGGCCGCGGCCCTCGAGCCACCGATGAAACGCCAGAACACGATAGTGGTTGTGCACGTGAATAACCCGAACGCGCGGGCCACGCAGGGCGGGCTGCCGCCAACGCAGTCGAATCACGTCCTGGGTAAAGCGCAACTGGTCCACCAGGGGTTGTTGTCCTAACCGCACGCCGTCCCAGTCAATGAGGTTGGCGCTCTTGGTGGGATCATCGCTCCATTGGTGGTCCTCAAGAAACTCCTGTCCCATAAACAGCATGGGGATCCCGGGCGCCGTGAGGAGGAGCGCCGTGGCCATGCGCGAGCGGCTGCGCGCATACCAAGATCGGGTGTTGGACCCGTCAGCCAAGCGAGGCAGGCGCGGCTGCGCGCCGGTCTTCACGAGGTCGTGATTTTCGATGCAGGTGACCCCCCGCCAGACATCCGGCATCTGCGCGGGATACAGATTCCGAGCCACCGCATCCAGATCGACGTGGGCGGTCGCGCCGAACGACGCTTGGGTGATGGCCTGACGCACACTGTCTCGCAAGCCATCGTGCTGGGTGACGTCACACCCGGCGCCGTTCTGAGCGCGCGGTGTCACGATCGCAGGAGTGACCGGCCAGAACTCTGCGTTCTGGATGGCCCGCGCGTTGACCGCGCGCACCGTGTCCGTCAGATTCTGGCAGAACGTCCAGCCCGTCTCTCCGTTCAGATTCACCAGGGCACTGATTTCGTCGTAGCGAAATCCATCCACATGGAATTCGTGTAAATAATAGCCGGCGTTATTGATCACAAACTGTCGCACATCCTGGTTCCAGAGAGCAAATGAGAGGCCTCCGGCCCATCCCCGATCGGTAAAGTAGAGACTGTTATTGTTGTTCCCGTTCGGCGCGCGATCCCAGAAGTACAGGCCTGCATCGTCACCTTCGAACCCGCCCGCGTGGTTGTAGACGACATCCAAGACCACCGCGATTCCGTACAGGTGACACAGGTCAATCATGGCCTTGAGCTGATGCGTCCCGCTGCTGAGGTCTTCGAGCATAAGTGGGGGCTGCTGCTTGACCGCGAGCAGTCGATTCACTGTGACGAGATAGCTCGACAAGGCGGTCCGATCATAAACCACGTAGGCGAAGTCGGGAGAGAAATAATCGCCTCCGTTGTACCCCATGCTGAATGCCGTTTCGCACTCGTCGATCGGGAGCGGCTGCAGCACATTGATACCCAGAGCCTGCAGGTACTCGATCTTCCCGATCACATCGAGAAAGGTGGACGGTACGCCTGGCGCTCGGGGTGCGTACGAGCCGATGTGGAGTTGGTACACCACCATGTTCGAGAAGTCGGGGGTCCGAAAGGTCTGATCGTGCCAGGGATAGGCACGGGGATTCCGGATGAGACAACTACAATTAGGGAAGGGCGCATCCACAGCGAGTTCGCGCGCATAGGGGTCCCGCTTCACGCCGCGGCTGCCGCTGCCGACGACGTAGAATGTGTAGGGATCTCCCTCTCGTGCCCCGGCGACAAATCCGGTCCAGTAGCCGTTGGTATCTTTGACCATCAATTGATCGGGGATCTGCTCGAGCTGCGGGACATCGCCAAAGGTACCATTGAGATAGACCGCCAACGCGCGAGGCGCCCACACACGAAACGTGGCTCCCCCATTCACAAGAGTCGCCCCCATGGGGGTGTCCGCGGTAATGTGCGCTTGGGAGATCATGCAACGGGTCCGTCCTATTCAGCAGGCGCGGTGCTGACACGCCGTGGACACGTCATCCACGACTGCCGCTATGTGTTGCAGTGAGCATGGCCACGTGTGAACCGGAAATTCCATGTTGATATCTCGCCCGACCGGGAGTGTAAACCTAGCCGTCTCGGCAGGCAATGCTCCAGCAATCTGTTGTAGCGAGCACATTATTTGTCCACCCTTTGTAGTCCATGAACTGTCCGGTTTCGGGTGCGCTCTCAAGGAGGGCCACCATGACACGGCGAAGGTACTACAGAAGGTGAGACAGATGCGGTGTAAAGAACAATATGAACGGCGGCGGCAGCGGGAGGTGACGATGGCTGAGGCGTCGAGCCCGCGAGCCGGCTGCGTTCCTCCGAGGTTGTGTTGATTCCGCGGTCCTTGTATAAGCAACGCGATGTCTGAATCTCTTGGCGACCAGAAGAGGAGCCTGCTTGCACTAGCTGCTCTGGGGATTGTGTATGGTGATATCGGCACGAGTCCTCTCTATGCGTTGCGCGAGTGCTTCAGCCCAGCCATTGGGCTGACCACCACGCCTCCCACTATCTTTGGCATTCTGTCCCTGCTGATTTGGGCCCTCCTCTTGGTGGTCACGGTCAAATACCTCTGGGTGGTGATGCGGGCCGATAACCAAGGCGAGGGGGGAATTCTTGCCCTCATGGCTTTGGCGCATCGGGACGACGGTGCCCCCTCGTTCCCCCAACGTCTCAGCCCCTTGATTATTCTGGGTCTCTTAGGGGCCGCTTTCGTCTATGGGGACGGCATTATCACACCGGCGATTTCGGTCCTCAGCGCGGTAGAAGGACTGAATGTGGCCACACCCCTGTTCAACCCGTATTTAGTGGTGATTGCCGTCAGCATCCTTTTCGGCCTGTTTGCCGTCCAGTCCAAGGGGACCGGGCATATCGGGCAAGTGTTTGGACCCATTATGCTGCTGTGGTTTGTGTGCCTGGCCGTCCTCGGTGTCAGAAGCGTGATTCAGTCTCCTCGCATCCTGGAATCGTTCAGCCCACTTCACGGGATTCGGTTGTTAGTGGAGCATCCGGGGCAGGGCTTCGTGGTCTTGGGGAGTGTCTTCCTCGCCTTAACGGGCGCCGAAGCCTTATATGCCGATATGGGCCACTTCGGGAGAGGGCCCATTCGTCTTAGCTGGTATACGATCGTCCTCCCGAGTTTGCTGCTGCAGTATCTTGGGCAGGGGGCGCTCTTGCTCCGGGAGCCGGACGCCGTGGCCAATCCATTTTATCTCTTGGCCCCCAGCTGGCTCATCTATCCGCTGGTTGGACTGGCGACGATCGCGACCGTCATTGCCTCCCAAGCTTTACTCAGTGGGGCCTTCTCCCTCACCCAGCAAGCAATCCACTTGGGGTATCTGCCCCGCATGGGCATTCAGCATACCTCCGCGGTGCACATTGGACAGATTTATGTGCCCGTGGTCAATTGGTTCCTGTTCATCGGGACGATCAGTCTGGTCCTGCTCTTCGGCTCGTCGACCAACTTGGCCGCCGCCTATGGCATTGCCGTGTCCGGCACCATGGTCATGACGACCCTCTTGCTCTACGTGATCGCACGACACGCATGGCACTGGCCTGTGCTCGTGGCCGGGACGGTGACGGGCACGTTTCTCCTGATTGACCTGGGGTTTTTCAGCGCCAATGTGCTGAAGATCTGGCAAGGCGGCTGGCTCCCCCTCGTGCTCGGCTTGGCGCTCTTCACGTTGATGACAACCTGGAGTGGCGGGCGCGCTCTGGTCACCAACTATCTGCACCTGACCATGCCGCCACTCGCTCAGTTTCTAACGGACCTCCTGGCTCGCCATCCTGTCCGCGTACCGGGTCATGCCGTCTTTCTGACCCAGTCTCATGAGATCACGCCGCCGGCCTTCCTGCAAAACGTCCGGCACAATACGGTGCTGCACGAGCTCGTGGTGTTCCTGACATTCGTCACTGCGCGGGTGCCCTTGGTTCCTCGAGCGCAGCAACTCGATATTGGGCAATTCGCGCCAGGCATCTACCGTGTCACCGTGAGGCATGGATTTATGGAAACGCCCGAGATCCCCGTCTTGCTTCAACAGTGCCACGAGCAGGGTGTGCCCGTGAATCTGCAGGACGCTACATTTTTTCTCAGTCGAATTAACTCGCTCGCGACGCCGAAGCCCGGAATGGCGCTGTGGCGAGAGCACCTGTTTGTCTTTTTGTCGAGAAACTCACGCCGGACTAGTTCCTTCTTAGGGATTCCCTCTGAGCAAGCCGTCGAGATTGGTGTCGTCGTGGACATCTAGCAGGCTGCGGAAAAACCGTTTCGGCACAGCAGAACTTCGATGGCCTGCACATCTGGCACAAGAGGAGAACACTCCCGGAGGATGCTCAAACAGGCCGTCTTGATAAAATGAGTCTGACCAAGAATGACTTGGACCGCCGGAGGACTCGGAATATGCACCTTCACAGAGATCAGACGGATGGACAGCCACTCCCTCTCATGTGTGAATCGATAGAAGCATCAGCCATGCCATCGACGGAAACAGAAGACGATCGCTCGCCGTCCCACAGCCACGTCAGGGCTTTTCACGACTCTGTGACGATCTGATCCACAACGTGCGGGCCTTGACGACTCTTGACGTGACCCGCCCCTGCCCTCTTACGCCACAGTGATTCAGTGACCTGGCCTAGCGGGACATCTCCAACGATTGACCTCGCGCAAGGACGGTTATCTTTTAAGTGAGCGGAGGCCTCGGTGAGAGGAACATTCAAGGAACCGGGGTCAAGCGTAGGGGTGGTGTGCAGGCCCACTGAAGGATGGGAAGCCTAAAACCCATCCAAGACCTCCACACTAGACACAACGCTCTCTGAACCCGCCTCCGCCCCGTTTTTTTGTCTCTTCATCTTCCTCGCGAACTCCCTCTCTGATGAACTTCCTACTCATGGTGTGTGGTGTTTATGAGAGCTATGCGTGGTAGATCGCTATGGGAACGGCTGCACGTAGTGAGGGGGGATTGTGAAGTACTGGTGGGAAGGGACAAGAAAAAAAGCGGCCCGCCCTTATGTGGAACACCGAAGCTGCCATCCGAACCGGGTGATGTTCAGCAATCCTTAAGTCGCCCTCGCTGATTGCCCCGCGCCTCACTCTTCGTTTGGGCTCGCATTGGCGGCCGTGCCTCCTGGCACGGAGCATCGAGAGCGCGTCCCTTGAACCATCACCCCGCCACCGAAGCAGGAACGGCCTCCTTTGCACGCTGGCTGCATAAGGTTGGGTCACATTCGAACCAGGCTGCTGACCTCTCTGAGCGGTCCACCTCCCTCACTTTCTATAGAATCATGCGCTCCTCGAAATCAACGAGCCCGTGACGGCTCGTTAAATTCAATATTGGGTCAGTTTGAAATAGCTGATCTTGCTTTGAGGACGCTTGAAGAGAGTGCGGATGTGTTAATAAATGATTGGACAACGGGGGGCGTGATGACGATAATTCAAGCTGCTGGATTAAGAGTGATGGGGAAACAGCGAGTTGATCCACCACAAGGTGAGCATCTGAACCTGGAATTGGAAGGAAATGAGAACGGCCATTCGAGGGGCAACTATAACTGCATTGTGTTCGGTGAATCTGTTGTCCACAAACACCAATAATACGTTTGAAACTGACCCACTACCGAAAATTTGGTAGTGGTCTAGTTTTGCGACCCACAAAGCCCGTGGCAGGGGGGCACGAATGAACAGACGAACCGCTTGCGGCGTCAATATTTCCCCAAAGGTACAAGCCTGTCACGTTACACCCAAGCAGACTTGCAGCGAATCGCGTGACGGTTGACGCAACCTCCACGGAAGACGCGGGGGCATATCCCGGAGACCTGAATCTATCGCCTATGTATTGTATACGGTCGCGTCAACACGGCGGTCTGTATAGCCGTGCAAGTGGCGGCAGAAAGAATGGGGCAAGCAGATGGGGCAAGACAATCTTTAGCAAGGAGGTATCAGCTATGCGCTACATCAGCGTCATCAGTGGAGTCGTTGCCGCGCTCGCTTTCGCTCCGACAGCGAATGCGGGGTCGTTTGAGGACAAGACGCAAGTGACGGTTAGTGGGGCCAAATACAAGCTGAACGGCCATATTGTCAAAATAGAAAGGGATGCCTACTGGATCAGGAAGGCCTCCGGCGATATGGTTCGAGTCGCAGTCACAGAAGGGACTCAAGCCTCCGAACCTATCGCCGCAAGAGAAGTTGACGTGGCCATTGATATCAGCGAGCAAACCTTTCACATCACAAAAGGGGCGACAGAGCGTGGTTTTACTCTCATGGCAGGGATGCCGACGGTTATTCAACTTCGCAACCGGGATCTCGTGGCGCATGAGTTTATGTCCACACTGTTCCGCGATGTCCCGTTCCGCATTTCGGGCAATGCCACCTTTGTCAAGACAGCACGAGCCTCCGGAGTTCGCATCGATCCAGGGCAAACGGTGACCCTTGAATTTAACGCCCCCGTGGCGACGGTGGATCAAAATGGCGCCACGGAATCCATGTATGATGTCTTCTGGTGCAATGTCCATGGGAAGGCGCATGGACAAAAAATGCGCGGGGAATTGCTGGTCATAGAGACCAGGGGTGAGACCGGCGGATAATGTGATGAAGACTCAGGTCACCTGACGCCGGGTCGTCCGATCGATTCGAGCGACCCGATTTCCTTCACGATTCCTACTGCCTTGTCGGTCCCTCAGGTCACCCTCAGAGGGAAACCTCCTGCCCGATGATTGACCCTGGTCTCTGACAGGGAGAGGCCGGTACCATGCAGTGGCTACGACACACCAGTGGCGGGATTGTCACCACGGAGTGCGTTCGTGAAAATAAAAGGAAGAGGCGAAAACGTGCTGTCACGATTGCCATTGACCGCATTCGTGATCCCGCTCGCGCTCGGGCTAGGGATTGGTGGAATAAGTTCGGCCGAGGAGTTGCTTTATGACCCCGATGTGGTCATTGTGATGAAGGACAAAGCCTTTCACGTGATCAAAGGGGCACAACCAGGGAACCCTCTACCGAATCCAGCCTTTTCCCTACAAGTCGGGAGGGACCTCGTCATCCTGCTCCGCAATGAGGACGAGGTGGCGCATGATTTCGTCTCGCCGTTGCTCATGAAGGCGGAGGACCTTCAGATCTCAGGCCGGGCGACCATCGTGTATACCCTCAGCGCCTTTGGGGTTCGGGTTGAGCCGAGCGACAGCGTGATGCTTCGCTTTGACATCCCTGACGCCGGCTTTGATCAGTTTCATTTCTGGTGCAATATCCATGGGAAGATGGTTGGTGACACCATGCGAGGGGAGATCTTTATGCTGCATGCGAAACCATCATCCCCGTAACCGGACTTCGAGACTTGTGAGGGCCTATTGGCAGAATCGAGGAAGTTGGACACGCGACGGAGATGGGTAGTGAGGGAGGCCATGACCCCGATGACGATGTGCTCTTCTGACGCAGGTTCTGCCTCAGAGAGCTAATGAAGAGGGTTGCCATGATCGAGAGAACAGCGGGACGGATCCTTGGCGGGCTCTGCGCCATCATGCTCGCCGGTGTCGCAGTGGATGTCGCGCAGGCCGGAGAGACGGCGGGACTCCCACCGGAAGTGGTGGCAGAGTACATTCATGCGGTCATTCAGGCTGATCGGACCATCTATTCCACCCATGTCGTGGAGCGGCTGCAGGATCTCAAGGTCACTGCGTCGGCGGAAGATTGGAAA
>WNFE01004629.1_pt1 | contig 10301 bp, 10 predicted proteins | sample 5400451 | NCBI WGS metagenome assembly WNFE01 (sample SAMN13153344, study PRJNA577476) | soil metagenome | isolation source: 200 cm saprolite under Douglas fir tree site 2 hole 2 | place: USA:California | collected 2015-04-18 | reverse complement strand
GGTGTTATTCCTCGTATGGCACTTTGGCATCAACCGGCGCCAGGGAGCACGGCTCAACAATTATGGCATCACCGGCGAGAAGAACACCCTGGAGTGGAGGAAGATAGGTAAAGCGCTGCTCTTTGCCATCGCCGTCCTCGTCGCGCCGTATATCGCGCTGGAGTTCTTGAACTGGGCGTTCAATACTGATGCGCGCTTCTACGTTTTCAACGTGAAGGCGATCACGCCATACCACTTCCCCATAATCCTCGCGTACGTCATTCCTTTTACACTCTACTTCCTGATGTTGGGCGTGATATTGCATGGCGAGTTACGCTCGACGCGGCTCTCAATCGGTTGGGAGGTTGCCAGGAACGTGTTGATTATGGTCATTGGATTTGTAGTGCTTTTACTCTACGAGTATATACCTCTCTTTTCCGGCGGCACACTCGGCACAGCCGACCAGCCCCTGCTAACGATTGTGGCGTACCAGTTCGTGCCTGTCTACATCATCATCGCCGCGATCTCAACCTACTTCTTCCGTAAAACCGGGCGAATTTACGCAGGCGCGTTCATCACCGGGATATTCATTACGGCGTTGATCGTGACAAGCACAGCCACACAGTACGCTGTCATCGGAAGGTAAGGAAACCAGGGGTTTCCAATTCTCATGATTTTGCCCCCCGCCCCCCAAAAAATGTGGGGGTGGGGTTTGGCCAGCATGAGGACTACTTTTTTGAGAATTGGAAAGCTCTGTAAGGAAACACACCCGCCTTGACGCTTCATTTTTTGTAGGATATAATACGTTACAACGGAGACGCTAGAAACGTCCAGTTGGCATGTTATAAGTGACTGAGGGGTCGAGTAGCATTCCCCTTTGTAGAGAGAGGTATAGATACATGATCGAGCAGAACCAGCAACCAATGACTGAGACAAGCTTGCTGACGATGACACCCACGGCAGCGGGCAAGGTACGCGACCTGATAACACAGGAAAATGATCCCAGCCTCGCCCTGCGCATCTTCGTCGCTGGTGGTGGTTGCTCAGGTCTCCAGTACGGTATGACCCTTGACGAAGAGCAAGATGGTGACACCGTTATCGCGCTAGAGGGCGTCAAAGTGCTGGTGGATGAGATGAGCCTGGGCTACATCTCTGGCAGTGAGGTTGACTACGTTGATAGCCTGATGGGCGCGGGCTTCACCGTCAACAACCCCAACGCGGTATCGAGCTGCGGCTGTGGGCATTCGTTCAAGACTGCAGATGGTGGTGGTGGAGATGCTCGGAGCTGCGGCTGCGGGCACTAACACAAATGTTTTGCACGCGCAGATAAGGTTGGAATAGCAATACTCGATCCAATCATTCAGCCAGGCACTAATGTGAACAAAGAGACCTTTCCTGACGTATATATTGTTAGGAAAGGTTTCTTTTTTGTGCTTGTTATTCAACTAAAGGAGTATACATGAGCACACGCATCGCTCATCGCCCGCGATACCAAGCTATGCACCGTCTACAACAACCCCCAAGACTCTTCCGTAAAACCTTCTTCCGCGACCACTGGACGTACCGGCGTCTCACTACTCCATATCCAAAACGCAAGCTCGGGCAGGGGCTTTTACTTGTTCCCTTTGGCTATCGCCTCGCATATCCTGTGGTGATGGGCTGAAGCTGCGCGTGCCCAGCTCAAGTCATACGATGGTGTAATCGGCACGTTCCTGGCTGCTAAAAAATGGGACAGAGAAGGCCAATTCTATGGAGATTAAGAAATTCATGCGGGTTTTGCCCCACCCCGGGCGCGATAAATCGCGCGGCTACGCTCATCTGTATGCCACTTTCTGTTGTGAAGCCGCTTTAAATGGCTCGTTAAGTCTCTTGCTGTTCTATGCCTGGATCGCCGGGAGAAACAGTATCCGATTCGCTGAGCATACGCTGGACCAGGCCAGGCATATCGGTCACAAATTTGGAATTGGCAACGACGCGCCGGGCACCTGCCTTGATAGCCCGTTCGCGCGCCTCCAGGTCCATGTGCGAGCCGAAAGCTAAAACCGGCAGACCGTGCGTTCGCGCCTGGCGAATTGCAGACTCCCAATCGACGCCCGTGGTAGCGGTATTGACGATGACGAGTTCAGGTCCCTCTCCCTCGGGGGCTGCTAGAAGCTGCTCGAAGGCTGGCAGCGTGCGCACCGTCGTTACCTCCATGTCGTGATGGCGCAAGGTATCGCGCATCTTCACCGCGAAGAAGAGGTCTTTCTCCAGCGCGAGAATACGTGTTGTCATGGCATGCTCATCCTAATCGTCGGAGCGCTCGTGCACCGGCCGGCGGAAGAGGTCGCCCAGTTCCTGGTTGATCACGTCCCAGTTCCTGTACAGGTCGGGCGTCAAAACATGCTGATGGCCGGTACAGTAGGACTTTTCGCATTTTTTTGCGTGGTTGGTCTCGAATACCAGGTTGCCGTTCTCAACGGTGGCCCAGATATGCTTGCGCGAATAGCCGTCGCCCCATTTGAGGATCAGTCCGTCTTTGTATTCGTCAAAACGTCCCTGACCATAGAGGTAGTCGCGATTGAACACCTGCAGGATCTGGCGCACTTTACTTTCGGCAATCACCCGGGCCGCCTCCTCAGAAAGTTGGGTGGTCGCCTCCTGAGCAAGGTCTTCCTTGGGGATATATAATGCACGCGCCGAGTGCTGCTCCTCACGAATCATTTGCTGGATCATTGCCCCTTCTTCGTCAGAGAGGCCATGTCCCTGTCCAAAGATAGGTGGCTTTTTTGGTCTTTGTTGACCTTGATTGGGATCATAGGTACTGGACACAACGAGACTCCTTGTTCACTCTTGAGAACTCTACTCCTTTAATGTACCACGACATAGGGGACATTACCACTCGGACGACCGTGCAGGTTTACCGCCATTAAGGGGAACGAGCGGGCGACCATAAAGGCCTGCACACCGTCCCCCGGATGGCGTCCCCCGCCACCCTTCACCACCCTCGCCCCTACGGGAAACGAACTTCTCCCAGAGGGATGGAGAGCCAGCCGGATGCATAGATCAGGCTGAGTTAGGACAGAAATTCCGAACATCTGATCTTGACAAGCACTAGAGGCATCAATATACTTTATCTAGATAATCCTTATTTACTGTTATTGTACCCGTTACTGTAAGCCAGTTCGACTAAGAACGTATGTTCTAATAAAATACTAGAAAATAGAGCCGGGTTAGCTCATGGGTATAGATGAGAGCGCAGCGGTAGGGGTAGAGGTTGCTGTGAGCGGGGCCACCATTGCACTAGTTGATCGCCACGGAAGGGTACACCATCGTTTCTATGCAAAGACTCTGAGGGGGCGACCTGCTGCTGCTACGCTGGAACCCTACTTGCGCTGTATTGAACAAATGCTGGCCTATGCCTCTGCTGAAAGTTTTCACGTGCGCGGACTGGGTATATCTGTCCCCGGTACATTAGATCATGCTTCACGTCGTCCATTGCTCATTCCTACACTACCTGCCCTCAATGGCATTCCCCTCGGTGATCTGCTTGAAACTCGCTTTGAGTTACCCACTCATCTACATGTCGATGTCGATGCAGCGTTACTGGGAGAGTATCGTTTTGGCGCGGGCAAAGGCTCGCGCCGCCTGGTTTTTTTGACTGTGAATGCAGTAGTGGGGGCTGCCTTCATAGTAGATGGCAAGCTAGAGCAGCCCATGCAGCAGTACACGGGCCACGTCTGCCACGTGCCGGTTGCAACGAACGGGCTGCGCTGTAGTTGTGGCAAACGCGGCTGCATCAATACCCTGGTGTCTATCGACGCTATGCAGAGAATGGTGCTGCGTGCGTTGAGGCGCGGGGAGGAGACGAGCCTGGCAGCGCGCCTGAGCAATGGTGAGTACTTCAGTCCACTGTTGCTGGCAGAAGAGGCGGCACGAGGCGACGGCGTTGCGTTACATATCTACAGCGAGATGGGCCGCTGGTTGGGAGCCGCGAGCGCCATATATATCGATACCTTCGCGCCAGACATGCTTATCCTCGGCGGCGGGGTGCTTGGCGCGAACGGGTTATTGCTCCAGCAGGTGCGCAGTACGCTTATGACACACCTTCCGGTGCAGGAATGCAATAAGGTTGAAGTTGTGTCTGCACTTCTCGGCAATGACGCGGTGCTGGCCGGTGTGGTAGCCTCCTTCTTTGTAGGAGACACTTCGCAGCATGGCGGGCAGGTGGTACCGCTGGCAGACGTTACGCATTGTGACAGTGAGGATCAGCCCGGCCAGATTGAAGATGTTCTCGATGGTACATATCTTGCGCACGCCGACGTGGTGCGCCGACCCGTGCAGCGGCGCAAATCAAAATACGAGCAGCGCCGGGCGGGATAGTGCTGGCAGCAGGCACGAATCAGGTTGATATTACCACGCAGATCGCGGAGAAGCCTATCTTTTACGAAGGTCGTAAGGTCACGCAGTTCGTAACGTTTGCCGTAACGATTAGGAGAAGTTTATTAAGTATAATAGAGGGCGAGACGTGCAACAATTTGCGAAGGGCAGCAGGTAATTATCTGCGAAAGGGCACTTTCTGATGGACTTAAGTACAACAGAGACGAGCGTGAATCAAAAATCAAGCGCTGAACGTAGGTCGCGCACACGGGCAACTACGCTACTTGCATGGTTTTTTTGGGTCCTGGTGATGGCTTGTGCGGTTGTTTCGTTCGTTCTGCGCACCTGGAATTTTGCTCCATTACTACCCACCGTTCAGGGCGCTCAACTCCTGCAGGAGGTGCTATATTGGGTTATCCTGACTCCCCTAACCGCACCGGCTTTCGGGACAGTTGGGGCTATTATTGCCAGCCGCAGGCCAAATAACGGTGTCGGTTGGTTATGCCTTGCCCTGGGATTGATAGTAGGATTGCAGGACGTCGCCTGGCAGTATGGATCGCGTGCGCTAGAGATTTCGCCTGGCTCACTGCCTGCCGGACCTTTGCTGGCAATGATTGGGAATGTACTCGGGATACTCCAGCAGCCATTGCCCTATATATTGCTTCTGCTGGTCTTTCCCAATGGACGATTCCTATCGCAGCGCTGGCGGTTTCTAGCATGGGTAGCGGTGATAATTAGCATGCTCGGTGTACTTATGACGATCATCTATCCAACTATTCAAGGTGGACTGCATGCTACAGTTGCTAATCCCATCGGGATCAAAAGTCTCCAGGCTGCCGGTGATCTTGTATTCACCGTCGGATTTTGGGCTTTGAACCTTGTGCTGCTCGTAGCAGTAATCTCTATCATTGTTCGCTGGCGTCGTGCGAAAGATGAAGAGCGCCAGCAGCTTAAATGGCTTGTCTACATAGGTGTAATTAGTGTCATCACTACGATTATTGGTTCCACGGGAGCCCTTTTGCCTCTATCGCCTTATATTCCGGTACTGATTGGAGCGATTGGCGTTGCGGGGGCCAGCATCGGCATACCGGTGGCGATAGGCATTGCGATGCTCAGGCATCGCCTCTACGATATTGATATACTGATCAATCGCACACTCGTCTATGGTATTCTGACAGCAATACTTGGTCTCGTCTACTTTGGGAGTGTTGTTGTCTTGCAATTTCTCTTACGGGGACTTCTAGCGCAGGGAACTCAGTTGGCAGTGGTTGGCTCGACTCTAGGAATTGCTGCCTTGTTCCATCCACTGCGGCAACGTATCCAGCAAGCGATAGACCGGCGTTTCTATCGGAGTAAGTATGATGCGGCTCGCACGCTCGAGGCCTTCAGTGCCACCCTTCGTAATGAGGTGGACTTGACAGAGTTGAGCAAGCAGTTACTAGCTGTCGTCCAGGAGACCATGCAGCCAGCACATGTCAGGCTCTGGTTACGCCATCCAGGGCCAGAGAGAGAACGGAACACCCGACTACTGCCGAGAATCGACTAGGAAGGAAGCATCTCCTCTCAGCGATGAGCTTTGCAGGATGCTTTTTCAACGCTCTGGTTAAGTACACAACATGAAAGTAATGCCGATCCCCGTTATTGTTATTGATGATACTCCTGTTAAACGCCGGGGCGTTTGCGATTTGGTAGAGGAGACGCCACAACTGCGTCTTCTTGCCCAGGTAGGAGATGCTACCAGCGCCACCCGGCTAATTGAGTCGCTTTGCGAGGAGCAGCGAGCCCAGAATCCCACGCTGGCGGGCTGGCTCGTACTGTCTGACCTGCGGCTGGGGAGCGACAACGGGGTAGAGCTGGGACGTACACTGCTTGAACTGGCGCCGGGATTGCGAGTGGTCATTTATACCCAGGACCCAAGCTGGACACTGGCCGCTGAAATCTTCCGCCGGGAGTATACCCGGCGCGGCACTCCACCAGGCGCAGGCAAACGGGGTGGAAAACAACCTGGACTTCATGGCTACGCGCTTTTTGCGAACATAGAACCGGACTACCTTGGGCGGATTGCGCTTACCGTGTTACGCCGCGATGAGACCTTTATCGACCCGGAAGTAGTGAGTTATTTGCTCAAGAAGCTGCGTGGGCAGCATCTGACGCCGCGCCAGGAAGAGTGCGCCGCTTTTATCGCGAGAGGATTGAGCAACGATGAAATTGCGCTGCGCATGGGTTTTCTCAATGCAAAGGGTGAGCCAAACATGGGTCCGCTCGAAAATCTTGTGAGCGAGCTTTACAACTTTTTTGCCATTGGCGGCACACCAAGCGATCCGGGGAGACGGGTATTGCTGGCACACGCATACGAGGCCTATGTTGGCTTACGGCAGGAATAATGGAGGTTAAGAAATACTGCGGGTTTTGCCCCACCCCGGGCGCCATAAATGTCGGTCCCTCGATAAATCGGGGACCTACAACGCCCATCCGTATGCTGCATGATGTTGTGAAACCGCAAGATTACTCGGGTAGAGGCACGCGCAGCATAATGGTCGTGCCGTGCTCTGCCTGGGGGCGAGGGACCGATTGAATGACGAGCGTGCCTCCAGCTTCGCGGACCTTCAACTGGGCTTTAAACAGGCTCGTCTTGTCGGGAGGAATAGCACCGGTTTCAAAGCCACGTCCATCGTCGGTGATGTAGACCTCTAGATGGTCGTTCATACGAACAGTATGCACGGTAGCAAAACTCGCTCCAGCGTGGTTATAGACATTGAGCAAGGACTGCGTGACGGCGTACGAGACAGCTTCGGCAATCTTTGTGCCCTGTTCGGTCTGCTCCAGGTCGTGGCCCAGACCATCCAACGCCCACAGGTCTGCCTGTACTTTGAGTGGAGACTCCGGGTGGAGCGCTGGCAGGTCCTCGCGTACCAGCTTCTCCAGGTGCAGGCGCAGCCCTAAACTACGGCGCTGGTAGGCGTCTTCGACAAGCAGTTGGAGCCCACGCAAATCGCCCTCTAACTCTTCGCTGATCTTACGCACTTTGCCCAGCGCATCAACAATCGGCAGGACGGAAACCTTGCCCGCGGGGTCGCGTTCAGCTTCTATCTTCAGCTTGTGCTGCCAGTGCCCCATCAGCGAGCGGATGCGTAACGCCTGTTGCTTGGGTTGGTCATGAATACGCTGGGAAAGGATAGAGCGCAGGTGTGCATCGGCATGCAGCAAGAGAGATGTAGCCTGCTGGAGTTCTTTGTTGGCCTGGCGCAGTTCCCCGGCGGTTTTCTGCTGCTCGCGCAGCGCCTCACCGCGCTGTTCCAGGGTGAGCTCAAGGCGATCTATCATACGCAGCGAACGGATAGCATAGAGCAGCAGCAACGGGTAAACAGTTGCCAATGCATAGAAGATCGGTAACGGCAGGAGTGTTTTGCCTGTCAGTAGGATGGGCAGGATGCCTAAACAGAAACCCAGCCCCAACCCGCCAATCCACAGGGTCAACAGGTCGGTCAAGCGACGGCGAACATGCGCAGGAACACGCTCTCCTGGCAACAAGCCGCTAACACGCAGCAGTGACGTGACCCCGATGCAGATGCTGATTGCCCCACCGAAGGCAGCGTAGCCGAGAGTAATGAGCAGGTTGATGCGTGTCGGCACAGCCCCCCTGATGAGGTAGGAACTCCATTCAAAAGCGACAAGGGCAATTAGCGGCAGGTACGGCAACCCGTCTACTATGAAGCGGGGAGCGCGAGGTGTATTGATCACCTGGGGACGATAGGTCAGGCTGAGATGAATGAAGGCTGCTCCAAGCAAGGCGAATGCGGGAACCCACAGCAACTGGAATACGGCATCTGCCGCGTAGGCTTGCTGGACGTTGCCCCAATGGCTGTAGAGTAAGAATAACATGGCGGGCGGCAACAGGGTAATACCTTCAACGGCACCCGTCCATTCCTGTGCCCTGGCCAGCAATATAAGGCCAACCACGAGCCAGCTGATGCCCGCAAGCAGCGCCAGGCCATAGTTTTGCCACCACATGTCCCAGGTGAAGAGCGCGGCCGGGTTCTTGAGTTGTATCACCTCATTATTGTGCTGAATCGTATAGGTGATTGTTTCACCGGGTTGGGCATGTTGATATATGCTCGTCAATGCTGATGCCGGTGCGCCATTTACTCCAATGATGCGATCAACGCTGGTCAGCGAACTGGCAGATGCCCCGAAGGGAGGTAACTGAGGTGGGGTAGAAACCACAACCACTTGCCCGTCTGTATCGATGGCCCAGAAGAATCCGCCAAAAACATGGCCAACCTCCGACAGGAGGCGCGCCTGGCCGGTTCCACTAATGATGAGCAGAACAAGGGCAATGACCGCGTAGAGTACCGTGAGTATGGGCCGTAATTGTTGCCACCAGGTATCGATTGTATGCTCGGCTGAAGTGTACACGTTTTAGTGTAGCATGCTGGTAGGTGGTGCGCAAGTAAGGGACAGAACCTCCACATTCATTGAGAATGCCTCTGCGTACTCTCCGTTCCGTCGTTTTCCTGTTCCCCGTTTTCCACTGTTTTTACCATGCGTACATAGGGACGTTGATAGAGGAAGGTCTGCTGGGTGACAACATAGTGTAGATGCGCATACAGATCCAATGCCTGTGTGTTCCCTTGAGCGACATGCAGAGCGATTTTAGGATAGTGGTGCTGGCGCGCCTGCCGCTCCGCAGTTTGCAGCAGGCGCGTGCCGATCCCCTTGCGACCCCAATTTTTGAGCACGGCGAGCGCATCGACATACCATTCATCGTCCTGCGCCTCCCGTTCGAGCCAGCTTCCAACGGCCGCGTTGAGTCGTGCCTCATCTCGACCCCCAAAGCTCAAAACCAACCCGACCACCTCTGAGCTCTGTTCAGCGAGCTGGATGTTTTGATAGCTAAAACGATTGCCGTCCCGGCGGAAGAAGTGCTGTAAACGCTCGATCAACCCGCTCTCGTGTTCTTCTCGCAGAGGATAGGTGACGTGTGTATGCGTATACGCTGAGTAAAGCAGGACCGCTGCTACCTCAGCGTCGACTGGCTGTGCTGGTCTGATCTGTATCGAATCTCGCATCGTTTCTCAGAGAGATGGTTGCCATCGGTGTGTTTGATGGCCGGACGGTCTGTACCTGGTCACTATACCACACTGCGCGAGGCCGATGCTGAAACGATGTTGCCTCCAAACCGGCTCGTGGCACCTGCATTGACATGACTGCTGTGGCTCGGGAACGCAAGCAGTTCAGTTGCACTCAGATTGTCAGATACGCTTTTCTCCCACAACGCGGCTCATCCGCAGCCTCGCTGATCTGGCACCTCACTGGAGTGGGACTTCGACGGCCACGTCGAGCTTGGGGTAGTAGGACTTCACGTTCCTCCCGTACTTGTCTCGGAACTTCTCAAGGACCTTGCCGATCTGCGCCTCGTCGGTGAGAAGATGGGCGCTCGTGGTGAACGTCTTCCCACGGGCCTCCAGGCGGATGGTCGGGGTCTTGCGCACGTTTTTGTACCAGTCGGTCTCTGATCCCCTCACTGGGATCAAATAGAGCTTGTCGCCTTCCAGGGCGAACCACACGGGGTAGGAAAGGGATCGACCGGACGTTCGACCGGTCACAGTGATCTCGATTTCGTTGGCGCCCTGCAGGGCAGTGCGAAAATCTGTATGTGCCATAGGGGTCTCCTTTGTGAATGTACCCGCTGTCGAGTGCCGCGAACCGAGGCGTGAGCCATGCGAACCTCCGATGGCTCACGCCTGCTCACCATTCGCATCAAGTGCTCACTTTTCGGATCCGGCTCAACTTTGGTGATTCGAACTCATCGTTTGTTGATTGAAGAATAACGCTGGTCTCTACGGAAGCACCATCACTTTGATGGCGGAACGTTCATCCATCGCCGCGTATCCAGCAGGAACCCCATCAAGATTGACCGTCATGTCGAGGACGGGTGACGGATCAAGTTTTCCTGCGATCAC
>WNFE01004628.1_pt1 | contig 10301 bp, 8 predicted proteins | sample 5400451 | NCBI WGS metagenome assembly WNFE01 (sample SAMN13153344, study PRJNA577476) | soil metagenome | isolation source: 200 cm saprolite under Douglas fir tree site 2 hole 2 | place: USA:California | collected 2015-04-18 | reverse complement strand
ACCTACACAGTAACTTTCACTGTATCCGGAACCTACAACTACGTTTGTTCCTATCATCCGTGGATGCACGGAACAGTTATCGTTACCGGGTAATCTCATCCTCAAACACGAAAGGCTGGAGCTCTGGCAGCCTGATGCCCGAATCTCAAGCTCGCGTCCCTCCACTCGTAAACAAAACACACGGACATCTCATGGATAATTGACGGAAACTCAGTCCCCTAAACCAACAGTTAGATTCAACTATTAGAAAACTGACCTCAAAAGGCGTATGATACCGCGGCGAGTCGTTGTCCTGGTTATCTCAATAGTGGCCGTACTAGCGGCTGCAATAACCGGGTACATCTATCTCGCGTCACTCTCTCCAGCAAATAGCGGCACCAAACCCGGAATCACCACGATAAACATTCCTCAAGGGTCCTACATCGAGCCTTCAGGTTTCAACCTAACCCGATTCCAGACGGAATTCGCAACTGGCGCTTATCCGTATCCTGTCAACGTCGCAGTCACAATCGGTGTCAACAACACTATTGAATGGGTGAATATGGATACTCAGCCACATACTGCTACGGCTATAGTCAGTCCTCAGGGGGCGCCCTTGTTCAACTCGGGGCTGATTTTTCCGGGAAAGACCTTCTCTGTCACTCTGACGATCCCGGGGGCCTACAGGTACACCTGTGCGTGGCATAATTGGCTCGCAGGCCAAATAATTCTCAAAGCAGCATAGCCGACGAGAAACGCGCTAAGGCTTGAATGGAAGTAATTGCCACCCAGCAACATCATAATGTCACCTGCGGAAAATGCTGCTCTGGGCTGGCCGGGTATCGCGCCGCGGTGGACCTCCAGCGCCAAAGAAGGGGTCGGAACCTCCGCCAGTTATCAGAGTAGAGTCTGGTTCACTATTTCCCATGGAATCCTGAACGAGGTTTACTATCCGAGAATAGACCAAGCGAATACTCGCGACATGGAATTTCTTGTCGCAGACGGGGACGAATACTTCTCCGAAGAGAAGCGAGATACAAACAGAAGAATCTCGCCCCTAGAACAAGGCGTGCCCGGATACAAGCTCGTCAATTCCTGCAAGAGAGGATGTTACAGGTTGACGAAGATCGTCATCACCGATCCGGAGCGAGACGTGCTTCTTCAGAAGGTCCACTTCGATGTTGGCAAAGGCGAACCGAAGGACTACGGGGTCTACGCTCTTCTCGCTCCCCACATTGGAAACCGTGGCTACGGAAACAACGGGTGGATTGGCAACTACAAGGGCACACCGATGCTTTTTGCGCAGAGAGAAGGAGTCTCCCTCGCCCTTGCTTGTTCGTCCCCGTTCAGGAAGATGAGCTGCGGATACGTCGGAGTCAGTGACGGCTGGCAGGACATCAGCGCTAACAAGAAGATGACATGGGAGTATTCCACCGCGTCTAATGGAAATATTGCTCTAACTGCAGAACTCGACTTGGCAGGGAATGACGGCGAGTGTGTTACGGCTCTCGCTTTTGGAAGAACGCCAGAAGAGGCGGGACAGCAGGCGCGGAATGCTCTGCTGAAAGACTTCGATAGGGTCCAGCAGGCGTTTGTTGATGGCTGGAAAGAAGTCCAGTCTCAGAGCATGGATCTTGGTAAGATGTACGAGACAGGTTTCGACCTGTATAGGGTCAGCAACACAGTCCTCCGGACACACGAAGAAAAATCCTACCCTGGGGCGGTAATCGCTAGCCTTTCCATACCATGGGGCTTCTCCAAGAGCGATGACGACTTGGGTGGATATCATCTGATCTGGCCTAGGGACTTGGCACAGGCAGCGGGGGGGTTCATCGCCTCCGGAGACGCCGAACACGCGAGAGAGACTCTTCTCTACCTCATGTCTACCCAAGAGGAGGACGGTCATTGGCTGCAGAACATGTGGCTCGACGGATCACCGTACTGGGGAGGAGTGCAGATGGATCAAACGGCATTTCCGATACTTGTCGCGGACCATCTGAAACGTGTGGATGCTCTTTCTGGGTTCGACGCGTGGCCGATGATACAACGCGCGGCAGGATACCTTGTCCGAAACGGCCCTGTCACACAGCAGGACAGGTGGGAGGAGGACGGTGGATATTCTCCATTTACTCTCGCGGCCGAGATCGCGGGATTGCTCGCGGCTGCGGATCTTTCCGAAGAGAAAGGCGACTATGCTCTGGCCTCGTATCTCAGGGAGACAGCAGACACATGGAACGAAGCCGTTGAACGTTGGACGTATGTTACAGGAACAAAACTCGCGAACCGCGTTGGAGTCAGCGGGTACTACGTCAGAATCGCTCCTGCGAATCCTTCCGATGTTGAGCTTCCAGCTTCAGCGTTTGTCTCTCTTCGAAATCGTCCCTTAGGACAAGAAGTGGTCCCAGGCGAACAAGTAGTTAGCGTGGACGCACTCGCTCTCGTCCGTTTTGGACTACGATCAGCTAAGGACCCGCGAATCCTCGACACGGTCAAGGTGATAGACGCAATTCTCCGAAAAGAGACAAGGACAGGCCCAGTCTGGCATCGGTACAACCTAGACGGCTACGGCGAACACGACGACGGCTCCCCGTTCGATGGGACTGGTGTCGGCAGAGGATGGCCTCTATTGGCTGGTGAACGAGCCCACTATGAAATAGCTAAGGGAAATGTTGAGGAAGCTGAACGGCTCCTTCACGTTATCGAGGCTCAAGCCAGCCCAGGGGGACTAATTCCAGAACAGGTTTGGGATGCAGAAGATATCCCCAAGCGAGGCCTTCATAACGGCCGCCCCGCCGGTTCAGCCATGCCCCTCGTCTGGGCGCACGCGGAGTACATCAAACTCGCGAGATCCATCCGGGAGCGAAGAGTCTTCGACATGCCGCCTCAACCCGTTCTTCGATACCAGACTAAGAAGACCGGCTCGAAACTGGTAGCTTGGAGGTTCAATCAGAAGATTCGGACAATCCCGCCTGGAAGAAATCTCAGAATCGAGGTGCTCGCGCCCGCAACCGTTCACTGGAGCGCGGACGGCTGGAAGACTGTAACGGATTCCAAAACCGTTGACACTGGGCTAGGAATCCATTACGTTGACCTAGAAACATCTACCCTCTCTCCTGGCGACAATGTTGCGTTCACTTTCTTCTGGTCGGAAGCGAACAAGTGGGAAGGAACCGACTTCCAAGTTACGGTCGCGGAGCGACCAATAGCCACCGTTCAAGCTGAATCGTAAGGCTTAGCCATCGTCACCAAACCATCCTGCAGGCGTTTCCCAGGCCATGGACCCCGTCACCGAACATGAGCTGCTGACACCCTACGACATCTACCTCTTCAAAGAAGGAAAACACATCAAACTCCACGAAAAACTGGGCTCACATCCAACCCAGCTCGATGGACAGGATGGAACCCATTTTGCAGTATGGGCACCAAATGCAAAACATGTCTCCGTCGTTGGAGATTTTAACGAGTGGCGGCCTGGCCTCCACCCGCTCACTCTCAGAAAGGACGATTCTGGGATCTGGGAAGGGTTCATCGCGGGTCCGACAAGAGGATCCCTCTACAAGTATCATGTCGAATCGAGAGCCCATCTTGGATATTCGATGGAGAAGGGCGACCCTTTCGCTCTCCATTGGGAGATTCCATCACGCACCGCGTCCATCGTCTGGGATCTGAAGCATTCATGGAACGACGCAGAATGGATGAGAACTCGAGCTGACAAGAACTCGCTCAGCTCGCCCTTCGCCATATACGAAATGCATCTTGGATCATGGAAACGAGTCCCTGAAGACAACAACCGATCACTGACCTACAGAGAAACAGCCTCCGACCTGCCGAGCTATCTGGAAGAGATGCATTTTACTCATGTCGAATTCCTCCCGATAATGGAGCACCCATACTCGCGATCATGGGGCTACCAGACCCTCGGGTACTTCGCCCCCACAAGCCGATTTGGCATACCCGAAGATTTCCTGCATCTTGTAGATGAGCTTCACAAGAAGGGATTCGGAGTAATCCTAGACTGGGTCCCCTCGCATTTTCCATCGGACGCCTACGGCCTCGCCTACTATGACGGCTCGCATCTCTTCGAATATGCTGATCCGAAGAAAGGATACCATCCGGACTGGAAGAGCTACATTTTCGACTTCGGAAAAGGCGAGGTCCGATCCTTCCTAGCGAGCAGCGCGCTGTTCTGGTTAGACGCGTATCACGCTGACGGGCTCAGAGTCGACGCAGTAGCATCAATGATCTACCTAGACTACTCTCGGAAGAAGGGCGAGTGGACCCCAAATCAGTACGGTGGGAGAGAGAACCTTGAGGCACTGTCTTTCATCCGAGATCTCAACCAAGCAGTGTACCGTGCACACCCAGATGTGCAGATGATCGCCGAAGAATCAACAGCCTGGCCCATGGTGTCACGTCCGATCTATCTCGGGGGACTAGGCTTCGGGATGAAATGGAACATGGGCTGGATGCACGACACACTCGAATACATGACGAAAGACCCCGTCTACCGGAAACACCATCACAACCAGTTGACCTTCAGCCTCTGGTACGCCTTCGCCGAAAACTTCGTCCTACCACTATCACACGACGAAGTCGTCTACGGAAAACGCTCGCTACTTGACAAGATGCCTGAAGACACTTGGCAGAAATTCGCCAACCTGCGACTCCTCTACGGCTACATGTACGGACATCCAGGCAAGAAGCTTCTCTTCATGGGCGGAGAATTCGGACAATGGGACGAATGGGACTTTGAAAAGAGTCTTGATTGGCATCTGACAGATCAAGAATCACACAAACAGATCCAGCTCTGGATCAAGGATCTCAACACCTTCTATGCGAGAGAGTTGGCTATGCATCAGCTGGACTTTGAGAGATTAGGATTTGAATGGCTTGATATTCAAGATTGGGAGAAGAGCATCATCAGCTTCTCTCGCCGGGGCAGAAGCCCGGACCATCGTATTGTAGTAACCTGCAACTTCACGCCAATCTCACGAAGGAACTACAGAGTCGGGGTTCCGCAGGGTGGATACTGGAAAGAGATTCTCAACAGCGACGCGTCCGAGTATGGTGGAAGCGGACAAGGCAACCTCGGGGGCGTGACCGCCGATGCGCATCGCTATCATGGAAGAGACCATTCGATCTCGATCACCCTGCCACCGTTTGGTGTTCTTTTCTTCAAATCTGAAAGGTGATAGAACCTGAAACTGTTTGTCCTACGTCTTTGATTGTCTGTCTCGTCGCAGGATCGAATACAGTCCGATGCCAATGAGACCAGCGGCTACGAAACCAAACACCAGGACCGCCAGCCAGACGTAGGACTGCCTCTGGACCGCGAACGCTATCATGCCGAGCAAGATTAGAGTGCCCAAGACAATTGTTGCCAGGCTAGCCTTGATGTCTTCGTCCATTCAGGCATCACAGCTGCTTCCGGGGTGTTTTGGTAGCCAACAGAATCGCTTCAGAGTATCTGTTGAGAGCCATTTGGCCGGCGTTCGTCCACCTGAAGTTCTTCATAACCCTGTTTCGGCAATTCTCACGAAGCTTCGAACCTAGACTTCGATTCTTTGAGACCATTCTTGCTATCGGTTCGAGCGGTATTCTTCGCGATACTCCCGGCTCGTCCACTTCTCCCCGTTGGCTACGCTCGTCGAGTCGCATGATCGTCAACAGAGAAACAAGAGACTCTGCGAATTTCGTTATTTTTCCTAAAGGAACCAGGATTCCGGTTCCTGATTCTCCATTGGTCGACATGTCAAGGACCGTTTCAGCGATTCCGCCAACGTTGGTCCCAACGAGCGGGTTTCCAGTAACCATAGCCTCGAGGGCGCTGATTCCGAAGGGCTCCGACCTTGATGGCATAGCGTAGACATCTGCTGCGAGGTGAGAAAGGAGGTAGACCGACGTATGTTTCCCGAAGATTATTCTAACGTTATCAGGATACCTTGCCGCCTTCGCTACGGTTGCCTTGGTAAGGTCCATGTCGTTTGAAGGCAATAAGAAAAGAAGAAACTTCACTTCTGAGATAACGTTACGGACGAGTGGAACAGCCTCAAGCAACAGATCTACGCCCTTCTGAGGACTCAATCTCCCAGTCATCAGAACCAACGGCCCGTCACTTCGAAACGACTCTGTCGATCCATCCTCCTTCTTTCGAGAACCATCGCGGAGTCTGGCCAGATCTTCGGTTTCTGATTCCTTCCCGATTTTGGAAATTGCTTTGGTGAGCAAGTATTCCCTAAGATCCCACCGTTTCGGTGCGCCATCGGCAAGACTAGGTTTGATTCCCTCGAATTCTGTAATGCTGGCTGATTCGATGCTCGCAGGGTCCCAGTCGCAGCCGTTGTAAATGTGGCCGCTTTTTCCCCTGATTATATCTCCAACGTAGTTGCGGACATCATTCGTCAGATAGGTGTGGCTGACGGAGGTGACGTAATCGGCTATGTAGCAACCGAACTTTTCTAACGAGTTGTGGCATACGTTTTGCCATAACTGACTGTATTTCAGAGTCGAGACTCGCTTCCCAGCCGTTCGTAAGGAATGCGGAATGTCTCTGATTCCGCACCAGTCTTCGGAAGCATAATGCCAGGGCAACGTTACGCCACTCAACAAGTGGACTGTAAAGACCAGAGGAATAATCACTCCTCGTTCCTGAAGGCGTTGTTTCACCAAGACTCCTGCAGGGACCATGTGCCAGTCGTGAGCATGGATCAGATCTGGCAACTCTGATCTTCTGCCCATTGAGATCAAGTACTCTGTGTAGCTTCCCAGAGTTCGTGCGAGAAGCGACATCTTCTCGAAAGTGGTCTCGTGGTCGTAGATTATCGGGTCGTCGAGCTGCTCACTGGTTGCTGAGTCAAGGCCTTTGGCGAGGAAGAAGTTGACCCCGTCCCGGGAGCCTTGCTCCATGCCCGCTAGGTAGTTGTACCATAATCCATTGACTCCGATTCGATGACCCTGGGCTATGAATGTCGCGAGATTCGCTAAGCCATAGGCCTCTCTGATTCTGGGGTCCAAGTGTCTACCATGGCTTGGGAGAAACACGCTGACGTCTAGCTTGGAATCGGCAGCCAGCGTCTTTGACAGTCCAGCGACTGCCTCTCCAAGACCACCAGCCTGAGCCAGACCCGCGCATTCGTGGGATAACATCCAGACTTTCGACATGCGCCTTTCCTTAGAGCGAGGAGCGGTCCCTGACGGGAGCCTTGGGTTACTGGCTCGCATTTTCGACAGTTGACGTTGGGGTATCTTCTAGATAAATAGCCAAAGTTTGATAGCCAACCGATGTCCGCCGTGGTTGGAAACAGGTGAAACTGTGCCAACCAAGATCTTGAGAAACGTCGCTTCAAACGTTCTTCGAAGTGTACCTCCTCAGAACGCCTTCTACTTCTACCGAGCTATCGGAGCTCCAACTGGAGCAGCAGCTCGAAATCTTCCCGATTTTCTGGGAATCCTCAACACTATCGATCTTACTTCTCTTCAGTTCCATCTCGGACGCGGTGACTTTGAGAACTGGGTCATTATGCTGGGCGACAATACGCTCGCTAAGCAACTCACAGTATTGAAGGAAAAGAAACTGCGAGGGGAAGATCTTAGACTGCAACTGGTAGACACTGTCAAGGCGCGACTCGACAGTCTCCAGAAGACTCCCTAGACCATCAGCAACAGCTGCGCTTACTGAAGAACTGATTTCAATCTTAACGGAGCCTAGAGCATGCTCGTGTGGATAGGATAGTTCTCTGAAAGCAATCACTGTGACTCCCGGCAAAGCCAGTAGTGTCCGACTCATTGATGCACCTCAGCCCATTCCCTCCGCAGGCCAGGCCCTCCTTCGAACTAACAAGATCGGTATCTGTGGAACTGACCTGGAGATAATTCAAGGCGGCTATGGCGAATCGCCCTCAGGTTCTGACTATCTGATTCTCGGACACGAATGTCTTGCCACCGTCGAAGAGGCACCGAGCAATTCTGCAGGAATCAAGAAAGGCGATCTTGTAGTTCCAACCGTGAGACGACCTGACGGATGCCTCAACTGTCAGAACAGCGAATCCGACATGTGCCTCACCGGACAGTACAAGGAGCATGGAATCAAAGGCCTCCACGGCTTCTGTTCGGAATATTCGGTGTCAGACATCAACTTCCTTGTCCCAGTGCCCGAAGAATTGTCGGATGTAGCAGTTCTACTAGAGCCGACGAGCGTTGCTGAGAAGGGTGTCTTTCAGAGCTTCAAGATTCAGGAGAGAATGATCTGGAAGCCCCAGACAGCACTCGTCCTGGGAACAGGCCCCGTAGGCCTCCTCACGGTATTGCTTCTCAGAATTAGAGGGCTCGATGTGACCGCGGTTGCTACAAGGCCGAAGGATAGTCTCAAGGCTTGCATAGTCGAGAGGATTGGAGGGACCTACGTCAACGCCAACAATCAATCAATCACTAGTCTCGGGAAGTTTGACCTGATCCTGGAGGAGACTGGGGTAGCTTCGCTCGCCGCTGAGGCGCAAGGCTTACTGAACAACAATGGAGTTCTCTGTCTACTGGGGATCTATCAGCCCAAACTGGCTACGCAAGATATCGGACACTCATACGATGATATTGTCCTGGGCAACAAGATAACTTTCGGATCAGTAAACGCGAACAAACGATACTTTGTCAGCGGGATTCAAGATTTCAAAACTATCCAACAGCGATTTCCCGGAGTTCTCAAGTCGTTGTTCACCAAAATGGTCGGACCCTCTGATTTCTCGAAGGCATACAGTCCCACCAAGGACGACATAAAATCAGTGATAAACTTCCAAACTCTCAACTAAACCGTCTGAAGTATTCCTTTGGATTAAGCGGCCCCTTAGCAACCAGGAATATTACCGAGCAGCGTCAACGAGGCTGTTGTCTATCTCAGATAGAGTCCGCCGACCTGTAAGGGCCATGATGGTCGCCAGGTCTGTCTTGAGGAGAGATAGCAGCTTTGAGACGCCTGCTTCTCCCCCAGCTGCAAGGGCCCAGAAAACAGGACGTCCGAGCCCGACCGCTCTGGCTCCGAGGGCGAGAGCCATTACAATATCGCTGCCTCGCCTGATTCCACCGTCAAAGTAAACCTCGACCTCAGACCCGACCTCTTCTACCACTTCTGGAAGAGCATCCAAGGAGGCGGGAGCACGGTCCAACTGGCGCCCGCCGTGATTAGAAACTACAACGCCTCTAGCGCCATGATCAGAAGCCCGTCGAGCATCCTCACGTGTGAGGATTCCTTTCAGCACCAACGGGAGCCGAGTTATTTCGCGAAGACGATCTACGACCTCCCAAGTGTTGGAGGCTTCCTTCCGAATATGAGCGTGGTCGCCATCGACGATAGGGTTTCTGAGAGGACGAACAACTTCCCTACCGTTTCCTAAAACGATCGAAGAGGCCAATGGAGAGCCTGCTTGGTTCTCCTTGTCGCGGGTGCCCGCGACCGGCATGTCAACAGTTAGGATTATGGCCTTGTAGTTGGCCTTCTCGGCCCTCTCGACGAGGCTCTTCGTGGCTGAGAATTCTGGTTGTAGGTAGAGCTGGAACCATCTGGGACCTGTTGGAGCGGCCTTGGCGATGTCTTCCATTGAGATCGAGGACAGTGTACTGAAGCTAGCGAGGATGTTGGCTTTGCTTGCGGCTCTTGCTGTCGCAGCCTCAGCATCTGGATGCACGAGGCCATGAGAAGCAGTCGGAGATACGTAGAACGGGGCATACACCTTAGTTCCCAGCAGAGTCGTGCCAAATTCTAGGTTCTCAACATCAACAAGAACTCTCGGTCGCAGGGTCCTGCGATGGAAGGCTTCGCGGTTCGCCCTCACCGTCCATTCCTCGCCTGCGCCGCCTTGGATGTAGGCCCAGGCGGACCTGTCAGTCTTCTTTGAGGCGGCCTCTTCGAGATCGCTTAGTGTAGAGAAGCCGGGTTGCAACTCGTCTGTCATAACAACTACAGAAGATGCGGATCGTTCTCTACTTCAATCTGAGCCTATCGCGGCAACCGTGGCCGCTATGCTGTTCCTCAACGTCGCGACGTTTTGGGCGACTGAACCTGATTGGTTGTACACGCTAGACCCAGCCACCAAGACTGTCGCGCCGGATTTCACGGCTAACGGTGCCGTTTTCGGATCGATTCCCCCGTCGACAACGATAGATGCCTTCAAGTGTCGCTGGTCTACCTCTCGCCTTAGTCGCTGAATCTTGTTGAGCTGATCTTCCATGAATCGTTGTCCCGCAAATCCGGGGGAGACTGTCATCACCTGGACACAGTCGGCGGCATCGAGAACCTCCTCGACCGTGCTGACCGGTGTCTCCGGGTTTATTGC
>WNFE01011903.1_pt1 | contig 10306 bp, 7 predicted proteins | sample 5400451 | NCBI WGS metagenome assembly WNFE01 (sample SAMN13153344, study PRJNA577476) | soil metagenome | isolation source: 200 cm saprolite under Douglas fir tree site 2 hole 2 | place: USA:California | collected 2015-04-18 | reverse complement strand
GATCATCGGCGAGAACGCGAAGGACACCGACCTCGACGTCAACGTGGTGCGCGAGAAGAAACTCACCAACATGCGCGCTTCCACTTCCGACGAGGCCATCCGCCTGGTGCCACACCGCCAGCTCAACCTGGAGCAGGCCATCGAGTTCATCGCCGAGGACGAGTTTGTCGAGGTCACCCCCAAATCATTGCGCCTGCGGAAAAAGGGCTTGCAGTTGAACAAACGCAAAAAGAGTTCCATGGTTGCTGTCGAAGAGGGTTGATTGAAGTCCCAACTGTGGCAAGCGCCATGATCCCAAGAATCGCATGCTGCGGCTGGGCTATTCTCGGGAACGTTTCTGGAGAGTGGATGGCTGCTGTAGGTCGGGAGTTCGAATCTCTCCGGGCGCGCCAGATTAGCCCAGCGGTCAGCGTAGCTGCGCGCTCCCGCCTTGTTCACCCCCCTCGGAGTGCCTCAACTCCGGCTACTTCAACTCAGCATTGAGAACCTGGGCAAGACGCGCTCCTGCCAGGGCGATGCGTTTCTCGGCCAGCCGGAACGCGCGGGTGTCGTAAGGCGAGTAAGGCACGATCGAGTAAGGGCCCTCTCCGGGACCGATGGGTGTTTTGTAAACCTCGGTGCGCGCGTATTCGAAACTTTCATGAATCCATGTAGCAGTGTTGGTGTTGTGGCCCGCCTTCGACGACGCCTGCTTCAGACTCTTGCCTAACACCATGGCCCGATTCAAGCAGTGGATCTTGTCCTTGCAAAAACTGCTGTCAAAACCGGGGAGGTCGTCCCAATAAGAATGGAGGTTCGAGGAAGCGTCCCCGAAGAGCTTGACGTCGTTGCCGCCCGCGTCGCCCTTCGATCCGGCGACGCGCGTGGCGGCATGCAGGGGCTGGTGGACGTCGCCAATCAGGTGCAGCAGCCAGACCAAGTCGTAGGACTTGAGATCGTCGGGCTGCGCCGAAGCAAGCACGGCGCGGAAGGCCGCGATCTGGGTCTCGGCGTTGGGTGTCGGGATGGGAAGGTCAGTGGGGAACGGCGTGTCCACGAAATGCCAGTAGCGGTGGCGGAAAAGATCGGTGTATCCGATGTTTTGCGAGGAGGACGGGCCATCGGGCGTGTTGGGATCGGGACCATCGTCGGAGTATTTCGAATCGCCTTTGATGTCGTCCGCCCAAATGGTGGCGATCATGAAGACCATCAGGTCATGGTCGTCGGGCGATGTCCCTGCGGGAATGGCTTTATCCCAGTTTGCATACTCGGGGTTGAGCTTGAGCAGCTCGCGAACCCGGGCTTTCGCGGCTGGAGTGAGGTTCTGGTATGCGACGTAACCGACCGTCATGTGGCCAATCGGCCCCCAGGCGAACAGGGAAACCGGCAGGGATACGAAAAGAATCAACCAGAGGTAAGCGCGGAGTCTGGACATAAATACCGCCTCTCTGGGGAAGGAGATCATTGTAATGCGTTTCTAGCGACAAAGACCATCTTGTGCTGAAACATGTACCGGACTGAGAGGAATCAGCCCGTTGCCGCTAGAGACATTCTGAGACCCCTCCCGTGCGGTACGTTAGTAACCTCGTCGGACGGTTGTAAAGTTTCTCCACCGGCTCACCGATAAGTCTAGGGACGGCAAGACAGTCTTTTCTGATTTGCCTCATCTCGTTATTCCGGAGAGACCCATGTCCACACAGGCCGTTTCGAGTGTCTCGATTTTTCAGGAACTCCAGAGTTTTTATCAGGATCGTCGCACGGACGTTCGTCAGTTAGGAAGCGCTCTACAGTCGGGCGATCTGAGCAAGGCACAACAGGCTTTTGGCACGCTCGTGGCACTGGGGCAGAGCGGTCCGTTCGGTAACGCAGAGCCGTTTTCCAGCACGTCGCGTGCGCAAACCTTCGAAGCTATCGGCCAAGCCCTGCAATCAGGAGACCTGGCGGGCGCGCAAGCGGCCTTTGCCAGCCTGCAACAGACTCAGGGAAACGCCAACAACCATGCCCAGCAGTTGCCGGCATTCATCGTGAACATACGCGCAACCCAGAATTCCGCCGACACCGATGCTGCCTCCGCCGAATCGATCTTCCAGCAACGACAGGATTTCAGAGAGCAGAGAAAAACCGACATCCAGCAGCTGGGACAAGCGCTGCAGGCGGGAAACGCGGACGCGGCGCAGCAAGCCTATGACGCTCTGACGGCACTTGGCCAGAACGGTCCGTTCCGCAATTCGGATCCTTTCCAGAGAACCGATCGCGCCCAGGACTTCGCCGCAATCGGACAGGCTCTCCAGTCCGGAGACCTGGCAGGCGCGAAGCAGGCCTTCACGGATCTAGCCAACACGTTCGGACATCACAACCAACTGCCACCCGGGCCGCCAACGTACGTGCCGCCGCCGATCACGTTACCGCCGATCGGCACACTGTTTCTCGGGCCACCCACACCTGTGCCGCCGCCCAACACGTTGCCCCCAATCAGCACCCTGCCACCGCACACGCTACCGCCGGGACCTCCGACACTCTTGCCGCCGACCACGTTGCCGCCGCACACGCAACCGCCATTGACATCGGGCGGCAGGCCGAGCGGAGGGATTACCAACTACCAACTCGTGGCGAACCTGTTTGACAATGGGTCGAACAGTTCTGCCTCGGGCAGTTCGTTGAGTCTACAGGCATAACGTTTCAAAGCGTTTTCGTGGCACGCATGATTGCGGGCGTTTCCGAATTCTTACTCGGAAACGTCCTTTTTCACATTCCGGCCGCTCGGCCTGGGTTGCCGTTTGATGCGGAACAATTTTCTCCTTTGCGGTCATCTTTGCACTGCGCCAATTCCAAGGCCTCCCGACAACTGATTGCTCTTCAATGACTTAGAGCTCGGGACGCGACTTGGCAGAGGAGTTGCACCTCCATCGGCATCACAGAAATCCCTCCCCAAGGAGACTGCTATGAAGAATCTACGAGCAGCACTACTCGAGGTGTTGCCAGCTGCGGTAATAATGGTGGCCCTGGGCCTGATCTGGCAGCCGGCAATCGCTCAAAATACAACTCCTAACAACGATGCGGCGGCGGCCCAGCAGCAGCCGGCGCAGCAACCGGACAGTCCAGGTTCTGCATCAGAGACGAAGACATTCACAGGCAAGATTGTGAAAGACGGGGACAAACTCGTGCTGACTGATGCGGACGGTAAAATGACCTACCAACTCGACGATCAGCAGAAGGCCAAAGCGTTTCTCAATAAGAGCGTGAAAGTGACCGGCATTCTGGACGCTTCCACAGGGCAAATTCGGGTGAGCGCGATCGAGCCGGCTGCCTAAATTCATTGCGAGCGGGGCGGCTCGTGCCGCTCCCCTCCTTTTCTCATTTCCTTCATAACCCGACAAGCGCTGGCGCTCCCTTCGTCTTTCCGGAACTTGCCAGACTCGCGGTGGGAGGTTTTTTCCATGCGACTGCTGAGTGTTCGGCTCATCATTTCCCTGATCGTCGGGGTGACGCTGGTTTCGCTCGCCTTTTCTTACTACCAGGTGGTGGCTGAAAAGCGCGGCTTGCGCACCGAGGTGGAACGCCGTGCCGAGTTGCTGGGCGAGAGCCTCGCGGGTAATGTCGAGAGATCGTGGGAGGTAGGATCCGACCGGGAATTGCAGAAGATTGTGCAGCGCTTTGGGAAGCGCGAGCACATGCTTGGGGTTGCGGTTTACGACCAGCAGGGGAAATTGGTGGCCGTAACTCCGGAGTTGAGCAAAACGCTGACAGCGACCCCCTCCTCCGTGATCGAAGCCCTGGCGGAGGATCAAAACAAGGGCGTTTTCGTGCGCCTGGGGAATGAACCGGTTCACATCCTCGCTGTACCTCTCCACCGCAAGGACCAACTCGTCGGTGGACTGGCCATCATTCACGACGTCAGCTACATACGCGCGCAAGTTTTGCGGGTGTGGCGGGAGACCTTTTTGCGGGTTCTGGCACAGGTCTTCCTCATCGTTTTAATCACGTTGCTGATTGTGCGCTGGAGCATCACGGGGCCCATCGCACGGGCGGCGCAATGGATGCGCGCTCTACGTACCGGGAGAATTTCCTCGCGGCAGGAAATGCCGGACCTGGAAATTTTCCGGCCGCTGGCTCGCGAAGTAGCTACCATGGCGCACAGTCTGAGCCAAGCCCGTCTCGCCGCCGAGAACGAAGCTCGCCTGCGGGAAGCGGGTGAGTCGCTATGGACAGCCGACCGCCTGTCGGTGCAGGTTCGGACTCGCCTGGATGGAGCTCGCCTGTTTGTGGTGTCAAATCGCGAGCCCTACATCCATCAGAGGAACGGGAAGTCGGTCGACGTAATTGTGCCGCCGAGCGGCCTGGTAACGGCTCTTGAACCGGTGCTTAACGCCTGCGATGGCACCTGGATCGCGCATGGAAGCGGAGACGCCGATGCGGAAGTGGTGGACGCGCATGATCGCCTGCGGGTTCCTCCCGATGACCCTCGTTATACGCTACGCCGAGTGTGGCTAGGCAAGGAAGAGGAGCAGGGCTATTACTACGGCTTCGCCAATGAGGGCCTTTGGCCACTCTGCCATATCGCTCACACACGTCCCATTTTTCGCGCCGACGACTGGCAGCACTATCAGGAGGTCAATCGCAAGTTCACCGCCGCGGTGCTGGAGGAAATCGAGGACACTCCGGGCCCCGTAATCCTAGTCCAGGATTATCACTTTGCGCTGCTGCCGCGCATGATCAAGGAGAAGCGGCCCGACGCTCGCGTGGCTATCTTCTGGCATATCCCATGGCCTAATCCGGAGGCCTTTGGCATCTGCCCCTGGCAGCGGCAACTCGTGGACGGCTTGTTGGGCGCGGATCTCATCGGATTTCACGTGCAGTCCCACTGCAACAACTTTCTGCAGACGGTCGACCGTACGGTGGAATCACGCGTGGATTGGGAACACTTTTCCGTGTTGCGCCAGGACCATCGCACCATCGTCCATCCTTTCCCCATCAGTGTGGATCTGACAGACGACGAACCGGCGGAGGACGACAACCAGGGATTCACCTACGAGGAGCGCGCTGCCTTGCTGCGCGGTCTGGGCGTAGAAGCAACGTTCCTGGGGATTGGTGTGGACCGTGTGGACTACACCAAGGGAATCCTGGAGCGTTTCCTTGCGGTCGAGCGCTTTCTGGAGAAAAACCCCACCTACCAGGGGAAATTCACTTTCGTGCAGATCGGAGCGCCCAGCCGGACGCACATCAAGCGCTACCACGACCTCCTGGCAGAGGTGGAAGTCGAAGCCGACCGGATCAATTGGCGTTTCCGGGCGGATAAGTGGAAACCCATCGTGTTCCTGAAGCGGCAGCACAGCCACAAGGAGATCACGCCTTACTATCGCGCGGCTGATCTCTGCCTGGTAACGTCGTTGCACGACGGCATGAACCTGGTGGCCAAGGAGTTTCTGGCGGCGCGCCGGGACGAACGTGGCGTCCTGATCCTGAGCCAGTTTACGGGCGCAGCGCGCGAACTGCGGGACGCTTTGCTGGTGAACCCGTACGACATCGAGCAGACGGCGGAAGCTATCCGAGTTGCCCTGGAGATGGAGCCGGAAGAGAAGCAATTGCGTGTGCAGCGTATGCGCCGGGTCATTAAGGAACACAACATTTACCGCTGGGCAGGAAATCTAATAACGGAACTCTGTGAGGTCCGGATGGATGCTGCGGAAGATGCGCAAGAGCGACTTCGTGCGAGCGCGTCCATTGCATAATCCACACCCGCGGTAAGGAGAGGAAGAGGTGCTGAAACCAGAGACGCAACTTCATGTCGAGCAGTTTCTGAAATCGGTGACGCAAGCGCCGCGATCGCTGCTGCTGCTCGACTATGATGGGACGCTGGCGCCTTTTCGTCAGGAACGCGATCAGGCATTTCCGTATTCCGGGATTGCGCAGGTCTTGCAGGAGATCGTCCGCGGCGGCCACACGCGCGTGGTCATCATCTCAGGACGGGACACGAGCGAGACGATTCCTCTTCTCGGCATTGAGCCACTTCCTGAGGTGTGGGGTCTCCATGGCATGCAACGGCGGAAGCCAGACGGCCGCGTGGAAATGCTAAGGCTTGAGGAAGGTTATCTCGATGCCTTGTCGGATGCAGACCGTTGGCTGGGCTATCAGCAATTGCGGCACACGGCGGAGTTCAAGACCGGAAGCATTGCTGTGCATTGGCGGGGGTTGAGCGAGTGGGGGGTGGAAGAGTTACGAGGCCGCGTGCTGCTGGGATGGAAACCGATCGCCGAACACACCGGCCTGGAGTTGCTGGATTTCGACGGAGGTATTGAAATACGACCACCGGAAGCGGACAAAGGCGACGTAGTGCGACTGCTGCTGGGTGAAGTGGGACCAGGCACGCCAGCCGCTTATCTGGGAGACGATGCAACTGACGAACACGCGTTCCAGGCAATCCAAGGACACGGTCTGAGCGTTCTGGTGCGTCCGCGGTGGCGCCACACGGCTGCGCAGTCGTGGATCAAACCGCCGGACGAACTTCTTGACTTTCTAAATAAATGGCTGGACGCCACCCGGGGAAGTGGTGCTCTGGGAGGCGAAACCGCCATGGTGGTGACCCAATGATGGCCGCATCGGCGACGACACCTCTCCAACGGACACCAGCGAAGCCGTTCTACTTCAATACCTCGGCGCATCTGCTGCGCATCACCAAATACAAGGCGAATACCCTCGCCGAGTTGCTGGATGCGCTGCGCGAGTGCCCGGAAGATTCCGTCTTCCAGCACACCTTTCGAACCTTGCAGGAACATCACTTCATCCGGGAAGGCTTTTCCAACGACTTCGCGCACTGGACGCTCGCGCAATGCAACGAACCGAGCCTGGCGGAAGTGCTAGCCAGTGTGGATGTGCGGGAATTCACTTCGCTGGCGGCATTGCGAGAGCGATTCATCCAGATCCTGGAGAAATATCTGAAAGGCGATCCCAAGGTCGCCGCGCGCGCCGCGGACGAGACTTTCTATTTTTGCGCCTCTGACATCGTCGTGCTACCGACCAGCTTTGAAGGCCGCACGATGCACGAGGCGCGCTTGCGGCTCAAGCTCATGTCGAATGATTTTTCACAATGGTTGCACGAAGATGTGGGGTTAACCGAGGCAGCGCGCAAGCTCAACCGGATCGACATCTACACGGCCACCCTGGAAGATGTCCGCCAGCAGATCGTACGGATCGTGGAAAGAGCGCTGACGTAGAGAGATTTTGTAGCGCCGGCGTCCCGCCGGCTGTCGTGGGGGGCACTTGCCTCCACTGCGAGGCAGACCATGCAACAGCCGCTGGGAGGGCGGCTCTACGGAAGAGACCTATGGAGCCATTGAAGCAGGAAATCGAAGCCAGCACCCCGACGTCATCGGACTCGTCGTCGGGCCATGTTGTACCGGTGCGCCCGGAGACACCACCAGCGCCTGCGCCCGCGCCGCACCTTGACGACTACCGGAGCATCGTGGGCGAAGCCGTCATCGAAGAACTACGTTTTCTGGCTCGCGGACTCGCGGGCAAGACCCTGAAGATGGTGAATTCCACGGCGGTCGGTGGAGGAGTCGCCGAGATGCTGAACCGGTTGGTCCCGCTCCTGGCCGAACTGGACGTCAACACTCATTGGGACATCATCACCGGAGGCAACGACTTCTTCGAAGTGACAAAGGCCTTTCACAATGCCCTCCACGGCAGCGAGTACGTACTCACCCGGCAAGCGCAGGAAATCTTCCTGACGTATAACGAGCAAAACCGGCAGCGCATGCAGTTCAACGAGGACGTGGTGGTAATCCACGACCCGCAACCGGCGGCGCTGATCCGTGCGCGAAAGGACAAGGAGGCGCGATGGGTGTGGCGCTGTCATATTGATCTATCGAATCCTCACCCGCAGGTGTGGGGTTTCCTGCGGCCGTTCATCGAACAGTACGATGCGGCAATTTTCTCTTCGCAGTCGTTTGCCCGGCAGTTGCCCAATCCGCAATACCTCTTCTATCCGTGCATCGACCCCTTGTCGGAAAAGAACAAAGAGTTGGACGACAGCTTCGTTCAAAAGGTGTGCGATGAATTCGGAATCGACCGCTCGCGTCCGATCGTCACCCAGGTCTCGCGCTTCGATCGCCTCAAAGATCCGGTGGGAGTAGTGCAGGCTTTCAAACTCGCCAGAAAGTACGTGGATTGCCAACTGGTGCTGGCGGGCGGCGGAGCGAGCGACGACCCGGAAGGAGCGGTCGTTCTCAAGGAAATCAAGGAAGCGGTTGGTTCCGATCCTGGCGTGATCATTCTCGACCTGCCTCCCTGGTGTGCATTGGAAATCAATGCTCTGCAACGTGCTTCGACGCTGGTCGTGCAGAAGTCACTCAAGGAGGGTTTTGGACTCACGGTGACCGAGGCCCTGTGGAAAGGCAAGCCCACCATCGGGGGAGCCGTGGGCGGAATTCCGAACCAGGTCATCCACAAGCTCACGGGCGTGCTGGTGCATTCCGTCGAAGGATGCGCGTACCAGATCCGCTACCTGCTGACACATCCGGAATTCGCCGCTCAGCTGGGAAGGAACGGGCGCGAGCACGTGAAAGAAAATTTCCTCATGACGACCAACGTCCGGCGTTGGCTTCTGCTACTGCAGATTTTGTTGCGCGGAGGTAAGGCCTGAAGAGTGACCCGTCGTAGCCATATTGAGGGCGTCCAGAGTGGCGATGCTGGACGCCCGATACCTCAAAAGAGCGTCAAAAGACGCGCTGAAGCAAAGTTAGTGGAAGGCCGCGAAGCATACAAGATTCCCGCCGTTACCCGCCCGCTGTTACGAACGGTGCTGCATTCTTCACATGCGATCCGACGCGCCGATACCGCCGCGCGGCGCGGATTTGATAATCACGCCGGGAAGCTTCGGGCGTCAAAAAATCTGCTTGTGTTAGACTCGCCTTTTCCGGCCTATGCACTGTCGTCAGTGGTTGCTCAGCTTCTTTTTTCTGCACCTGGTCGTATCGATCAGCCCAGGACAAACACCGAAAAAGCCGCAGCCGAAGCCCAAGCCCAATGTAATCCTGATCACGCTCGACACCACGCGTGCCGACCGCATGGGATTTCTCGGATCGGATCGGGGCGTGACTCCGAATCTTGATGCGTTGGCGAAGCAATCGGCCGTCTTCGCGCGCGCCTATTCGCATGTTCCGCTGACCACGCCGTCGCATGCGACGATCCTTACCGGGACTTATCCGCAGTACAACCACGTCAACGACTTCGGTATGGCGTTGGAGGCGACCACGCCGTATCTGCCCGACCTGCTACGCCGCCAGGGCTACCGGACGGCGGCCTTCGTAGGCTCCATCGTGCTGGACCCTACCGGACATATGTGTCCCGGTTTTGAACGCGGGTTCGATGTCTATGATGCCGGGTTCCACACCAAGCAGGCGCACGAAAACCGCTATGAGTCGATAGAGCGCCGTGCGGGCGACGTCGTGGCTCGAGCGCAGGCCTGGCTTCAGAAGCGCCGGCCCAAGGGCGGCCCGTTCTTTCTGTGGGTGCATGTGTATGACGCGCACGATCCCTACGACGCGCCGGAGCCGTACAAATCGAAGGTTGCCGATCCCTACGATGCGGAGATCGCTTACACCGACGCGATGTTGGGCCAGCTCTTCGCTTCGTTGAAGGCCGCGCGTCTTTATGACGGCTCGCTGATCGCAGTGATGGCCGATCATGGGGAAGCTTTTGGCGAGCATGGCGAGCGCTCGCACGGCATTTTGCTGCACGATTCAACCCTCCATGTGCCGCTGGTGATCAAGCTCCCCGTGAGCAGCGCGGGTGGGACCAAGACTGGAGGGATCAAAACCGCGCCGACAGTTGATGTTCGGGTCGGCCTGGTGGATGTGGCGCCCACCCTGTTGCAGGTTTTGGGATTCTCTGTGCCCAAGGCGATGCAAGGCCAGTCTCTGCTGCCGCTGATCGGGCCCACAAAGAGCGGTCGGCCTGCCACCGATCGCACGATCTACTCCGAAACCGACTATCCGTATCATTGTTTCCGGTGGAGTGCTTTGCGTTCGCTGCGCAGCGGCAAGTATCTGTACGTCCAGGCGCCGCACCGTGAACTCTACGACCTGAGTTTGGATCCGAAGGCCGAGCGAAATCTGGCTGAGTCTTCTCCAGCGATTGCCGACACCCTGAACGCGCAGCTGGGAACGTTCCGCAGGAGCACGACGTTGAAGTCCGAAATGGACTCGGTGAAGCTCGATCCCGCGGCCACCGCCAAACTCAACGCACTCGGCTACGCGGCCAGCAGTAATGCTCTGGTTGAACGGGAAGGCATTGTCGGAGGAATCGATCCCAAAGACCGCATCGCCAC
>WNFE01012780.1_pt1 | contig 10308 bp, 13 predicted proteins | sample 5400451 | NCBI WGS metagenome assembly WNFE01 (sample SAMN13153344, study PRJNA577476) | soil metagenome | isolation source: 200 cm saprolite under Douglas fir tree site 2 hole 2 | place: USA:California | collected 2015-04-18 | reverse complement strand
AGCAATCGCACGATCGAACTTGTTCGAATTCTTCGCAATCGTTTCCGTCGCCAACCTCGCGCGCCGGCATTCGGCCGGGCAGGCATCGACTATCAGCCCAAGCCAGAGCCGGCGCTGGCGTTGAACCGCGAAGCGCGTCGGCGTGGTAACGCGTTGGCCGGGTCGGACGGCAACACGCTGGTGCGTGCGGAAGTGGCCCTCGGGCAGTTTGGAGCGATGCACCGTCGCGGCGTTGGCAGAAGCACACAAAGTGATCAATAGGGCTAAGGCCAAAACAGATCGCATTGTATTGAGTCCGTTCAGTCTACCGACCGATCCGCTACCTGGAGCCGATCATCGCGTACGAGTTATCATGGTCCCGACATCGGCTGCGATCTCGGCTGTATCCGTCAAGCTGATCCTGTGCGTCCGGGCGACCACAGCCGCAGGCTATGGCGCCTTCGCAATCGATCAAATCGGCTGAATCACCGCCCCTTAGCCGCCGACACGATCCTGATGCTGGCGTCGGAATCGGCCGATCGATTGAGGAAGCCGCGACGGCCGCACGGAATAAAATCCAATTTAATGGAGTCGACGGATTGCGAACCTACATTGGCGTCACGCGCATCGGCGATCAGTCGTCACGTTGATCGCGCGTTCGATCCCTCGCGCAATGACACGAATCGACGCGCAGTGATTGGGTGACGCGGCTTAGAGTCAACGGATTGAGAGAAAGGGAAGATGCATACTCGAAGAGAAGACAGGCGGGGTGACGTGATACCCGCGATAGTAACCGTAATCGTCGCAGTCGTCGCTATGGCTGGTATCCTCTTTAACGACTTCGGCCCAGGCAACGGTTGGCAGGATAGCGGCAACGCGAGGATGATTACGGCCGCGGCGGTGTCCAGGGCCGGCGCTACCGAGATTCCGTCCGAGCCGCCCACCGGCCAGTCGGCATCCCAGGCGCCGTAAAGACCGCAACCATGATAGGTCCAGAGACTTACGGCTGTCCAGGGCGACGGCCCGTGTTCCAAACAGCTCTCAAACTCGCTGTGTCGCTGGTGGCTCTTTCTATTTCTCTAGCTTCGCTGTTAGCGGCGAGTTGGGTCGGCCTGGCACTGCTTGGTTATTAGGGCGCGCCGCAGTCGCCCGCACAACGATTTGTTACTTCGAAAAACCAGGACAACACCTACCTCGTTATTCGCGACTACAACTAAGAGGGAGTCTCGACATGAAAAAGCTTTCCGTTCCTTGCGTCGCCCTTTGCGTTAGCCTTTCGGCCACCGCGGCGTTTGCCCGCGGCGGCATGGGATCGCATCATATGTCCGTCACTGGCGGCGCCTTCGGCACCAGTCCCGCTGCGCCTGGCACCAACTCGTCGGCCACGGCGCTTTCGTCATCTGGCATCGGGCTTCTATCGCGCTAAAGAATAATTTAGTGGTGACCGTGAGATTCTCTCCTATCTAAACAGTAGGAGAAGAACCATGAAACTCACTACAATCGCATTGGCAACTGCACTCGCGCTGACAAGCTCGGCTGCACTGGCGCAAGCAACGTACGCTCCCTCAATAGGTTCGGTCGTGGCTCCCTCGGTTGGTTCGTATGTTGCTCCAGCGGTGGGCTCATACATGAATCAACCTACGTGGAGTAACACTGGTCCCGCAGCGCCCCTGCCGGGCAGCCCCGCTTTGGCTCCAATCCCGACCCCAGCTCCCATGATGCGGATGTCCGGGGTGCGCCAGTAAAAAAGAAAAGCCCCGCGGCTTAGCGGGACTCCTGCCTTGCTGGGGCGTGAACTGATAGCGACCTGATTGCCTGCGAGCGGTCCAGCGGCAAGCTGACCAGCGATCAGGCCACCGAGCTGCAGGGCGTCTTCAAGGCGGGGTTTGCCGGCGGCAGCGACGGTGGCCCGGCCTGCGCGGCGGCGCACACCATGGCCATCACGTCGGGTCCGCCGCCCACGGACAGTTCGTCCTCTTCCGACAGCGTCACCACTCATCCGGCGCCAGCTCGGCCACGACATTCTACAGCAGTTTCTCCAATCGCTGAAGGGTTCGCTATCCGCCTCATCACCAACATCCGAATGGGTTTGAGGCGACCTGCTTGCAGAGGTCAGATCGAACCTAGACCTCTCGCTTCTGTGACCTGAACGTGGCTTGCCGTCATTCGATGCACTTTTAACTCGCGGCGGTGGCAATTGTGCGATCGGCCGGCCGGCGGGGGGCGAGGCATGTGCTGGTTTCTGCCGATCAGCCATATTGGTGGCGGTGCCAGGTACGGCGTGAGCGTTACTTCCATGGCTTCCGGCGCTTCTTCGCTGTCGTTCGACGGAAGCGAGAAACGCTCGACCGCGTCGGTGATTTGAAGTGACAGAATAATCAAGGGGTCCGTTTCGGTTTCTTGGCAGGGGACAGACCGCCGATCGCCAAGATCGTCAACGTTAAGATGGTCAGGATGCTCCGCGCAAATCCGATCTTTTCCGTCATGCACGTTCGTTGTCGATTCGATCGCCTTTGTATCCTTGACCGTCGGACCTCACCCGCACCGATGCCGGCGACCGTCATGGCCAAGGAAGCTGTCGGACGCGGCATCGTAGGAGCGATAACGCTGGGCGCAGGAAGTGGCCTTGCCGCTTTCCATCGCTGCATAAGCCTCGCTGGCCGCAGGCGGGGCCGAGGCCAGCGCTGCTTCCGGCGTGGGTGCGCCTCCGTTCAGAACGTCCGCATTGGGATGGTAGAACGCGAACAGGCCCGGCTCCTGAATGGCTGCCTGGGCGAATACTGGTGTCAGTGTCACCGCCGACAGAAGCGTTGCCGCGGCAAGAGTTTTGAATAAAGTCATGGTCGTTTTTCCTGTATCGACAGATACGAGAATTCTCGGGCGCAGGAGGAATAACGGTTCGTCGACTGGACGTGCTCTCTGGAGGCGCGAGCTTCTTATTTGCCAGCATCCGAGTCTCGGATGCCTCAAGCTAGATGTAAGCCGGAAGCGATCTCGCCCCATTAAAATAGGCTTCACAAAGCTCACTTCGTCTTGAGGAGCTCGAACTGGGAGAATGATCGTACCGACGCGGCCGACCTCGCGCGGCGTTGAAACGACGTGAGGAAATGTTACTTTAATCGGTCGGTCGCTGCTCCATTTCCATAGAGGAGCCACACGCTGTTGGCACTTCATATCCAATGGAGCAACTAAATGACCAATCTTAACTTTCTGTCGGCTGCACTGATCGCCGCAGCCATCGCAACTCCCGCTATGGCTCGCGAGAGCCATGTAACCTTGCAGCACCGCGCTAATGCGACTGCCGGCGCGCGCTATGTTGACGGGCGTCTCTGCCAACCGGCTCCGGCCGTGAGCGCATTTGCCGCGCAGCCCTGGGATAACGGTCCGCCTTGCGAACCCGCGGCGGTTAATTGATCCGTCCGCATCGAGGAGGAGACTGCACTCGAAGAGGTCGGGCTGGAAAACGAAATTTCATCAGCCCGACTTCTTTATAGCACTCCCTGCTTTGCGGGCTTTATGGCGCTCACTGCTTTTGAGGGCGCGCGCCAGCGTCTGTCCCTACACGATCGTCGCATCCTGCATCACCGCCATCGCCGGAGAACCGACGAGTGATTTTTGTTTCGCAACGGCTCGCGAATCCAACCGCAAGGCTTGGCCGCGAGATTCGCGTGTCCGATCGTCATTCACGAGTGCTCACATCGTCATCAATACGCAGCCCTGATACCGCTGAGAATTGACGCAAGATCGGGCCAATCGCAGCAAGAAGGGCAAAGTCATTTGCCGGAAGATCGATAATGTTCGAGTCAACCCGGTTGCTGCCGGGGCTTTGGGCGACAATGCCAAGATCCGTTCGTACATCGAGATCGTTGAGCTTGTCTGAGCGCGTGCCGATGGCGCTCCTCCGTCCACAGAAACGCAGCGCGTTGAAATGAAGCCCGAGACCTAGAGGAGATTGCAGATGCCTTCCAATTCCAATCGTGGCGTGGTTTACCTCAAACCCGGCAGCGTCGAAGTTCAGAAGATCGACTTTCCGACCTTTCGCAATCCGGCAGGACAGACGATCGACCACGGCGTCATCCTCAAGGTCGTAACGACGAATATCTGCGGCTCCGACCAGCACATGGTCAGGGGCCGCACGACAGCGCCGGCTGGCATGGTGCTCGGACACGAGATCACCGGCGAGGTGATCGAGAAAGGCCGCGACGTCGAGTATCTCCAGATCGGCGACCTCGTATCGGTCCCTTTCAACGTCGCATGCGGCCGCTGCCGGACCTGTCGAGATGGCGACACCGGCGTCTGCCTTCACGTTAACTCCGAGCGCGCCGGGGGCGCCTATGGATATGTCGATATGGGCGGATGGATCGGCGGTCAGGCCGACTACGTGATGGTGCCCTACGCCGACTTCAACCTGCTGAAGTTTCCGGATAAGGAGCGGGCGATGGAAAAGATCCGGGATCTGACCTGCCTCTCCGATATTCTGCCAACGGGGTTCCACGGAGCCGTCACGGCCAAGGTCGGCGTAGGATCGACGGTTTATGTCGCCGGCGCAGGGCCGGTCGGCCTCGCGGCCGCAGCGTCCGCGCGCATCCTTGGCGCGGCAGCCGTGCTGATCGGAGACATGAACCAGGAGCGGCTCACTCACGCCAGGAAGGTCGGCTTCGAGCCGATCGACCTCACCAGGCACGACCGCCTGGGCGAGCTCGTCGCCGACGTGCTCGGCGTTCCCGAAGTCGATTGCGCCATCGACTGCGTCGGCTTCGAAGCAAAGGCGCAAGGAACAGACGGCAAGTTCGTCGAAGCGCCGGCTGTCGTGCTGAACAGCCTGATGGAGATCACCCGGGCAGCCGGCGCGATCGGCATTCCCGGCCTGTATGTCACCGACGATCCCGGCGCGAAGGAGCAGGCGGCCAAGCAAGGCAATCTCAGCCTGCGTCTGGGTCTCGGCTGGGCAAAGTCCCATACCCTCCACACCGGCCAGACGCCGGTCCTGAAATACAACCGGCAGCTGATGCAGGCGATACTTTGGGACCGACTGCCGATCGCCAAGATCGTCAATGTCAAGGTGATCAGTCTTGAGCAGGCGCCGGAAGGCTACAAGAACTTCGACGCCGGCGTCGCGAACAAATTCGTCATCGATCCGCACGGGCAACTCCCCAAGGCGGCCTAAAGATCGGAGGATGTCGTCGTCACACTCAAAGATGCGCGTAACGTCATTGCCGGCGCCGATTTCAAAACAGGCCACTCTTGGCTTCTAAAACAGAATTTAATTGGTATCGGCGGATTGCGAACCTACATTAGGATTGCGCCGGTCTCCGGCGCCTTCAAAAACTGTAAACTTCGGCCTCGGCAAGAACCCGCGCTGAGGCCGTTTTTTTTGGCGAAGAAAGGTTGGCGAAAAGAGGGCGCGATGAGGCGAGAGCTTTGACTTATCTGCAGCGCAATCCTTGCCCTGCGTAATTGGACTCTCTGGGGCAATCCCGGAAAGGTTCTGTGCCCCGAATACGAATTAGGATCAGGAGTTCGAATCTCCTCGGGCGCGCCAAAAATCCAACAAATACAGGGCTGGGGGGTGGTCGAGATTCTCGATGAGCAAGGGCGTTGCCACGCGCTAGTTTCGTGAGAAAGCCGGCTCTTCCGGTTGGAAGCCCAAGGGCACCGACGCGCAATTAGCCCGCGAACAGTTTCGGCCTCGGGCCTTTAGCAGCGAACACTTTGAATAATCGATAGCGCGTCGCTGGCAGGGAAGGTTTGCCTGAGAGCGTCGTCGAGTTGGTCATTTGTACGCTCCCATTCCGCACCTTGCGCTCTTGGTCTCGTTGAACGAGGTTTCTTTTGAGCCTTGATTTGACGCTTAGCAACTGACCGGTCGCTCCTGTCATTCATTGGTGCCTCCTTTTATTCGGACGTGAGTTCGGACGGAAGAGCCGCCGTTGGAACTTTGGGCGAACGTGTCCATCCATCGATGAGTAAAATGGCGGAATGTCTGCGAACGGTCTTCCGTAGCGTATCTCTCGTTTTGGGTTCAGGCATGCCGACCGCACTCGAAGAGGAACCAGGTTCGCTTCTCGGCTTCGTCGATCCAGTTCTCCAGCAGGCTTGCCGTGGCCACGTCTCCCGCCTCGTCACATAGCGAATGCGTCTCGCGCATGCTCTGCGTCAGTATCGCATTATCGTCCCGAAGTTCAGCGATCATGTCGAGCGGCTCGACGTATTGAGCATCGTTGTCCGCGATGCGCTGAAGACGCGAGATTTGCCCGATCGAGCGAACGGTTGTCCCGCCTATCTTCCGCGCGCGCTCGGCAATGGCATCCGTCATCGAGAAAATCTGCTCACCTTGGTCATCGAGCATCAAGTGATAATCGCGGAAATGCGGCCCGGACATGTGCCAATGAAAGTTTTTCGTTTTGAGGTATAACGCAAACACGTTCGAGAGAAGCAGCATAAGCGCTTCGGAAATGTCATGAACCGCTTTTTCCGAGAGAGTCGTGGGAGTCGTGAGCGACGTTCTGTGCAACATATGAGTAACCTCGTTGATCATTGGTCGGGCGCCCTTCAACCGTAAGCAGGACTGAGCTGCTACGTACCCAACGGACAACCTATAAATCCTTCCCGGGCTCGAGCTTTTCAATTAAATAGCAATTTAGCCTTTTGAGGTCGTCACCTGAGAGCGGCATGCCTGGAGAAAGCTGCGGACAATTTCGAAAGGACGATTGGCGAGTTGTGAATGTCGTTGCATTGGACGTCACTTCATTGCGATTCCGCCGAGCAATATCTGGCTCTTTGCGGACGAGTTAGTATCGTGGCATTCGCGCATCAGCAGCCCGGCGGAGGCGATACGCCGGGGGTTGCCGTGGCACCGGTGGCATTGGCCGGCGCCATCATCCCGGGCGTGGCCAGGTTGATCGTCGTGCTCTCGGCGCAGGCCGACGTATTTGGTGTCGGCGCCACGGTCATCGTCGGATCGAGGCTGGTGGCGACAAGCTGCGTCATATCCGGCTGGATCGTGCCGGGGGGTAGACTCGTCGAAATTTCCGGTGTCGAGAGCGGCAAAGCCGCGCCGCTGCCCTTTTTGGGCGCAGATCGATGGGATCATCGCTATCGCGTCGGTTGCGGAGGTCGCCCGTTAGACTGACGGGCTCACGCTGATAGTGACTCGCCAAGGAGCATTCGATGCGATCTTATCTCACTTCACTTCACTTATCTTGGGTGTGGGAGGTGGAGTGGTGTATGGAATAGTTAAAGTACGGTCTCCGGCACCGCCGGTGATCGCTCTTATCGGACTTCTCGGTATGCTGGCTGGCGAGCGGGCCGTATCGCTCGTCAGATCGCATGTATCAAAAAGCGATGTCCAACTCAGCGCGGCCTCGCGCGATCGTATTGAAACGTCGATCTCTGACTATGTCCGCAGCGAGCCCAGGTAGAGCCGTCCTCACATGATTGAAGGTGGAAAACTGGTAAGGCTCCGACAAGAGGCGAATTGAGGTGTCATTCGAACTCCTGACCCGAGGCAGCAATCGCCCGTACGACCATGAACCAACGGTCAAGTGTTGTGTATGCGGACCTGGGCTGATGGTAATCCTGGCATAACGCTTTTGACGTAACGAGAAATGGCAAAGAGGGCAGGGCGAAGATCGCGGCTTCTTTTTCTCGCGCGGCGGCGAGTGCGTCACCAGCCACTAATGACAGCTTAGAACCCTCCGGCACTGAAGCGAAGCGGCTGCACCACGTCGTAAGCCGCTTTGGTGAGTGGTACAGCGTAGTCGACGGTCAGCGCGCCGAACGGCGAGGCCCAGGTCAGGCCTGCTCCTACCGAAGAGCGCACGACGTTGGCGTTAGCGACCTGTAATGATTGCGTCGAGCCTGGAAATGTCGTCGGCCCGCCGTAATGAAAGACGCTGCCGGCATCGACGAATGCCGTCGCCTTCAGACCGTATTCCTGCGGCACGCCGGGGATGGCGCTTTGCAATTCCGCAGTGGTTGCCCAGTACATACTGCCGCCGACATTATCCATGGTCGTGCCGGGGGTGAGGTCGCGCGGGCCGAATCCGTTGGGTGCAAATCCCCGCACCATGGTCGGCCCGCCGAAGAAGCTGTTCATCAGCGGCACCTGCTGGCCGCCCCAACCGGTGATGTAACCTCCTTGCGCGCGCACCAGGCTGACCACGTCATCGTTGATCGGGTGATAGTAACGCATGTCTTCGGTTGTGCGCAGAAATTTCACATCGCCGCCGAGGCCGGCGAGATCCTGGCTGAGTTGCGATTTGAATCCACTGGTCGGGCTTTTGGTATTGTCGAGCGTATTGTAAGTGACGGTGCTGCCGACGGAGGAGACCCAGGCGGGACCGGCGAGCGCGGCCTGCTGGATCGGCAGCGAGGGTGCTGCGACGAGCGACGTCGGATCGAGTGTTAGGTCTTGGTTATAAAGGGAGTAGCGGTACTGCACGCCAAGCTGTTCGGTCAGCGGCGTGCCGAACTGAACGGTCGCGCCATAGATATTGCTGCCGTAGGACTGGTAGGGGCTCGCATCGTTCTGCTTGCCGTAGAGCTCGATGCCTGCCGAAATGCGGGTGCCAAGAAAATACGGCTCTGAAGCCGACAGGTCGATCCCGCGCGCGTACTGGCTGTAGGTCACGGCGGCGTTGACGGTCTTGCCGGTCCCCAAGAAATTGCGCTCGCCCACCTTGACCTCGGCGAGAAGGCCATCGGTGGTCGAGTAACCTCCGGAAATATTGAAGTCGCCGGTCGACTGCTCCGCCACCTCGACATCGAGGACCACGCGGTCCGACACCGAACCCGGCTTCATCGAAATCTTGACGGTCTTGAAATAGTTCAGGTTCTTGAGGCGCCGTTCGGCGCGATCGATCAGGTTCTTGTTGTAGGCATCGCCTTCGGCGATGTCGAATTCACGGCGTATGACATAACCGCGGGTACGCATGTTGCCGTGGATTTCGATGCGCTCGACGTAGGTCCGCGGCCCCTGATCGATCGTGAACGCGACGTCGATGCGCTTTGCTGCGGCATCGCGGGTGGTGCGGGGCAGGGCTTGCGCGAAGGGAAAACCGAGTTTTGCCAGCTCGATCGCGAGAACCTCGCTGGTCTTGTCCAGCGCGCCGCCGTCGAATACCGCGCCGGATCGCGCCACCAGCAGACGACGCAGTTTTTCCGGATCCAGCCCAGGCACGTTGCAGACGATGTTGAAGTCGCCGAAATGATAGAGCGGGCCTTCATCGATCGAAAACGTCAGCGTGAATCCGTGTATCGCGGGATCGTATTCGGCCTTGGCCGATGGCACGCTGGCGTCGGCGTAGCCCTTGCTGCGATAGTAAAGCCGCAGTTGCTCGCGATCCTCTGCGACACGGTCCGGGTCGTAGACATCCCCGCCGGTCAAAAAGCTCAGCATGTTGGTGGCGGAGGTCTTGATCACGGCGCCGAGTTGCCGCTTGCCGAAAACCGTGTTTCCCACGAAGTTGATCTGCCGCACGGTCGTCTTCGTACCCTCCTTCACCACATAGACGAGGTCGACCCGGTCGTTGCCGCGGCTGATGATCTGAGGCACCACGCCGACATCGTCGCGCCCGGCATGGCGGTACGCTTCCATGATGCGGCCGACGTCGGCCTGCACCATGGCGCGCTGCAGCGTGCCGCGCGGTTTGGATTCGATGACCGCTGCAAGCTCCTTGTCCTGTATCTTCTTGTTGCCCTCGAACGCGACGCGGTCGAGCACCGGGGCCTCGGTGAGATGCACGACCAGCCGTTCGCCGGCGCGCTCGATCGTGACCCTGTCGAACAGGCCTGTTGCCAATAGCGCCTTGAACGCCGCGTCGCGCGCGGCTTCGTCGAATCGCCCATCGGGTGCGGCATGAAAATAAGAACGTACTGTCTCAGTGTCGACGCGGCGATTGCCCTCCACGGCGATGCTCTCGTGCGCTTGCGCCGCGGCCTCGGTCGCAAGCGCCGGCACAGAAAACAGCCCGAGCGCCGTAGCCAACAGCGCGCCCGCTGATATCGACCGGGAGCATCGCTCGCTCCGCGTCATGCATCGCCTCATCACGTCCGACCTGTATCCCATTGACGGGGTGCAATCGAATTGCCTGCGCGGGGCAAAAGAATGTCTGACATGAGGTCAGTTGCGGGCTAAGTGCTTGTCCAGCTGCCATAATTTCGACGCAGCGTCGAACCGCGCGTTCCCAGAATTGTCGCATAGCCGCTTCAAATGCTGGCTACCGGTGAGGGCCGAAAAATGTTCGCGCAGCGAGCGTCGCCTGCGAGAACTCCGGGAGCATCACATGCGTTACGCAGCACTTGTCATCAGTATGTTTTTGCTGATCC
>WNFE01004618.1_pt1 | contig 10310 bp, 9 predicted proteins | sample 5400451 | NCBI WGS metagenome assembly WNFE01 (sample SAMN13153344, study PRJNA577476) | soil metagenome | isolation source: 200 cm saprolite under Douglas fir tree site 2 hole 2 | place: USA:California | collected 2015-04-18 | reverse complement strand
CGTACGCATCGCCTGCAAACGAAAGCAGGCTGGCATGCTGCGTTTTCCACCCGAAGCGTCCTACTTCCTGCGTACCCTTCGGCCCTTCCAGGACGTCGACCATAATCGCCTCGCCGTGGTTGCTCTTGGCGATATCCAACAACTCCATGTCCGGCACAGCTTCAACAAATGCATCCCCGAACAGGCCAAGTGAAAGGCGCGAGGCGTGGACGTTATCAACGTTGGTCAGGTGTTCCACCGCGTCAGGGCAAATCGCGCGTTGATTGATGAGGGACCGGTGTGGGATAGGTGTGCCGTTCGCGGTGATTGCGGTTGCAGCGACGAACGTCCCAGTACTGCCATTCGTGTCTCCTTCGTGGTTTCTTTCCTGAAACCAGGAAGGTCTGCTCGAGTCGTAGTGGCCGGCGCGAAATTCGAGAATCTGACTCGCCCCGCCCGTCGCCGGACTCTGATGGCAGCTAACGCACGATACGTCGTTGAAGACTGGGCCCAGACCGTTCGGCGCCGGAGCTTCGACCTGTATGAACTGCGCCAAAGCCGCGGTCATGTCAGCCGGTGCCACGGAGCTGTTCGGCGTAGTGTCGAATCCGTCTGGCGCTTCCGGAAGAGAAACAGGCTGTTGGGCTGATATTGTGATAGTTACTGCAACAAAGGTAAATGCTACTATAACCGTAAACTTCGATACAAAGCGTTTCATGCGATCGCCCCCCACGGAGACTAGAGATTGGCCATATTCAGCGCGGTCTGATTCCCATCATGGTTTTTTGCGGCCATACCGGGCCGGGCATCGAAGAGCGCCCCGATTCCCATACGGTTCCTGTGAGGGGCTACCCAACGTGAGGAAAGCCTATCTTCCTGCTTGGTATGCAACAATTGGTCAGAAGTACAATTTTGGTACAGGCCCGGGGAGGACAGGCCACGATAGATGCCAAATTTAATTTATAGATTTACTTACGAGGTATTATATGGAGTGGTTTCAGCGCGACGTTGAAGGCGACCCAGGCCCAGACCTGGTCTCGATCCGATACTGTTACACAAGTTGTAAACTGAAAGCGGAACTGTCAGCAACCCAGAAGAAACCGTGTCCAGAGCAGTGGAAGGCCGGTCTATTGGAGAATTCAGGCTGGGTAGGGGGAGAAATGGCAAGCACAGTGCCACGTTTGAAACCGTGGTATAAAAGGAAGCGTGCGGCTGTAGCTCAGATGGATAGAGCGCGTGCCTCCGAAGCACGAGGTCGAGAGTTCGAATCTCCCCAGCCGCACCACTCTTCCCATTGAAAGTAATAGGCTCTGGCAGGATGGCTTTCCGGAACGTGACCCTTACTTATCCCCGAGAACGACTTCATGCCGCGCATGACAATTGGCCTGGGGATCGTATGGCACGATCTTGCTTTGCTCCCCGCGGGAGACCTTGAACTCGGCTGATCCCTTGATTTGTTCGGGCAGACCTTCGACGCGCGCTTTGCCCTCAAAGTTCGTGCCGACCGTGAGGTCCAGCTTGCGAAGGCCCATAAACCCGTACTTAATCTGGATGCCGATCTTGGCGTCGTAGACGCCCTTTCCCGATGAGTCACTTACCACGAAGTCGGATGTGCAGGATCCCGCCCCGCCTTTCAAAACAGGAACGTCCGCGCTGCCCGGCGCCTGCGGCCCAGGAAAAGAGCTATGTGCAACGGCCGAAATCGACGCAACAAGCAGGCCCGCCAGCCAAATTCGTTTATAGGTCCGCATAAGAACTCCCGTTGAACGGAGATTGTGGTCCAGATCCCGACGATGCTTTCGCTCGCTCTCGAGTGTATACCTGAATCAATCATTAGCCAGCGTGGTCAAAAATTCGGGGAGTGGGGTAGCTTGGCAGTAGCACAGCCACTCTTGGCTGTGCGCCACGTCACGTGCTCTACGAAAGGACTGCGCAGGCAAGAGTCCTAGTGAAGCCCACTTTTGAAGCCTATGAAGTCCATTGCCAAAACTCGCTTCGATCGAAGCGTCATGACGCGCGAGCAAGACTTTTGATCTGCCGGGCGAGTTTTTCAACTTCCTCGGCTTTGTGGACCAGCGAAAGTGACAGCACATTGGTTTGTTCCGTCTTGTCTGCCTCGTCCTTCAGTTCCTGGGCCAACTGGAGCAAACGATCCACATCACTTCTCAGATTTTTTTGATTCTCTTTCAACTGCTCCTTTGGATCGCGGGGTGGCAAGGCAGGACCTTCATCCCGTGATCCGTTGGACTCGCCCGCATCGGGAAGGTGAGGCACGCGGGGGCTCTGCCCCTTCGGCCCTGTTTGTCCTGCGAATAGGGCCCTCACTCCGACCAATGTTACCACCAAGGCCGGGAAAAACGACCTGCGTCCGGTTTTCATTGGATTCTCCTGTGGGCTGCGAGCCAGCCGCCACCCCTCGATTCCCTGGGGGCTGCTGATGCTATAATCGCACCCGAATAGTATGGCCCCAAACGTATTCAAATGGAGTGATTTGATGCTCGGCCGCGGCCTGCGGCTGACGAGCATCGTGCTGATTGCCTTCATTCTGAACCGTCTGTTACGCGCGTTGACACGCCGTTTGATCCCGGTTGCCGGCGCCGAAGGCCTCGGCCGGATCGCGCGAATGCGCGAGCAGCACGCCAAGACCTTGGCCGGTCTTCTCTATAGCGCCGGAACGGCCGTGATCATAGTAGGCGCGATCCTCATGGCGCTGCCTGAATTCGGGTTCAACATTACGCCCATTGCCGCGGTCGCGGGGCTGGCGAGCCTGGCCTTCGGTTTCGGCGCGCAACACCTCGTTCGCGATCTGATCAACGGCTTCTTCGTGATTGTGGAGGATCAATTCGTCGTGGGTGAAACAGTGCGGATCGGCGCGGTCGTCGGCCGCGTCGAACACCTCACCCTCCGCCGCACCGTGGTACGCGATATCCAAGGCGCGTTGGTGAGCATCCCCCATGGCGAGATCTCCCAGGTCGCGAATCTCAGCCGGGATTGGGGCCAGGTCTTTGTGGACATCGCCCTGCCTTCGAACGGCTCGTGCGACGCAGCGCTCGCGGCACTGGAACGCGTGTCCGGGGAACTCCGGACCGATCCCTCATGGTCGCCAGTTCTCGTCGATGGGCCGCGCGTACTCGGAATCGAATCGTTTGGGCTGAGCGGCGTCACGCTGCGCCTGCAGCTTCGCACGATTCCAGGCCGGCAGGATGATGCGGCCCGGGAGCTCCGCCGCCGAATTCAAAACCGCTTCGATCAGGAACAGATCCGCTGGAACGGAGTGCAGCGTGTGGAAATCATTGGGAGCGAGGCGCTGCAATATCCGCGGGAAAGATCAAATTCCGCAACCTAATTCGGGAGGATATAACTCTATGGGACAGGTCACGCATGAACAAGCAAACCTTCTTTTGCGTTTGTACGAATTGCGGCGCGAATCACGGATGCGGCAAGCACGCGCGTGGTTCCACGGCCAGTTTGAAGCCAACACGCCGCAGGAATTGTTGTCGAAATATCCGATGGGCAGCGAGGAGAACGCCAGCCTCCGAATGGTCCTATCGTATTGGGAAATGGCCGCCGGAATGGCGAACCGGGGGCTGATTGACGATGAGATGTTCTTTGAAAACTCGACGGAAGGCTGGGTCGCCTGGGAAAAAATGAAGGCTATCGTGCCCGCCCAGCGCGAGGCGATGAAGAACCCGGGCTATTTACTGCAACTCGAGAATTTTGCGAATCGCTTTGAGGCCTGGCGCGAGCGGACCGCTCCTGGATCGATCGAGGTATTTCGTCAAGCGCGAGTGAGCGCGCGTCGCGCGGTTGCGCGGTCGGCAAACTGACTTTTCCCCGCCGAAGATTGTCATTTTTCCTCCGGCCCATGGGACGAAAATTCGAGGGATGGCTGGTGCGCCTCCTCATGCTCTGCAGCGCCGGCCATCACAACGCGGTTCCGGCCTTCCTCCTTGGCGCGATAGAGCGCAGCGTCAGCCATTTGCAATACCTGATTTGCGTTGTCGTCCGGCCAATTCCCGGTGGCAACTCCGCCGAGGCTCATGGTGATCCTCAATGGCCCGGATGGCGTTTCGATGGGCGACTGAGAGATTGCCGTGCGGAGTTGCTCGGACTTATCCGCCGTCTCCGAGGCGTCACAACCTGGCAGAAGGACCAAAAACTCTTCGCCCCCGTAACGGCCTACCGCGTCATAAGGCCGCACCGAGGCCTGCATTCTTTTGGTGGCTTCCCGCAATACATCGTCCCCCGCGAGATGCCCGTAGGTGTCGTTGACTGACTTGAAGTGGTCCAAGTCACCGATAATTACACCCAACGACACGCCTTCCCTCCGGGAGCGGCTGATCTCCCGGTCCAGCGTTTCCAGGATCGTGCCGCGGTTCCAGACCCCGGTCAACGCATCGTGTGTGGCCTTGAACCGCATCGCTTCGCGGGCCTGTACGAGCGTATCTTCAAGATTGAGCAAGCGAAGCCCGACGCGAAGTCTGGCCTTTAATTCCTGTGGATGAAACGGCTTGGTCAGGTAATCATCCGCGCCCGATTCCAGGCCCTCCACGACGCTCTCTTTGGCGTCCTTCGCGGTGAGCAGAAGGATGTACGTATAGGGTTCGGGCCGGTGCGCCCGCATTTCCCTGCACACATCGACGCCGTTCTGCCCAGGCATCATCCAATCGAGCAAGGCAATGCGAGGCGCGTCCGGTGCATTCAGCTGCTCCCAGGCGCCTTTGCCATCCTCTGCCGAGACAACGTCATAGCCCCATTTCGTAAGGAGTCCTTGCAGCATCCGGCGCGAGACGGGCTCGTCATCGGCGATCAGGATCTTCATTTCGAAACCTCCTGGCACAAATCCGCAAGTACTGGAAGCAAGCGTTCGACCGCGGCTTCGAGTGCCCCAAGATTTACTTTTGATGATTCCGCATCTCCCTTTTTCGCGCTTTGTTCCAGGCGTAAGGCGGAGTTCACCGTAACCTGCGCCGACATATTGCCGGCTGCGCCCTTCATGGAATGTGCGGACCGCTCCAGCAAAATCATGTCACCCTGCTGAAGCGCGCTCCGCATCGCCCCGAGCAATTGCGGCGCATCCGCCAGGAACAACTGGATCATTTCGGCCAGCAGCTCCCGATCGCCTTCCACTCGTTCCAAAAGCGAGGCCCGGTCCAGTTGTTCGCCGTGCTGCGTAGGATTTTCTGTCATTGTCGAGTTCCTTTCGATTCCTGCCAGGCATCTTTCAATTTCCGCCAAGAGGCCGCGTGAATTGATCGGTTTCGAGATATAGCCGTCCATTCCTCCGCCGAGGTATCGTTCCCGATCACCTCTCATGGCGTTCGCCGTCATCGCGATGATGGGCAGGTGTTCGCCCGAAGACTTTTCACCATCACGGATTACAGCTGTGGCTTCCATTCCGTCCATCTCGGGCATTTGAATGTCCATGAGCGCCAGATCAAAGCCGGGGGGACGGACTCTGCCCAGCGCTTCGAGCAGTTCCCTGCCGTTGGCCGCCAGGACAACGTTATGGCCCGCTCTTTCGAGCAGCCTGATCGCCAGCTTCTGGTTCACTGGATTGTCTTCCGCAAGTAGAATGTTGAGATTGCGTCCTTTGGGCGTTTCCTTGATGAGCAGGGGGGCTTCGATTGCATGGCCTTCGACAGCACGTAGGCCCAGCGCCAGCAAAATAGCGTCAAGCAACTCAGACTGGCCGATGGGTTTAGTGAGGAACGCACTCACGCCCAACTCCCGAGCGCGCGCCTTGTCGGCCAAATTGCGCTCGGAGGAGAGCATCAATATCACGGAGCCGGCCAGCGCGGAATTGTCTTGAATCTTCTCCGCCAAGTCGAAACCGTCCATCCCCGGCATTTTTGCGTCGAGCAATACGATCGGGAAGGCATGGCCCGTGCCTTGTGCCGCTTCCATCGCTCTCAGCGCGCTCGCTCCGGTCTCCGACAATGCCGGACACATTTGCCAGTTGGCCAGCATCTCGGCGAGAATGCCCCGGTGGGCATCGTTATTGTCCACGACAAGAATAGGAAGTCCCTGGAGTGTCTGCCGCTCGAGCCAGGCTCGGTCGAATGCGGGTGTCACGGCATGCTTAAAGGTTGCGGTGAACTGAAATACGCTGCCGCGTCCGACTTCGCTCTCCACCCACATGCGTCCACCCATCATTTCCACGATTCGGCGAGAAATGGTCAAGCCCAGGCCCGTTCCGCCGAACCGGCGCGTGGTGGACCCGTCCGCCTGCGCGAAAGATTCGAAAATAGATTCCTGTTTTTCGCATGGTATTCCGATTCCCGTGTCCGAAACACGGATGTGCAGGTGAACATCCTCGCTGGACTCATTTTCGAGTTCCGCGTCAATGACGATGGTCCCTCTTTCGGTAAACTTGATGGCGTTCCCAACCAGGTTCACGATCACTTGCCTAAGGCGCGTCGGATCTCCTACGACTGTCTGCGGGACTGCCGCTGAGACGCGGGCTAAGAGCTCCAGTTGTTTCTTGCTCGCGCGGACGCCCAGCGTTTTGAGGGTATCGCTGAACAGATCGCGGATCTTGAATTCCGTCTCTTCCAATTCGAATTTCCCAGCTTCAATCTTCGAGAAGTCCAAAATGTCGTTGATCACGAGCAGGAGGCTGTCCGCCGACGACTTCACCAGGCTGAGATACTCCCGCTGTTCGCTGGTGAGGTCGGTATCGAGCGCCAAGTCCGTCATCCCGATAATGCCGTTCATCGGAGTGCGGATCTCGTGGCTCATGTTTGCCAGGAATTCACTCTTGGCACGGCTGCCCGCTTCGGCCGCCTCCTTGGATTTTCGCAGGGCCTCTTCAGCCCCCTTGCGCTCGGTGATGTCCAGGAACGTCACGACAGCGCCAACCACTTCGCCTTCCTTACGAATAGGATGGGCCCAGTATTCAACGGGGAAGTTCGTGCCGTCGCCGCGCCAAAAAACTTCTTCATCCGAGTGAATGCCTTGGCCCTTGCTCAGCGAGGCGGAAATAGTGCAATCCTCTTGCGCGTAAGGGGTTCCGTCGGCATGGGTATGGTGTATGACACTGTGCACCTTCTTGCCGAGAAGGTCCTCCGGTTTCTGATAGCCCAGCAGCCGAAGCGTCGCGGGATTGCAGAACGTGCACTGGCCGTCCCGATCGATTCCGTAAATCGCTTCCGCGGTCGAGTCCAACAGGAGACGAATTCGCGCTTCGCTCTCGTGAAATGCTTCCTGGGCGCGCTGGCGGTCGCCCACTTCCTGTTCCAATTCGAGGGTGCGTTCATCCACCCGGCGTTCCAGGTCGTCGCGCGCGCTGCTCAACTCGGCGTCACGAATTTGGATCTGGGCCAGCATTTCATTGAAGCCGTCGATCAGGACGCCGACCTCGTCCTCGGATTGTTTTCCAGCGCGGATGGAATAATCCCTGCTTCCAGTAACCATCTTGGCCGTCCAGGCCAATTGCAAAATCGGGTTGGAAATGGGGCGCTGCAGCCGCTCCGCCATTGCAAAGGCCCCCAATGAAACAGCCAGTACAATCAGCGCGAAAAAGAGAAGGTAGCCCTCCAGCAGTTGCCGGTATTCGACGGTGTCCCCCTCGAGAAATATGCTTCCGATTTTTTCTCTCTCAAGAGTGATCTCATGGAAAATCAACATGCGGTCCGCGGTAAATCGGCTGGATTCGTTTTCAACGGGCGGCGGATTGTAGGTTTCTTTGGAAGCCCCTCGATGATAGACAGCGAACGGCTGGCCATCCGGGCCGTAGATGGTCGCCGCAAGGATATGCGGCTTGGCCGATAACGCCTGCAGAACGTCCGTGGCGGATTTCTGATCCTTGAACGCCAGCGCCGCCGTGCTGTTGGTCCCCATGACGTTCGCCAGCGCGTTCAGGTCTTGCATCTGCAATTTCTTGAAGCGGTATACTCCGTACTCGGCGAACGCAATGCTGGCCACGCATAGAGCCGGAAACGTGTTAAGCATGATCACGTACGTGATCTTGCGGCGAAGCGAAAGTTTGCGTGACCATCGCATGTCAGTTGCTGCCTACCCGTTCCACTCCCGTGACCGTGCGAGCGAGAGAAAGCAATTTCGAGCTGACTTTCAGCCGCGCCCGGCCGGCCGCACCGACGTCAATGCCGAACCGCACGCGCTTTTCCTCCATCACGAACTGAATCATTCCGCCGGACTCGAGGAAATGCTCCATGTCCGCAACGGTCAAGGTGCTTGAACCGTTTAAGGCGGCCAACATGGACGGAAGGCGTTTCTTCTCGGAGGCGCTGATAAATAAGACATGGCAGGCGCGGAGATCCTCGCCGGCTTGAAATCGCCTTACCTGCAATTCGTGCCCTTGCACGGTCTTGCCCGATATAATTTGTGTCAACTCGTCACCGAAGGGGTTGTCCCCGACGATTCCGATGACCCAATGCCCGTGTGCATCCTCCTGCGGATCGCCGGGCCACTCCACGAATTTCAAAAAGTTGAACAGGTACGCAGCCTTCAACTGATACTCCGTAGGGGCTTCCTGCGCGTGGATACTTCGGAAGGGAAACGGCGATGCCCAGGTCAACAGCAGGACAGCGCATGCAAATCGTGAGCCGATCCGCTTGGACCGGCACTGGGCCGCTTCGAATTCCGAATTGCGGTGAAAGGCCGCCGTAGACGAGACCTCTACGTGAAATGCCCATAGTTGTTGCGCCTCACCATAGGGACGATCTGCTGCTCCCGATGCAGTGCCCGTGCGTCCAAAAAAACGACGGACCTTGGTCCAAAGGTGCATCTCAAGAGCCACCTTCCTTTCTGTTGTGCCCGGCTAGTCGCGCCAAGCTCAACAACTTGGCTCGAATCGCCGCGTCCACGTTAACGGCGGACTGAGTTCGAACGCGAGCGGTTTCGGAGCGGTTACGGGTCTGCATGGCTCCCAAAACCTCCAGGTCATTTTTGTGTAGGCGGAGCGCTTGACCTGAGACGAATTCACACTAGTGGCTATATCGTTGGACTCAACGTGATGGTCTTGGAGCAAGTTTTGCCCGGCAACGCTTAGCTGCCAGCGTTCTCCGAGCCGCCAGCTCAGTTGCGTGTCGAGCCGCGTATAAGAAGGCACGAATTGAGCGGGGAGGCGGTCGACAAAGTAGAGGTTCGTATCCCAGCCAAATCCCCGAAACATTTCCACATGAGACCGGAGCTGGGCCTGGTGGCGCGGGTTTGACCCCTCGAGGTCTGGGGCGGTCGTCGTGTCCAGACTCATCGTGTCGGGGTGCATATGCATTTGCAGAAGCGTGTAGCCAGGGCTCAGAGTCCAGCGATCTGTTACTTTCCAATGGACCGCCATTTCGACACCGTCCGTCGTCCCGTGTATCTGGTTTTCTAGCAACATCGGAAAATCTATATGAGGAACTGGGTTGGTTTCGGCAAATGGTACGCCCGGCTCTAAGCTCCTCAAATCGTGGTACTTGTTGAAAAACATCGATAGATCAATGGAAGCCCGGTCTAGCGGCTGGGTCCGGTAACCAGCTTCTACAGCCAGCAGACGTCCGGTCTTCTGATGCGGGCCTCCCAAAACAGTGAGTTCGGCCGTAGTTCCGTCTAGTAGTCGAAATACCGCGACATTAAATTCCCCATCCGCGTCGTTGCGGGCCGGAGTGCGGGCAGCCTCCGAGACAGCCGTCCAGAACGTCTGGCGATCACTCGGAGTCCAAGCCACGCGGGCACTCGGCTCAAGCTCAAAGCCAGTGAAATCGCTGTGCTCCAGCTTCGTACCAACCGTGATGAATATACGATTGGGTATGAGGGTGATTTCGTCCTGCACAAACGTGCTGTAGAGTTGGATCGTTCGAGTGGCTGGAACCCAGGCCTGGTCAATTGTGCCGATGGTTTGATCCGCGCTTCGGCGATAGCCCGCACCCCAGCTCAAGTCCTGCCGCCCGCCCCAGGCCATGCGATGCTGGAAATCAAGGTCGAAAGTGTTCCGGACCTCGTGAGACTCCGGCCCCGACCTCGTGTACCGATCGAAATAGAACTGGAGCGTCGTATCGGACCGGTTTGAAGAAATGTGATTCCAGCGGTTCAGGACATTTCCGCCGGAGAGATTCGCTCGTCTCGTTGCATTTTCATTGTCGGGAGGAGAGAACGAGACAATATGATCGATGCTTGCTCCCTCTCTTCCAGCGTACAGATCGCCCTGAACCGTCAGGGAATCCTTTGGGGAAGCGCTGCCATCTGCCCGGAACCCACCATGTAGTAAAAGCCAACCGTCGGCTGCGTCCTGCCCCGGCAAGCCAGAGAAATCATTTTGATCGAGGTATTTTGTGAAGACTCGATAGCTTGTATTTCCCTTCATGGCGCCACCGTATTGGACAGTG
>WNFE01008492.1_pt1 | contig 10311 bp, 6 predicted proteins | sample 5400451 | NCBI WGS metagenome assembly WNFE01 (sample SAMN13153344, study PRJNA577476) | soil metagenome | isolation source: 200 cm saprolite under Douglas fir tree site 2 hole 2 | place: USA:California | collected 2015-04-18 | reverse complement strand
CGTCACGCTAGCGGTTTGTCTCGCGTCTGCATCATTTGCGCCGGCCCAAGTCAGCCTCACTCAACTTAGCGAAGACACTTTCACCAACGCTTCCAGCCAGCATGCGACCGAGGTCGAACCCGGTGCGTTCACCTGGGGGTCAACCATCGTCACCGCGTTTCAGGTGGCACGAATTTTCGGAGGAGGAGGCGCCGATATCGGCTTCGCAACTTCAACCAATGGCGGCCAAACTTGGACCAGCGGTTATCTGCCCGGGCTGACGATTTATCAGGGTAATGGGATGTACCAGGCGGCCAGCGATGCCGCCGTCGCTTACGATGCGTTGCATGGCGTCTGGCTGATTTCGACGCTGCCGATCGGCAACTCGACTGCGGTGGCGGTGAGCCGCTCGACCGATGGGATCAACTGGAGTAATCCCAGCTCTGTGACCAAAACAGGCGGGCCGGACAAGAACTGGATCGTGTGCGACAACACTCTGGCCAGCAACTTTTACGGACATTGCTATTCCGAGTGGGACAGTACCAACGCCGGCGATTTGATTCAGATGAGCACCTCGACCGATGGAGGAATCACCTGGAGTCCTGCGGTCGCGACGCAGGGGCAGGATTTCGGGATCGGTGGTCTGCCGCTGGTGAAGCCCAATGGGAAAGTCATCGTGCCGTTCCTCGGCTTCGGCGGATTTGTAATGGCATTCAACTCCACTAACGGGGGACAGACCTGGACCAAGGCCGTGAACGTCGGTGCTTTCATCAATCACTTTGAGGCCGGGGATATCCGCAGCGCTGGTCTGCCGTCGGCTGCCACCGATGCGAAGGGAAAAGTTTTTGTGGCATGGCCCGATTGCCGCTTCCGCTCGGGTTGCTCTTCGAATGACATTGTTTACAGCAAGTCGGGAAGCGGCACCCTGTGGAGTGTGGTCAAGCGAGTGCCGATCGATCCTGTGACGAGCACGGTGGACCACTTCATCACCGGCATGGCAATCGAGCCGGGTACTTATGGCACGACTGCTCACGTCGGATTGGTCTACTACTATTACCCGGTTTCAAATTGTGGCAACAACTGCTCGCTGTTTGTTGGATTCATTCAGTCGTCCAATGGCGGTGGTAGATGGAGCCCGGCGCAAACGCTGGGTGGACCGATGAGTCTGAACTGGTTGCCGGATACATTTTCCGGCCGCATGGTGGCGGACTACATCGCAGTGGGATTCGGCGGCGGCAAGGCATTCCCGATTTTTGCGCTAGCACAGGCGCCGACTGGTTCGCTCTTCCACCAGGCGATCTACACGACCGCTACGGGTCTGAGTCCCGAGGCGCCCGAGCTTGAGCAACTCAGTTCTGCCGGGGATCGGCCAGTCCCCAACGCGAAGTCGGATCACGTGCTCAGGCCCTTCGTGGACAATGAGATTCCGGAGCAGAGCGGTCAGCCGCCGGAGTAGAGCACCGGCGGAATTCAATTGTCCCTTGGGGATCGAGACTCGCCGACCGCGTTTAACAGGCGTTCAACGTCTTCCTGCGAATTGTAGAAGTGGCAGGAGACGCGGATTCCGCCGACGCCTGACGTGTATCTTACCGAAACCAAAATCTTCCGCTCCTGCAGGCGCGTCATGAGCACGACATTCTGTTCTGCTGTGCCGACCGAGAACGTAATGATGCCGGAGCGGTTTTGCGAAGCGCGCGGCGTTACGACTTCGATGCCAAGCACGTCGAGTCCCTTCAGCAGGGAATCGGTCAATCCGCGAATGTGCGCCTCGATCCGTTCCGGGCCCAGTTCCTGAATCAGTTTCAGCGACGCCGCGAGTCCAACCGCTCCCGGATAATTTGCCGTGCCTCCGGTTTCGAAACGGCGCGCCGTTTGCACGTACTGGTAATCCTGAACGGGCGTGATGGTCGGAGTCTGAAAGTATTCTCCCCAGCCATCGGCGGGATCTTCGATATCAAGATATCCGGCGGTGGGCGGGCGCAGGCGTGTCTCGGAGTTGCGGTTGATGTAAAGAAATCCGCAGCCGAAGGGCGAGTTCAGCCACTTATGCCCGCCGCAGGCCAGGATGTCCACCGGAGTCTGTTGCACATTGAGCGGTAGGGCGCCGAGTTGCTGGATGGCGTCCACCACCAGCCAGATGCCGCGCTCGCGGCAAAGACGGCTGAAGGCGGCCAGGTCCAGACGATAGCCGTTAGTCCACTGCACCGTGCTGACGGTGATGACGCGCGTTCGCGGCGTGATGCGGGCGGCGAAGTCTTCTGCGCGGACTTCGCCGTGGCGGTTGGGAACCACGTCAATCTCGATGCCGTCTTTCCTCTTCTGCGTCCAGGGAACGGCGACCTGGAGGAATTCAAGGTCCGAGAGGAGCACGCGATCGCCAGGCTGGAGCGGAATTGCGTCGGCAGCGAGCGAGAGTCCGTGAGTCGTGCTTTCGACCAGAGCGATTTCGTCGTCACGTGCGCCGATCAGTGCGGCACACGCGGGGCGCGCCGCCGCCCGCATCTCGTCCATGAAAATGTGATGGTGGGTCGAAGACTCCAGCGGACAGATCATCGCAAGATCGAGAAACTTCTCAATCGCCTCTACCGCGGGTCGCGGCGCGAGCGAAACGCAGGCGGCGTCGAGAAAGGTTTTGCCGTGCAGTCCGGGGAAGTGTTGGCGGGCCTGAATCATGCCAGACGATTTAACCACAGCACGGTCGCAGGGATCAGTGCGAGGCAGTCAAGTCGAGAATGTAAGCAGTCTGGTCGCGGGTGAAGGCGAAGAGCCGGTGCCCGTCCTGAGAAAACGCCTTAAAAGCAATGGCCGAGGGAAACTTGTATTCGCGGCGCAGCTGTGCCGTCGAGAGGTCAAAGATCTGCAACTGGCCGGTGGAGTTGGAAATTGCAAGCGCTCCGGCGGGGGCGCTGAGGTTTGCGTCATAGCCGAAGAAGTGCCCTTTTTGTTCTCCGCTGCTAAGCGAGTACAAAAGAATGCGGTCGCCTTTGAGCAGTAGGACGAGCCAATCCTGATCGAAGCTGATTCTCTCGATCGAGAAGGGATTCTTGTTGGTCTTAACCAGGAGTTTTCCTACGACAACGTCTTTGCTGAAATCCAGCAGTTCGATCAGGAAGTCCTCCCTCTCTGCCTTGGACTTGAGTTCGGGGAAGTGCTGCAGTTCTTCGCGGGCGGACCCCATAAAGAGCGGCCATAGAATCAGGGCGGTGGAGTGGGATGAACTCAGGTAAATGCGCGGTACTTCGTTCGGGAACCGACGCGTCCACACTATTTTCTGGGTACGGTAGTCCCAGATTTCGTATGTCCAATTCTTGCGTTCCCAGCTCTTTTCATTGTGCGGCTTCTCAACCAGGAGATAAGGTCCGTGAAAGGAGGAGACTGTGTCCTTGAGCGGATAGATTGGCGTGAAGCCACCTTTCGCGGAGAGGTCCAATCGGACAACCTTGCGTTCGTCCTTCTCGAATTTTGGAAAATCGGCATAGAGGACGTCATCTTCCGAAAACCACGCTCCGTGGAAACTTCTTGTGTAGTAGCGTCGGAGATTGGGAACAAGATCAAAGACGGCGCCCCGCGTCCGCGAAGAAACGGCCAACCACTGCAATCCAGCTGAGACGCTGGCCGCTGTGAGCGTGCCCAGAGGCGACTGGCTGAGCTGCACTGACGCCACTTCTTTCTTTTGTGCCAGGTCAAACAACGACAATTGACCATCTTTTCTTTCGCTGGTCACCCAGTTGTCATAGATATCTCCGGCGTCTCGGTCGAATGTGACCGCTAGTTGTTCTGGGTTCTTGAGTTCCATGATCCCGAGCGGCCTCTCGCGAAGAGGCCAGAGCATCACAGAATCTCCATGGGCAGGCGACGCGACGTGAACGGCGTTGCTCAGCGGCAGTTCCAACAGGCGCTCCCCCGACGGAAACCGCAGAACCGGAGACTTCCGTGGCGTGTTGAGATTGATTCCAACGATCCGGTCCGGACCCAGAAATGCGAAGCTGAACCGCAACAGACCTCGGATGCTTCCAGGCAAGCTCACGGTCTTCTTTTGCTGGAGATCATAGGCGAAATCTTCCGACGATGAACCCGCGAGGAAATACCGACCATCCGGAGAGAATCCAAACTGCGCGAAATTCGCATGGTGTTCGCCGAGCGCTATCAGCAGATAGAAAATCCAATAGTTATAAATTTGAACAAAATTGCTCTTCTGTACGATCGCCTGCCCAGTGGCAACGTCGATCAGCGCCAGGGACAAGTCTTCATGCAGGCAGGCGAGGTAGGAACCATCGGGAGACAACTGCGTCTGGTAGCAGCCTTGGTTGAGAGTCATTTCGTGCAGAGACGTGCGGTGCCGGGAGGCGATATCCCAGACTTCAATCCTCAACGCGGGCGTGTAGAAGATGACCGAGTGTGAATCGGGGGAGAAGAATGCTTTCTCCGCGTCAGAGGCATCAATGAAAAAGACGACGGCAAACGGCTCCCGGGTCAGCACCTGAATGCCCCCTTCATCCTGGGCGAGCAGGTATTTTCCGTCCGCGCTGAATTTCAGGTTGTTGAGATCGGGACGCAACGGAAGCGCCAGCTTTTGCTTGAAGACTAGTCCAGGGAGAGACTCGTCCAGAGTGTCGGCCTTGAAATTCAGCACATCCGACTGCCACTTCGCAAATCCCACTGGGTCGGCCGGAGGGCGGACTTCGGAGCAGCCGGCCGGCAGGCTCGACAAGCTTTTCATCATGTCACGCAGCCGTTTTTGGGAAGGTTTGGTGCCGCCAAAGAAATCGGAAAACCAGTTGCCCGTCTTGCCGTGGGTTTCCTGGAAGCGATCCCAGATCTCCACGTACGCGCGCGGAGAGTAGCCGGCTCGGGCCATCGCATAAACTGCCACCTGATCTGCAATCAACTGATCCTCGTCGTCACTATCACGACGTGTGGGCTTGCGCGCTTCGTTATCGAGGAACCGGAAGTATTTCTCGCGGATGTCATTGCGGTCCCCTACTTGCGTGACACCGAGCACCTCGCGCAAACGCCGGCTCATTTCGATTCCGGTTTGGTGAGTAACTATGTGTCCCAGTTCGTGGGCCATGATGCCCGCAAGTTCATCGTCGCTCTTCGCGAGCGCGACGATCTTGCGAGAGATATAAACGCGGCCTCCCCCAATGCTGAAGGCGTTCACACTGGGAAACTCAAACAGGAAGAATTGAAACCGGAAGCGGTTCGGTGGCAGATATCGGACCAGTTGCTCGCCGATCTGTTGCAGATGGCGCGTGAGAGCGTCGTTGTGCAGGCTGGGGTATTCGGCGGCAAAACGCTCGGACATCAGGTCGCCAAGATCGGCTTCCTGCTCATCGGAGAAAATGTTAGGCGCGTGCGATCCCTTCTCAATCGCGGGCGGAAGCGGGCAGTTTTGTTGGGCTCGCGCCGCGGAGGCGAGAGCCAGTGCACCCAAGAAGCAATAGAGAACAGCTCTCACAACCCCGGCATTAGAGCACACTTATGAGCGCGAGCGCACGAGGATTCTTAACATACTAAGGTGGCTTCTGGCTGTTAGAATGCTGCCGCTTGTTCGCGCCGCCTTGCCTGGATCTCGATATAAACGTTAATCAAGGAGACGGCGGCGGGAGTTACCCCTGGAATGCGCGAGGCCTGGCCGAGCGTTTGCGGAGTGACATGGCCGAGCTTCTCCTGCATCTCGCGAGAGAGGCCGCTGACGGCCCGGTAGTCGAACCACTCCGGGATGCGGCGCTGCTCGGCCTTCTTCAGGCGGTCGATGGCGCGCTGCTGTTGGTCGAGATAGCCGGCATATTTGATTTCGGTTTCGAGTGCCTTGAGTTCGTTGCGGACCTCCGAAGACAAGTGGTTAGTGGTTGGTGGTTGGTGGTTAGTAGAGCGCGCGAAGAAATCCGGTGCGAATTCGCGCAAGGCGGGAGCAAGTTGTTCGATCGAGATTTCGGGACGCTTCAGGATTTGGGCAAGTGATTGGCCGAGGGCTGAGCGAAGCGTGTCCGTAAATTGAGAGCACGTGGGCCGTCTCTCCGGGACTTGGTCGAAATCGGCGTCGTTCCCAGCGATAAAGCGCTGGGTTGAGTTCGGTAGCCCCTCCGGGGCTGGGAGATGGGCGTCCGCGTCGCTCGTGCGGTCGCCGAGGACGTTCTCCAGCATCTGGCTGGTGAGCTTCGTTCGTTCCAGGAGCTGCTTCATCTCTTCCAGCCGCTGCTGCTTGGCTTGGAACTCGACCCACGCTTCATCGGAGATCAAACCCACGCGGCGGCCGTGGGGAGTGAGGCGGCGGTCGGCATTGTCGATCCGCAGATGCAGGCGGAACTCGGCGCGCGAAGTGAACATGCGGTAGGGCTCGTTCGTGCCCTTCGAGATCAGGTCGTCAATCAGGATCGCGGTGTAGGCTTCCGTCCGGTCGAGGACGAGCGGCGCCTCGCCCTTCACTTTCAGCGCGCCGTTGATACCCGCCATGATCCCCTGGCAGGAGGCTTCTTCGTAGCCAGAGGTTCCGTTGATCTGGCCGGCCAGGAAGAGGCCTGAAATCTTCTTGGTTTCGAGCGTGCGGTGCAATTCTGTCGGATCGATCGAGTCATACTCGATCGCATAGCCCGGCCGCATCATCTCGGCGTTTTCAAGACCCGGGATGGACTTGAGAATGGCAAGTTGTACATCGATCGGCAGTGACGTGCTCATGCCGTTAACGTAGATTTCGTGCGTGTTCAGGCCCTCGGGCTCGAGAAAGAGCTGATGGGTGAGCTTGTCCGGGAACTTGACGATCTTGTCTTCGATCGAAGGACAGTAGCGCGGGCCGATCGATTGAATCTGTCCGCTGTACATCGGCGAACGGTGCACATTTTCGCGGATGATGCGATGCGTCTCTTCCGTCGTGAACGCGATGTAGCAGGGCACCTGCGTGTCATGATGAGCGACGCGCTTGGTGCGGAAGCTGAAGGGCGTAGGATCGGCGTCCCCGGGCTGCGCGGCAAACTTCGACCAGTCGATGGTGCGTCCGTCGAGACGCGGCGGAGTGCCAGTCTTCAAGCGGCATCCGCGCAGGCCGAGCTTCTTTAAGGCTTCGCCTAGCAGAACGGCATTCGGCTCGCCGGATCGCCCGGCAGGATATTGCTGTTCACCGCAGTGAATCAGACCGTTCAAAAACGTTCCGGTGGTGATGATGACCGCGCCTGCCGAGACGCGGCGGCCGTCGCGGAGGAGAATTCCTTGAATGCAGTTCTCAGTTCTCAGTTCCCGGTTCTCAGTAACTCCGGTTTGAGCTGACAGCTGATGGCTGATGGCTGACGGCTCCAAAATCACATCCGCCACTTCCGCTTGCTTGATGGTGAGATTCGGCTGCGACTCGAGCACCTCGCGCATCTTCAGTCGGTAGGCTTGCTTGTCGCATTGCGCCCGCGGCGACCACACTGCGGGGCCGCGCGACGTGTTGAGCAGACGAAACTGGATTCCGACGGCGTCGGTGATCTCGCCCATGATTCCGCCGAGCGCGTCCACTTCGCGCACCAGATGTCCCTTGGCGATCCCGCCGACGGCCGGGTTGCACGACATCTGCGCGATCAGATCGACGTTTAGGGTATAGAGGGCAGTCTTCAGTCCCATGCGAGCGGAGGCCATCGCGGCCTCGCACCCGGCGTGGCCGGCGCCGACTACGACTACGTCGAAATGTTCGTTGAACGGCTGCATTTGAGTGCTGAAAAATCCAACCGTAGAGACGGGGCGTGCCCCGCCTCCTCCGCGGTCGGCGACCGGGGCCGAAGCCGTGTCCTGTTAAATTGTATCTTGATCGGATGCCTGCATGTCTTGTCATCGCGGTCGTTAGTCCGTATATTGAAGGTTCTTCGAGGTGACCATGACCACTGAAGTATTTCTCTCCCGCCTGGACGAGTGCATTCGTAAGTACGATCTGCTCTGCCATCCGTTTTATAAAGCCTGGTCTGCGGGCGAATTGACGCACCACGATCTGCGCGAATATGCCGAGGACTACTATCATCACGTGGAAGCCTTCCCGACGTATTTGGCCGAGCTAGGCATCCGTCTCGAGGAAGGCGAGCTTCGTCGTGCCGTGCTGGCGAACATGACAGAGGAAAAGTGCGGCGAAGACGCATTCGGCCATCCGCAGAGCTCGCACGCCGAGCTGTGGCTCGATTTTGTGGAGGGCATGGGCGGAAGCCGCTTCCCGAGTCGTCAGCCCGTGGCGGAAGTGCGCGGGCTCATTTCACACTTCCATCGCGTCGCCGGCGAAGGCACTCAAGAAGAAGCGTTGGCAGCGTTTTACGCGTACGAGTCGCAGGTGCCGCGCGTGGCGCAGGAGAAGGATCGCGGCCTGCGCGAGTTGTACGGCGCGGACGAGAAGACGCGCGCGTACTTCACCCTGCACACTGCCGCTGACGTCTATCACTCGCAGGTATGGCGCAAGCAGCTTGAGAAGCGCATCCAGGAAAATCCTGAAGCCGCCGAGAGGGCGCTGGCTGCAGCCGAGAGCGCGGCCAAGGCACTCTGGAATGCGCTCGATGGAATCGAAGTGCGCCGGCAGGCACGGGTGGCAGCGTAGGATTCCGGCGACACAGATATGAAAGCTAGCCGTTTCGGCCACTTCAGATGCCAATCACTGAGCTAGGCTTCTGGGGCCAGCAATTCATGCTCTGGGTTTTGATCTTCATACCCATACTTGGAATTGTGGGCTACATTCGAATCCGCAGAAAAAAACCTCTTCCACTTAAGCCGAAGCGCTACCGCCGGGTATTGATCGGGCAAGCAGGGCTCCTGGTGATTACTGTGCTTGCGGCCCGAGAACAGCGAGTGCCCATCCTTTCAGGCCCACTCCCCAGCCTGACTTCATGGCTGGTGGCTGCGGGTTTCATCGCGATCATGGGGCTGCGGTTGCGACAAGCGTGGGCCAAGCTCAGTCCGGGACGGCTGGAGCGGACCCGAATATTGCTCCCCGATCATCCTTCACAAATGCGATTGTGGGTGGCGATTTCCGCGATGGCCGGGATCACAGAGGAATGCGCCTATCGTGGACTAGCCATGCGATTCCTTACCGACAACAACAGCTCGTTCTGGATCGCATTGCTGCTATGCGTTAGCGCATTCGCGATTGCGCACTCGATACAAGGCTGGCGCGGTATTCTGGCAACCGCCATCATCGCCCTGCTCATGCATGGCGTCGTGTATGAAACCGGTTCGCTCTACCTGGCAATCGTCGTACACGCGGTTTACGATCTAATGGTAGGTATCATCGCCGTGCCGATCCTGAGCAAATTCGCGAAGACGCAGGAGTTAACACAAGCGGCGTCTGTATAAGCGTTATGGCCCTTCCTATCCCCATCGGCGTGCGCGGCGAAGCCCACGAGACGGTGGAACTGAAACATACGCTGGCCGCGCATCATCCCGAGCTGCCGCCGGTGTATTCCACTCCTGACATGATCCGGCTGATGGAGACCGCCTGTTTCAAGGCGCTGCAACCCTACTGTGAAGATGGAGAAATCACGGTCGGCATTTCGATCCACGTCGAACACCGGGCGGCGAGCGGAATCGGGATGCACATTCGCGCGACGGCGGAACTGGAGTCATTCGACGGACGTTTCTACATCATGCGGGTCGAAGCGCACGACGGCGTACAGGAAATCGGGCGAGGTACAGTGGGACGCGCCGTGGTGCATGTCCCGAGCTTCCTGGAGCGGATGCGAGAGAAGGCCCGGGGGCACTAGGATCGTCTGCGAAGAGAAGAAGCTCATGGATTCTCAAGCTGACAAAGCTACACAGTTTCGGCAGCGGCACCGCGGACCGGAGGTGCTGGTGCTTCCCAACGCATGGGACGTCGCCAGCGCCCGCGTCTTCGAGGAAGTGGGCTTTCCCGCTATCGCGACGACCTCCGCTGGTATTGCCTTTTCGCTCGGATATCCCGATGGCCAGCGTATTCCGCGGGAGGAGATGTTTGCCCGTATCGCGCGCATCGCCCGCGCGGTGAAGGTGCCGGTGACGGCAGACATCGAGGCAGGTTACGGCGCTATGCCTGAACACGCAGCGAGCGCGGCCCGCGAACTGATCCACGCGGGCGCGATCGGAATGAATCTTGAAGATGCGAGCGGCGATCCGGATCAGCCACTGATCGATCTCGTCATAGCTGTCGAGAAGATTGCGGCGGCACGCGGGGCCGCGGCTGAGTTGCGGGTGCCAGTGGTAGTGAATGCTCGTACGGATGTGTACTTGCTTCCCGCCGACGATCCCGAGACTCAATATGCCGACGCCCTGAAGCGGCTGATCGCATACCGTGACGCCGGCGCCGATTGTGTTTTTGCTCCGGGATTGAAAGACGCTGAAACCATCGCA
>WNFE01004616.1_pt1 | contig 10311 bp, 11 predicted proteins | sample 5400451 | NCBI WGS metagenome assembly WNFE01 (sample SAMN13153344, study PRJNA577476) | soil metagenome | isolation source: 200 cm saprolite under Douglas fir tree site 2 hole 2 | place: USA:California | collected 2015-04-18 | reverse complement strand
TCCTCTCCTGCCAGGAAACGGTCGATCTCCGCCGGCGTCAGATCGGTCCACCGTTCAGCCAAGAGGACCGCCGCCTGCACGGAGACACGCTCACTTTCGCCGATCAGTTCCCGGGTTACGTGGTACGCGTGTCCATTGCTCTGCAAGGTCAGCCCCTGCCCGTTCGCCGACCACTGGGCGTGACGCAGAGGAACCGGCGGGACCGGCAGTGCCTGGACGACTTCGTTAAGGAGCAAATCTTCGTCATCAACAAGAAAATGGCAGTGCGCACCGACGGTCCGGCACAGTTCGCCCATCTCGTCTTGTAAGGTACGCAGCAATTCGACATCGTTACTATAACTAGGGGTTAGGGTGGTCAACACTGCGATATCCGGCTGAACAGTCCGTAAAAGCTCGCGCATGTCGCCACGTTGGCGGACCCCCAGTTCCAGCACTAGCACCTCAAGCTTCTCTGTGGAACAAAAAGCTGTCCAGGCGGCACGCGCCAGCGTTTGTAGAACATTCCACATACTGCGCGTTTCGATCTCCAGGTTGAGCACGGCGAGCGGCAGGCCGATCTCAGTATTGTAGGAGCGCGGATTGGTGCGCACCCGATAATGCATGCCCAGCAACTCGCCGAACAAGCGTTTCATCACCGTTTTGCCGCGAGTGCCGGCGATGGCGATGACCAGCGGTTTCTTGCGGCGCAGAAATACCCGCGCCAACGCTTGCAGATAGGGAATCGCCAGTTGACGCAAATGACGGCGCGACATGCGAGACTGCAACGGCGTTGCTGGAGGCACGGCCGCCGGAGCCTCCGATGCTATCGGGGTTGCGGCTGGCGCATCAACACGCGCAAACGAAGGGGCTTGGTGGCGGAAGTAGCTATCGAGCCGCTCGAAGGCAGTGTCGATATCGGCCAGTTCGCGGCCGAAATTGATGCGCAGGTGCGCTTCGCCGCTAGGACCGAAAGCCACCCCAGGCACCACCGCAACCTTCGCGTTCTCCAGGAGATGGTGGGCAAGGCGGCGGGAGTCGCGCGCCCGGGGCACGATGTCTTTGACCCGGGGAAACACGAAGTATGCCCCTTCAGGCTTCTGGTAGTCAAAGATGTGCGACAGTGTATCGAGGTGTTCGAGCGTGCGGTCACGCCGGTCCTTGAAGGCATGGCGAAAGGCGGCGATGTGCGCCTCTCCATACTCCAGTGCGGCGATTGCCGCGTATTGCGAAACCACCGGCGCGCAGGTGACGAGCGCGTCATGAACCTTCAGGATCTCGCGCGTATTGCGTGCGTCCGAGTGCAAATACCCGACTCGCCAGCCGGTCATGCCGTAGGCTTTGGAGAACGTGAACACGCGGACCACATGTGAGCGAACAGCGGCCAGTTGTGCGGGGCTGTAGTAGGGTTCTTTGGTGTAGACAAAGTCCTTGTACGCCTCGTCGATGATGAGGAACAAGCCATAGCGTTCGGCCAGTTCGACCAGTGCGAGCGTCTCGGCCCGCGAGAAGACCGTGCCGGTCGGGTTGTTGGGATTGCAATAGAGAATAGCGCGGGTACGGGCGGACAGACAGCGCTCGAAAGCCTCGCGGTCGAACGCGAAGTTATCTTCCTCGCGCAACACCGCGAAACGTGGCGTGCAGCCGGCCATGCGCACCACTTCCTGATACGACGCGTAACTAGGGGTGGGGAGAATCACCTCGTCACCCGGCTGGGTGAGCGTTAGCAAAGTTGCAGCGAGGCCTTCGATGGAGCCACAGGTGACAATGATCTCGTCATCCGGGTCATAGTGCATACCCTCGCGCAGGAGCGACTCGGCGATCAACTCGCGCAACTGCGGCAGGCCGGGGGTGAGCGAGTATTTGGCGCATGCACCCTCGGCGATCTTCTGCTGCACGAACGTCTTGATCGGCTCTGGGGTGTCGAAGCTGGGAATGCCCTGGGCGAGAGAGACCACGCCCGGAATGCGGCTCGCCGCCAGTTCCATCTCCTTGATCGGCGAGAGCTTCATCTGCGCCGTGCGGGTAAACCGCCAATCCTCTATTACAGCCGCGTTCAACATGACTTTATTAGAGCGATAGAACCACGGCTTTGCAATGCCGCGGAGAGTGGGATATACCGCGCACAGGAACCCAGCCCTAAAGGAGGATACCCCATGCACGAGCAGCTCTTTTCTGCAGCAGAAATTCGTGAGATGGAAAAACGCACGGTAGACCGCCTGACCGAAGCGATTGACGCAGGCGACAAGGACAAGGCCAGGCAGATCGCCAAGCGCATGTACAATGAATTCCTCAGCATGCACGACCTCTACCGTAACTGGACCACGGCGATGCTAAGCGAGATTGGTCGGCGCTTCGGCGACGAGGCCCTGGAGCAGATCATGACCGAGGGGGTCAAGGCGTGGTGGCTGCCCAACCTGGAAAAACTCCCCGATGGGCCTGAAGCTCTGCCGCAGCGGGTGAAGATGTTCGTGGCCGGCTTGCGGGGACACTTGCAGCCGCTCCATATTGAAGAGGATGAAGAAAAAGTTGTCATTCAAATGCGTCCCTGTGGCAGCGGCGGCCGTCTGGTGCTGGAAGGCAAGTACGAGGGACCGAACGGTTTCCTGACCGTCGAGAAACCTCAGCGCATGACCTACAACCGGGCGAACTTTCCCGTCTATTGCGCCCACGAGCCGCCGATGGAGTTGATTGATATCGAAAAGAACGGCGCGCCCTTTGTCGTCGTCGAACCGGCCGCCGTGCTGGGCAAGGAGCACTGCTCCTTCATCATCTACAAAGACAAAAGCAAGGTACCGGCCAAATATTACGAGCGGCTGGGCTTGAAGAAGCCGGAAGAGACCTGACTTGTAGGGGCGGCCCTGCGTGGGGCCGCCCCCCAGAGGACAACCACATGGGGTTGCCCCTACTGTTTACGGCAACCGTTCGTGCTGAGCCTGTCGAAGCACGAACGCTAAAGAGGCACACATCATGTTACACGCCGGAGTTGGGTTATCGACACATAAGAACACACAGCAAGCCGGCAGCGAGGCGGCAGCCACTGCGCTGAGCCGCTCCGGCAGCGATACGGCCGATCTCGCCCTGGTCTTTGCCACCACTGAGCACGGGGCAAACTACGGATTGCTTTTACGCACGGTGCAGGAAACGGCGCGGGCGACTCATGTTGTGGGGTGCAGCGCGGGTGGAGTCTTAACCAGCGACGGGGAGATCGAGCGTGCTCCTGGCGTGGCGGTGCTCACGATGCGAGCGGACACGTTTTCGGCCGAGCGCTTCTTCGTACCGCAGTTGCGTGGGCGTGGGCGCGAGGCGGGGACAGAGGTAGCGGCTCGCGTGCAACCCCACCTGGGCGCGGATAATCTCCTCGTCGTCCTTCCCGATACGTATAATTTCAATCCAGCCGCGTTCTTCGCCGGACTGTCTGAGTCCGCACCCGATGTGCCGGTTGTCGGCGGTGGCGCTTCTGAAGATGGAACTATGGGTGAGACGTTCCAGCTCTGCGGCGACACGGTCAGCAACGACGCCGTCTGTGGTGTGCTGTTGAGCGGTCACCTGCATCACACCATTGGCATCACCCAATCGTGCCAGCCGATCGGCCCGCCGCATACCGTGACGAAATCCTACCAGAATTTGCTTCTCGAACTGGACGGGCGGCCGGCCTTTGAAGTGTTTGCCGAGATCGTGCCGCAGCCGCTGCTCGAGGACCTGCGCCGAGCGGCAGCCTTTGTGTTTGCCGGCCTGCCGGTGGACGCAGAGCGCCAGCACCTCGCGCGAGGGGAGTACCTCGTGCGTAACATCGTTGGCTTTGATCCCAGGCAAGGGGTGGTGGCGATTGGTGAAGAGGTGCGCCAGGGGCAGAAGCTGGTCTTCACTCTGCGTGATGGAAGTGGCTCACGCGAGGACCTGAAATCGACGCTCGAGGCGCAGACTCAGGCCTGGGCGGGCCGGCGGCCCGGCTTTGGGCTGTACTTTAACTGCGCCAGTCGTGGCAGAGGACTCTACGGTTTCCCCGACCTGGATATCTCTTACATCAAACAATACCTGGGCGACGTGCCGGTCATCGGCTTCTTCACCGGGTGCGAAATCGGGCCGATCCAGCAGCAGTCCAGCCTGCATCTGTATTCCGGAGTGCTGGTGCTGGTGGGAGAGAAGATGATGCATTGAACCTTTGTGAGGATATGAGAGAGATCATTGACCGTCTGCAAGCCAAGGCCCGCGAGCAGAAATATCGGCTGACTTTTCACGCCGAGAAGGAGCGAGAAGCCGACCGGATTCTCCGGCAAGAGATAGAGGAAGCGGTAGCATCGGAGGAGTGTGAACTCCTTGAGGACTATCCAACCGACCCTAGAGGGCATAGCTGCCTGCTCCTGGGGTTTGCCCAGGCAGGTCTCCCTATTCATATGGTCTGTGGTCATCTCGGTGAGGAAGAATTTCTTGTGATCACGATCTATCGTCCTGACCCAGAGCTATGGATCAATTGGCGAATGAGAAAGGAACCAGCCTGATGAACGCATGCTATTTCTGTAAAGGCAAGGTGGAGGCGAGAGTGGTCCGTCATGTGCACCAGTGGGGAGAAAAAGTCTTCATCTTCAAGAATGTACCGGCTGAGGTCTGTACCCAATGTGGAGAAACGTATTTCGGGCCAGAGGCACTGGAAAAGATGGACAGGGTTGTGACAGGACTGCCGGAACCGGAAGAGGTCACCTCGGTGCCGGTGTACTCGTTATAACTCTGAAGGGGCGGGGGACAGAGCAAGTAGTTCCTGCCTTCCTGGCCTTTTTGGCTGATGACTGATGGCTGACTGCTGAAAGCTTTCCTTCACTTCAGCCCCGCCTTGTGCAGGGCAGCAAGAGATCGCTTCAATACCGCTGGATCTTTAATAGGAGCCCTCTGCCGGTGAATCTCCAGAGAGTAATTGGGATTAAGCCGCAGGACCGCTGCTGCCGGGCCTCCGCCTCCCGGTCTAACTCATTGTAGACAACAGCCAGGAGAGTATGGATAGGCAGATAGTTGAGGTTGAGAGTGACGGCTCTCTTCAGGACGTCAACCGCTTCCTCATAACGCCCGGTCAGAAGATACGCCTGACCTAAGACAGGGAGGTGGAAGAAGAGATAACGGGGGTCGAGGCGCATTGCCTTCTCTGCCATCCCGATGGCTTCCTCTGGTCGTCCTACTGAGTTCAAAATTGCTCCTAATAACGCATAGGCGTTTGCATAGTTGGGGGCCAGGGTGATAGTCCACTCTGCTTCGGCGATGGCCTGCTCATACTGTCCCTTCAACAAATGGACAATGCTCAATATCACGTGGGCATAGGGCAGGGAGTCATCCAAGGCTACGGCCTTCTGCGCCAAGGCAGAGGCCCGCTCCAGAGATTGGGGGTCATCGCTCCACTGCTCGGTCCATTCTATATGGTAGGTTGCACCCAACATCACGTATGCTTCTGCGTATGAAGGGTCCAGCGTAATGGCTTTCTCAAACATCTGCCGCGCCTGCACGTTTGCTTTCTTCGTCCAGCGCCCAAAATACTCCGCTCCGCGCAAATAGGAGTCATAGGCCTCCAGGTTGTAGTCACGGTCCGCACGCTCCCGCTCTTCCTCTATCAACCTCAGTCCCAGATGGACAACGATCTTTCGCCGAATCTCATCTTGCAGCGCGAAAATGTCTTTCAGCTCCCGGTCATAGCGCTCAGCCCACAAGTGATGGCCCGTAGTGGCATCCACCAACTGCGTTGTGATTCGCACCCGGTTGTCGGCCTTGCGGACACTGCCCTCCACCATATACTGCACCCCCAGCTCTTTGCTCACCTGTTCGACCTTCACTGCCTTACCCTTGTAGTAGAAGGAAGAGTTGCGGGCGGTGACAAACAGGCCCGAGAGCTTGGAGAGGTCAGTGATGAGGTCCTCGGTCATGCCGTTGCTGAAATACTCCTGCTCGGGGCCGCCACTCATGTTGACAAAGGGCAGCACGGCGATGGAGGGCTTGTCGGGTAACGGTAGTACGAGAGTGTGAGGGTCGCCCTTCGACAGGCTGCTATGTGGATGTCAAGCCGCCGAACACACGAGGCCTCCTATTTGTCCTATGACTCTTTTACTTCCCGACCAAAGAGAGACTTGCTGCTATCCGTGGCACGGCACAGGGCCGTCACACTCCCTTGGGAGGCGCCCCTCTCTCAGGCACAACGCCCCGGGCTCTCGGTCTCAAGGATCGAACCGTCAGGAGTTTTTCTCTCCCGGTTCTGCCGGTCGTCGAGTCGTGCCCTGGGGCCCAGTCTCCTCTTGGGTCAAAGGAGCCGAATGAATCTGTTGTCTCACCACATACGGTCTGTGTTTCATCAAGACCACAGAGATTCTCCCACTGCGTTTTTGCGCCACCGCCACAATGGCCACCCGGGAAGCCAAGTGGCGCGCAGGGGTCTTGCAAACCGAGCGGAAAAACTCCCTGAGTTCACCGTCTTGACGGATCGCCGACCAGGAAGCTTGGATGAGCTGACTTCGCAGCCTTCCCTCTGCGGTGTGGGTGATCGATCCCCGCTCGGTTCGCTCTCCAGTGGAGTTCTCGGTGGGCACCAAGCCCAGCAACCCTGCCAGTTGGCGGATGTTTTTCAGTTCTCGCCAATCCCCGATCCGGGCCAGAAGCTGGCTGGCCACAATCCAGCCGATCCCAGACACGCTCATCACATACCTTATACACTGGGACAATTCGGGATCCTGCTGACAGAAACGGCGGCTCTCTTTGGTCGTCTTAAGGACCTGCTGCTCATTAAACTCCAAGCTGTCGAGCAACTGCTCGAGCTTAAAGCGCACCGTCATCGCACAGGGAAGCTCGCGCAACGTCTTTTTCACCCTGAAAGACCCTTGGCTGCCGGGGGGAGCTGGAGGAAAGGGGCTCCCTTCCAAGAGCAACAGCGATTTGAGGCGCAGCTTCATAGCCACCACCTCGCTCACAAAGGTGGCGCGCAATTGAGTCAAGTGGCGAAGCTCGCGGTACAAGGGAGAGGGAACGTGAATGCTTTTGAGTTGTCCCCCACGCAGATTCTCCGACAGCCCCCGACTGTCGAGCCGATTGGTTTTCACCCTCTGTCCTGGCGCTTTGGGGAGCATCGACGGGGCGGCGATCAAGCACGGATAGGCTTGGGCCACCAGCCCATCATACAATCCGTAGCCGGTGGGTCCAGCCTTATAGGCAAAGGCCACCTTCTGCTCAGGGAAATGCTTACGCACGTGGTTCAACAGATGCTCTACACTATACGGCATGCGCAAGGAGCGAATGAACCCTTGGTGATTAGTGAAGGTCACCGAAATGCTCCTCTTGTCCACATCCAATCCGGCAAAGACCTCGTATTGAGCTGGTATAAACAATTCGCTTCTCATCGAAGTGTCTCCTTCGTTCAATGGCTTCCCGTGCAACCATTGTACAAGAGCACTCGGTGTGAAGCCCGACATCCATCATACAAGTCTCAGGGTGACCGCGGGATCCGTTCGTGCTGAGCTTGTCGAAGCACGGATTGGCTCACCGCTGAGGCAGTTGCTTTGGACTCTATCAGCACCCGATACACCCGCACTGACCTGGCGATGTTTTTGACTGTCTGCTCGCCCAGGTCCTCGTACTTGAAGACCAGCTTGTTCTCGACCTGGTCATACACAGTCCCAGAAATGCAAATGCCTCCAGCTTCAGCGAGACTTTCCAAGCGCGCCGCGATGTTGACTCCGTCGCCGTAGATCTGCTCTCCCTCCACCATCACATCCCCGAGGTTGATACCGATGCGAAACTCCATCTTTCTGGAGGGAGACAAAACGGCGTTCTTCTCTTTGAGCTGCTACTGGATCTCGACCGCACAGCGCACGGCATCCCCCACACTGACGAACTCGGCCAGCACACTATCCCCTGCCGAGCCCACCACACGACCACGATGTTGCTGGATGAAAATGTCTATGATCTCACGGTAGGCAGTCAGGGTGCGCAGCGTTGTCTCTTCATTTTAGAATGGCCACAGCCGGCCCAAAAACCCTTTGTCTTCTTTCTGCTCTTCTTTGTGAGTGTCCTGCTTAGCCTGCTCGTCCTGAGGTTGGACTTGCGGTTGAGCTTGTGGTTGAGGCTGTTCTTGCGGTTTCTGTTCCTCCTCGGCGCGCTTGAAGGGATTGAGACGGGCAAGCAGACCTGGTTTGACGATCACTCCCCCTGGCGGGGGTTCGAGATCTTGCCAGGCGCCGTACACCGGTACTTCGGGAGTAAACACCTTGGGCTCAACCCCGGCGGCTTTGGCGTACCGCGGTAGGCAACACATCTGCCCGTAGCAACAAGCCGCCTTATTTTCGCAACACTCGACCTTCTTGGGAGAGGACAGATACGAGCACGCCCCACAGAGGAGGATGCTCAAGAGGACAAGCGGATACAACGTCTTCATACTGATCTTTCAGCCTCTGCTAACACAGCATCGAACACCTGCCGATAGCGGTCGAGCGACAACGCCCCCTCAACCACACGCCGCTCGCCGGCAAATAGGGTGGGAATCGCAGTAACCCGGTCGCGTTCTACGCCAGTGGTGAACTCACGCCAGACCCTCTCTTTCAACTCCGAGTCAGCAACATCCTGGTCAAAGCGGTCAAGGTCCGCTCCGACGCTTGCCGCGACCTGCCGCAGGACTGCCGGGTCTTCCAGGTTCTGATTCAGACTGAAGAACGCTCGCATCGCCTCCAGGTGAAAAGCGTCGAACCGTCCCTGACGGGCCATTGCTTTGCCGGCGATATGAGCAGGCAAGGTGGTGGTAGGATATGTCCCGCCCCGCCAGGGTGTGAAGGTCAAGGTCGGTTCAGCCTCCTGGGCTTTACGCCAATGCGCGGCCACGTATCCGTTCCAGCCTTTGTGGGCATCCTCGCGAAACAAGAGAAAACTACGCCACTGCATCGTTATCCGCTCTTGGTATTCCTCTTGCAGGCGGTGTAGCCGCGCCGCGGCTACATAGCACCAGGGTCAGAGATAGTCAGAAAAGATGCGGACAATCATGAGTTCCTGTCGCTGCGTGCGGGCTACCATAGCACGGGTTCAGAGAAGGAAAAGCCCTCTGGTCGCACCTTGAAGATCCTAGGGACGATATCCACTTTCCGAGGCACTGTTCAGTTTCCGCTGCCGATCAGGATAAAAGGATAATCGCAGGTGCCTCAATTTTCACCTTCCTTTTAATCCGGTATATTGTTTCTCCAGTTCTGTCGCACAAAATCAGGAGTGTTGTCCATGCTGAACGCCAAGCTATACGAAGAGCAGATCTTAAAAGAGTTGAAAGCTCTACCGGAGGAGGCGCTGCCTAAGGTGCTACGTCTCCTCGCGCTGATTCGTGAAGAATTTTGCGCACCGGAGAGACGGCAATCACAAATAGCGTCCCCAGGGGTAACAAGCCACGAAAGGACGCAGCAACTGCTCGCCACCTCGCAGAGCAACTGGGCTCAGGAACTGGTCGCTGAGCGGGAAGACCGTCTGTGAGTCGTGTCTTCTTTTTTGACACTTCAGCTTTGCTCAAACTCTACCACCGGGAGGTAGGGACAGACCAGGTAGAGGAAATCTTCAAGCAAACGGATAACACCATCATTGTTTCAGAGCTTGCTGTAGTTGAATTATACTCAACGTTGTCCCGCAAAGTACGGACAGGAGAAATCACGCTTCAGGCTCAAGAAGAGGCGTTCCGGAACTTCGAGAACGATTGTACCCAACGTTTTGTTGTGGACCCGTTGAGTGGCTCAGTCATCCAGAAAGCCAAGGAACTGCTGCAGAAGCATGGTAACGCGAAGGCTCTCCGCTCGTTAGACTCTCTGCAACTTGGGGCGTGCGTCACCGCTCGAATAAGAGAGGAACTGATTTTCGTCTGCGCCGATGCCCGACTTTTGGAGGTCGCCGAGTCAGAGGGCCTACAAGTAGCGAATCCAGAGTCCTCGCCTTCTTGACGGCTTTTCATGATAAACGGGATGTCATGAAAGAATGCATTCACCAATGGCAAGAACTGAATCGAGCCACACGACATCAGGACACAATCGGGGTAGCGTGCGCCATGCGCACGACAGAGGCAGGCAGCGTGGCTGGTCAGTTCCCGCGGCCGATCAAGACAAACGGCGCCCAGAAATAGGGGGCAGCAAAGGATTGCTCTTCGCTTACAGTGTCGCTCCAGGCCCGGGTCTGCATCAGGTGCTTCTTGGCCTGCCGCAGCGCGTCTGCCTTGGACTGTCCTTCTTTCAGGTTCCGATAGAAAAACTCCATGAAAAGACTGGTGGACTGGTCATTGACCTTCCAGAGGCTGGCCACCACAGAGGGGGTGCCGGCGTACATAAACGCTCGTGTGAGTCCCACGAT
>WNFE01013226.1_pt1 | contig 10312 bp, 11 predicted proteins | sample 5400451 | NCBI WGS metagenome assembly WNFE01 (sample SAMN13153344, study PRJNA577476) | soil metagenome | isolation source: 200 cm saprolite under Douglas fir tree site 2 hole 2 | place: USA:California | collected 2015-04-18 | reverse complement strand
CAGCGCTTCGATCGCCTTGAGATCGGATGCGGGGCTTTCGGCCTTGGCGGCGCTGAAATTCCCAACGGCCAGCAGAACAAGAGCAATTGCCGTGCCGGTCGGCACGCAATCCAATCCCAGCCCGCGCATCGAGCGACTCCCTGTCCCCGCGCTACACCAACACCCCAACGCCCGGACGCGGTCGCGGCCCCGCGCGCCTGATGGAAACTCCCGGACCTGACTCCAATTCGGCAACAGAATCAACCGAACGCCAGGCCAGCTTCGAACAATTCCCTGCGACTGTCACTCCGCGGCCACGCCGTCAGCGGAAATTTCGCGGACGGCGCCCGCTTCTAGCCCGAGTTCCTTGAGCCGGCGATAGAGCGTCGAACGTCCGATCCGCAGCTTGCGTGCGACCTCGGACATCTGTCCATCATAATGCGCGATCGCCAGGCGGATGAGCTCGGATTCGATCTCGGCGAGCGGACGGATGTCGCCATGGGGATCGAGAATCGACAGCCCTCCATAGGCCATGTCGGGCAGAAACGGCGGCGAGAGGCTCGCAACCGGTCGGGCCTCCTCCATCGTCGGGGTCGAAAGCGCTTCGGCCGCAACGGCTTCGAGCATGAGCGGTGCGCCCGAGGCTTGCGCGGGCTCGGGCCTACCCGATTGTGCGGCGACCTGGGGAAACTCGTCAATGCCGATCTCGTCGCCTTCCGCCAGCACGACGGCGCGAAACACCGCGTTTTCCAGCTGACGCACGTTTCCCGGCCAGGGTTGGGCGCAAAGCAGCGACATGGCGGCGGCCGAGACCGAACGGATGCGCTTGCCCTCTTCGGCGGTGAAACGCGCGAGGAAATGCCGGACCAGGTCCGGAATATCCTCGGAATGCTCGCGCAGCGGCGGCACGAGGATCGGAAAAACGTGCAGCCGATAGAACAGATCCTCGCGAAACCGCCCTTCCTTGACCGCGGTCAACAGGCTGCGATTGGCCGCGGAAATCAGCCTCACGTCGACCCGGACCGGCTTCCTGCCGCCGACGCTGTCGACTTCGCCTTCCTGGATCGCGCGCAGCAGCTTCACCTGGGCGGCGAGCGGCAGCTCGCCGATCTCGTCGAGGAACAGGGTGCCGCCGGAGGCCTCGACGAACTTGCCGAAATGCCGCTCGGTCGCGCCGGTGAAGGCGCCGCGTTCGTGGCCGAACAGCGTGGATTCGACGAGATTGTCGGGAATGGCGCCGCAATTGACCGCGACGAACGGCTTCGATCGCCGTGCGCCGGAACCGTGAATCGCCCGCGCGATCATTTCCTTGCCGACCCCGGACTCGCCCTCGATGAGGACGGCGATGTCGGACGCCGCCGCCTTCGCCGCGGTGCGCAGCCCCGCCTGCATGCGCGGGCTGCGCGTGATCACGTCCTTGAACGTCAGCGTGCCGGAGCGGCTGCGCTTGAGCCGGTTGAACTCGGTCTCGAGCGCATTGGCGGCGAGCGCGTTGCGCAGCGAAACCTGCAGGCGCTCGGGACCCGCCGGCTTGACCACGAAATCGGCGGCGCCGGCGCGCATCGCCGAGATCACGTTGTCGATGCCGCCGTGCGCGGTCTGCACGATGACCGGAACGCTGACGCCCGCCTCCTTGAGCCGCGCCAGAACCCCGAGTCCGTCGAGGTCCGGCATGACCAGGTCGAGCACGACCGCATCGGTTCGCGGGGCGCCGGCGCCGAGCAGGCGCCTTAGCGCGGCGTCGCCGCCTTCGACCGCAATCGCCTCGTAGCCGAACCGGCGGATCATGGCCTCGAGCAGCCGGCGCTGCACGGGATCGTCGTCGACGATCAGGATCGTTTCGGGCATCCCGGCTCCTTGCAACGCTGAACGTGCCAATTCGGGCCAATGTCGCCGCAGAGGATTAATGCCGTGTGAAGCGTGGGGCTTGGTCCGATCGTTGCCGGCGCGGTTGATCCCGGAGGCGACCGCCCTATGTTCGGGACTATCTTGCGCCCTTTCGCACCGCGCCGGTGCCGGAATGCCCGTCGACGTTTCACCGCATTCACCGCATTTGAGGCCACGATGCTTGCGAACGCCGCGAACGCCCCCGCCAAGACCGCGCAAAAACCCGCGCCTGCCGCCGATCTCGGATCGCTGCCGGAATGGGACCTGCGCGATCTCTATCCCTCGATCGACGCCCCGCAGGTCCAGCGCGATCTCGATCGCGCGGACGCCGAGTGCGTGGCCTTCGAGGAGAGCTACCGCGGCAAGCTCGCCGCCATCGCGGCGTCCGTCGAGCCCGGCCGCGCGTTCGCCGAGGCGGTCGAGCGCTACGAGAGCATCGACGAATTGCTGGGTCGGCTCGATTCCTATGCCGGCCTGCTCTATGCGGGGAACACCATTGATCCGGCGCGCGCGAAATTCTACGGCGACGTGCGCGACCGTCTCACTGCCGCATCCTCGCATCTCCTGTTCTTCACGCTCGAGCTCAACCGGATCGAGGATGCCATGCTCGAGCCGGCGCTGGCCGATCCGCGGCTTGCGCGCTACCGCCCCTGGTTCGAGGACATCCGCAAGGAGCGGCCGTATCAGCTCGAGGATCGCGTCGAGCAGCTGTTCCACGAGAAATCGGTGACCAGCCGCGCCTGGCACCGGCTGTTCGACGAGACGCTCGCCTCGCTGCGCTTCAAGGTCGACGGCGAAGAGCTGGCGATCGAGCCGACCCTCAACCTGCTGCAGGACGAACGCGAAGCCAGGCGCCACGCGGCCGCCGAGGCGCTCGCCGAAACCTTTCGGGCGAATCTGCGGCTGTTCACGCTGATCACCAATACGCTCGCCAAGGACAAGGAGATCACCGACCGCTGGCGCGGATTCCCCGACGTCGCGTTCGCGCGGCACCTGTCGAACCGCGTCGAGCCGGAGGTGGTCGAGGCGCTGGTCGCGGCGGTGCGCGCCGCGTTCCCAAGACTGTCGCACCGCTATTACGCACTCAAGGCCAAGTGGTTCGGCAAGACGCGGCTGCCGCACTGGGACCGCAATGCCCCGCTGCCCAAGGTCAAGACCCGCACCATCGATTGGGCCGAGGCCAGGAGCACCGTGCTCGACGCCTACGCAAAATTCTCGCCGCAGATGGCGGAAATCGCCGAGCGCTTCTTTGCAAAAAACTGGATCGACGCTCCGGTGCGGCCCGGCAAGGCGCCCGGCGCCTTCGCGCATCCGACGGTGCCTTCCGTGCACCCTTACGTGCTGCTCAATTACCAGGGCAAGCCGCGGGACGTGATGACGCTGGCGCACGAGCTCGGGCACGGCGTGCACCAGGTGCTGGCCGCGCCGAACGGCGCGCTGATGGCGCCGACCCCGCTGACGCTCGCGGAGACGGCGAGCGTATTCGGCGAGATGCTCACGTTCCGGGCGCTGCTTGCGCGCATCAAGGACAAGGAGCAGCGCCGGGCCATGCTCGCCGCCAAGGTCGAGGACATGATCAACACCGTGGTGCGGCAGATCGCGTTCTACGGCTTCGAGCGCGAGGTCCACGTCGAGCGCAAAGAGGGCGAGCTGACCGCCGAGCGGCTCGGCGAGATCTGGCGCGAAGTGCAGGGCGAGAGCCTCGGTCCCGCGATCGAGCTCAAGCCCGGATACGAGACCTTCTGGACCTACATCCCGCATTTCATCCACTCGCCGTTCTACGTCTACGCCTACGCGTTCGGCGACTGCCTGGTGAACTCGCTTTACGCGGTTTACGAGCGCTCGGAAGCGGGCTTTGCCGCGCGCTACCTCGACATGCTCGCGGCCGGCGGCACCAAGCACCATGCCGAGCTGCTCGCGCCGTTCGGGCTCGATGCCCGCGACCCGAGCTTCTGGCAGGGCGGTCTATCGGTGATCGAGCGCCTGATCGACGAGCTCGAGGCGCTGGAGCCTGCCGCATAGGGTGGCGCTCGGCTCCCGGATGTTATACATTCCGTACAACGCCACATCTCGGGAGTCCGCCCATGAAGCTCGAAGTCAAGAAAATCGGCAATTCGACCGGGCTGATCCTGCCCAAGGAACTGCTTGCCCGCTTGCGGCTGGAGCAAGGCGATTGGGTCTATGTAACGGAGATGCCCGACCGGAGCGTGAAAATCACGCCCTATGATCCTCGCCACGAGGAGGCAATGGAGATCGCGCGCCAGGTGATGAAGGAATACCGCGACACGTTCAAGGCTCTGGCTGAATGAACGAGCCGCGGTGGCTGAGGCTCGACGACATCGAAGACATTCATGCCGAGCAACTCGCACTCTTCGGCGGTCCAGCCGGGATCCGCGATCGCGGCGCTCTGGAGTCCGCGCTCGGCCGCCCGATCAACCGCTGGCATTATGAGAAAGCCGACATGGCACAATTGGCTGCCGCTTACGCATTCGGCATCGCCCGTAATCATCCCTTCGTGGATGGCAACAAGAGGATGGCCTTTGCGGCACTCATGGTGTTCCTGCGCCTAAATGGGATTCTCTTCGCGCCGCCACCGCCCGATGCGACAGCCGCGATGTTCGCGCTCGCCGCGGGCGACATCGACGAGGCTGGTTTCGCGCGCTGGGTCGCCGCGAACATGCCAAGCTCGTGAGGTTTGCAATCGAGGATCCATGTTCGTGAGAACCATCGAACGCCCATGAGCGACCGCGAAGCCAACCGGTTCTCCGCCCGTGCCGCGCGCTACGCCCGCGTCGGCGCCAACGTCGGCGGCGTCGCCGCGCGCATGGCCGGCGCACGGCTGCTCGGCCGCGGCCTTGACCGCTCGCGCAACGCGGCGGAGCTTGCGGCCGCGCTCGGCGGGCTCAAGGGCCCGATCATGAAGGTCGCCCAGCTGTTGGCGACCATTCCCGACGCCTTGCCGACCGAATATGTCACCGAGCTGCAGAAGCTGCAGAGCCAGGCGCCGCCGATGGGCTGGGCCTTCGTGAAGCGGCGCATGACCGCCGAGCTCGGCGCCGACTGGCAGAAGAAATTCGCAAAGTTCGAGCATCACCCCGCGGCCGCCGCTTCGCTCGGGCAGGTGCATCGCGCCCAGGCGCTCGACGGCACTGCTTTGGCCTGCAAGCTGCAGTACCCCGACATGCAGTCCGCCGTGGAGGCGGACTTGCAGCAGCTCGAATGGCTGTTCGCGATCCGGCGGCGCATGGATCCGGCCATCGACACCACCGAGATCGCGGTCGAGATCGGCGCCCGGATGCGCGAGGAGCTCGATTACCGCCGCGAAGCCAAGCATGCGGCGCTCTACCGCTCGATGCTCGGCGGCGTCGAGACGATCCGGGTGCCGCGCGCGTGGCCGGAGCTTTCGACCGGGCGGCTGCTCACGCTCGACTGGCTCGAGGGCCGCCGCCTGCTCGAATACGCCAAGGCCGATCTTGCCAGCCGCAACCGGCTGGCGACCGCGATGTTCACCGCCTGGTGGTTTCCCTTCAGCCGGTTCGGCGTGATCCACGGCGATCCGCACCTCGGCAATTACACCGTGTTCGCCGAGAACGACGCTCCGGGCGGGATCAATCTCCTGGACTACGGCTGCATCCGTATCTTCCCGCCGCGCTTCGTGGGCGGCGTCGTCGATCTGTATCACGGCCTGCTGCGCGGCGACGAGGCGTTGGTCGTGCGCGCCTACGAGACCTGGGGCTTTCAGCGGCTGAGCCGCGAGCTGATCGATATCCTCAACATCTGGGCGCGCTTCATCTACGGCCCGCTGCTCGACGACCGGGTGCGCACGATCGCCGACGGGGTCAAGCCGGGCGAATACGGCCGGCGCCAGGCCTTCCAGGTGCATCGTGCGCTCAGGGAGAAAGGTCCGGTCATGGTGCCGCGCGAGTTCGTGTTCATGGACCGGGCGGCGATCGGGCTGGGCAGCGTCTTCCTGCATCTTCGGGCCGAGCTCAATTTCCACCGGCTGTTCAACGAGGCGATCGAGAAATTCTCGCTGGCGCGGGTGGCGCAACGGCAGACGGAGGCGCTGGCCCAAGCGGGGCTCGCCGCGCCGGCGTGAGCGCCGCGCCCGAAGATTTGCCGCGCCTCCAAGCAGCCCGGGGAACAGGCAGTGCCGCATTGCCCTCAGACGGCAATTGCGCTAAGCGAAACCCAATTGTTTCAGCATAGATCGGGAGAACGCGATGGCCGACCACGCTCGGGTCGAAAGCGCGGAGCAAGCCGGCGATGATTTCGCCGAGCGCGAGCACACGTATCGGTTTTTCGTCAGACTGGTGAAATGGAACGTGGCGGTGATCGTCGTCATTCTCCTGGCCATGGCCATTTTCCTCACCTGAGTTCCAAGCGCGCCCACGCGCCGCGGTCGAGCGGCGCATCGGAACGGAGCGCGGCCCCGGGAGGCAGCATGAAAATCGCCATACCCGCCGAAGCGGACGAAACCGAGCCGCGCGTCGCCGCGTCGCCCGATAGCGTGAAGAAGATGCGCGCGCTCGGCGCCGAGGTTCTGGTCGAAGCCGGGGCCGGCGCCCGCGCGGGCGTGCCCGATGCCGAGTACGAGGCCGCGGGCGCCGGCATCGCGCGCGGGGCCGAGGTGGTGCGCGATGCCGACGTGATCCTCAAGGTACGCCGGCCGACCGCGGGCGAAGCCGAGCGCTACAAGAAGGGCGCGCTGGTGATCGGCATCATGGATCCGTTCGGCAACGAGCCGGCGCTCGCGGCGCTCGCCAAGGCCGGCGTCACCGCCTTCGCCATGGAGCTGTTGCCGCGCATCACCCGCGCGCAGGGGATGGACGTGCTCTCCTCGCAGGCCAATCTCGCCGGCTATCGCGCGGTGATCGATGCGGCCTACGAGTACGGCCGCGCGCTGCCGATGATGATGACCGCCGCCGGCACGGTTCCGGGCGCCAGGGTGTTCGTGATGGGAGCCGGCGTTGCCGGCCTGCAGGCGGTCGCGACCGCGCGCCGGCTCGGCGCGATCGTCACCGCGACCGACGTGCGTCCCGCCGCCAAGGAGCAGGTCGAAAGCCTCGGCGCCAAGTTCATCGCGGTCGAAGACGCGGAATTCAAGCAGGCCGAGACCGCCGCCGGCTACGCCAAGGAAATGTCCAGGGAATATCAGGCAAGGCAGGCCGCGCTGGTCGCCGAGCACATCAAGAAGCAGGACATCGTGATCACCACCGCGCTGATCCCGGGACGCCCGGCGCCGCGGCTGATCAGCGCCCAGATGGTGCGCTCGATGCGGCCGGGCTCGGTGATCGTTGATCTCGCGGTCGAGCGCGGCGGCAATTGCGAGCTGGCGAAAGTAGGCGAGGTGGTCGAGGTCGGCGGCGTGAAAATCGTCGGCCACCGCAACATGCCCGGCCGGCTCGCCGCCACCGCTTCGAGCCTCTACGCCAAGAATCTCTACGCCTTCCTCGAGATCCTGGTCGACAAGAGCAGCAAATCGCTCGCGGTCAATTGGGACGACGAGATCGTCAAGGCGACGGCGCTGACCCGCGACGGCGCCATCGTGCATCCGAGCTTTCAGCCGAAAACCGCGGCTTGAGGAGAGCTTCCATGGAGACGGCGGCGGCTGCCATCGATCCCTTCGTGTTCCGTTTGTCGATCTTCGTGCTGGCGGTGTTCGTGGGCTATTACGTGGTGTGGGCGGTCACGCCGGCGCTGCACACGCCGCTGATGTCGGAGACCAACGCGATTTCCTCGGTGATCGTCGTCGGCGCGCTGCTGGCGGTGGGCGTCGAGCTGGTCGGGGGCGCCGGGCCGATTCTCGCGCGTGCGTTCGGCTTCGTCGCGCTGACGTTCGCGGCGGTGAACATCTTCGGCGGGTTTCTGGTGACGCAGCGCATGCTGTCGATGTACCGCAAGAAGAAGCGGTAGGACCGCGCAATGAGCCAAGATCTGGTTGCGCTGCTCTATCTCGTTTCCGGCGTTCTGTTCATCCTGGCGCTGCGCGGGCTGTCGAACCCCGAGACCAGCCGCCAGGGCAATTTCCTCGGCATGGCCGGCATGGCGATCGCGATCGTGACCACGCTCGCCTCGCATCCGCCGGCCGGCATCGGCGCCTGGGTGCTGGTCGTGCTCGGGCTCGGGCTCGGCGGCGGCGCCGGCGCGGTGATCGCGCGCCGCGTGCCGATGACCGCCATGCCGCAGCTCGTCGCCGCGTTCCACTCGCTGGTCGGCATGGCGGCGGTCCTGGTCGCCGCCGGCGCGCTCTACGCGCCGGACGCGTTCGGCATCGGAACGGTCGGTGCGATCCACGGCGCGAGCCTCGTCGAGATGTCGCTCGGGCTCACCATCGGCGCCATCACCTTCACCGGATCGGTGATCGCCTTTCTCAAGCTCGATGGACGCATGAGCGGCAGGCCGATCCTGCTGCCGCTGCGGCACGTCATCAATCTGGCGCTGGTCCTCGTTCCTGATCGGCGTGCTGATCATCGTTCCGATCGGCGGCGCCGACATGCCGGTCGTCATCTCGATGCTCAATTCCTATTCGGGCTGGGCCGCCGCCGGCATCGGCTTCACGCTGGGCAATACCGCGCTCATCATCACCGGGGCGCTGGTCGGCTCCTCGGGCGCCATCCTGTCCTACATCATGTGCAAGGGCATGAACCGCTCGTTCATCGCCGTGATCCTCGGCGGGTTCGGCGGCGAAGTCGCGGGGCCGGCCGGCGGCGAGGAGAAGCGCCTGGTCAAGCAGGGCTCGGCCGAGGACGCGGCCTTCATCATGAAGAACGCCTCGAAAGTCATCATCGTGCCGGGTTACGGCATGGCGGTGTCGCAGGCGCAGCATGCGTTGCGCGAGATGGCGGACCGGCTCAAGGCCGAGGGCGTCGAGATCAAATACGCGATCCATCCGGTCGCCGGACGCATGCCCGGGCACATGAACGTGCTGCTGGCCGAAGCCAATGTGCCCTACGACGAGGTGTTCGAGCTCGAGGACATCAACTCGGAATTCGCGCAGGCCGACGTGGCCTTCGTGATCGGGGCGAACGACGTCACCAATCCGGCCGCCAAGACCGACCCCCAGTCGCCGATCTACGGCATGCCGGTGCTCGACGTCGAGAAGGCCAAGACCGTGCTGTTCGTCAAGCGCGGCATGGGCTCGGGCTACGCCGGGGTGGAGAACGAGCTGTTCTTCCGCGACAACACCATGATGCTGTTCGGCGACGGCAAGAAGATGACCGAGGAAATCGTCAAGGCGCTTTGAGCCGTCAAGGTGCGGGTCTCCCGTTCGGTTGCATAGCGAGAGGACGGCGTCGTCGTGTATGCTCATGCTGTCGCGTCGAAGCTGAAATGGCCGCTCGTGATTGCAGCGGCCGCCTATGGCGCCTTGCTCGCCGCCCTCTGTCTTTGCGAACGCGCGCTGCTCTATCATCCGAATCCAACGCGCATAGCGCCCGCCGCAGCCGGCCTGCCCCAGGCCGAGGAAGTTCTGCTTGAAACCGACGACGGCGAGAAGCTGGTTGCCTGGCATGTCATTCCGCAGCACGACAAACCGATCGTCCTCTATTTCCACGGCAACGGTGAGATCATTTCTTGGCAGGCCCCGCGATTCCGCAGCTTGGTGTCCGACGGCACCGGCCTCCTGGCACCGTCGTATCGCGGCTATGGCGGCTCGACCGGACAGCCGACGGAAACCGGCCTGCATCGCGACGCCGCGGCCGCCTACGCTTTCGCGGCGGCGCGCTATAGTCCGCAACGCATCGCCGTATGGGGCCATTCGATCGGCACGGGAGTTGCGGTCGCACTCGCGGCCGAACGGCCCATTGCAAGACTCATCCTCGAGGCGCCATTCACTTCGACTGCCGATCTCGCGGCCAGAATATTTCCTTTTGTGCCGGTCCGGTTGCTGATGAGAGATCAGTTCCGCTCGGACGAACGGATTTGCGACGTGAGAGCACCAGTTCTTGTCATGCACGGCGCGCAAGACGATGCGATTCCGATCGCGCACGGCGAGCGGCTGTACCAACTCGTTCGCGGCCCGAAGAAGTTCGTGCGGTTTCCGAATGGCGGGCATATCGAGCTCGATGCTCAGGGTGCCATGGACGCGGTTCACGCATTTCTGGCCGACGATGCGGAATAGGCGACCGAGCGGCCCTCCATGTTGACCGTCAAATGGACCTTGGTAGGCGTAGTCGTCGGCTATGCGGGCCTGCTGGCGCTGATGTATGTCGCGCAGCGCTCGCTGATGTATTTTCCCGAGAAGGCGCGCACGCCGCCGGCCGCGGCCGGCCTGCCGGAGGCGCAGGAAATTTTCCTGCAGACCGCCGACGGCGAGAAATTGATCGCCTGGCACGTGCCGCCGCGCGGCGAGAAACCTCTCGTGCTGTATTTCCACGGCAACGGCGGCGCGCTGGCCTTGCGCGCGAGCCGCTTTCGCGCGCTCATCGCCGACGGCACCGGGCTT